>Ga0207905_1000260_pt1 | contig 13574 bp, 10 predicted proteins | sample LinPmetageLP49_FD_184060 | JGI IMG/M metagenome (GOLD analysis project Ga0207905, IMG submission 184060) | Marine viral communities from the Subarctic Pacific Ocean - LP-49 (SPAdes) | ecosystem: Environmental > Aquatic > Marine > Oceanic | place: Pacific Ocean | collected 2011-08-27 | reverse complement strand
CCCTCAAGCGATGCGAATCAAGAACTTACCCTTTAATCAATAGCTTAAACGTTTCTCTGGTACACAAGACTGGTACACAGAGGTCTTATTGTGGGTTTAAGAATGTGCTCACCCTACCGTCCGTCGAATAGTGGTTTTTACTGGGTCCGCAAGAGAGTTCCCGATGATCTCCGCCACATTGTTGGCAAACGCGAGATTAAGCGATCCCTCAAGACCGCAGACCCAAGAGAAGCCAAACGCCGCGCACTGTCTGTCTGCGCTGAGATAGACCAACTTCTATTTAATGCAAAGCGTTCACTTACGATGGGTGCTGCAGAAATGGAGGCTATTCAGGGCGAGTATTACCGCTCTCGTGTTTCTGCCATAACCGCAGAAGCAAACACAGAGGGTTGGCTACCGGAACACTACGAGATAATGGCGGACCAACTGGCAGAAATCCCAGAGGCCAACCCGCCCGGCCGTTTTGACCCTGCTGGCTACGAAGAGCATCGCACAGCCGTTGCCTCTCAGTGGGGAATTAAGGCAGTACAGGGAACCCTGAAAGAACACGGCTTAACCCCGCCACCCGCGATACTCCAACTCATGGGAGAAAAAGCCTTCATGGCGGAACTGGCCGCATATCACGCTGCCAAGGCTTTGAAATATGGGGACCCAATGTGGAAGCCACCGGCATATGGCACTGCGGCCATCTCCAACTCCGAGACACTCCCAGAACTTTTCACACAATACGCCGCCAGTGTTCAGCTGCCCACTAGAACTGCCGGTACCTGGCGGAGCTACGTCGACCGCGCAAGCAAGTATTTTAGGGGAAAACCCGCATCTGCTATCACCAAGCATGAAGTTCGCGCGTTCGCTGAAGCCCTCCATCAAGGAGACAAAGACACATCGTCGAAAGGCAGAGCACTCAAAGCGAAGACGATCAACGACGGTTACATTGCTGCCTTGTCCGCAGTATATAAGTGGGCCATTGAGCGCGAAAAGCTGACAAATGATCCAACCAAGCGTGTCAGCGTTCTGGTAAGAGCCACAGAGACTGCTGGTATTGAGCAGTACACCCGCGAACAGGTTGCAACGATCCTCAGGGCAACCCGGCAACCACAACCCGCCAGAACCAAGCAGGAGACACGGAACGTCAGGCGCTGGGCTCCGTGGCTCGCCGCATTCACAGGCGCCCGCATCGGTGAGCTTCTTTGGCTCAGAAGGGCGGACGTACGCACGAGTGACGGGGTGTATTTCATCGCCATTCAACCGGATACGAAAGGCGGTGCCAGAGGTATAAAGAATCAGAGTTCAATTCGGTCTACCCCGTTACACCCCGCCATCATTGCGGAGGGCTTTCTTGACTACTGGCGGTCTCTCCCTGAGGGCACTGAATACTTGTTCCCCGGTGACTGGTCCGACAAAGACGGGGATCGCACCAAAGCCCCCGCCAACAAGCTAAGAGAGTGGATCAAGGAGCAGCTCCCTGACGCTGACTGGCAGCGCCTGAGTCCCAACCATAGCTTTCGACACTGGCTTGTTTCAGAGTGCAGAACCGCGAAGATAGACGGCGACCGCCAGCGCGTGATTACAGGGCACGGTCAAAAAGATGTTCATGGCCGTTATGGGGCTGCAGATGTGCGGACCCTCTACAACGACATTAAAACCATTCAGTCCCCGCTGCCACCCCCTGGTCACCCAGGCCCAATCCCATCGAGGGAAAACGACAGATAGACGGCCAGAAGGGGCTGGAGTTTGGCACCCCAGCGTCCTTCATAGCCCTCTTCTAGAACTCGGGGTTTTCCGCGTAATGAAGCGCCTCTACTTGCGCTGCCTCGTATGTCTCAGCACCTCCCAGCTCGCCGAAAGCCGCCATTAGTTCCAGAAAGCGAGTGCCAGAAAACTTGTGGACTCCACCCGCGAAGGTCTCCACAGCATGGTATTCAAGTTTCCCGAATATCTCCCGCAGCTTGCCGTGCACCCGCTCAACTTCCGCGTCAACGTTGAATTCCTGTAACTCCTCATCGCTGTTTAACATCGCCATTCGGGCGTGAATCCATGTCGGGTATGTTTCCGCTTCGAGCCCTTTTCCCACTAGCTCCTTCATGACCTGCCTCATGTAACCGACCATGCGCTGCGACACACCCGATTGCTGGGCGGTCTCTCGTTTGCTCAACTTGCGGCCGCTGGAGACATAAAACCAGGCAACATCGGCTCGCTCTGTCTGCGTGAGTGGCAATGAACGTTTACGATTAGTCTCAATAGCTTTGTCCAAAGCTTCCGCTGGGGTTCCATTGAAGGCGGCCACAGGGATTCCCCCCTTCCACTTGACCGCTTTATAGGCCTCCAGTCGAAGATAGCCGTCAGAGACAGCCCAACCCTGAGATGTCCAAACTATTCGGATGGGGTCTAACCGCTGACCATTTCGGAGGTCCCTTGCTAACTCTTCGACCACGGCCTTTTGCGTGTAGTCATTCTCGAGTTGCTGCCTAAAAGAGAAGACCTCAGGGGCAAGGTGGAGTTGTTCAAGCCGCAACCGCCTAGGCCTAGTCACGGGAACCAACGTTATTGGCTTCAGGGCCCTCAAGGCTTCACTACGCCGGAGGGGAAGGTCTTGATCGGCGCTGGAACGGCAATCGTGAAAATCAGAAGGGGCGCTTAAAATGTGCGTGTCTTGCATCGTTGTATACCGACATGTGAATTGGAGGGGTCCCACGCAAGGTGTGCAAATTGCACAACGTAGGGTTGCACACCGGTTTCCCTTGGCTGCCACTGCCGGTAAGCCGCGCCGATCAAGGGGGTCCGGTGCTTTATCTTAAGGTGGTCCCTTATCCGTTCTGTCTGTACTTGTAGAAAACCGCTCGACTAATCCCTGCAGCTTTCACCGCCTCTGTGACCGCCCACCCCTCATCCACGAGTCCCTCTGCGCGCTTGAGTTTCTGAGGGTCCACAGGGGCGCCGCCCTTATACTTCCCTGCCACCTTCGCTTTCGCTATCCCCTCCGCCTGTCGTTCAAGCATAAGCTCTCTCTCAAACTGGGCGATTGCTCCCAACATGGTAAGCATTAGCTTTCCCGTAGGTGTTTTGGTATCCAAGTTGATGTTGAGTACTTCAAGACCTGCACCCAGCTCTTCCAACTCCTCGGCGATCTTCAGCAAGTCAGTGGTAGACCGCGCGAGCCTGTCGAGCTTACAGACGACCAGAGTGTCTCCCTGCCCCAAGACATGCCGAAGCAATCCTTGAAGCTCTGTCCTAGCAGCCGTCTTGCCCGAAGCTTTTTCTGACTTGATACGATCACATCCCGCCGCTTTAAGCTGCTCAACCTGAGCCTCCAAGCTCTGGCCAGTCGTACTCACTCGCGCATAACCGTATTTCATAGGACACCTCTTAATGTCTATACAGGGTATGTCTACAGTATATTTGTCTACGAATCGTGAAGTAAACCCTGTGTAGACACAAAAGATGCCCTGATGGTCATATTATTCTGTCCACGTAGACCGTGGTCTAAATAGACACAATTAGATCCCAGCTCGGACTTACAACACTGGAAGAGGTGGAGGGCAAGGGGGGGGGTATCACAGGTTCGCGTGCACTGAGTTCGGTCTCGGAAATTTGCTCTAAATTATTTCGCCTATTGCTGTCCCATGTTCTGAACTGTACCCACCCAAATTGTACTCACACAAAATCGCTGCCTGAAAGACGAGAGCTGACAGCCAAGCACAACCTGCCCGCCAGCGCTGAAAATTGGCTCCCGAGAGAGCGATCGATCATTGCTGTCAGAATGCGCCCTCCATTGACACCGTGGGGGCGATCGGCTTAGGGCTGAGTCCGCCCCATTTACCAGGTCCACGATGCTGATCCAAACTTTACCTCGGCTTCAGCTCATCCGTGTCCAGTTCGAAATCGTCAAGGCCCAGCTTGTTCAGGATCGCGGGCAGCACTTGATGGATGACCCTCATTCCGACCAGCAACTCATTCATGTAGACATCTGGATGTATTTGGTCAGAGCTAAACCCCAATGATTCTCTTTCCGCCGCATTACCAATTTCATCGTTGTCTCCTCTGACAAGCTGCATTAACTCTATGCGAACAGGCACGCTCGCTTGCCAGGCCTCACTTTTTAGAACGTTAATCCAATGCTCATAATCTCGAAATGTTTGATACTGGAACTGCTTCGCCTCATTGGCAAAGGCTGGGTCTAAGTTCAATTTCGCAAAGGCAAGTTGCAACAGACAATGCCCGATGTTTTCCGCTTCAGTCCCCATAAGTGTGATTTTTTCATTGGTTTCTAATTCGGAGATGTATGCCGCATAAAACCCGTAAAGATCATTAAGGCCAAGAAAGGCCGCATAGATAGTAGATGAGTAAGCGTTCTCCCGGAGGACGGCTTCATATTCTTCCTCTGACTCGGGAGAATAATCGTCAAAGTCGAAATCGATTTCCGGTGGCAGTTTCTCAGGGATTCTTATTCCTAAAGAATTAAAGCACTCGAACACGCTAACAGTGAGTAGACCCAAATCGTCAATTAGCGGCACGGTGTCATAGCCCGTTTCTGCCGATTCTACGGCCAGCTGGGCAAGAAATTGAACCAGCCGGTCCCACTTTAGCGCTTGCTCTACAGAGCCCGCAGTAGCGACGACGCTAGGATCTAGGTCCCCAATTCCGGTAAGACTGCGAAACCTTTCCTCCATCTCTAAGGACATGGAGTCGCCTTTTTTCCACTTCGTAACCTGAGTCGGTGACACGCCCAGCTCTTTTGCGAGTTCTTTTTGGCTAGTTCCGAGCTTTTTTAACGCCAACTCGATGTAGAATTTGCTATTCATGTCAATTACCCTGTCAATATAAAAAATTTAGTAAATCAGTTGCCCGTAAGAATATGCGCCGCAACGCATAAAGTAAAGTAAATTATTATACGTTTTTAGTAAATTAACGGCGACGCAGTCAAAAACTAGAAGAAACGGTAACGCTATCCTTTGATTGACAATGAGATAGGTTGATGTGAAATCGACGACAAAGGAGTCTAAAGCCACCGCCACGGCCCAGCATTCGGTCAATAGCTAACCCCCAAACACGCCCCAAAGATCGTCGCGTGAGCCTCGAACCCCCGCAGACAGCATTCGTGACCTTTGCAATGCGCCCGCTCCAAAGGGCCGGACATTACGGAGACTGGTGAGTTGGTGCGCCCGCTGCCCGAGATACTGGCATCAAAAAATACCAACGCTCTGCGCGCTAGTTGCCATCGAAGGCTTCACTGTCATTTGGTATGAAATGGATAGCCAATACGCCCGAGTAACATCCTGTTGACGAGATTTAGAAAAGAAGTGGGTCTTCTGCAGAGTTCATCGCGTCCACTCCGTTTACGGCTCTGCCGCAAGGGTCTGTGAACGCGTACGCGTGCAAACTAAAGTGCACTCCAGGTGTAGGACTGGCTGTTCCGTGCCGTCCCCAAAGTAGCAGTTCCCATAGCCACTGGCTTTCTAAATTCAGATACCTTTAACCAAGCATCAACCGCTCAAAAGTTCCCGAATTGGGAATTTTTTCTTGCAGAGCATTAAGCAACATGCGAGTATAGTTCCCAATACGGGAACATTTGAGATGTATGGTTATGAGGTTAGTGGGTCGCGAAAGAGTGTCCAGCAGCAATATCGGTGACCCGAGCGCCCAAGCGTGGCTCAGCGTCTGGATGTCGGAGATAAGCGAGGCCCAATGGTCTTCTCCATGCGACTTACTGGATCACTACCCGTCAGCACAAGACCAAGGCAACGGAATGTTTTTATTCTCTATCGGTGACCGAGGGCTCTATTTAGAAGTTCTTATTTCATTTTCTCAAAAAATTGCCTGCATTCTTCATATTAGCGAAAGTAACGAATCATGATCGAACAAGCCAAGGTCATAAAAACGGAAAACCAGTACCAAAGCTATCTAAGCGAGGTTCAGGCCCTTTTGTTGGCCGATCCTGAGATAGGGAGCGCGGAGAGTGAACGCCTAGAGTTACTCACCGTTCTCCTTGAGAACTATGAGAATCAAAATTATCCGGTTGAGGCGCCAGACCCAATTGTCGCTATCAAGTTCCGTATGCAAGAAAAAGGTCTAAAACAGACCGACCTTGTCCCCTACTTCGGAACGCGTAGCAGAGTTTCAGAAGTACTATCAGGTAAGCGGCCACTTACTCTTCAGATGATTAGAGCTCTGTCTGTAGGTTTAGGCATATCCGCTGAAACACTGATTGGAGAACCTGAAACCAAGGGAAGAACAGACCAAGAGATTGACTGGTCACGATTCCCGGCAAAGGAAATGGTAGCTAGAGGATGGATTCAAAAGGCCACAGGTCAGGCTAAAAGGACCATAGAACAGCAGGTACAAGACTTTGTTGCTCAAATCGGATGGCAACTCGGTGACGCTGCGTTCAAGCGAAGCATATCAGGAGAAGCATTCTCCCCGACGACGAAATACGCACTCTATGCTTGGCTCTCTCGCGTTATCCAAAAGGCGCGGGAACGAAAGCCGAATATTGGAAAATATGCCGAGTCAGCTTTATCCACTCAGACATTGAGAGAGTTGGCGCAACTGAGCTGGTTTGAAGAAGGTCCCAAGCTGGCCGTTGAATACTTAGAAAAAATGGGGGTATGTGTAGTCCTTGAGCCTCATTTGAAGGGTACGATGCTTGATGGCGCTGCTCTTAAAGATATCGACGGTACACGAGTAATCGGTCTTACGATTCGCCATGACCGATTGGACAACTTCTGGTTCACCCTATTACATGAGGTCGTTCACATTTGGAAGCACGTTGGTGAGGATGACACGTTCATGGATGACCTTGATTCTTCCGCTTCTACGGACAAACGAGAAGCCGAAGCCAATCGTTTGGCGCGCGAGGCTCTAATTCCGCGTGTGGTCTGGAAAAGGAGCGATGCTCATTTATCACCCTCAAAGGAAGCGATCGACACTCTGTCGCGCGAGTTGAGAATTAATCCGGCAATAATCGCGGGACGCATTCGGCGAGAAAAAGGAAACTATCGCCTTTTCACTGAGCTTTTAGGTCATGGAGAAGTGAGCAGAGTTCTATCCTATCTTAGTCACGAGGGCCAGGCATGACACCCACATATATTCCTATACTCAAGGCCAAAAAAGGCGAGTTTGATGCACTCCAGACCGCGAGTACCGCTACAGCAGAGCGCATCCAGCCGATGTTTGAGATACCTGCCTTTAAAGGTAGCACCGCAAATGCCAAGCGCTTCGAGAATCTGGCCCAACCCACGGTCGCATATCTGAACGAAATCGTGGTTAAAATCGCGACTGTACGCCCCGGTATGCCATGTTTCTTGGATTCGAGGCATTGGGCACCAAATGCTACGCTTGAAAATGGTGAGCATGTCTTAAGCTATGCACTCTCTCGACTTTCAGCCCTAGGTGTCCACACAAACCCCGTAGTCAACTACGACGTTTGGGATGACCCAGAATATCAAGAGGTCTTTAAGAATGCAGGGGCAAGTGATGCAGGTACTTTATGTATTCGCCTTGAGTCCGATGCCTTTGACGATATGGACGACCCTGATTATTTTTCTGATCGCCTTAACTCCATAATTACCGCGACAGCCTTTCCAGAGGCTCAAATTTGTATATTGATCGATTTTAGGGATACGACTGCCCTGTCTGTGGTCGATATGCAAGCGGTAGCGGAAAAGTGCATAGATAATTTGAATTCGTGGCAATTTGCTTACATCGGCATTGCGGGAAGCTCAATTCCCATCATGATCAATGACGCAGTTGAAGAAGTAAACTCAACCGGGTACGTGACAAGGAAGGAAGTTCTGACGTGGAAAGCACTCAGGAAAGCCTATCCCAGGCTAAACTTGGTCTTCTCTGACTACGCAATCCGCAACCCGAATGCTATCGATGATGTTCCCGCACCCCATGCCAACGGAAAGATCAGATACACAATCTCCAACCAATTCTTCGTTGTGCGCGGGCACTCTCTCCAGTTTCATGACAAAGGGAAGCAGTACCACCGCCTTTCGGCTGAAGTGGTAAAAAGCCCACACTACATGGGTCCTGAGTTTAGCTATGGAGACGCGCACCTGCTCCAATGCTCAAAAGGTGAAGGAGGGTGCGGCAATTCCACAACTCGGATAACGCTCGATACTACGCATCACCTCGCTGCAGTTACTGTCGAGATCATCGAGTTTGTTACTGCCACGTCAACAGCTAGCATTCATCCTTAGAAGAAACCATAAACCGGCCCCATGGAGGGGGGCAGTTGAATGCTTTTCCTTTTGTCCTGCGCTAGTAGGAGGACGTCTCTAATGGCTTTTGCCTTCATCCAGTAGTCACGCTATATTCTTATCACCAATCAGGTCACACTTGACTGGTACACACGCGAACAGAGAGGCATTGCAAACTATTGTTTTAAAAGGGTTAAAATAGAGTGAGAACAAGTCCTCTCCTCGGCACCACTTCCTCCCTCAGGAAGTGTTAAGAATCCAACACCTTTATAAGCACATGTCGCAACAGATCTGCGCTCGAAAACGTATGACTCTCCGCACGTTCGCGAAGAGCCTGCCCGCAGCCCTGGCTTACTCTACCAGTCCCGACAAATATTCCGAGAGCCGTTGATAGGTGTAATTCACCCGGGCATAGGCCGCAGAAGGCGCTCTTTCGAACTCCCGCCCACAGGCCCGGCTGCCGCCATGGCGATTCAGGTAGGCGATGTTGATCAGGTTGGGCTGGTCTGCCACGAACTCGCTGGAATTGTCGAACGGGTAGTAGAACGCCCAGTCAAACCCTTCTGTATTGCTGACCCCAGGCGTGGAACTCATTTCTTCATCCAGGAAGCCAAACCGTAGCGGCCTGAAACGGTCATTGCGAGTATCGAACTCCAGCGCCGGCGAGGTGAACTCGTCCGGTAGCGTGATACTGCCGGTGACCGTGAAAGGCTGCTGGGCAGACACCACCTGCGCCGCATCAACGTCCTCCGGATCAATATCCCCTTCGCAGGATTGGACACTACTCGTGAGCGCCACAATCTCCTCGTTCACGCCATCGACGGAACGCGTGAAACCGAAAAAGGCATCGTTGGCGAACTGATAGTCGGGGCGCAGAACTTCCGTCTTGCTATCGGAAGTTGCCGTCAGGGAATCCACCCGGGCATCCGCCATGGTCCACCCGTAACGGATCGCCGGCGGGCCACCCAATGCCGAGGACGACGCAAGTCCAGGATGGCAGGTGGTGGTGGTTTCGAACGTCGCGGTACGGTCCTGCCAGTTGAATGTCAGCCGCTCATCGGCCCCTTCAGCCTCATGGTAGCTGGCACTCTCCTGGGACAGTGATATCGAAGGCATCCACTGCACATCGGTATCGGCGATTTTGCCACGGGCATTGATCAAGCGGGCCATCTCTCTCATTGACGGCATCATGCACCCGTTTGCCGTCACGGCCGTTAACCGGCCATCTTCCGAGTAGTCGAACTCCAGTTCAGCGGACACGCTGAGGTTGGACATTGTGGCCGGCAACTCGCTCCCCTCCCCCCTGGCGAGAACTGTCTGGCGCTCAAGGATAACCGGATCGTCCAGCTCAACCGGCACTTCCGGCAATTCCAGTTCATCAATGTTGATGTTCTCGTAATTGCCTTGGGAGGCAGCGGCATCAACCACCTGAACCACCTCCAGGGCATTGCGGGCAAAGGATACACCGAGAAGATAAACCGCCTCTTCACTCAGGTAGCGTTCACGTCCGTCACCATTGCGCAGGAGATTGGCGTACTCCGGCGGGAACTGGCTGGCCATGAAGCGTGCGAAGGCGCGGGCGTATGCGTGAGCACGGTGATCACCGGACCGGATATAGTTACTGACCAGGTTCACGTTGCCGAGAGCATCAGACAGATCGGTACTGATGACCGAAAGATCCTGCAACCCAATCAGGCGGCGCTGCCGCACCAGGTGGCTCAATGGCGTGACATTGCGCACGCCAGGTGGCGCACTAAGCAGGTAGGCGTCTTCCAGCACCACTTCCCCGATGCGGGTCTGCTCCATGGTCTGGCCAGGCAGCACCACGGCAAACAGCGGAAAGTCCCTGGGATCGATATCCGGGGATATGGACGGGTCCTGCACCAGTTCCGCAGTATCCAGCGAGAAGACGCCACCTTCTCCCGTTAACGCGGTAGGCTCTCCGTCCCGCAGGGTTATTTCCGTGCCGGCGCTGTTTTCAAAGGTCATCGGGCCCGGCGTGTATTGGCTGTCACCGTCCATGTCCAGCCACACCCTGGCATTGCGCAGGTAGCCGTCAATCACCCGGCCTGTATAGGGCTCGGGCTCGCTGTAATCCTCGGCGTCAAAGTCACGGCCATCGACCGGTGACTTGTCGGATTCCTCGCCGCAACCGGCAAGGGCCAGCGTGAACAGGGCAACTGTAAAGGAGAGCAGACTTTTCATCGCGGCAACCATTGTCCTTGTTAGAGGTTGTGCCGCTACTGTAGGGGATGTTGCCGGGGGGAACCTTGATAGGTTTGGCACTTTGTAAACTTAGGTAACGAAAACGCGCCGCGGGAGCTGTCCCGGCGGCGCGCTAACGGGCACAAGCGCCTACTAGAACGAGCGCGCAACAATCTCTTTCATGATCTCATTGGTGCCGGCGTAGATACGCTGTACCCGCGAGTCCGCCCAGGCGCGGGCGATGGGATACTCCCACATGTAGCCGTAGCCGCCGTGAAGCTGCACGCACTCGTCCATGACTTTGCACTGCAGGTCGGTGGTATGCTGTTTCAGCATGGCTGCCGTTGGAATATCCAGCTTCTTTTCCAGGTGCAGTTCCAGACAACGGTCACAGAAGACGCGGGCAGCGGTGATTTCCGCCTTCATCTCCGCCATTTTGAAGCGGGTATTCTGGAACGCTATCACCGGTTTGCCGAACGCCTTGCGCTCCTTCACGTAATCCAGCGTCCACTCCCACGCGGCTTCCGCAGCAGCGACGGCGGTCAGGCCCACCTGCAGGCGCTCCGCCGGCAACTCCGCCATCAGTTGGAAGAAGCCCTGGCCTTCCATTGATCCCAAAAGCTTATCCGCAGGCACCTGAACGTCCTGGAAGAACAGCTCGGAGGTGTCCTGCGCTTTCATCCCCACCTTATTCAGGTTCTGCCCTTTCTCGAACCCTTCCCAGGCGGTTTCCACCAACAACAGGCTGGTGCCCTTGGCGCCTTCTTTCGGATCGGTTTTGGCCACCACGATCACCAGGTCCGCCAGCTGGCCGTTGGTAATAAAGGTCTTGGAGCCATTGAGTACGTAATGGTCGCCAGAAGCGTTTTTCACCGCCGTGGTTTTCACCCCCTGCAAGTCGGAACCTGCGCCCGGCTCGGTCATGGCGATGGCACCGATCATTTCGCCGGTTGCCAGTTTCGGCAGGTAATACTGTTTCTGTTCTTCGGAGCCGTAATTGAGGATATAGGGGGCAACGATGTCGGAATGCAATGTCCAGCCGATGCCGGACAGGCCCGCCCTGGACACCTCCTCCATGATGACAGCGCTGTAGCGGAAGTCCGCGCCTACGCCGCCGTATTCTTCCGGCATGGTCGGGCAGAGGAAACCAAGTTCGCCGGCCTTCTTCCAGAGCTCCCGGCTGACCTGGCCATCTTTCTCCCACTGTTCATGGTAGGGCGCCGCTTCCTGTTGCAGAAACTTGCGGACGGAATCCCGGAAGCCGTCAAGGTCGGCGTCAAAGACTGTGCGTGGAATCATGGTGTACCTCGGTGAATGACTGTGTTGTGGTTGTCGTTCACCAAGTCTCGGGGGCGCGGCGTTTTCGCTCAATGATGAAAAGCATCAATCGGGCTGACCAAAACCATCGCCCATCGGTTCAGTCGGGCTGTTTCGCCTTCGCCCTCTCCTCGCCCCAGCGCGGCATCAGATCCTGGGGCAGGCCCAGGTGATCCAGAAGTCGGGCAACGATGAAATCCACCAGGTCACTCACGGAATTCGGCCTATGATAGAACCCCGGACTGGCCGGCATGATGACCGCCCCCATGCGGGTCAGGCGCAGCATGTTTTCCAGGTGCACTTCCGAAAAGGGCGCTTCCCGGGGCACCAGGATCAATTGCCGCCGCTCTTTAAGGGCGACATCTCCGGCGCGCTCGATCAGGTTGTTACTGGCGCCGGTGGCCAGGGCAGACAGGGTGCCGGTACTGCAGGGACAAATCACCAACGGGGCTTTTTCACCCGAACCAGAAGCCGGCGGGGCGAACCAGTCTTCACGGCCGAACACCAGCACCTGCCCCGGACGGGCGCTGGCATAGCTGGCAAGCGCTTCCTGCATGGCGGCGGTGTTGCCCGGTAATTTCAGATCGGTTTCCGTGGCGATCACTACCTGTGCCGCCTTGCTGACCATCACATGCACCCGGCAGTTCGCCGCCACCAGGCACTGCAACAAACGCAAGCCGTACTGGGCGCCAGAGGCACCGGTAAAGGCCAGATTGATCACCCGCTGTTTTTCGGACGCTGCCGTCATAACTGAAGTTTCCTGATTGGATAGCGGAGGCAGGATGCCCCGTCAGCCGGATTCGCGTTCCAGTTCGGCAATCAGCTTCTGGTGAATACCGCCAAAACCGCCGTTACTCATAATGACAATATGGCAGGGACCGGATACCTGATCCAGAACCTGGCCGATCAGTTCCTCAACGCTGGCCCCGACACGATGGCGATCCGGTGTTGCCGACTCGGGACTACGGCCCTCAACTAATGCTGGCAACCAGTCCATGCCATTGAGATTGGCCCAGAATACCTGATTCGCCGCTGCAGCACTGGGCAGCAGGCTCTCCTGGTGAAAACCTTGCTGCATGGTGTTGGAGCGTGGCTCGATCAGCGCAAGGATGGTCTCATCGCCCACCTTGTGGCGTAGGCCCTCCAGCGTGGTAGCGATGGCCGTCGGATGATGGGCAAAGTCGTCGTAGACACAGACACCACCAACATCCGCAAGCAGCTCCATCCTGCGTTTGACGCCCGAAAAGCGGCACAGCGCCGCCACGGCATGGTCCGGGGTAACACCCACATGGCGGGCTGCTGCGATGGCCGCGAGGGCGTTGCGCACGTTGTGCAGGCCGGTTTGAGACCAACTGACTGAAGCCACCGGCTGTTCGTGGTGCACCACCATGAATCGACTGCCATCCTCAGCCAACAGCTCCGCCCGCCAGTCGGCCATATAGGGCACTTCGCTGCCCACAGAGGTAGCCTGCACGCTGCTCCAGCAGCCAAGTTCCAACGCCCGATCAAGATGGGCATCCAGGGCCGGGCGCACAATCAACCCACGGGACGGCACCGTTCTGACCAGATGATGGAACTGACGCTCGATGGCTTCAACGTTGTCAAAAATATCCGCGTGATCAAACTCGAGATTGTTGAGGATTAGGGTATGGGGACGATAGTGGACAAACTTGGAGCGCTTATCGAAGAAGGCGCTGTCGTATTCATCGGCCTCAATAACGAAAAAGTCGCTACTCCCCAACCGTGCCGAAACCGGGAAATCATTGGGGACCCCACCTATCAGATAGCCCGGTTCCAACCCGGCCTGCTCCAGGATCCACAACAACATGGCGGTTGTGGGGGGTTTGCCGT
>Ga0207905_1000253_pt1 | contig 13972 bp, 10 predicted proteins | sample LinPmetageLP49_FD_184060 | JGI IMG/M metagenome (GOLD analysis project Ga0207905, IMG submission 184060) | Marine viral communities from the Subarctic Pacific Ocean - LP-49 (SPAdes) | ecosystem: Environmental > Aquatic > Marine > Oceanic | place: Pacific Ocean | collected 2011-08-27 | reverse complement strand
TTCGTAATGAAGCTCATTGGCACTCAGATGGAGAGCCAGGCTCGCCAGTTCGAGCGTATGATTACGTATCAGCAAGAAGCGGATGACTCAGCGGATGCCGCGGCTAAACGTAATGGTGGTGTATTAGTTCGTAGGTTCCTAGTAGTATCCACCGTCTTTGCCATTGTAATAGCCCCATTCGTCTTTGCGTGGACTGACGTAGGGGTAACCATAGGTAGAGAGACAAACGGCTTTCTAGGGCTATTCAAAGGCTTTAAATGGGATACCGCACAGGGCTTTGTTATTTTACCAGAAATTAGGCAAACCGCCTTAGCCATCGTAGGCTTCTACTTTGGTTCATCTCAAATCAAATAAAGGAATAATTATGTACGGAAAAAAACCAGTAGGTAAATCAGGTAAAGGTTCGTGCGGCGAAAAAGGCGGCACAAAAAATATGAAACCTAAATACTAGTAATGAAGGGCGTTAAGCACTACAAGAGGGACGGCAGTCTACATACGGGCACATCTCACAAGATGCCTAATGGAAGCCTGCATACCAACAAGTCACACACTAAAACCAGCGTAAAGTTGTTTCACTTTAAGGATTTGAGTAAAACAGCTAAAGCTAGAGCCAATGCCTAAGAAAGCAAAGAGTGGAGGTAAGATATGCCCAGAAGGTAAAGCCTGGGCTAGACGTACGTTTGATACGTATCCATCCGCCTATGCTAATATGGCTGCATCCAAGTATTGCAAAGACCCTAACTACGCCAAGAAGTCCAAAAGTGCTAAACGTAAAAGAACATAATGTCTCAGCTAAAACAATGGAGAGAACAGAACTGGGTAAGGATTGGAATTGATGGATCAATCAAAGGACCTTGCGGAACGTCGAAGGATAAGAAGAACCCTGACCGTTGCCTCCCTAAAAGAAAGGCTCTTAGCCTTACGAAAGCAGAGAGAGCAAGCACAGCTAGAAAAAAGAAATCAGCAGGAGCCAAAGGACAAACCGTAGTATCAAACACACCTAAAGCAAAAGTAAGAACTAAGTAATGCCAGACAAATCAAAGATGAAATGCAACGTGCCACGCCGTGAAGTTCAGGGCGGGAAGAAGTTTGTTGTGAAAGCTTGTGAAGGTGGCAAGGAAAAGATCGTCCGTTTTGGTGATGCTAATATGAGTATTAAAAAAAATCAACCAGCCCGTAAGAGAAGCTACTGCGCCCGTAGTGCTGGTATCAAGGGAGGCAAGGGCAAGATGTCCGCAAACTATTGGTCTAGGAAGGCTTGGGACTGCTAATGGCAAGTACAACTGTAAACTTTAATTTAAAAACCGCTGGTTACGTTAATTACGCTAACCAGACGTTAACCTTTAGACTGTTAACCTTGGGTGCTGAGGCAGCTACTGGCGACCAGAGCTATGTTACTTTACCTGGTGTTGTAACCGCAACGAGTGCCGCTAATGGCGACGGAAGCGTAAGTTTGTTTAGGAATGGCAAATCTGGCATTGAAAGTATTTACGAGGTTATTCTTCCAAACCGAGAAAAGGCTAAGTTTGTTATACCGTCGGGAAGTGCTACAATAGAACTTGCTACACTTTTAGTAGATCACGTTCCTAGTGGCTCCAATGTACAACAGAGTTCTGTTTATGCTGAAGCAATTAAACGAGCCAACCATACTGGGACACAATTATTAAGCACTATATCTGATGCTGCAACAGTTCAACTTAAACCCTCAGAAGGTGCATTTGCCAATGGTGATAAAACTAAACTAAACGGCATTGAAACGGGTGCGACAACGGATCAAACAAATGCAGAAATAAGAGCCGCAGTTGAAGCAGCAACTGATTCAAATGTATTTACCGACGCTGACCATACTAAGTTAAATAGTATTGCAGGAAGCACAGCGGAAGAAATACAAGATATAGCTGGAGCATTAGTAGCAACGGGTGGCACTAAGACAGGGATTGCTGTGACATATGATGACGCTAATAACAATATGGATTTTGTTGTAGCTTCTCAAACGGATCAAAACTTTACAACAGCAGACCATTCTAAATTAGACGGGATTGAAGCATCTGCCGACGTAACAGATACTGCAAATGTTACCGCCGCTGGAGCATTAATGGATTCAGAGGTGGATGCAGATATTAAAACCTTGTCTTTACCTGCTAGCACTACGATTAGCACTTTTGCTAAAACTTTTCTAGATGATGCAGATGCTGCTGCTGTTAGGTCTACATTGGGAATTGCAGATGCAGCCTCGGTAAGTAACTTTGTGCCACGTAGCATTACCTTTACCAACACATCTGCATATCTTAGCCTAGCCGATAATGCCGCACTAGATGTTGATGCGGAAGACTTCAGTTTATCTTTCTGGGCAAGGCTAGACAGTAGTGGAACAGAACCAGTCCTTACTAAACTTTCAGGAACAGGATATAGATTAAAATTTGTATCTGGTAGTCTTATACTAACAATGCAGGACTCAGGTGGTTCTGCTGACTTTACACTAGCAACTGGTCTGAATGATAGTAAGTGGCACGTATATGTAGTTACTGTTGACCGAAGTGGTAATGCAATAGCTTACGTTGATAATGTTGCTCAGACGGGTGTTGGCGTATCAGGAACCGCAAGTACACTAGCTAATAGCGGCCAGTTTCAGATTGGTTCTGATGGTGGTTCTAATGCTGGAGATGGCATTGCCCTTGGTAATTACGTTGCTTTGCACAAAGGGTCTAACGGTGCTTTAACTGCTGCTCAAGCGTCTCAGATATTTTTCTCAGCGGACGCAGCTTTAACATTATTGTCGCCAGCCGTAGCACCGTCCCTAATGGTGGACTTGCGTAAGTCAGACAAGACTTTCACTGATGTAAGTGCCAGTGGTCTTGCCGTTACTACCAACGGAACTATTATATTTAACGAAGGTAGAATCACTTCATTGAATGGAGCTACTATTGGCGCAACCACACCTGCTTCTGTTGCAGGAACATCTGTAACTGCTACTTCAATAATCGGTTACTCGACTGGTAGTGGTGGAACTGTTACTCAATTAACAAGCAAGGCAACAACTACCCCAACAATTAATAAAGCAAGTGGTGAAATAGTAATGAATGATGCAGCTTTAGCAGCTAATACTACTGTGTCGTTTACGCTGACGAACGGCACAATAGGCCCCACAAGTGTTGTTATTGTTAACCACGCCAGTGTTGGCACGTTAGGAGCGTATCAAGTTACGGTAGGAGCCGTAGGCACTGGAACTTGCCTTATAAGTGTTAGGAATGTAACTGGAGGTTCTTTATCTCAAGCAATTAAACTTAACTTTGCGGTAATTCAAGCAGTTCACTCATAATGGCAGTATCTCACAGAACCAATAGACTGAAGCTCATTGGAACTCCAGCTGTTGAGCAACTACAAAATGGTCGGTATCAACTGACCGTTAACTGCACTACTATGAACAGTCGTGAAGACTGGTATAGTGCTAACAAGGCTCGCATCTTCCCTGACTTTGGTTCACTGGAATCCGCAGAGATGTCCATTGATGGCTTGGCTCCACGCACGGGAGAAGCCTATACGGATATGCGTCTTGTATCCGTGCAGTCCAGCACACAACAAGAGAAATACATTGTTACGCTCGTGTATCAAACTCTTGGGGCTAGCTTTGTCCAAGTAAAAGATGACACCGTTAATTATGTAGAGAATGGATTACGTCGTGTAACAAGGCAAAGCATTGCTAAGGCTGGAACCGATTTTCAAAAGACAGTTGGCACAACTTCTATTACTTCACAGATTGATGGTGAAACGGCAGTCACTTGTATTTTAGCTTCCTATGAAGTTAACGATACAGATAGTTACAGGGAAGTAACTGAAGTATATATAGAAGCAGGAACTCTATCGGAAACCAGCGATAACGTGGGCAGTCAACTTGCAATTGTAAAAGAAACTTTTGCTAGCACTCCATCTGCACCAAGTGGATACTCCTTGGCTAGTCAACAAATATCTAACTTTGCGGGTATTCCTACTAGGCAGTTTCGTTTTTTAAAAAATAACGTAACCTTGTCGGAATCAGAAGACAAAGTAGGTTCCCAGTTAGCTATTGTAAAAGAGGTGTTTAAAGGGACTCCTAGTACGCCAAGCGGATACTCCATAGCCAGCGAACAGGAATCCAACGTAGATGGTATTTCAACTAAAAGGTTCACATTTTTAAAACCAAGCGTACTAAGCTTACGTATTAGCGAGCGCAATGGAGGAGCGGAAACGACAGGCAAACTTCGCATTGAAGTAGTAGAGGCTTTTAACGAAACTCCTACTAGCACAATTTCAGGCGTTAAGATTGGAGACGAAGTTAGCAACGTAGAGGGTATCCCTACTAGACGATTTACATTCGCAAAGGGGGAAGGCGAAATAAGAACCTCAACAAGACCAGGTCGCATAGATGGAACCACGGAAGTAACGGCCGTATCGTATGGCACAGAGGTTGTTCCTACTGGAGTCCTTATATCTAAGAGCGAAACCCAACAGGACGGATACGTTCAATTTACCAATACGTGCATACAAGGAACTATTGTAGAAGAAAAAACAACATACAAAGACGTTGTTCAAGTAGAAGTTCCTGGAGAAGTAAGTTGCACAACTATTTCTGTATCAAGTGGGGGAGAATCTGGAACAATTGCTGTCCCTAAAGTAACACCTCGCCGAAGAAAAACAATAGCAGCACAGGTTACCATTGATGTTCAAAGCACTCCCCCCGATACGGCCAGTGTTGCATTTGATTTGGGTGCTATTTCTTGCTCGGTTACATCAACAAATGTTTCTTTAACCAGAGGTGCAGGTAATACAGTTTCAGCCGTTTCAGGCAACAACACATTGACCGAAACGGGTTTTAGTCAAAACTTTGGTGCATCAGCTAGAATACAAACTTATCCTGGTTGTTTTTTAACGTCCTCATCTTCTAGTGGTTCAATTAGTTACATTACATCAAAAACACCGAGGGCTAATGGGAACATTATTGTATTTGATGAAAGTAATTCAAGCAGAGATACTATATGTGAAGGAACTGGTTCAACGTCAGCAGAAGGTTATAGCACAACAGGGATAATAAAACGCAACAGCCGACCTATTATAACCGCTTTGGACGGAACAACTTACTACGAAGTAATCACCTGGAGCGTTTAAAGTATGGCAGATCAAGAACCTAAAAAGCCAACTAAAACAGAACAGGGTCGAGCAAAACGAGCCGCTGAAGCTGCGCAAAGAAAACAAGAATCCGAACAACGCGCTAAGGGGAGGGCTGAAGCTCAAGAAAGGTCAGAGCAAAGAGTAGGACCAGGCGGGGGAGACGGGGGAACTAGCGAAAGAATGTCCCAGCGCGAAGCTGCATCTGGGCTAAATCTTGCTGGTAATGATCCGATGTCTGGTCGAGGTGGATCAACGCCTACAATGTCAGAAAGGGAAGAAGCTTCTGGGCTGAATCTCGCTGGCAATAACACAATGTCTGGAAGAAGTGATCCGTTTTACATATTTGATCGACCTATACCAAGCGAAGAAACTGTAGACCACGGAGTTCACGATAATACAAACGATACATTACCCTCACCTGTTAGTTCTTTTTCTGCAATTATATGTGTAAATGGACAACCATTTAGTGCTTCTATACAAGGGATAATAGGTAACGAAATAACCTAATGCCAATTGCAACTTCATTTACAGCACTAGGAAGGGGCAACGGGTTTCCATCTTGTCTTGGAAAAGTAGACGTTTCTGTATACGACCATTGGGTCACTTTGGGTGGGACTGAAAAAGGAAATACTGCCACTGGGTCCGAAAAAAGTCTTTCTTTAGTAAATGCTATGAAGTTATATTGGAACCTGTATTCTGCAACTGCAAGTTTTACTGCAATTTGGAATGGAAATGACATTAGCTTTAATAAAGGTTTACCAAACCACGAATATGAAATAATAACTACTCCAAAAGAAAGAATCTGTAAAGACATTACCCAACCTAATATCTCTAGCACGAGTATGACACCAGCAGAATTGAATGAGACGGATGGCACTGGGGTCGGCACTCTCGGCAGGTTTCGGGTTTTGTCTCCAGTAAGAATGTATAACGGAAGCACAAGCGATGAATCAAAGTTTGTCGGGTATGGAGTTTCAACTCTTTTTTCTGGAACATCTGGAGGCAGTATGCCCGAAGGAACCGTAGATGGAGGCGCAACAATAAGCGTTGCTTCGTTTTTAAACGGAACTACTGAGTCGGGGCAGGACGGCCCAGACCCTCAAGGTGACCCATCGGTTTTTTTCTTTAACAGAAGAGCCTCTGAGTTAATTTTAGATGACATTCCATTTAGGTCTTTTTCTAGTGCTGGTGCAAGCTCGGCGTACGGCGAATCAAACCTTTCTAAAGACCTAACCACAAGCGCAAACTCTGCTAGTTTTGATGCAGGATTTGGACCAGGCAATGTTAGTGTTTCGGGGAGTGTTACTATACCCGTAAACTTTGAATTTGACTTTTACACTTACTAACCCTTTATGATATAATACAGCTATGGCAATAGGAGATAAACCAAACCAAAACCTTTTCGGAACAAATTACAACGCCGAAGAAGAGGAAAGAAAGAAATCAGAACTTGCGGCACAGAACGCAAGGATGGGGGCAGGGGGTGTGCCTGCGTCTGCGTTTGGACAAGCACCAGCGGTAGCCCCCTTCTCTATGGAGGCGGCTGGGCAGGTAAACCCCATGATGCAAGAGCAAAGCCTTGAAGCTACTGCACCTGCACCTAATCCAGTAACCTTTCTTCCCTATGCTGACGATGTTGCGCCACCACCAGCAAGTGCGCTTTCTGTGTTTACTCCAGGTGGTGAGGTTAAACCTAACGTGGATGTAAATGCTATTACACCATCCCCAGACGTAAATGCTGAAGCCAATCCTCAACCTCCCCTTAACAACGCATTGCTTGAAATGCTACAACGGAGAGACGAAAGACAGAGCATGGGATTGCCCCGTCAAGCTGCTCCAGGTATTATAGATGCACCTTCATCTGTTGTTGATCCATTTACAGGCCAAACTATAGAAAAGCCTACTCCCTTTGCTGCCGATAATAGTTTACCCGCAGGTATGACTATGAACCAAGCGGCTATCATGAACGCCCTGCCTGACCAAAATCAAGGCATGGACATGAATCAACAAGCTGTTTCTAACGCTCAGATTGAAGGGGCAACGCAGGGGCAGGAGACAGCCGTACCTACAAATGTTGTTAGCAGACAAGAATATATAGACTCAATAAGAAATGGAACTGGTGCAGTCCCAGCAGTGGCTATGTTTAAAAATGGAAGACTTCTTGAGGGTCAAGAACTAAGAAATGCTATAGCTGATAAAATGGAAGACAATATGAGGTATGATAGAAGCCCAGCTGGTGGTTCAGTTGGAGGGCTATCATCAACCGCGCCTACAAATGGATTAACTACCGTAGGTGGTGCATCACTATCAGAGTTTTTAAGTGGTCAAGCAATGCCAGAACAAGGGTTTACTCAAGAAGAAAGTCCTTTGGGTGGTCGTGGAGTAACTTTAACTCAAGACCAAATGAATGAACTTAGTGCCCAACGGGAGGCTAGACTTGACGCTCGACCAGACTTTGGTGAAGCCGTAAGTGATCGCGATCGCAGAGCAGCGCGAGGCGATGGTATTAGCATGGCAGACCAAGTTGATATGGCTAAGGCCAATGCTCGTGGCGCAAGCCCTCGTGAGGTTGCTCGTGGTAATCAAGTTGCAAGCAAACTTGGTGTTGATTTGAAAACGGGTCAGTCTCTGCAGGCAGCTGGTGGTCTTACGTTTGACCAACAGTTAGCGTTACGAAAACAAAATTTTGCTGAAGGAAAGTTTGACTATGAGCTTGCTAAAGATGCTCAAGCAACTTATACTGCAGGTATTGAAGCGTCACAAAAAGCCACCACAGAAGAAGCGCAAGCTGACACGGCTGGAAGAACAATGGTATCTGCAATTAGCAACATGAATGATGCTATGACTCGTATGGGTGGTCGTTCAGGTGAGTTCTTTGGTAGTGGTTTCTTTGGTAAAGCTTCTTCGTTTATTCCAGGCACTTCTGCGTATGACCAAGTTGCAGATGTTGAGTTCTTACAATCTAATGTTGCTTTGAATGCAATGTCGGAATTAAAAGAACTGTCTCCAACTGGATCAACGGGCTTTGGTGCTTTGTCTGAAAAAGAATTGAGAGTTCTTACTGACAAATATGCAAACCTAAACCCATTTACTAGCCCAGACTTGTTCCAAAAGAACCTTAAACAATTGCAGGGCGAGTTTAACAATATGTTAAATAATGCTTGGGACAAGCACAGCAAGGAATACAGTCCAGAGGCCGCTAACGCAATTTACGGTAACCGAGGTGGTAGTGCTAGTGGTGCAACTGGCACACCTAGTCAAGCTATTCCCAACGACAGGAACGTAGCAAGTGCTGTGGATACACTACTATCAGACCCCAAATATAACTAATAATGGCAACACTACAACAGCTACAAAATGCATTTGTTAGGGCTGACGAACTTGGAGAAATCGAAGATGCTAAACTATTTGCCGATTCAATCAGGGCGCACCCAACTTTTCAACAGAATGCCAAGGAATCTTTGGAGTCTGGTAACTATAAGGTTGACGAAAACTTTGTTCCCCTAGAAAAGAATGCTGAACGGGCTGAGATGAGCAAACTTGTAGCTCGTTCGTTAGGTCTTAAAGATGCAGAGGTAGACGTAACCCAAGGCATGGGGTTTAAGGGTAGATTAAGTCTATCATTTCAACCTACAGAACAAGATAAGTTCAAAGAACTTGAGGACAGGTATGGTCGTGAAAATATTCAAGCTATAGATATAGGTGGAAAGACTAAACTTTTATATCGCGACGCTCAAGAAACCAACAATCAGTTTCGTGCTGTAGACGAAGAAGGCACATCTATTTCTGACTTCTTTGCTGATACTGCTGGTGAAGTTTTACCAACGGCTGGTGCTGTTGTTGGAGCCGTAGGTGGTTCTTTACTTAGCCCAGTCTTAGGAACTGCCGCTGGTAGTGCTGCTGGTTATGCAACCGTAGCTGGATTACAAGATGTTGCTGTTCGTGCTTTAAGTGGTGAAGATATTAGACCTGGAGAAATTGCTAAAAGAACAGCTATTGAAACTGCAATAATGGCTCCCATTGATTTGGCGACCGCAGGACTAGCTAAGGGTATTTCTGGTAAAATAGGTCGAAACATTGCCGAAGACCTAACATCCAGCCTAACCAAGGCTGAAACTATACTAAACAAGTCTGAGGCTATTCAGGCAAGGGGTGGATTAAGACTTACACCTGACATGAAAGCAGGTAAAGCTGCAACTGAAAGTGCTTCTGAGATTGCCGCTAGTAGACCAGGAAGTAAGATTGCAGAAAGATACGCAAGGCTTCGTGACAACATTGCAGCTTATAAGCAAGCGGCAACTGAAGGAGTTACAGATACGGGTGAAAGCTTTGGTAAAGCCGCACAACGCATTGCTGGAGAATATCAGACACTCATTGATGGTGTAGCCAAACTTGACAAAGAAGCGGCTAAAGAACTTGCAGGAACCCTATCTCGTCGGATGAATAAACTTGCGGCTAAGGATGCGGTCAACATGGACAAACTTGGCAAGAGATACGTCAAGCTATTTGAAAGTGCGCAAGCCAATGTGGCAAGACAAAATGCCGACAACTTTGCTGAGGTTGGTCGTCTAGCTGCTGAAATGGGCGTATCGGCTTCTAATCGTCAAGTTGCTGACGCTATTTCTGGTTCGCTCAAAAAGTTTAAAATTAAAGACAATACCAAGGTTACTGAAATACTTGATACAATCAAAAGTAAGGTGGCGGCTGAAGGGCGAGCAAAACGTATTAGAGCAAATATAGATGCAGGAAAAGTCAAAAGCACCAAGGCTATCCAAAAAGAACTTGCAGACCTAGACCAACAAGCGACTAGGATGGACTTCCAGACCTTGCGCGAGTATATTGAAACCGTCCAAGATGCTATTCCAGCAGGAGGAGCAGTAGGTAGCAAGACTCAAGTTCAAGTTGCTTCGGTTTCAGCAGATGCCCTTCGTAGGTTGAGAGATCGAGTAGCTAAGGCTGGCGGTAAAGAGTTTACTGATGCTTACGATAATGCCAACACGTTCTACACGGATAAGATGCTATCTTACCAGAGAGGACCAGCAGGTAGAGCGTTAGCCGAACGTGCGGGTGGACGAGTTAATACACCATCTCAAGTTATGAGCGACATTCTTAGTGACCCAGCCAAGGTTAGGCAAGCACTAGACTCTATTGGCCCTGCTGATGAAATAAGTCGGGATGTGGCACAGCAAGAATTTCAACAAGCCTTCCTGTCTAAGTTAGGTATTGATGGCACAACTGACCTATCTAATGGTGTTCGTTTGAGCAACGCGGATCGTAGCGTAATTACTGAACTATTTGGTGAGCGTCAATTGAAGTCTTTTGACTCTCTTAACGAGATGATCCGAAAGACCAAGGGTGCTGATCTTAGTAAGATTACGGCCCAAGAGATTGACGAGTTGTTTGGTCAATATGGAACAGATGCTGTTAAAAAATTGTCTAAGACAATTGCCACAAGAACAGCCAAAGAGGCAGATGCTAAAAAGATTGCCGATAATGTTATTCTTAGGGGTATCATTAAGGGAGACTTTTCAGAGCTAACTCCGCATTTATTTGCGGATGCCTTAGTTGCTGGCAATCCAGTCAAGGTTAAGCAGGCTATGGCTCAAATACTCAAGGGTTCACCTGATGAAATTGCTGCCGTGCGTCAAGAATATGTTTCTCAACTATTTGCAAAGTATAGTAGTGGAGCGCAATTAGACTCAACTGGAGCAGGAATATGGAACCCTCAACGCTTGGCGGCTGACTTGGCTGGCAAGAATGGTAAAACACTTAGAGCTAATATGGAAGCTGTTCTGGGCAAAAAACAAGCTTCTGAGATTATTGCGGCAAATCAAGTGCTAGACGCTGGTTCTGCCCTAAGAAAATCAACTGCCCCAGATATTAAACCAAGATTCATATTCTCACCTGGAAACATTGCTGGTTATTTCGTTGGTGACGTTATGGGCGCGGTTCGTAACAGAATTATGGGTTGGGCATACGGCACAGATGCGTTAATTCCGATGATGAAGCTTTTGAACAAAAAGGTTTCTCAAGAAGAGTTTGAGAAGAACTTTGCGAAGATCATTTCTCTCATGCTTTCATCGGAACGTGGCATTCAAGCTTTAGCTAGAGAAGGAGACGCTGACCCCAACTTCCAAGAGGCGGTAAATAACTCCGTCCGTGGTGCTAATCAGAGTGACCCAGGAATCAGCCCTGAAGCCCCCTAGAAGGGCTTACTATCCCATACCCTACCCCTACCCCTCGGAACAAAAGAAAAGCCCCTCAGGGGCATCTGAGAGGCTTGCTACGTAGTAAAAACTGAGGGTATTTACTCAAAGGGTGCTGCTACGAAGAAGAATATCACTGCTATGGTGAAAATGGCTACGATGTGTGGCTCTGGTAGGTATTCCATTTACTCCTCCGTATAAGACACGCCATGCGGGTTAATCATATATTCGTCGATGGACTCTGGTTCAAACCCAGCGCAGTAGGCTAACCCACGACAAGCCTCCGTGAAGTTTGCCATGTGTGGTAATTGAAACTCAATCTCTGCGTGTTCAATGGTGTCGAGGGTTGCCATTGTATTGGTGTATGTAATTTTAATCATATCTATAGGAACATTGGTTCAAAGAAAGCAACCTTGGAGCTGTGAACAACACCACACCCAACGATTGGTTTGGCGGCATACACTCTTCCGTAGTTCATGGACGGGTGGTCATGTTCTACGCCACATCCTACTTGCATACCAAAGACACACTCATGTTGGTTGGCGTGATATACGAGGCCAGCCTGGGCGTGTAGGTGTCCTTGGACAAGAGAGTTAAACTCAGCTACGGCATTCTTATATGCAGCTTGTTGTCCACCCTTACCCTTGTCTCCGTGGCGGTAGATGACATCATCAATCATTAGGTCGTGGTAGCGAGGGTGGATTGTCCAACCTTCTAGTTGCCACAGGGACTGGAAGTCCTTCATCAGATGCTCTGGTATACCTATGGTCTTAGCCTTACGGGACGGCAGGTCACTATGGTTACCCTTGAGGTAGTCTACGGATGGGAAGGCTTTGTGTAGCTTTCTAACCTGCTTAAATGCCTCCGCAAACTCATCCTCTGCACTTGGCATGGATGGGTCTTTCTCGTGGTAGGAGATGGAGTTCCAATCTACTAAGTCACCAATGTGAACAACACGGTTACACTTGTGCTTCTTCTCTATCTTCTTTAAGAACTTGATGTAGTCTTTGTGCATCGCTGGGCAATGCGTGTCACCGATAATAAGGACTGTGTTTTTCTTAGGCATATTAGTAGTATTGGTTTTAGTTAGTGAGCTACATACGCTCGCGGTTTGTGTGGCTAAAGGTTCCCATAGGCTCCCATCGTTCCCTGCCCTGTATCACCCACTCTTCTAGGTAGGCTAGGTCATCGGAGTATAGGGGTGGCTCAGAGACGATGGAGGTAAACCCATCAAACTCTAATGAATCATTGGTATTAAACTTGACGATAACATCACAAGACTCAGCCTTGTCATTGTCCATGTTGAGCATGTAGGTGTAGTTCATAGTGTTGGGTGGGTTGGAACGTAGTCTGTGGCTGGTTCGATTAAACCCTTCTTGGTGCATTTGTAGACGGTGCGGCAGCACTCGTCTTGAAAGTCTTTGATGGCTTGCCAGTCACTCTCTGATCTGCTGGCCTTGTTGTCATTGATTAAGGTCTGAGCTTCGTCTTCTAGTAGCTCTTTGTCTTGGTGGCGTTCAATGAATCTGGTGCAAGCCCCCGTCACCTGGCGGTATTTAGTTAGTGCTTTGTCGTTCATAGTTATTTAGATTTATCAATCATTGCGGAGGCACGATTGTTCATATCTTGCATCCATCCTAATTTATGTGAGTTTGGTCTGTCATCAACGCAGTTACCAAACATTTGAGAGTCACGAAGAACTGCTAGCCCTGTCATGGCGTGAGCTATGTGATGCTCTCCAGAGTCTGGGTCTAAGTCTTCGCCCTCATACCAAGCGGTTAAGTGCCGCCATACAGCGTCGTAATAAACTGATGCCCTAACACCAGCGTCACGCCAGTTGTAAGCACCATACTTCAAGTCTCCGTGTAATTTAACCAAGCCACATTCCATAAGAACTGGTGCTGGTAGACCAGACATTGGGGCTTTGCGTATGCCAACTCTGTCCTTTGGATTAGTGTCTTTGATCTCTGTCATATCATTGTGGCAAGCAGGGGAGAGTTGCGTCTCCCCCGCCATGCGTCTTGGGGTCAATGGTTGGCTATATTAAAACGGGGCTTCAACTAACTCTGGCTCTGGTGCAACTGCTTCAGGTGCAAAGTCATCCGCACCACTGTTACCAGCATCCGTTGGGTCTGGCTCTTTGGCATAGCCAAGGTAATCGTCGAGGTAGTCCTGTAGGATGTTGTCGTAGTAGTCTGCACGGGCGGCAGCTTCGTTGGACAGGGAGTTACTAACCACAGCGAAGAGAGGTTTCTTGAACTTCACAGCACCCTTCTTCTCGTCGGTTGCTTCCTTGATGGCAACAACTGTGTCGTTGTATAGACCGATGTCACCATTGACGCTATCGACAAACTCGATCCAAGCTGTAAGAGCAGCACCCTTAACTTGGAAGTTGATTAGCTCGTAGTCCTCTGAGCCTGTCTTAGCCATAGCGTAGATAGACTTGGTGAACTTGGCTCCTTGTGTAGCCTTAACGTCTGACCATGTGCCAGTGGCAACCATGCCGTCCTTGTTACGAACGGTTAGCTTGTCACCGATACCACGAACTTCGTTAGACCATAGACCAGTTTGCTTGGCCTCAGAGAAACCTTTAACTGTGTTGAGTTGATCTAAGACAATGA
>Ga0207905_1000250_pt1 | contig 14073 bp, 22 predicted proteins | sample LinPmetageLP49_FD_184060 | JGI IMG/M metagenome (GOLD analysis project Ga0207905, IMG submission 184060) | Marine viral communities from the Subarctic Pacific Ocean - LP-49 (SPAdes) | ecosystem: Environmental > Aquatic > Marine > Oceanic | place: Pacific Ocean | collected 2011-08-27 | reverse complement strand
ATTACTGAGGGGCTGGCTGCTGTTGTGCCAATCGTTCCATCTGCCTGTACGAAATACTGTTGGCCTGCTGTTAGGCTGCTTTGCAGGGTGTTTATTGCCCCACCTGCCTGTACGGTTGCAGTTTTGCCATCAGGTGTAGAGCCAAACGTAACAACATCACCCCCACTTTTAAAAACTATAGACTGACCATGATCGTCACCGCCTGTATCACGATAAGTTAAAATTGTTCTGTTGTTGGCAGAGTCATATGCGTTTCCATAAGTAATCACTGTTTCATTTGCAAAAGTTATAGTTGACCCAAAGCTTACAGAAGAACCACTTATTGTAGCTGTAACAACTTTACCTACATTACTGTTTCCAACATCCGTATATGAAACTGTTATATTCTTCGTTGATGAATTAAATGATGCAGATGTATACCCACTATTCGCACTATTAAACACAGTTCCTGAACCAAAACTTATTGACGTACCACTAACTGTACCAACTATTGCAGTGCCATAACTTGAATTTCCATCATCTCTGTATGTTATAAGTGTTTTGTCTGCGTTAGAATCATAAGCACTGCTTACGTGTAACGTACTAGCTGCGTTAAATGCAACTGGCGTTCCAAATGAGATACTTGTTCCGCTTACTGTCCCAACAGCGGCATAGCCGTGTCCAGAGTTCGTGTAATCTCTATACCCTACTACTACTCTATTAGAGGTGCTATCAAAAGAAACTGTAGCATATGCCGGAGATATTTTACTACTTGTAAAAGTAGCCTCACTTCCAAAACTTATTGACGTACCACTAACTGTACCAACTATTGCAGTGCCTCTTTCAGAATTACCCGTATCTTCGTAAATAATAACAACTTTATTTGAGGCACTATCAAAAGTAATTCCTCCAACCCCTGTATTGGCAACAGCAGCAAAAACCACAGGACTACCGAATGAGATTGACGTTCCACTAACCGTGCCTACGATAGCAGTGCCATAAGTTGAATTATCTGCGTCTTGATAAGCTATAACAACTTTATTTGAGTTTGAATCAAACGTGATGAAAGCGTGATTTGTGGTGGCACTTTCAAAATCTACAGGACTTCCGTAGCTTACTGAGTTGTCAGAGGGGTCTATTGTACCCACCACTGCTTTGCCGTGACTAGAATCATCGTTGTCCTCATAAGCAATAACTATTTTGTTATTACTAGAGTCAAATGTTGCCCTAGAAGGATATGCTGCAACAGCATGAAAGGTGACCTCTGAACCCACCGCTTGCGTTTCAGTTACTGTATTTTTAATCCCACCAGTAAAGCCTAAGAAGTTTTCGGTGGTGAGGTTTGTGGATAAACCACCAGTTTTAAACACAACAGCCTTACCCTTTTCACTGTCTGGAATATCTTGATACGCTATAACAATCCTTTTTGCTGTGCTATCAAAAGCCATACCCATAGCATTGCTGTTTGTTCCTCCAGCTTCAAAAACAACTGGTGTATCTAATGAAATAGTTGTCCCAGAAATTGATCCTGAAACAACTGTACCTTTTGAACTGGCATTAGGGTCTTCAAAAGCTATCACAATTTTATTTAGGTTTGAATCAAACGCAATCGCTGTAGTTGTAGTTCGTCCACTGGAAAACTGTACTTCACTTCCAAAACTTATTGAGGTTCCACTGACTGTCCCAACTCTAGTCGCAGAATATTGATCCGTATCTTGTTTGTAAGCCACGACTAAAACATTTGAATTTGTGTCATACGTTGCTACCAAGTTCTCATAAAATTTACCAGATTGAATAGCAACTCTGGTTCCAAAACTAACTGACGTACCACTTATCGTTCCGACTATAGCACTCGCCTCGTTTCCTCCAGCACTCTTGTTATAGGTGATAATCATTTTCTCACTGTTTGGGTCATATGTATTACTCATATCTACCGCATTGCCTGATTCAAACACGACCTGTGACCCAAAACTTATTCCCGTTCCAGAGACTGTCCCAACTATAGCCGTACCATAATTAGAATTGTTTTGATCTTTAAAAGAGATAAGAATTTTGTTGTTTGATGCATCGTACCCAGCCGCAACGCTTGTCGGAACAGAGCTTTCAAAAGATACCTCACTGCCAAAACTTATAGAATTATCTGAAGAATCTACAGTTCCGACAATAGCTTTTCCATTGCTGGGGCCAGCGTAGGCTATTACGACCTTGTACGACGAACTATCAAAAGCTAATCCTCTATGAATATTTATTGATGCGCTCCTAAATACCACGGGCGTTCCAAAACTTATAGAATTGTCTGAAGAATTTACAGTTCCGACAACAGCAGTACCGTAATAAGAGTTGTCCATATCCATATACGCTATGACAATTCTATTGCTATTACTGTCAAAAACAACATTATTAATGGCGGCTCCACCCGACTCAAAAACAACGGGAGTTCCAAGAGCCTGAGTGACGGTGCTTCCAGCAGCAACACTGACAGTCCCGTTAGAGTTAACTATGACAGGTTTTCCATCAGGCAATGCACCAGTGGCAACGGCGTAAACCTCTGCATTCGCGTCAGCTTGAATCGTGCCTAGAGTTTTCATTAGCTAATCTCTTCGTAACTTATCACCACAACTAAATCGTTAGCCACACTTGCTTGTGCGCCTATAGACTTGTCTTCCTCTAAGTATAAAGCAGTATTCTTGTCCAAAACAACTAATGTTGTATCAGCAGGGACGGAAATCGTACTGGCAATCGCATATGCTGTACCACCAATATCATCTTGGCTATACAGGTTTATCGTAATATCAGCCGCGTTTGTGCCATCAACATTGGATACGATCACATTATTAATCTTAAAGACCTTACTGCTTGACGCAGCGTTACTTACAACCGCCGTGGCGTTTGTAGAGGATAAAGCAACAGTCGCGGTCTTGCCCGTGATGGTTGCCACATTGACGATATTAGGTGCTGACATTGCTTATCTCCTTTAGCCAAACACGATTGAAGCGGCAATAGCTTTGCCCATAGAGATACCAGCACTGCCGAAAGAAACAGTACCACTTCCATTTGTTACCAACGCTTGACCGTTACTTCCATCAGATGTCGGAAGAGTTAAGGCTGCTACGAAGGCTTGTAAATTTGTATCAAACGCCAAGACATCACTGCCTATGGCAAGTCCCAATGCAGTTCTTGCACTGCCTATAGCAACACCCAGCGCGGTTCTTGCGGCACTAGCAGAGCTTGCGCCTGTACCACCGTCTGCAATAGATAGGTCTGTAATTCCTGATACCACGCCGCCTGTAATGTTGACGCTGCTCATTGCAAAGTCTGCGGTCAAATCTGTTACAGCCGCGCCCGATCCTGCACCGTCACAGAAGATTATCTTGCTGTCTCCAGCCAATACGCTCACATTAGCACCAGACCCCTGCGTGAAAGTAGCTGTCTGGTTTGTGCCGTTCTTTACAAGATAAATATGATCACCATCATTGGGTGATATCGTAATTGTATTTGTACCAGAAGGTGAACCGCCTAGAACAAGAACCTTAAACATGCCGTCTGACAAGCTGCCATCCGTTGTTGTTAGGGTGTGCGTAGTATTGGAAAGCGTAATTGCCCCAACACCGTTTACCAATCGGTCAATAATATCTAGGTTTGTGTTTGTAGTGTTACCCCAAGACCCAGACTGTTCGCCCGTTGCAATCTTTTCGATACCACTGCCGTTATATGTACTTGCCATTTTGTTTCCTTACGCCGCTATCTCAGTCCAAATTGTAGTCTCTGGTGGTATTATACGCCCCCATACAAGGACAGAAGCAGTTCCCCCAGTTGCTGAAACACCAGTCACATTAACATTAGCATCACATTCACAGACAATCGTAGCAGAATTGACCACGGCTGTCGAGCTTATCCCTGTGGGCGCAACTGGAATGATCTGACTTGTAGTCGCTGTGATCTGACCAATTCCACCCGTAGATGCGATACCTGCGACTGTGGCAGAGGAATTTCCTGTTACACTTGCTGAACCAACTCCACCCGTAGATGCTATTCCTGTGACGCTGACATTTACTCCAGTACCAGCGGTAACAGAAACGGAACCTACTGCGCCAGTAGATGCCACACCCACTACTGAAGGAACGGAAGCCGCCCCGTCTATGGTTACAGTTCCTACCGAAGCAGTAGCTGTAACGGGAAATGCTACATCGTTGCCCCACGTACCAGCACCCCACGATTGTGTCGAGGAGTTCCAGCCAGCAAAGACAACTGTAGCATCAGCCATATTTAAGCAATCCGTATAAGAGCGTTAGACGCATCAGCCGCTGGCATAACAATCTTAAAGTCACCATTGGTCGAAGCCTTGTCAGAGCCAAAGTCTAGCACGACAATAGTATCGGTAGTGCTACTACCTGATCCTGTAGTTGTATTGTAGACCAAAGCTCCACGCGCCGTTATTGTAGCAGACGTAAAGGTAAGATCAGAAAAGTCTGTAAACGCTGTTGTGCCTGAAACAGCTGGGTTTACCCGTGTCAGAGTACCGCCGCCAGCACTGTATGAGCCAGAGTTACTGACCTCGTTACCCGTGGTATAAGCCGTTGTCGCAGCATTAAATGACGCGCTGTTGGTATAAAGAGCTAACTTAAATGTATCGCCCCCAGAGTTCTTGAAGTTGTGATCGCCTTGTAAAAGCTCTTGCTTGAAAGACGTACACATAAAGTTTCCGCTGAAAGCCATTTTAAAGTCTCCTTATAAGTTCAGCAAGTTTCGGATGCCCTGCATCTATAAGGGCGTTATACACAGTTGTACGATCACTGCGAATAGCTTCACGCATGTAATAAGCAACAGTGCGCTCCATTTGTGTTTTATATTCGTTTGCCTGATCTCTAATCGCAGGATGTGTTGAATCAGATACACTTATCAACTTGCTCACGCAGTCTTTAGAAATCTCTTCAGGTGTGAATCCACGATTATGAGTTGTTTGCACTCCAACAATCGATTCGTTCTGAGGTACATCTACCTTTACACTAAACATTTATATCTCCAGCCTTGGTTCGCTGCGATAGCTGTCGCGCTTCAGTCTGCCTTCACCTAGTATCATAAGACGTTTCAATGCTTCCTGATACTTGGCTTCGTATTGAGCAAGCAAATCAGCATCGCCCTTCATAAATATATAAGCTTCTACAAGAGACCCGTACAACAAAGCAACCTCTGCGTTGTCACCAAGCCAAGATGTTGCTGACGTAACTATGGAAGGGGGGTCGTAGTAATAGTGCAATTGAACCTCATAAGCGGAATCTGGGGTTGGGCCTAATATGAAGTTTCCAGAGGAGTTAGTTGATGTGAAGTCACCATCAAACTCACCATAGTACTTAGGTCGAGCGAAGGATGTCTTTGATGGATAGGCTTCTCTAATAAAATTAACATCCTTATTGAGAAGAAAGTGATAATCTCCATCGCCATCTATTACTGCCATAGAGAAGGGTGCTAAGAAATCTGATGGCCTAGCTATAAACCTAACTTGTTGAGTCATGTTTGCTGTAACATTCTTGCGAAGTTCAGGAATCAATACAGTACGATGTATCTTCTCTTCTGCCTGACGAACAAACGTGGGAATCTCAGCGACAAAAGTTGTCTCATCATTCTCTGTGTAGGTCTTTATAGCGGTAGTTAGCTCTGTATAATTCATCAAACAAACCTATAATTGCCACCTTTAGATGTTTTACCCATACCTCGACATAGATTACCACCTTTACCCATTTTTTTAGGGCCGTATATCTTTTCTCGCGTTTGAGCTTCTATCATCCTACGATCACCGTTAGGACGTAGCTTTAATTGAAATGCTAGTTCCTCTTTATATGCCATGTCTTTAAGGTCTATTGTGGGATCATCATCTCTACCCATAACGTCAGTCCTCTTGGTACAAGTTATCAAAAACCCGATTAACATCTAGTGTATAGTCTAAATCAGATTTTGAATAGTGAATATGTTGAGAGGGCTTAAAGTCTGGTGCGCCCGATCCTGTTTCAAACCAAGCTGGGTGCGTAACACGTACTCTATTATTAGGTAACGCCACTACATTGCCAGTCCACTCTCCAGCGTCTAACAACTGCATGACATGACTTTGTTTATGTTGCGCTGGATCATCAGCTATCTCACCTTCAGAATAATCCACAGTGAATAAATACTTTGCTGGATACATCTCTCCACCTATCTTAGCGAGCCACGGACAAGGCGTAGCTCTGTCGAGGATGTATATAGCATGATTATACGAAGAACAGTCCCACGGTTGAGCGTCATGCACAGCCATAGGTTCAGGCCACGCATTAAGTGGCTCATCTGCAACTAACGCAGTTATAGGCATTCTAGCCCACATTGCGCCACCGTGTATGTTTTCTTCTTCTTCATTCTCGTCTGCTTCACATCCTGTGAAAATAAGTTGAAAGCTCAAACATCTGTTTGGCATTGTCGTTACCGCTATTGCCATCGCATGTAAAAAATTTCCGTGATATCGTTCATGGTTACATGTGTACTCGCGTCGAACCCAGCAATTAAAATGTGGTATATTACTTTGTAAATAAGGCATGGCTGCTCCCGAAACTAAACCTTAACCGTTTTTGCGAAATTTTTGCGGTCTAGCTGCACCGCTACCGCGAGCAACCCCACCTTTAGCCATACCTTTTTTTCTCATGCCGCCGCCCATACCTTTTTTAGTAACACCGCCTTTAGCCATGCCCTTCTTCTTCATGGAGCCACCGCCCATTTTCTTTTTAACGACCCCACCTTTTTTCATCTTACCTTTTCCATCAGCGGCAAAAGCTGGAACACTCATACCTCCTTTGGTGACCATTGGCATCTTGCCGCCTTTAGCCATACCTTTTTTCTTCATCTTGCCGCCGCCCATCTTCTTGGCTGCGCCACCTTTTTTCATAGCAACAGGCTTCTTCATCGCTCCACCTTTTGCATAACCTTTTTTCTTCATAGCCATTTTAGTCTCCTACGTTGTGTTAAACGATTGTTATATTACCAACCATAGAGCTATGATTGGTGCATTGATATACTAAAGACGTATCACTTGGTTCGTGAGGAACAATGAACTGTGTCAGTCCACTGGTTGAATTGTAGTTCTCTGTAACACCTGTCGTAAACGCAGAGCCACCATTAGATGTTCTGATCTGCAAGGGGTGGCTGCTTACATTAGCCGTGTTATTTAAAAGGTACGTGTGTCCTTTATAGAAAGTAAAATTGGGGTTGTTTCCAGAAGTAGCACCGGGGCCAGTAAATGTATAAGCAGATGATCCATTTGTACCAGCGGTATACTTTGTGACTGGCCCAGTTGTTTCATCGTTTAGTCGAACCCATGCACCACCATGCGCGAAGTAAAGACCTCCAGTCGCATGAACGTGGGCTACCGCGCCATGATATGTTCCAGCACTAGGTAAGTCGCTTAAATTAGCATAGTAGAATACAATCTTATTTGCACCAGAGCTTACATCTATAATGCCATTACCGTCTATAATATCAGTAAGAGTTGATCCGTTGCCCAAGGCAGCGTAAATTTCTGTAAAGTTTGAATTTATTTTAGTAGCACCAGAGCGAAGTGTATCGCCGCTTCCGTCATTGGCACTACTTCCTATACCTACACTTTGCTTTGTCATGTCCTATCCCTCATCAAAGGTATCTGTTGTAGAATCTAATGTGATCAAAGTACTATCAAATCTTGGTGCTGTTGTACTAGGATTAATTGTAACAGATCCAACTTGACCAATACCAACAGAACCCGTCACACCTTGAGTCTCTCCAGTGGTTATCGTAACCCTACCGACAGAACCCTCCAAGAACGTGGATGGATTACCAACAGGATCAAAACCAAATAAAGCCCTACTTTCACTTAGTGATGTGTCTGGACGTGGGTTCAATAAGGATTGAGGATCGTTTATCTTTACTCTACCAAGAAAGTTCTGAGGTTGATCTGGGTCAAAGACATCTCTGCCCACAAGGAATCCAGTCCTAACCCCATTCTGAAACTCAGGAACCAAGTCTCTTAATGGATATCGGAACCCAGTCCTATCACAAAACCCAAAAGCATATTTTCCCTTGGCGTAACTCATCAACCACTCATCATAAATGTGTCATATGGAACAAACTTTATAGATGCTGTCTCTTCATCCTCTCCAGCCGCAAGTTGAAACTGAAACTCATATTCTTGCTTTAAGGCTGGAACTCTAGATGAAGACTCATTTCTCTTCATGGCTAAATAGTATGCCATTCCAGCAACTAGACACGGTACAAACCTTGGTGGGACTGAGGATACGTTTGTGCCTATCCCAGAGGAAAGACCATCAATCCCTTTTAACCTAAAATATGATAAAGTGTATGTAGTTGTAGCATCGGGGACGGGCCACAAAGTTATTTTTGTTTCTGTTGGCAACCTTTGAACATATATTTGAGTCGGCCTACCCTGCGTATTCTTGTTAGTTTGTTGAGCATAGGTTGCCACACTGACCCGTTGAAGGGACGTGTCTATCTGATTAGTGCCTGTCCCAGTTCTTACCTGATGTTCTATAATATCAATCGTATCAGATGGCAGGGTATAGGTTGCCGTTCCAGCGATTATAGGCTCTGTTCCAGCTTCTATTGTAAACAGGTTGAGGCCACGGTTTTGCCACTCCAAAGTTAAAAGGTTTAAACTTCTACGCGCTGTCTTTAGATCATAGCCAGAGCGCATCTCTAAGCCAGCCCTCTCGTAGGCTTCCTCAAATAACTCAGGTAGGTCTGGGGTTACTACTGACATTATACGTTCCTATGTAACTACACTTCTGTGTCGTTTGGTTTTCTTTGCAACTTTTTTAGGTTGAGCCACATGCTGCTTTCCTGAAGCCTTGCCTTTTCTTTTAGCTCTAGTTGTAGCAGCGTATTCAGAATCACTAAGGGACTTTATAGCCGAAGAAGGCAAATATCGTTCACCCGTAGCATTCTTCCCTTGAGTAGAAGGTTTACCACTCTTAGTGCGCCACTTCTGCTTTCCCCAAGCTTTAAGACTTTTTTGGGGTTTTTTTAGAGCCATTTCTTACTATGCCTTTTAAAGTTTTAGCCTGACTGGAATGGAGCTTTGAAGCCTTATTCAAACCCTTTACAACCTTTTTTACTTTTCTTTTATTTTGACTGGTAAGTGCCATTAGCTTTTATAACCTCCCCCTGCTTTCTTATATGCCTTCGCCATCATTTGGGCCTTCCTAGCTGACCACTGGCCTGATGAGCCACCTTTGTTCCCTGCTTTTATTCTATTGAATATACGCTTGCGTAACCCCGGTTTTGTATAGTTCCCTGACTCATTTACACGACTTTTAGACTTTTTCTTCTTTGCCTTGCCACCCTTACCCATACGAATTAGATCAAGGTCTCTAGCGTCATCGCCAGTGCTATCTGGATGCATACAACCTCTCCATCTCTGTCTTTATAAATTCTAATTGAGCTTCAATTACTTCAGTTCTCTTATCAACAGCTATAAGAGTTTCAGTTGTCCAACTTGCCCAACTATAAGTGACAGCACCGACTAAAGCCATGAGTGCAGCTACTGCTGCCAAAACTATTTTATTACTTAACATTTCCACCTCTTACGAGCCTGTCGCAATCTAGAGTTAGGGTCTTTAGCAGCTTTTGGGAACTGTTTCATCTGACCAGCAGATCGGGCGCAGTAAGACTTGCGCCTCTTTGCATCCTTACTGCCTTTTTTAGGTGTGCCTGTTACGGCAGTCTTTAACTTGGAACCGGGGTTATCTTTCCTATATTTAGCCACACCCTTCTTAGTCATACCTGCCCCAGATTTAGTAGGACGTTTATGACCACCTTTAATGGTGTGGCCTTTCATGGTTCCTTTTTTCTTTTCAGCCATATCTTACAGCCTCGACTTATCCGTGGAAAGCTGTGACCATATGGGAGCCATCAATACGATACTTGATAACAAGGCCACTGGCGAAAAGAACACCTTCATCAGGAATATAAACATCATCAGACGCATTATTTACACCACTTGTCTTGGTTCTAAATACAACCGATCCAGATTCAGCAGTCGTGCCATCAATAAAGTCAACCTGATGCGCTGCACTGTTTGAAATAGTGGAGAACGCTTTTAGTGTTGCCCTATTGATTGTTATGGATGCAGTTGCTTGAGCAGCCATACCAACAGACACATTACCTGCATACTGAGTGCTACAAGTGGCAGAAGTAATTGTTTTAAAATATTTTGTACCTGTAACTGTTTCAGCACTACCAGTAGAAGCTATAACCTCTGTCAAGGCACCGTTGTTTAGATCAGTACCCACTATGGTTACCGTCTTCCCGTTGTCGCTTGTGCCAGCAGTTGTAACCGTTAATAGTCGCGCATGACCTGCGGTGAAGCTGGCATTCGCAATGGTAAATGCTGTATCTGGCCTAGCCGCTGCCGCAACATATGTAGTGGAAGCAGCCTGTGCATCCACCACTGTCGTGGCTTGAATGTGAGATACACCCATATCAGAACCCTCCTTTCAGTTGTCCTACTTACGAGCCACTGCCATCTGTTCCGAATGTCAGATCATACACATGATAGAAAATACGCAACTCAATATTACCGCCCGTTGCGGCTGAAGCACCAACACCACCTGTTATTCTCACAGGGTAAGCGGTACTCATAACAAAGCCCAGATCATTGCCAGAAGTGGCATCTGTAAACGAGATTTCAAAGTTGCCTACATCAGCGTCAGCATTGTCAAGGATGCCGTCTGTATCAGAAGCAGGCGCGGTGTCTACTACCTCAATCCAACCTAAATCGAATGTAGGGTTTGTGCCGCCTGTCGCGGCCGCAATACCTTCAACTCGCGTGATGATAGCGTTGGCAGGTAGAATAAGAGGCAATGAACTAGGGCCAGTAGCAAGTGCTCCGCGCCGAATATTTGTTGTAGTTGCCACAGTAGGGTCTGAAATATACCCTTGAGCAACAAGCCTAACCGCGCCAGCGACTTGTGGATTAGTTGTTTTTTGAGCCTGTCCTACGCGAACTGGGCCTGAAAAAGTTGTAGTACCCATGATTTTCTCCTGTCTGGGTTAAGTCAGCCGCATCATGCAACTGTCAGGGAATAACAAAAGTATACACATGTTTTTTAAAAAAGAAAGGGGCCGCCGAAGCAGCCCCCTCTAAAAAGTTCAATTAAACTTATACACCCGGTGAAGCATACATTCCCAATGGGTCGGATACACCAAAAGAATAACGCTCACGCGCTTTGTAGCGCACGTTACCTGTATCGAAGTCACCGTCCATACCTGTCTGCATAGCAGTACGCACAAAGTGCTTCATGCCATTTGGTACATCTGTGGTTAGGAAGAATGCGTCTGCATCTGTGAGATAGTGATTAACGACATAACCTTCTGGTATAGAACCATTGGTGTTAAGTGCGTTGATATCATTATCCGCTGTGCCTACGCGCAGATCAGTCTGAAGCAAACGAGTTGCTACGAACATCAATGCAGGTGGAACGATCAACTTGCGTGGACGCGCAGCAATCAACAAATCACGTTCATCAGTGAACGCAGCAATGTCAATAACCGCTTGCTCAAGCGAGGTTTCGTTCAAGTCAGCATTCGCTGCTGGCCTGTTTGCATTGTTACCACCAGCTACAGTGCCGTGGGTTAAAGAGAACAATGTAGCACCATCACCTGAGTTAAAGGTGGTGAAACCCGTGTTCAACAATGAAGCAGCCTTGACTTGCTTTGTATAAGCCATACCACGGGCAAGAGCCTTAGTATAACGTGCAGACAAAGAGTCATATAGATTATCTTCCATCGCTTCTTCAGTGATAGAGAAACCCATAGCGACAGTTTCGTGATTGTAGCGAGCAGTAAACGACTCTTGTGCATTGTCGTATGAGATAGAAGCACCTTCCGCTTTCACGGGTGCTGCTCCAAAACCAGATAGTTTTACTTCTTCCTCAAAACTTCTTTCTGAGGTTTCAGTCTCATAGATGTCTGCGTGTTCGTTTTCATACTTGCCGTACTCCAAGCCAAACAGTGCGTTCAGACCCGGTAATAGCTCTTTAAGAAGCTGGGCGCGTGAAATAGCCATTCGTCAACCTCCTTATAAGCCAACATTGTTCATCAAGCTGTGCGCTGATGGATTGAATTTAACCAATACATCTGGGAAAGCGTCACTAGCAGGTGAAACGTGAGAAACAACGCGAAATGCGGCGGCGGCAGCTTTAACTGTCGCATCCAAAGCAGAGGTAGAATTACCAGTGGTTGTAGAACCAGTGGCTGTAGACTGTACCGCTGCGAAGAAAGTATTCGCGCCAATGATTGTCTGCGCTCCAGCAGCATCTAACTGAGCTTGGAACAAGACGTTTGGATCATCAATGACATATGCTTTTATAGCATCGCCGTTAGATGTTCCTGTCGGGTAGAATTGATCCTGAACAAGTTGTCCAGAAGAATTAACATACTCACATCCAACAAAAACGCCAATAGCACCAACGCCATTACCACCAAGGTTGTTTGTAGTTATGTCTGCGCCTGTCGCTGTAGACAGGGCAATGTACCCATCGGCCCCAATGATAACAACTTGCCCATAAAATAGGTTAGTTGCCTCACCAGCAGGGTCGATGAGATACTGGTTTGTTGAACCAGCATACGGCATTCCGTCCATTCTGCGAATGGGCCGTAAGCCATAGGGAGCAGCCGTTAAAGCCATCTCTCATACTCCTTTAAATTTAAAGTATCAGCAAGCTCCCCTATTAGGGTTACTTACCAAACGAAGTTTTTGTAGTCCGATCTGGGGTCAGAACGGGCATACGTGGGTCTGAGTTGCGTAAGTAGCTGTTGTCCACCGCTGCCATCTGGTTTGATGCCTGATGCAGTTGTGCTTCACGTCTAGCTTCCACATTTTCGGTAGAGTTCTGACAAAGCAGTAATCCACCAACCTCAATATTGTCTTGAAACCGTGAGTCGATATCAGACACAACATGAAGGTCTGGATGATCTTCTCTACGAACAGGTGTCCAACCTTCACGAAATTTAGACGAGACATTCGTGTTATCTGTATTCCCAAGGGTAGAGGTGCGAATGTAGCGATATTCAATTCCATCGCGTGGTTCGGGGATTGGTAACATCGACGGTCTAGTCCATGACACTTTACGTTTACTCGCATCACGAGTTTCCGTTGTGCGTGAGGTTCTATTCGTCATTTAGACATCTCCTTCAATAACTGCGCCGCATATTGCTCATTAGAGAGACCAAGCCGCTTGGCGAGAGAAGCTTGCGTCGAGGATAGTCGCACTGTGCGTGGTTTTTTTGTCGATTTAGACGGTGCGGCGACCACGGAGCCGTTTTGACGCTGGGGTGCTGGTTCCTCAACCTGCCCATCATCAAATCTATCAGGAAAGACACGGCGAACCGCGCTGTCAATCTCATTGTAGTATTGTTCTGTTCTTGGATCAATACCAGATTTTACAAGCTTTTCATGCAAACCATACGCATATCCCGTCATCTCAGAGTCTGTTTCAAACCACTTGTTATTTTTAGCCCAATTCAAAGCGCGATCATCAGGTCTAGGAACCTGTGGAGTCTGCTGTGCATACTGTGGCTGTGGAGTAGGTTCTGCTTGTACTCTAGATTGAGGTTTGTACGTATTAACACGGTACTGCTCATTCTGCATTGCACTAAGTTGTTCTTGTGCGGCAAGCAATGCATCAGGGTCACCAGACTCATATGCTGCCTTATACGCTGTTTTTGCCTTATCAAGTTCGGCTGTTATACGCCCTTTTGCTTGATCAATAAGTGTAGCTTCACCCTGATCAAGTGTTTGTTTTAGTTTTTCATTTTCGGTTTTTACCTGTTGAGCATAACGTAAAGCTTCTTCTTGCAACTTGTGGGCCTCAAGCTTTTGCCGCTCTTGTTCCTGTGCTTCAAACTTTAACTTGTTTATACGTTTCTGTACTCCAGCAGAGTACTTGTCTATCTCATCATCAGAAGGTACTTCTGGCTCTCTATCTTCCGCTAGACGAGGTTTTTCTTCCTCTGGAGTATCTTCTACTACCTCTACCTCAAAATTAGAATCTGAGTTTTCAACCACAACATCTTGTGTTT
>Ga0207905_1000248_pt1 | contig 14201 bp, 14 predicted proteins | sample LinPmetageLP49_FD_184060 | JGI IMG/M metagenome (GOLD analysis project Ga0207905, IMG submission 184060) | Marine viral communities from the Subarctic Pacific Ocean - LP-49 (SPAdes) | ecosystem: Environmental > Aquatic > Marine > Oceanic | place: Pacific Ocean | collected 2011-08-27 | reverse complement strand
ACTGGGTTTGTTGGTGTTTCTCTTTGTAATAATGGTAGATTTAAAACCGCCATTAGGATTAATGGAATTAAAACCCATCTAGGGGTATTTGATACGGCGGAACAAGCACATAATAAATATTTAGAACAATATAATATATTAATGAATGAATATTAATCTAATTCTACACTTTCATTTATTACTATTTTATTAAATCTTTGATAATATCGGTCTTCTGTTGGTTTATTATTTAATATCAATAGAAAACTATATTTATCTTTCCACGCCAGTTTTAAAACTTCGTTTTGTTGTTCTTTATTTAAATCACTCATTAGTTCATCTTTTATAGCGTCTAATTCCCTCTTGTTCTCTGTCCTAAATACATATATAGAGGACGCATTAACCCTGAATGTTAGACATAATTCAATATAACGCTGAGATAAAATCCATATACTACACCCAGCACACCCCTCACCATCGGGATTAGTTAAAATATGTCGTCTATTGAGAATACATTTAGACATATAGGTTGATTTTTTGATGTCCTTAATTACATCGTCAAGCACTATTAGACAATTATTATTTTCCTCATCCTCTCTTTCTGTTTCTATAATCTGTTCCATTAGTTCATCACTATATTTATTAAATACTCTATCCTCATTTAGATTAAGTTTATTTAACGGTAAACTTTGTAATGATGAACTAATTAGATAGATTTTATCATAATACTTATAAAAGAAACGAGGTTCATTTGGTTTTTTTTTTGTAGGTCTAGAACATAACATAGCGAGAAATAAAGAGGATTTACCAGAACCAGCAGAACCCACTATATAAGAAAATCCATTTATTGGTTCTAATGGTGGAGAAACTTTATATGCTACATTAGATATATTATCTACATTTTGAGATATTAGAGGAATTGTATTCAATTTATCATTATTTATAATTTTCATAGTTTATATAATGTTATAACATTTAAATTCTAAAATTATTTTCTTATTATATATTATAATAAGAAATGGCGAATATTACCGACACCCTCCCTATGTCTATGCGATATACTATAACTGGTTTAGATGCTATACAGTCTAGAACTCGTTTAAGTAGATTTGATGCTACATCTAGTGAATATACATCCAATAGTAATAATAAAATTTTAATTCCTATCCAAGCGGACGGATTTATTGATACATCTAAATCCTATTTATTCTTTCAGGTTCAATCATTACATACTGATTCGGGTTCTGTTGCTTGTAATTTTGACGGAAATTTAGCGTCTATTATTGATAAATTGGAAATTTCAGTTTCTGGTTCATCTGGTAAAGTTGAAACATTAGATAGATATAATGTTTACCATTTATACGACCAAGTCTGGAATTCTGGCGTTGAGGATATTTCTTATCAACAGGCGGTGAATGGTGGTTCTGCTCCTGCTTTAGACTGGTCGTCTAATGGAAAAGAACTAGCAATCGCTGGGGGGACTGCTGCGTCTGGAAGTGGTGCTAATGCCGTTCCAGCAAAACCAGACACCACAACCCTAGCAATTAAACTAAAAGCAGGTTTCTTAAACTCATATTTTAATAAAGCATTACCAGCAGGATTACCACAATTTACATTAGAGATTACCCTAGCACCAGGTTCTCAAGCGTTCGTTTATTCTACTAATGGAGCAAATACCGAATATAAAATTTCTCAAGCAAGATTTTATGCTCCAGTTTATACCATTTTAGACGAACAAGCGATGGGAGCATATACTAGACAAATCCAGTCATCTCCTACTATGTGGATAGCACAATCGGTGTCTACTATCATAAATAGTAGTGGGACAGGTTCTGGAAAACAAACATATCAATTAAACGCTTCATATCGTTCTCTAAATGGTCTAGTTTCTCTTATGCGACCTACCGCAAATGTTATAGATAAAGTTAAAAATAGTTTGACCGCTTTTAATTTAACATCGGTTGGGGGTTTCTTATATCGTATCGGTGGAATTCAATTCCCAAGTGATACTATTGATTATAATAATGTAGAAACTAGAACAGTAGGACTTAATGTATCAAGGGCATATATGGAAGCATCTAAAACACTAGCACCACACGGACACACCTACGCCAAAACTACGGCGGTTTCACAAGCGAGATTTATATCTGGTAATGACGCACAAACTACTGCTATACCTATTGTGGGTGCTGGTTCTATGTGTGTAAGTCTTGTTAGATTTGCTGATGATAGATTAGTTAATCTAGGATTAAATACTGCTGGAACTTCTGCTCCTAGCATATTAGAAGTTGATTTTAATACTGCCCCAGCGTCCAATATGGATATTACTACCCTATGTCTATATGATTGTGTCTGGATGATGAACCCGAACGGAACGATAGAACGCCGATTTTAAATAATAATTAATCAAAAATAAAATGTTGTTATATATTATAATGGATATTGTAGAAAATAAAACAATTGATAATAATGATAATAATATACAACAACCATTTACAGAAGAGGAATTAGAGAAATCAAATATTATTGATGCTTCCAGAGATTATAGACAAGAATTATTAGATAAATATAAAGATTATGAACCAGAGGACTATGAAGGAATTGATGATTTTGTAGAAGATGAAGACAAAGTAGCATTAATAAGATATTGTGATCATATTATAAAAATAAATTTTAAAGAATATCCATCTAATATGGAAGAAGTATTAGTTAAAAAAATGTATTATGATGTAATTAAAACTATGAATAAAGAGGATTATTTAGAAGAAAAAAGACAAATAAACCAATTAACCCCAATTGAGAAAGAATTACAAAAAATAAAGGATGAGGAAAATTTAGAATATGCTATTAAAGATTTTAAAAAAGAATAAATTTAAAAAAAATATTATGATATAGTATATTAAAATGTCTAATGTGAAAATATTACGATTAAATAATTGTGGGACTAATCCTAATATAATACAAGATACGGATAATAGCGGTTTTAGATATACATTAAATCCAGATTTAATTAATAATGGTAGATGTTTAGTTGAGGTAATTAGTGGATGGTCGCAGATTACACAACAAACTTTAGGTAATAGCATTATTACCGCCACTACTAGAATAGTTCCCAATAATATACCTCAATTGGTAATTAGAAGTAATATATTACAAGAGGGAGAGGATACACTAACTGGCGGTGGAGGTCTTATTTTAGGGACTATGTCTTTATCTAATATTGTTTATACAGGAAACACTCCTATTTCTGGGACAACTAATAGTGGTTTTTTTAACCAAAATGATAGTTTAAGTTTTATATGTGATAAATTACCCTCACAAATACATTTAGAAAGATTATATTGGAGTGCCGACGCTACCCCCATATTAAAACCAGCGGTATTACCATCACAGACCCCCGCTTTACTCCCCTTTGAAGTAGTATTAAAGTTAACCTTTATAGATGAAATGTAAAAAGTGGATTTTTGGATGAATTATAATTATATATATTATCTTCAAAAATCCACTTTCCAAAAATGCGGAAAAAACTACTTAAAAAAATATCTATGTATAATATATATATCTAGATGCCTACTAGAAAATACGAATGGGACACAGAAGAAGAAAAGAAGGAGTGTAGAAAGAAATGCGATAGAGAGAGAAAACTATATAAGTATTGGAAAGATAAATATAAAATAATAATAAAACCAGACCAATTGGATATGTTTGGAGAACATAAATCTATAATTAAAAAAGCATTACCAATATTAGATTTTTTAAAAGAATTGGAAATAATAGAAAATCCAAATCCAGAATTAATTACAAATCTTTAATATATTAGTTAATTTTGATTTTAATTAAAATGAATTGATTTATTTAATTTTTAATACTTTATATGGGTTATTTTATAAAGTATTAAAAATTAATCATAATTTAATTAATTTTAATTTAATTTAAATGCGGAAAAAACTACTTAAAGAAATATCTTAGTATAATATATATAAAATGAAAAACGATAATAACGAAACTCACACCCCAGAAAAATTTGTAGCATATAAATATATGACTAACTCTAAAACGATTAGAGAAGGATTATTTAAAGTTCCTCTCATACAACCAGATAAAATTATCAATAAAAGATATTTTGATTTACAAAAATCACCCGATACGCCACCTAAAAGATTGTTGGCGGTTGAGGATAGAAAAAAGGGTTTTGATAGTGTAGCGTTTAAGGGTCTAACATTCCAAAGAACTAAACAATATGACTGGAAAAATGGAGTATCAACTAAATTTAAATATTTACCAGAGGAGGAAATGGAAAAATGGACAGCATACTCAATTTTAACTGGTTCTATTAATAATTTAGTTGTTATTGATTTAGATTGTATGAAAAATATTTGGATAGAAAAACAGAACCAACACCCATTTATAGTTTATTATAATAATTTATATAATTTAGAACCACATAGCAATTATTTAATATCAATTGAAACCATTATTATAAAAATGAATACTTATAGCGTAAAAACTCAAAGTGGGGGTTATCATATATATTTTAAGACTGATTACGCTGGTTCGTTTCCTTCCACCGCCTCCCCATCATTAGAAATTGATATTAGAGGAGATGGGGGACTTATTGTTGGGGCGTATTCTAGAATTTATGATATGGAAGGTAATAAAAAAGATTATAAACCATTTACTGATATTGAGGTTGGGGAAATGGAAATAATCCATAGTGATTTTATTAATAAGGTATATGAGAAAACGACAATATCAAAAAATAGAAAAGATAAAAGCACTATGAAGAAATACCAAAATATAAAAATCAATCCAAATTTATATAGTTTCTATGTAGATGACGAATTATTAAAAGATATAGAGGAAAAACTACCATTATCATTTTTTAATAGTGGTAGAATGGAGTATTTAAAATTAACCGCATTCTATAAAAAGATAGATAGAAAAAAGGAATGGGATATAATTAGTAAAAAACACAACGGATATAATTACACGACCAATTTAGATTTATGGGAAACTGCTAATATTGATATAAATTGTGTGGAATATGTATTAAAAAAAATAGGTAAATTACATTATCTAAATTATATCAAGTATAAGGATTTAATACATAATAAAATAAATCCAGATACAATTGTAAATAGTGAGGGTAAAAAGGGATTAAGTGAGGTTTTAAATATAGAACAAGGTAAAAACTATATAATCAAGTCTGGAACTGCTACTGGGAAAACTTACGCTATAAACGAATATATACACAAATACGACCATAAACTATTAAGTATAACATCAAGAACGACATTAGCAAAAGAACACCAGCGAGTTTTTGGTAGTTGGTATGATAAGACTGACCCAGTCTTATCTCAATTTGATAATTATATATTATATAGTGAACATAGAAACGAATATTTAGGGGTGTTTGAGGGCGACAATATGATTATACAAATAGACAGCATAGAAAAAATAAGTAATTGGGATTTTACTAATTATGTGGTTTATGTGGATGAATTAAATAGCGTATTTGAGTATTTAATGAGTTCTACAACTCTATCATCTAAACGCCGTAATGTATATAGTCTTTTTAATAAAATATGTAGTGAATGTAAACAGTTCATAGGGACTGACGCTGATATTAGTGATTTATGTTTATATTGGTTAAATCCAGATAAATATTTAACTGGATTATTACCAAACACAATTAGCGATTTTACCACCCAATCACCAAATATTAATTGTGAATATATAAAAAATACACACAACCATTATCAAGGGGTAAAAGCGACTGAATTATTTAGTTATGGGGAATTAATAGAAGAGATTAAAAAAGAACAAAAATTTATGGTTTGTTGTGATAGTGCTACAGAGGCAAGAAATTTAAGAAATAAACTACAAAAAGACGATAAAAAAAATAAATATGAAGATTGTATAGTTATAGATAGATTATATGGGGATAAAGATGAAAATGATTTAGATAATATACACCAAGTTATATTTAGTCCTAAAATTGTTTATGGGTTGGATAGTCAAATGGAAAGAAAAGTATTTTGTTTATTTAAGGGGCATACCATACCAGCGAAATCTATGCTACAACAAATAGCAAGATGTAGAAATCAAGAACATTTATATTATTATTTTATGGATAAAAAACAAATATTAAAACAGTTTGAATTTAATAATACTGATGAGGTGGTAGATAAAGTAAAATATTTAGATAGATATATTAATTCATATTTTAAAACACAAATAGAAAGGGAAGAAATAGAAGCGATAAACATAGGGAAACAAAGTTTTTATAACTACTTAATTGGGTTCTACTTGTATAATTTAGATGCTGACTGCTCTAATAAATTCTATCATTTTAGAAATGGATTAAAGAATATTGGATATAATATTATATCTAATATGAAGATGAGCGAAGATGTAAATAAAAAATTATCAATAGAATTAAATAAACTAACCAAAGATGAATTACTAACTCACTTTAAACAAAACAAGGAAGACCAATATTATCAAAGAATAAATGATATAATTAAATTACCAGATACAAAAGACTATGATAGATATATAGAAATATTTACCAAACCAGAAAAATTACAACAACATTTAAATTATTGTAATTTATATTTAAAAGATACTACAATAAAAGACCTTACTAGCGAGTATAAAAATAAAGAATTTGCTACTAATGTATCTTTAGGGGACACCAACAAAATTAATTGGTTAAAGGATTTAATAAAATTGTTAAATATGGAATTTGGAAGTTTAAAACCAACTCAATCACTATCAAGCGAAGACGCTAAAAAATATAAAGCAGAATACTTAACCCTATTTAGGTTTCAAGGGGATAAAGTAAAATTAGATTTTGGGGATAAATATAAATTAAGTGTGATTATAAAAAGTTCTATGGATATGTTATGTGGTGATTTAAAAAAGGATGACTTTGTAAGTCCTTATAAATCAGTCAAATTTAAGGAAGGTAAAGGAAAGGATAGAAAACAAATAACCACTTATGAAATAGATTTACAAAGTCAAGCACATTTATATCATAAATCATTATTCTTATATAGAATAAATAAAAACAACCATCTAAATAGAGCATTTAAAAACTATCATAAAAAAATAGACTTAACAAATATAATAAACAACTTTAAAGAAAATTGTTTGAATAATAAATAAGCGTTTTATAGCGGTTATAATGTTTTTTTTTTATCCTATAAAATATATGAGTTCTACAAATGAATTATTAACTGGACTATTAGATATTTTATATGATGAAAAAGACAATCTATCTAATGAATATACATATTTAAATGTGTGTAATTTAATTAAAGATATAGGGCGGTCTGTAAATAATGATAATTATTATAATGACTTAGTAAATGAAAGAGAAAATCTAGTATTTTTACGAGCGAGTAGGTCTAAACTGATGAGAGAAAATAATAAATTAAGAAAGATGATAAAAAAATAAAAATATATGTATATATTATATGGCGATTACTTGGGGACAATATTATAATGGGTTTACTGAAGAAGAAATAGAGAAAGCGAGATATAACACAATAAAAATAACTGAGAAAATAATAGATTTACATAATAAAGTGAACACGGACAATAGAAATAAAATATTAGAGGTTATAGATAGATTACAAATGAGTAAAGATTGTATAGATTTTTATTATGGTTTATAATTATAGTGGGAGAAAGTGGATTTTTGAAGGATTTAAATTTATAGTGGGAGAAAGTGGATTTTTGAAGCATATATATTAATAAGAATTCCCTTCAAAAATCCACTTTTCCAAAAGAACCACTAAAAAATCATTCCAGCGTAAGGATCTATAACCTTTGCTGGTTTGGGTTGATAAAATGGTTCATTAACTACCTCTCTAACGCTGTCTTTGACTATTTGTTTAGTTTCTTCTTTCTTATATTTATTCTTATCCTCTCGTCTTTTTTTATTTGCTTCTACTAGTTTTTTTGTTGCTTCTATTTGTGCGGGTGTTCTAGTTTTAGCAGACCTATTGTCTACCTTTCCATTTTTTCGTGTTTGTAATCTTTTCCCTAATTCTATCTCTTTTCTCTCTTTTTCTTTTTGTAATTCCATTTTTTTTAAATCTCTTGCGGTTAGTTTGGGGTTCTTTGCTTTCTCGTATTCCCCTTTATCGTTTTGAACCATATAAATTATTTTTTCTTTTGTTATGACTTGTTTTGCTAGTTTTTCTTCTAATGGTTTCTTTGGTCGTCCTTTTGGTTTCTTTTTTTCTTTAGTTTTGGATTTAACTATATAATTATATTCTTCATCTTCTTCTTGTGGTTCTTCTTCTTCCATTACCTTAATGGTGGTTTCATTTGGACTTTCTGGTTCAATACTTTCATCACTACTATCTAAATCACTCATCTATATATATATATTAGAAAATAATTTTAATTGTTTGATTTATAACATTAAATTTTATTGTTATAAACCATAAAATTTATATTTATTTATAATAAAAGACTACTTCCCCATTCTTTCCAAAACTTCATCAATTAATCTTCTTTTGTTTTTGTGTTCTATATCTGTTTCCACTCCTTCATCAACCATAGAAATATCATCATTTGTCCGTATTATATTAGATGGGGTTGTATATGGTCTATCTCTTGCGTCAATTGCCCTTCTTGTCCTAGATGTGTTTATTTCGGTTCTGCGTATAGAATTATTAATTGGAAAAATAAAAAAACCTATTGTAATTTCATAATTAATATCATTAAAATTAATTAAATTGTCGTTTTGGTCTGTTATTCTTAAATCCATAGCGTCTATATTACTATTTAATACTGTATGTTGTCTATTATCATTACTATTTAAATATATGATATTACCACTATTTACATCTACCGAAACTTTTTGTATAGTTTGAGAAAATCCAGCACGAGTAGAGAACACCATATTAGACGATGCGTTAGACTTAATAAATAAACTATGGATAGTTGCTAAATCCACCACATTAACACTTGATACTGTATTACCAACTCCAACCACTTCATCCCCAATAGCATTATTCCATCCCAAAACCTTAGAAGCATTAGAAGAACCCCAATTTATAGTTATAGATGAATTACTAGTATTTTTTAAAGTTATTTTCATAGTATATATATCATAAGTAGCAGTAAAAGGAAAATTAGAGTCAGTAGTTAATACATTTATTAATTCATTTATATCATAATTTTTAGATGGTAATATATAAGATTGATTTGTGTTATATATAATAGTATTATTTTTTACATTATCACTAATATTATAAAATGAATATGGGATCTCTCCAGATAAAACTATTTGGTGTATCTCCTCATTTATAGAATTAATTTTAATTGGTTCTTCTAAATCAATAAATAAATGAGAATTCAATTGTCCCTCTCTCTCAGCGTCTTTACTTCTAATGTGAACTATAAATTGTCTTAATGGTTGGACTATTTGATTATCCATTATATAATATTATACAACATTATAATTATAAAAAATATATTATATAATTATATAATGGATAGTGATAGTGAATTTATAGCATTTGAGAAAAAACAATTGGAAGATATACAAAAATCATTTACACCCAATCAACAAAAACAATATGGGGAAGAAATAGACTATATAAATTACTTATTAGATTTATTAGCGAAACAAGAAAAAAAACCACAAACCGAAAAACAAAAGGATAATGAAGACCAAACAAAAGGGAAAATACAAAAATCATTATCTCAATTAGTTAACAATTTTACACTAGCGAAAGCAACCCAAATTACACATACGGAACTTACGGAGGGGGAAATGTTAGACGCAAAATTAACGAAAGCATCCAATAAATATTATAGGGTGAATGGGTTAGATAGTGATAATTATTTAGCACAAGAAGGAATACCAGACTGGAAAATAGACGCAGATTTAAGTAATGATAAAGGGATAGTAGCACATAATGAAAAAACTGGAGAAGCAAAACTAGCGTTTAGAGGCACAGACAGAAACAATTTAGGAGATTTAGATGTAGATGCTAGAATATATTTAGGAACTGAAAATAACCACCCCCATTTTACAGAAGCAAGAAAACAAGCAAGGGAAATGATAAACAAATATGGAAAAGAAAATAGTTCAGTAGCAGGATATAGTTTAGGAGGAAATAAAAGTTGGGTTATTGGAAATGAATTTGATATTCCTAGCACGGGTTTTAATTCATATATAGGTAAAAATATAGTAAACAGACCAGATGTTAATATGGGACAATCCAAACATACAATAATTAGAACTCAAGATGATTTACCCTCTATCCAAGCGACATATTTAGAAGGAAAAGGAAATACTGAGGTTAAAACAGTAGAAACGAGGGGGGGGAATATGAAAGCGTTAAACCCATTTAAAGCACACGCAGACACCAATTTTATTAGTAATGAGGGGAGGAGCGGAAATATCAACAATAAAGGAGCATTAGACCCAAAAATAGAAGAACTAGTCCAACACGGATTAAAACACGGAGAATTAAGAACATTAGACCAAATGACTAGACAAAATAAACGGAAATTAAGTCAAAAATTAAGAGAACAGGGTAAATTTAAGGAATATCCACCAGAGGAAAGAAATACAACATACGCTGATACACCAGAAAATAGATTAATGTATCAGGAAAGACAAGAGGCAAAACAACGAACAAGACAACAAGCAGAATTAGATAGTTATGAAACGAGGGGAGATGATTTTACAGGAGGACTAGAACCAGACGACACACCACTAATTAATAGAAATGACCCAAGATATAGACAACAAAATAGACCAACATATCAAAACAATTTAGAGAGAAATGCTACAGCATTACCAGATTTCCATTTACCCAAAACTGGTAGAGGGGGGAAACCCAGAACTGATTTAGAAATAGCACAAGAAACAACACGATTAGAAAGACAAAGGGGATTAGGTGGGGATACAAGTAGGGGGGGGTATAAATCTAAACCAGCAAGGGACACTCTAGGGGATTTAATAAGAGAAGCGGAAAGCAATGTAAACGGATCACAACCATTTAGACCAGACCCAACATCTACTACTCCAGAATTAGACGCTGAATTAAATAATACTATGGAATTCGCTAGGGGATTATCACCACCCAGAACAAGACAAACTAAACCTACAAGATTTTCAAAAATAAGAGGAGAAATTAAAGGATTGAGAAGTAAAACGAACCCCCCATTAGAAAGACAAAATAATAAATCTAGAGCATTACAACAACAAACCGAGAGATTAGAAGATGGTATTAGAATAGAAAACCCACAACCAACAACCACAACCACAACCACACCTGAAACAGGTAATCAAACATTTTCTAGTTGGAGTAATGAAAACGATATAGAACCAACAAACCATAAAAAAACATTATGGGAAAAATCTGGTGGACAACTAACACCAGAGGAAAGAGAAGGATATACGCCAGAAACATTTGGTGAGAATGTAGATTTAAATAATTTTGTAAGTATGAGTAATGACGAAAGAACACAACAATTAGACGAACATTCAACACATCAATCTAATTTGGAAGAAGGGGTGAATGCTCTGGATAGATCTAATATTAGAGTTGGGGCAGGGGGTCAATCTTACGGGATGGAAATTGCTAGGGGTATTCATCCATCTAATTTAATACTGGGATATTTAACAGGACAAGGAGCGGATGCTATAGAGGCGAAAATTAATCAATATATACCAAATCAACCAGAACCATTACAAACAGCAGAAACTGGGGTAATTGCTGGGGGTCTTACATCTTCATTATTAGGAACGGCATTTTTACCAGAGGCGGTTGCTGGTGGTGCTGGATATTTAACTCAAGAATACGCCACCAAAGGTATATACGCTGGTTTAAAGGCGGTTGGTGCTAGTGAGAACACCTCAGTAGGAGTTGCTGAAACTGGTGGGGGGGTGGTTGGGGGTGGTGTTGCTGGATATTTAGGTGCTTTAACTGCTGGTGCTACATTAGGAGCGGAAGATGGTGCTATTGCTGGAATGGGTTTTGGTAGTGCTGAACTGGGTTTGATTGGTGGGGCGGTTGGTGGATTAATTGGGTTGGGTTCGTATGCTTGGAGTAGAAGAAAGGGATAAAAAAAATATTGTTATATATTATATGGAGATACGATTAAATAATGTATTGAGTAAAAGATTTTTAACTGGTTTAAATAAGTATGAATTAAATTATGAAGATATTAAAAATAATTGGTATTATATAGGAGGAGAAAGCGGACAGCATTTAAATTATTTTAAAAGGAATTATAAAAATGATATATTACCAGACCATAATGGAAATTGTATATGTGGACATAAAATTAAAAATAATTGTTTTATAAGTGATGGTGAGTTTGTCTTGTCTATTGGTGAAAGTTGTATTAATAAATTTATACCGAAGAATGAAAAAATATGTTCTACTTGTGGGATACGACATAGGAATAGGAAGGATAATAATTGTGTGAAGTGTAGAAAGAAGTTTAGATTAATTAAAAAAGAATGTGTTATTACTTTTAATTAAATTGGATTTTTGAATGAATTATTAAAATATATATTATCTTGAAAAATCCAATTATATATTAATTCATTTTTTTTATCTTATATATATATATAGATGCCTAAAAAGAAAACTAATAAAGAATTATTATTATCATTCATAGATAGTATAAAAAATAATGTATCTCCCCAAACACAAAAAACTTATCTACAAATATCTAATACATTACCTATTAGTATATTAACAACACAATCAACAATTATTAAAAAATTAAATGAATTATATAATAATCCAAATACAAAAGCATTATACTTGAATATGATTATATTAGTTAGAAGACATAACGAAGAAGAAACAGACAAATTAATTAAATTTAGAAATTCATTAAGAGATGATATTATTAAAATACGAAAAGAAAAGATGACTGAAACAAAAAAGGATTTACCAAGTTATAATGAATTAATGGAAAAACTAAATGATATGAATGGAGTAAAATATATTATAAATTATTTATTTATGATATACGGATTAAGGAATAAAGATGTTAATTTAAAAGTCGTAGCAAAATTACCAAAAGATAAAAACGATGAAAATTATTTAGTATATAATAAGAGCAAGACACAATTAGATATAAATGATTATAAAACAGATAAAACATTTGGTAATAAATCTATTATAATAAAAGATAAGAAATTTAACCAAGAATTAAAAAATTTAAAACTACCAGATAATAGTTATTTAATTAGAAAGAAGAATGGAGATAAATTAAAGATGAGTTCTTTTAATGAAAGGATACTGAATATGTCTATTGATAAAATGGGAGAAGCGAAAATATTTAAAGTATTAATAGCACATCTATTAGATAAAAAAGATTTTACAAAGATAGAACAATTAGTATCTAGTAGAGGAACTAGTATATCTACTATAATGAAATCATATAATATATATAATAATGGAGATGATGATAAAAAGAATGAAATATTAAAAGAAGAAGTAAAAGAAAATGTAGAATAGGTTAATTAAATATGTATGTATATAGTATATGGCGACTTATAGAGATTATCAACTATCTAAATATGATGATTTTTTTACACAAGAAAATACATTTAAACAAATATCTAAATTTATTCCAAAAGATAAAAAAGTATATATGCCGTTTTACTCTCCATATTCTAAATGTAATGAGTTATTAAAAAAGTATATAGATAATGAGATTGTATATGAAGATAAAGATTTTTTTAGTTATAAGATCACCGACGGAATAATATGCGATAATCCACCTTTTTCAATTAAACAAAGTATATTAAAAAAACTATGTGATGACGAAACCCCATTTATGCTAATACTACCTGTTAGTTCTATATGTTATAAATATTTTAGAATGTTTAAAGATGGGGATATACAAATGTTAATTTTTAATGGAAGACCAAAATATGATAAATGTAATATAGATGGAGTAATAGATAATGGTAAAAGTTCATCTTCATTTGATAGTGTGGTTCTTTGTTATAAAATCGGTCTTAAAAAAGATATAATCTTTATGGATTAGTTAGTTAAATGGTTATTATGCTGGTTTTATGGGTATTATACCAATATAATTTAAATTATATTGGTATAATAACCGATTTAATCGTTTTTATAGCGGTTTAATTAACTATTTGGGTATAAATATATCCAAATATATAATATTATTAGTATATAATGAATTATCATTATACAAAG
>Ga0207905_1000245_pt1 | contig 14224 bp, 18 predicted proteins | sample LinPmetageLP49_FD_184060 | JGI IMG/M metagenome (GOLD analysis project Ga0207905, IMG submission 184060) | Marine viral communities from the Subarctic Pacific Ocean - LP-49 (SPAdes) | ecosystem: Environmental > Aquatic > Marine > Oceanic | place: Pacific Ocean | collected 2011-08-27 | reverse complement strand
GCACATATTATAGAAGTATGGAAAGGCGCAGAACTTACAGAAGAAGATATAGAAAGATTAGATTAAATGTTAACAGTATACATAGGTTGGGATAGTAGAGAGCCAATAGCCGCAGACGTTTGTCGTCATAGTATACTTGAACACGCAAGTATACCTGTAAACATAGTGATGTTAAAGCAGGAGGAACTACGTGAAAGAGGGCTATACTGGCGTGATGTTGATAAATTAGCCAGTACAGAGTTTACGTTTACAAGATTCCTTGTACCTGAACTAAACGGCTTTGAAGAGACTGCTATTTTTATGGATAGCGATATGATTCTTACTACAGACATTGCAGAATTAATTGCAGATGTAGATCCTAAAAAAGCAGTAAGTTGTGTACAACATGACTACACTCCCCCAGAAGGTGTTAAAATGGATGGACAACAACAATTAGCCTATCCTCGTAAAAACTGGAGTAGTATGGTTGTGTGGAACTGTGCCCATCCTGCTAACAAGCAAGTAAACAAAGAGTTAGTAAACGATCCAGAGATCACTGGTGCATACTTACATAGGTTTAGTTGGCTTAAAGATCACTATATTGGATTACTTGGGCCACAATGGAATTGGTTGGTAGGATGGTATGTTGAAGGTAGAGACGGAGCACCTTGTCTATTCCACTATACAGAAGGCGGCCCTTGGTTTCCAAATCATCAAAATTGTTTATATGCAGATGTTTGGAACATTTATCATAAAGATTATTTGCGTTCAAAACCTCACCCCTCTGTTTGTATAACGGATTTAAGTTTGCCAGAAAAAATTAAGAATAATCTAAACAAAATGCTAGAATCAGCAAAAGATCCTTTTAATATATACACAGACGGAAATATTAAACAGTATGTCAAGGATCTAATGTTTGAGTACGAACAACAAAAGGTAGTTGGTGTAGTTGATGCAGGACTGGTTCCCAAGGAGGATGAAGTGGTTAAAGAACCTAAGAAAGATGCAATACTTGATAACTTTCTCACAGGAGCACAAGGAGTTTTTGCAGGCAGTAAACAACTAGAAGATCTTGATATTAGTACACCTATTGTAGTTAGAGGCATTGCAAAAAAGAAAGTTATGCACAAAGCCATAGAAGATGGTAGAGATTTTTACTATATTGACACAGGTTACTTTGGAAATGAAAAAACAAAACTATATCATAGATGTGTAAAAAACGGATTACAGTTTAATTTACCAGTTTGGAGAGATTGTCCAGATGATAGATTCTTAGCAACCGGAACACAAATTAGAAAAAAGACAGGTGGTAGAAATATATTAGTATGTCCTCCAAGTCAAAAAGCATTAAGTTATTGGGGAGTAAATTTGCAAGAATGGTTAGAATCTACCAAACAAGAAATAGCAAAACATACAGATCGACCAATTGTAATACGTGAAAAACAAAAACGTCATATACGTACTAACGAGGACACAATGGAAATGGCATTACAACGTGACGTACATTGTATGGTTACATACAATAGTATTGCCGCAGTAGAAGCACTTATACTTGGCAAACCAGTTTTTACAATGGGTCCAAATGCTGCAGAACCATTGGCAAATACAGATTTAAAGCGTTTAGAAAACCCATTGATGCCTGTGGTTGACAGAGTTAGAGATCTCTGTTGTAACCTTGCATACGGACAGTTTACTCCAGCGGAAATGATTGACGGCACTGCTTGGAGATTATTACAAGAATTTAACGAACGAGATTAAAATGACAACGTGGGATTATGATGTTGTAGTCTACTTAGGCACTTTGCCAAAAATTAAAAATCACAACATCAAAGTACAAGTTATGAGAGCTTTTGGAGAAGGCGCTGCGAAATGTGGAGTGCGTTGGCTTGTTGACGATAACTTACAGAATCGGCAAGTTTATAATACTAGACTAGCAGTTATACTTGGATGGGTTGGTATGAGTTATAGCGGCCCGCATATCTACTTTCGAGATGAAATAATACATCGGCAGGAATCCACTGGTGCTAAAGTAATGAGTATTGATGGTAGTTGTTTTAAGTTTCATCATAAGCACGAAAACATGTGGCTAAGATACAGTCTTGATAATGTGTTTTGGAACAGTGGAAACTATGCTAACAAAAATAGTACAGACAAACACTGGAATATGATTAAGAATAGTTTAAGTCTTGTTGATATACCTTGGAGTAATAATGGCCAAAACATACTAGTATGTTTGCAACGAGACAACGGCTGGAATGCTAAAGGTTTTGATCAAGAGGAGTGGCTTAAGAAAACCATTAAAAAAATACGTAACCTTACAGACGAACCTATTGTTGTAAGAGCTCACCCAGGCGATCTAAATAAAACTGGCACAAAAATAAAACGCGACTGGAGTTGGGTAAATCAATTTCAAGGTGTACAACTTATTGATAGTATGACTGTAACACTTCATCAAAGTATGAAAACTGCTCGATGTGCAGTGTATTATAATAGTTCTAGCAGTGTGTTAAGTGTGCTTCAAGGCATACCAACATTTGTAAGTGAAGAAGGTGCAGTTACTTGGGACGTTGCTAACCATACAACAAAAAATATATTACAACCTTTGATGCCTGACAGAACACAATGGTTTAATGATCTTGCACAAGCACATTGGACTATAGAACAGAGTAGTGCAGGTGAAATATACAGACACTTTGAACCTTACCTACCAACCTAGTATACAGTCGTTACGTACTCTACCAAGTTCTTTTGCGCCCCAACTCTTTAACAAGTCCACACAACCGTATTGTGTCTCTTTAGTAATACCTGTATCAGTATGCAGTTTTTGTTCTACTACTATTACCGGTTCATGTGTGCGTATAATATTTTCGCCACCTTTAAGGATTTGCATTTCATATCCTTCGCAATCTATTTTCATATAGTCTATTCTATCAAACCATAAACTGTCAAGACGTTTCATTTCTACTTTTCCAGTGCCGATCGTGTCTTTGTTTATGTGTGAGTGTCCTGTGTTACCTTCGGTAATTACCATATCTATTGTGGTGTCTTCTGTGCCAAGTGCAATAGGCCATACTTCAATGTTTTCCATCGGAACGTTACGACGCAAGCATTCTTGAAACTCTACCACAGGTTCGATAGCAATTACTTGTACAAATCTACGTGCAAGATCTCTACTCCATAACCCTACGTTAGCACCTATGTCCACTGCGATACCAAAGTCTTTAACAAACTCAAAACTCTTATGTCTTACTGGTTCTTGATATGCCGGCGGCCCACCTTTTTTGATATTTTTTTCTATCATGTGTGCAAAATGCGTGTCTTGGTCTGCAAAAAACCATCCGTGTGCTTGATACATTAGAACTTTACCTCATACCCTGCTACCATACCAACATCATCTTTAGTTGCCGCTGGTGCAACAAATACATTGCCATAGTTAATTTTTAACATTGGAGCAAGGTCCCATTCTTTGTATCCGTGTACAATTCCATATTCTATACTTACTTCTGGAAGTATACCATAAGGAGCCAGCCAGCTTGAACGTTTACCAATATAGATACTTGCACGTTTATCACTGTTATGATAAATGCCTGTAATGTAATTGTCAGGTAATTGATATTGTACGTGTGGATGAACATTTGCAAAATCACCGCTTAGTCCAAGATGGGCACTGAGTGCAATACTAAAAATTAAATTATCTAACATCAGGCAAGTTTCTCCAATAAGGGTTATCTGCGTGTAATTTTATATCCTTTTTTTCACTATGCCCAAGGTCTTTTCTATCACCTTTCATGTGGTCCATGTACTTGCCTAGTTCACTGTTGATAAATGGATGACCTGCTAAACCTTTTGTGTCAGGATGCGGATTGAGATTGTGAAAGTGTGCACCTTTTGTATCTCTATATATTTTCCTTTGCACATCAAACAAGTAACTATCATGCCATTCAGGGTAATCAAACATAGTATCGTTGATATACATATTTGCAAAATCTTTAACAAACTCAACACATACAGGATTGGTCTTGTTGTAACCTACCCATCCACATTCACTGTGATATCTGTCTCCTCTACCAAGGTGTGTTATAACACAATCACCTGGTGATACTATATCAAGAAAGTTATTTGGAATATGTGTGTGAGTTAGTGTATCAGCATCAACCCATATTACCCATTCTGTATCTATGTTTTGCATTGCATGAAATATACTGAACACTTTATAACTAAAACGTAGTCCTTGCCACTTAAAATGCTTATTAGGTTTCCAAATATGTTCGTTGTGAGGACCCAGTCCGCCATTTGCTTCTGGATTGTTTTTATGTCTTTTAATAAAACGTTTACAATGTTTACTGTTTGCTATTAAGTCAATTGTTTTTACATTTGATTTTGTAATAACAGGATTACAATTTTCTGTATAAACAACAAGATCAACAAAGTTAGGCCAGTATTGTTCAAATGTCTTTATCATTAGTTGGCCGTACTTATCAAGCCCCTGTTGATTAAATGTGGTAATTACTGTATAACGTTTCATATGAGTATTTAACCCTTGATCAATAACATAGCATATTATCCTGAGCAGTGTGCAAAGAATAGCAAGCCAGTTATGGAAGCATTTTTAAACAGCTGTCGTGCCGCTGGTATAACACCTGTTGAAAACGGACACGACTGTGATGCTGTTGTTATATGGAGTATACTATGGAATGGCCGGATGGTCAAGAACAAACGGACATATGAACATTATCGTTCGCTCGGAAAACCTGTATTGGTTATTGATGTTGGAGCATTGGAACGTGAAGTAACTTGGAAGATTGCAGTAAACAACATAACCACTGAAGGTTACTATGGACATACAGAAAACTTAGATTGGGACAGGCCAGTAAAACTTGGTATTGAATTACAACAACCAGTAACTGGAGATAGTATACTGATTGCAGGGCAACACAATAAGAGTTTACAATGGGAAAGTATGCCTAGTTTAGAAAACTGGACACTACAGACAATATCAAAGGTTAGAAAATACACAGATCGAACAATAGTAGTTAGGTATCATCCAAGGTGCTTGCCGTTTATACCGCACCATCGTTTTAACATGTTTGCTCAACAGCATAATTTACAAAATGTTACACAAGAGATTCCTGGAATAATGCATGGAAGTTATGATATGTTTGATATTGCCTATAACTTTCATTGTGTAATAAACCATTGCAGTGGTCCAGGTATAAATGCAGTAATATCAGGTTCAAATGTGTTAGTTGACAAAAAAAGTTTAGCATCGCCAATGAGCATAAAACTCAATCAAATTGAAAATCCTCCGCAAAAACGTAACAAAGACAAGTGGCTTGTTGAAATAAGCCACACTGAATACACAGTAGATGAGATAAACAACGGCTTATGGTTGACAAGATTAAAAAACGCACTGGAGTAGGCGAAGTTATAGACTGTGCATGTTTAATACATGATACACTGTATGACTGGAGTTATGTAGATAAACTTTATAGAAGTTTATGTCGCAATCTAACACCCACCGTACGTATGCATGTCTATACTGAAAGCACACGATTTGTTCCAAAAGATTATATAAGACATGATTTACAAGAATGGGACGGTGTTAGAGGACCTAAACGTAGTTGGTGGTACAAAATACAGTTGTTTAATTCAAAACAATGGGGTCGTAAAACAACTAAAATGTTATACTTTGATCTCGACACAGTAATTGTAGGCAATATAGATTGGTTGTGGCAAGGAGATTCTAATAAATTTTGGGCACCTAGAGATTTTAAGTATTTGATGCGTAGTAGTAGATGGGCAATTAACAGTAGTGTAATGTGGTTTGATCCTCGAAAGTATCATTTTGTGTACAACCAGTTTGATTTAAAACTAATTGTAAACAATCCTCGTTGTGCATGGCATGGGGATCAAGACTACATATATGAAAAAGTTAAAGACGATGTTGCCTACTATGATACCAATAGAATAGTTAGTTATAGATGGCAAGTACAAGAAGGCGGTTACGACTTTCGTTACAGAAAACCAATTGACCCAGGCTCGCCTAGTAGGGTCAGCGGGGAAGTGAGTGTGCTAGTATTTCATGGCACACCAAATCCACACGAAGTACAAGATCCATTGATAGCACAACATTGGAGATAAATAGCTTAATAGTAAGAGGAGTTAAAAAATGGCTACAAGAAAGATAAAAATTAGAGGATACAATCACGCTGTAAACTCTGCAACAACAGTTACATTTGATGGCGTAGAAATATTTTCAGGAGCGTTAACAGCAGAAGTTATTGACGAAAGTGATGTATGGTCTGGGGAAGGGGCAAACCCTGTTGCAATAGTTGAATTTGAGTACAACAATTCTGATGATACACAAGAAACAGAACATTCATTGCAAATTGAGATTACTGCTGGGCAAATAAGAGCAGGAAATATATGGGTTGAAGCAACACGTGATGCGGCAATTGCTAATTCGTATCCAGAGAATGAAAGAATCTCAGGTGACTTTGTTGTTGACGGTATTTATTATTATACGTTTGGAGATGGAGGAGTATACGGCGATGAGTCAGAATCTGCTTTGCCTGAACGTACAAACATCCTAATCAATGATGCGGAACCAATATCCATTGGATATGAAGGAAACTTTAGTGGAATGGATTTTTTATTAAGTGCTGGTGATACATTTGCATGTACAGTACGTGTACCAAAAATATTAGAAACACATAGTTAATTTGCATAAATAAAAATGTTAAAAGAATTCGCAAGTTGGGAGAAGGCGCCAACATGTTCGTTTAGTTTACTAAACGGTTTTAATCAGATCGTCCACTAGTTGGGCGATTTTTTTATGGCCAAAACAAATAAAAAGGTTGACTTATCCTTAAAGTGTGTTATTATAACAGCATAATAAGGAAAAGGAAACAAGATGACATAGCCAGCAGTAAAGTGTAAGTAGTTGATTAAGGGAGAGCGGTGCTCGACAACTACAGAGGTTTACAAGTCAGGTAGGACTCAAGGAACCATAACACTCCAACTAAAAACTACCCGGGGCCTTTATGGTCCTGATTTTGTGTAAAAAGTTATATAACAGGAGCAAGTATGTCAGAAGAAAATAAAATTGAAGAAGAATTTAAAATTAAAGATCCAAACTTTGTAAGCAAGTTTGATAGAGCCGTAGCTCAGCCAATACTTGATGCCACGCCAAGAACAGCAACTGAAGCAGAAGATCAGGCTGCATATGATGAATTCTTTGCTAAAGGTGGTAAGGTAACTGTGTATGATGGTAATGATAGAACTGAAAACCTAGTTATCAATCCATGGCAACGTGGAAAAGGTCGCCCTAAGGCAACTCCAGAAGCAAAATCAGCAAAGGAGAAAAAATAATGTATTATGTCTTAGGTGAAAACGAAACTGGTGAATTTGAGATATGGGAAAGTCTTAGTGCCAAAGAAGCAATGGCAGTGAGAAACGAGTATATCAAACTGGGGATGCAAACAAGATCAGGAAAGATGCCTGATAATCAATTAATAGGTTGACATATACGTATAATGTGTTAAGCTGTTTATACAGTTAGAAAACAATATTGCATAGGAGAGCTAGAATGCAAACAAATAAGAAAGATTCCAAAACTATTAATTTTGAAACAGATCAGCAGGTAATGGACCGTATTGCGACTCGTTTTGATATACTACACGACATGACCAAAGCAGTTATTGCTGGTGATGTTAGAGCTATGATTGTTACTGGACCTCCAGGAGTTGGTAAAAGTTATGGTGTTGAAAAAGAATTAGATAAAGCATCTATGATGGATAGCATTGCTGGCAGACCAATTAAGTATGAAGTTGTAAAAGGTGCAATGACCGCACTAGGTTTATATGCAAAACTATATCAACATGCAGATGCGAATCATGTGTTGGTGTTTGATGATTGTGATAGTGTGTTAATGGACGAACTTAGTCTTAACATACTTAAGGCAGCACTTGATTCAGGCAAGAAACGTGTTCTACATTGGAATGCAGATTCAAACAAACTTAGATCAGAAGGTATTCCAGACAAGTTTGAGTTCAAAGGTGGTGTTATCTTTATTACCAACGTAAAGTTTGAGAACGTTAGAAGTAAAAAGTTACAAGATCATTTAGAGGCATTACAATCAAGATGTCATTACTTAGATCTTACACTTGACACTATGAGAGATAAGTTTTTACGTATTAGACAGATAGTTGCAACAGGAGAACTGTTTAAGGATTATGATCTTAGCAAGGAAATGGAAGGCGAAGTGATTGCGTTCATGGATACTGTTAAAGATAAACTGCGTGAAGTAAGTTTAAGAATGGCGTTGAAAATAGCAGACCTTACTAAGGTAAGTCCTAACTGGAAACAGTTAGCAGAAAACACTGTGATGAGACGCAGGTAATTGGGTTGTCATATCAGATCTAGCTCCTGGACAACCTATAAGTGGGCAGTTGAAACATACTGCCCACTTTTTTATGGTAATTAATAATATGATATATGTAACTTGGCAGCCCGGGACCTATGGTAGTTATGTTATGCAATCAATTTATGCATATAGCAACCTAAGCAACGGAGCAGAATTAAAAATTGAATCCACTGGAAGTAGTCATGGTTTTCGCTCTAGTCCGTCACAGAAAAAATACTTCATACATGACCATGAATGTTCAGAAACAGCCGACGTGTGTGTACAAGGCAATTCTGAACATGGGCTAGACTATCTTAATAACCAATTAGTTAAACAAGAACAAAATAATATTTTAAGAAGTATTGGATATTTTCCTATCAAATTTCAAGATAATCTAAAAACATCATGGCCAGATACTACTACTTGGGCAATGAGAGAGTGGATAAGTTTTTGGATTGTGGATAATATTAAAGCGGCATATCCTCATATGCCGCATGCTCGTATAACAGCAAATGATCTGTTTAACACAAATAAAAATGTATTTGTTGACTTAATTAACCGTTTAGGATTGACTGTTACTGCTGATAATGCTACAATGAAAGCTAATCAACAACAATGGATAGCACAACAACGTTATCACAATTCGCAACATCGATGCAATGCATGGGTAGAAGATATTTTAAATAATAAGAATACTCCAACACCATGCCAAACTATACTAGATGAAGCATACGTACAACATTGTTTACGAGAACAAGGATATGAAATTCGTTGCGATGGACTTAACGACTTTCCTGAGACCAGTAGTGATTTACGAGAAATAATTTATGAGAACAGCAACACTAATAATAAACGATGAAGTTAACTTAAAGATAGCAGGGCTAGAACTTGATGTTCGTAAAAAGCTGGTTAGTACTTTTAAGTATGACGTTCCGCATGCACGATACTTGCCAGCAGTTCGACTAGGACGATGGGATGGTAAAATTGCATACTTTCAAATGGGTGGTAGCACGTACCTAAACTTGTTACCAGACATTATTCCTATACTTGAAAACTTTAACTACGACATTGATATACAAGATAACAGAGAATACCAAACAGTATTCAAGTTTGATCCAGTTGCAGAAGACTCTTACAGTGACATTATGTGGCCGAAGAATCATCCTGCCGCTGGCACTCCTATTAAGATGCGTGACTATCAAGTTGAGATAGTAAACAGTTTCCTTAAGAATCCGCAATGCATACAAGAGATAGCCACTGGTGCTGGTAAAACAATTATGACTGCAAGTTTAAGTGAACGTGTAGAAAACTATGGACGCAGTATTGTTATTGTACCAAACAAAAGTTTAGTCACACAAACTGAAGCAGACTATTCAAACATGCAACTAGATGTTGGTGTGTTCTATGGTGACAGAAAAGAGTTTGGACATAAGCACACAATATGCACATGGCAAAGTCTAAACGTACTGCTTAAGAACACAAAGAATCAAACAGTTGATATAACCATACATGAATTTTTAGAAGATGTAGTTGCTGTTATAGTTGATGAAGTACACATGGCAAAAGCAGATGCACTTAAAACATTGTTAACTGGTGTAATGAGTCAAATACCATTGCGTTGGGGACTAACTGGCACAATACCCAAAGAGCCTTTTGAGTTTCAAGCACTGCATTGTAGTTTAGGTCCTGTAATAAATCAACTTAGTGCAAGCAGTCTACAAGAAAAAGGTGTACTTGCAAACTGTCATGTAAACATTGTACAACTGGTAGACAATGCAGAGTTCTCTAATTATCAAAGCGAATTAAAGTACCTTTTTGAAGAAAAAGGTAGACTTGATACTATTGCAGGCTTGGTTATTGAAGTAAATAAAACGGGTAACACATTAGTACTTGTTGACAGAATAAGTGCCGGTACAGAACTACTAAGCAGAATGGGCGATGATGCTGTATTTGTTAGTGGTGCAACCAAAGCAAAAGCAAGACAGGATGAATATGATGAAGTGGCTACTGCAACAGGTAAAATCATTATTGCTACATATGGTGTCGCGGCCGTTGGTATTAATCTCCCACGTATTTTCAATCTTGTCCTTCTTGAGCCTGGTAAAAGTTTTGTACGGGTTATACAAAGTATTGGTAGGGGTATTCGTAAAGCGGAAGACAAAGACCACGTCCAAATCTGGGACATAACATCAACTTGCAGATTTGCAAAAAGACACCTAACAAAACGTAAACAATTTTATAAAGAAGCAAATTATCCTTTTAGTGTAGAGAAGTTGAAATGGAATGGGTAGTTGTTATAAACATGTAGATGAATATGTTACAAGTTGTACAGGTATGGTACTAGAAATAGGTAGCGATCGTTATGAAGGATCTAGTGCATATTTTGCTCAACTTGCCTCAATGTATGACAAAGACTTTGTTACTGTTGATCTTGACGAAAACATGCCAAGACATTTAAAGAAAGCAGTACCAAAAAACTTTAGAGGACGTATGACATTTGTCCAATGCGAAGGAACAGAGTGGACGAAGACTTGCAATCGACCAATAAGCATACTATACTTAGATAACTTCGATTGGGACTGGGAGGTTGGAACCTACAGTAAAATGATTGAAGAACAACGTGTTTGGTATACAGAACATGGTATTGAGATGAACAATATGAATAGCCAAGTAGCACACCTAACACAAATGAAGAATTTACTACCATGTATGACACGTAGTTGTGTTGTATGTTTAGATGATACTTACATACACAATGGAGTATACATTGGAAAAGGCGGAGCCGTTGTCCCATACTTATTGGCCAACAATTTTAAATTAGAACTAGCTCAAGACTACGGAGTAATTATGAGTAGAACAAAATGAGAATTTTAACATTAGAAAATACTGTATTTGATTTAGATACATTACCTGAAGAGATTGACGATTTACGTTTTTCTATATTTGATAACAGTGATCCACAAAACCCAGATCACTTGTATATTCCACTTATATTTTTAGAAACATTTAATTCGCCAGCATTGGTCCTGCGTATTGGTGATACCACAATGAAGATGCCAATTGACTGGCAAGTGCTAATTGGAGAGCCAGAGGTAGGCGACTTAGAGATGCTACAACTTACTAGCATTAACGATAGAGGATTTAAAGTATTTCAATTTAATCCACTTACCAGCTTTCGACCTAGTTACATGGACATTGAAATAGTTGATGTATATCAGGACGTAACATGGTATGTACCTAAATTGAAAAATGGACAGATGTTAGCCGTTCCGGTAGAAGATAAAGATGATCCACGATGTGCGTACTTTGTCAAAGACATCAGTCGTAACTGTGAGATCGTGGACTACAACAAGGCTTGGTAATATGGAATTTACAAAAGGTATATTTACAGTTATAAAAAATAAGATGGACGACAGTGTAGTTTTGGCATTGATCTATACTGTAGGACATGTTATAATAGCAATGAATGTTGTGTACTGGATGACCGGTGCAAGTATATGGGAGGCTGGTACTGTAGCATTAGTCGAACCTTGTATAAATGGTGTTTGGTTTTATATACTACACAGAATGTGGACAAGATACAATGAGCGAAAAACTTAGTATAGCAAATGAAATGCGTTGTCTGGATAGCAAGGACCGCAACTTCTATGACAGTCTTACAGATGAAGAACGTAAAAAGTATTCAAACTTTCTTATGATACGTTGGAGTAGTGCAGTACAAGGACCTGCAGAACTACAAGAATACTATCTGGTTGCGTGTAACGAAAGACTTAATAAGCATTTCTTTGATATCAACAAGCATCAAAAACTACAATGGTTGTGTGCTACAAGTATTTCACCAGGCATGGGATCGCACAGACATCAATGGATCTCACCAAAGAAGAAAGAAAAAGGCAACAACGAAGGCAAAAAAATACTGATGGAACTGTTTCCTGCAATGAAAGCAGATGAGATAGAACTACTAAGCAAACTTATGACAAACAAAGAACTAAAGGAACACATGCGTGACAGCGGAGCCGCAGACAAAAAGTGAAATGTATAAATGCAAGTACTGTGAACGTGAGTTTAGAAAAGAAAGCACACTGGCAGTACATCTTTGCGAGCAAAAACGCAGATATCAAGAAGAGAAAGAAGTAGGTGTACAGATTGGGTTGCAAAGTTATTTAAAATTCTACACTATGACACAAGGCAGTGCAAAACTTAAAACATACGCCGACTTTGCTACATCACCATACTACAAAGCATTTGTAAAATTTGGAAGACACTGTGTTGGCATAAACGCAATCAACGTGCCCAAGTTTGTTGAATGGGTAATCAAAGAAAACAAGAAACTGGATCACTGGTGCAAAGAAGCAGTGTATGATGAGTACTTGCAACAGTATATTCGAAGAGAAGCACTTACTGATGCATTGCAACGTGGCATTGAGTATGGTATAAAGTGGAGTGAAAAAACTGGTAATCCAGCACAGGATTTTTTACGTTATGGAAATGACAATGCAGTTGCGTTTGCTATAAGTACAGGTCGTGTATCACCTTGGTTGGTGTTTAATTGTGAATCAGGACAAGCATACTTGGCAGACATGAATGCAGATCAAACAAAAATAGTATGGCCATGGATTGATCCAGATTTTTGGACTAAAAAGTTTCGAGACTATCCAGCAGATCAAGCCTACTGTGAAGAAATACTTAAACAGGCTGGTTGGTAATGAAAGTACTTTGTCTAGGAAACAATCATTCTTCCACCGATGAGATGACATCAGCTTTAGGATCAAATAATGGGCTTGTTACTGATGCTTCGATTGAATTACAAGATGGATACTATCATACAAGTGTTCTTGACTTATCGAGAAGTGAAATACTAGATCTTGCCAAACAGTTTGATAGTGTTGTTGTACTTGATCAGCCCGTCGAATTTTGGAATCATCCAACTGAATTTCATAAAACACAAGAAATTGCTTTACAAATTGGTAACAAAGTTTCGTGGCAAAATTCCCATGGAAAAGACCAAGTGCAATATTGGAAAAATTTAGTGGAAAAAAATAAAAGTTTTTGTATATTCCCGTTTATTGAATTGCTTACTAATAACGGACACACCACAGTGTGTTGCAGAAGCGGTACTCCTATAGTAGATATAAACAAGTTAGAAAACTTTTTTACAGACAGTGCATATCAGAAGATACGCCAATCAATGATCGATGGCAAACTTCTACCTAAGCATTGCAATGAATGTTACAAAATAGAAGACAAAGGTATACAGTCTGCTAGACAGGAAGAAACAGTTGAATGGGCTTTAAAACTAAACTTAACATCAATTGATGACTTAAAAACCATTACTGAGCCTGTGTATTACGAAGTCCGTCCAAGTAATATATGTAATCTAATGTGTAGAATGTGTATACCAAAGTTTAGCAGTCTCATTGAACGTGAACAGAAAGATCTAGGTTTAATTCCTGAAGAGTACACAGAATCATTTAGTGATTTTGATATCGTGAAAATTGAAAATGTAATTAAATTATATGTTGCAGGTGGAGAACCTACTGCAATGCCTGAGTTTTATAAGTTTCTAAGAAAATGTATTGATCAAAAAAATACAGATTTTGAATTCATAGTTAACACAAATGCAGTAAAAATATCTAGCCTTTTACTTGATCTTGGCAAGCAGTTTGCAAACCTACAGTATATTGTAAGTATTGACGGTTATAAACTTGCAAATGACTACTCACGTTGGCGTAGCCAATGGGATCCAATGATTGAAAATGTAAAAAAGTTACAAAAAAACGGACATGTGATAACTTTTAACACCGTATTAAGTTTATATACTATTTTTGATTATACCAATCT
>Ga0207905_1000239_pt1 | contig 14528 bp, 10 predicted proteins | sample LinPmetageLP49_FD_184060 | JGI IMG/M metagenome (GOLD analysis project Ga0207905, IMG submission 184060) | Marine viral communities from the Subarctic Pacific Ocean - LP-49 (SPAdes) | ecosystem: Environmental > Aquatic > Marine > Oceanic | place: Pacific Ocean | collected 2011-08-27 | reverse complement strand
GGTCGGGCCGACTAAGAAATTGCCGAGACCGGGGCGGCCATTCGCTTGCCGGTCGGGAACATTGTAGCTACTGCTTTGATCGATCATCGGGATGAGATCGTCGGTCTGACTGTAAGCTGGGTAGGGCATGCTCGGTAGGCCATTGGCGGCGCACCAGTAACCAAGCCCACGGTAGTGGAACCAGTCAAGTGAACGGCGTGGCCACTCATTCGTTGCGAGGGCACGGGCAACGGTTTCTTTGGTAAACGGGTCTTGGCTGAACTCCAGTGGCGAGAGGCTGCGCTGCTCAGTCTGCAAAGCTTGCAGACCTGCGGCATTGCCCTGGGCTTCGCCAGCGCCAGACAGCACTAATCCCCAGGCACTTTTAACGACATCGCCAGGATTGAGCGAATTTCGAAGGTCGTGCCAGGTGATGTCGGGCACAATTGCGTCGAGACGCTTTTTGGTATCGGTTGCGAGTAGGGCTAACTGAAAGCCGCCGCCATAGCTCGAACCTTGGGCGCCAACAAGAAGATTGACACCGTCGGCAACACTTGCGGCGCTGGCCGGACGGGCGCTGAACTCGCCGGTCGCTTCATTGCGCCAGGCAAGATAATCGAGATTTTTTTCCGCCCAGTCCAGAATTTGATTTAAGTATTGGCCTTCAAAGTCAGGGTCCATTGCTCGCACGGTGCCACTTGAACCACCAAATCCGCGAGGATCCCAGGATATGACGGTATAACCCGCGTCGCGGTAGTCGGCAAAACCCGAGGTCGCGCGGGGCAGGCTGTATCCCGGCCCGTGCATCATTAGCGGGTGGGCGGCTAGGTGAGTTTCGTCGCAGTTGAATGACGTTGGCTCTAGTACTTGGAAGGTGACAACTTGGCCGTCGTAGGTCGCGAGGGCGACTTCAAGGCTTCTGCCGCCGTTCAGATGAAATCCGGATTCGCAAGACGCTTGGCTTACTTGGCTGGCACTGCAACCAAGGGAGTTACTTGGTTCGTCAGTGGGGGTATTGGCGCAAGTGTCACGGTTGTCACCGACACCGTCTCCATCTGTATCGCCGGATTCGTTTTTATCTTCTGGAAAGGCGTCATCCCCATCATTTACACCATCATTATCGTCGTCGGGGTCGGCATTGTTGCCAATGCCATCACCGTCCGTGTCGGTTTGCTCACTTTGGTCAAAAGGAAATGCATCGTCTTCGTCTTTAACGCCGTCGTTGTCATCGTCGTCGTCAGTATTGTCGCCAATGCCGTCCAGATCATTGTCTTTGCTTTCGCTCGGGTCGTAGGGGAAGGCATCGTCTTCGTCTTTAACGCCGTCATTGTCATCGTCGTCGTCAGCATTGTCGCCAATGCCGTCAAGATCATTGTCTTTGCTTTCACTCGAGTCGTAAGGGAATACATCGCTGTCGTTTGCTACGCCGTCATTGTCGATGTCGTCATCGCAGGCATCGCCGATCCCATCGTTGTCCGTATCGTTTTGCTGGGCGTTGCCAATGGTCGGGCAATTATCAGCGCCGTCTTTAATACCATCACCGTCGGTATCCGCTAGGCGCGGATCGGTATCGGTTTCGTCTTCATCAAGAATACCGTCGCCATCAGCGTCGGCGTCGCAAGCATCGCCGCGCTCGTCGCCATCAAGATTGAGCTGGTCAGGGTTTGGGGTATCGGGACAGTTGTCTTCACTATTCACAACGCCGTCATTATCGCTGTCTTGCGCCTCGTCGACTTGATCAATGCAGCCATTGGCGTTCACGGTGGCCCCAGTCGGGGTATTTGGGCATTGATCGTCGGCATTATTTACACCGTCGCCATCACTGTCGGTGCCGTTGTCGGTGTTGCTGTCATAGTCGTACTGGCCGTCGCTAATATCAGCTTCGCTGGCATCTAGGTGAGCCTTTGCTGCTTCTTTGCTTACCAGCTCGCGGTTGCCGTCGTTATTTGCACTGCGGGCAAACTCCGCTAAGGCGCTGTCGTCAAAGTTCAGAAAATCGACGGCGCCACTAAATCGTTCAGCGGCCTGCTGTGCGACAGCGCTAATGTCGATCCCGTTGCGTGGATCTTTATCGGAATCTAAGGTGATAAGAAAGCGACCGATGTTAATGCGGATCGTCTCATTGTTATTGGCTAGCTGTTTGGGGGTAATAAACACGGTGTCACCCGACGTCAGCACCGCGCCGAGGGGAATTTTCCCCAAGGTGAAACGGAGGGTTTCGCCCGCGTTAAATCGAAAACTGCCGTTAGTAGGGGTAATCGATGGGAAGAGATTATTACGGGTGTATTGTAGGCCTTTTACCGGCCCATCAATCACGTAGCCAGTCAGGCTAGTTTGAGGTGACGTTGGACGTTCGGTGGTCGCACTACTGCCTCCGCCCCCACCACAAGCCGATAAAATCAGGCTAGAAATAAGGAATGTGAGCGGTTTAATTGTGTGCTTCATGCATACACCTCGGGCTGAGTGTAAAAGAATCGGTTTTGTCACCACGGACGGCCAAGGGCGGGCTGGGGCGAGTTAAGGATGGTCATTTTTATTATTCGCACTTCACGTCGGGTACGGCATGGGGCGGCGTACTATTCGGTGTTATCGGTGCATATATTGCCAGTAGTATACATTCTGACTGGCTTGTGACAATACGAATAAGAAGCGAGACTTGGCGGCTAATGTCGCCGAATTGACGGAAAGTGATAGTAATCAATAGGCTAACGGCAAATGTTGCTGGCGAATATTTGATCAAATTACCGTAATTTAATACTGGCTGGGCTAGAACGTATTCATTCGGAGAACTTGCGCTCTTACTCGCTTACAAGCTCGCGGGCGGTGAGGTAAATCCGTAAATCAAATTCCAATTGGTGGTAATTGGGCAGCATGTATTCACAAAGTTTGTAAAAGGCTTTGTTGTGGTCAGCTTCCTTTAAGTGGGCCAGCTCGTGAACCGCAATCATTTCTAAGAACTCCGGCGGCGCATGTTTAAATAGCGAGGCAATACGGATTTCCTTTTTGGCTTTTAATTTTCCGCCCTGCACGCGGGACACAGCAGTGTGCAGGCCTAGGGCGCGGTGGGTAAGGTCGAGACGATTGTCGTATAAAACTTTGTCTATTTGCGGGGCGTTGCGCAGGTGGTTTTGTTTTAAGTCATTAATATATTTGTATAGGGCTTTGTCACTTTGAATGGGGTGTTGCTGTCCGTAGCGCTGCTCAATGTAGGCGCCTAGGCGCCGCTCGCTAATGAGTTGGCGCACCTGATTTTGCAGCTGCTCTGAATAGCCCTGCAAATATTTTAGTGTGATGTCGCTGGCGGCTTGGTTCACAATTTTATGATTGCCACTTTGAGTAAGTTTGGCCGGTTTGTCATGCTTAGGTACCGCAAAAAGTTTGGTGCACTTGCTGCTCAGGTTTTGCGGGCATAGCGTAGCGCGACATAGTAGGGTCAAATTCGCCGGGTTTTGCTAATACATCGACCAGCTGATTAAAAAAGCTGAAATCGCCATTTTGTTCTGCGGCGGCAATCGCCTCTTGTACGAGATGGTTGCGGGGAATAAACACTGGGTTGGCGGCAAACATTTGCGTTTGGCGCTGGGCAGGGCTTTGTGGGTCTTCGCTGATACGCTGGCGCCATTGTTGTAAGCACGTTGTAAAAGCTTCGTTAAATTCAAACAACTCGCGAACGCTGCTATTAATACAGGCGGTCTCGTTACTTAACTCTGCTAGGCGTCTAAAACACAGCGTAAAGTCCGATTTTTGTGCTTCCATAATACTGAGCAGCGTTTGAAATAAGGCGTCGTCACTGTCTTTAAACTCACTTAGCCCGAGCTTGTCTTTAATAATAGTTTGATAGGCTGTTAGAAATTGCGCAGGGAAGGCATTAATCGCTTCTTGGGCAATGGCCACGGCACTGTCGTCGTCCGCTGTGGCGCTATTATCGAGAATCGGCAGCAGCGCTTGGGCCAATTGTATTAGATTCCAGTGCGCGATGCCGGGCTGGTTGCCATAGGCGTAGCGGCCATTGTGGTCTATTGAGCTGAATACCGTGGCCGGGTCGTAGCTGTCCATAAACGCGCAGGGGCCGTAGTCGATGGTCTCGCCGCACAGCAGCATATTGTCGGTGTTCATTACCCCATGAATAAACCCAATACTCTGCCATTTCGCTATTAGGCTGGCTTGGCGACTAATAATCTCATTGAGCATCGCCAGTATGGGGTTTTCGGCCTCGGCAGCGTCAGGGAAGTGACGTTGAATAAGGTAGTCGCTGAGAGTTTGCAGGGCTTCATTGTCTCGGCGCGCGGCAAAGAACTGCATGGTGCCGACACGAATATGGCTCTGCGCCACGCGGCTGAAGACAGCGCCGGGTAAGCCTTGGTCGCGAAACACCATTTCGCCACTGGTGACGGCGCCTAAGGCTCGCGTGGTTGGTACGCCCAAGGCCGCCATGGCTTCACACAGAATATATTCACGAAGCACTGGCCCCAATGGCGATTTACCGTCGCCGCCGCGGGAATAAGGCGTGCGCCCTGAACCTTTAAGCTGCCAGTCGTAACGTACACCGTCAGTGCCTATTAACTCGCCAAGTAAAACCGCGCGGCCGTCGCCGAGCTGGGGATTCCAGCCGCCAAACTGATGACCTGCATAGACCGCAGCAAGACTTTGGGCGCCATCGGGAACGTGATTGCCCGCCATGGTGGCAATGCCCTCGGGGGAGGCCAGCCAGTCTGGGGAAATATTCAATTGCTCTGCTAACGCGGTGTTAATACGAATGAGGCCGGGGTTTGGCACCGAACTTGGCGCTTGCGCGGTATAGAATGGCCCAGAAAGGCGGGCGAAACTATTGTCAAACACGGGGCTGCGGGATTCGCTCATGGTATCGACCTGTATAAAAACGGTAAAACAATGGGTGTAGGCTAAGCTTTAAAGCTATTGAGTGAATTGTACCTCCAATAGCGAGGACTTACCTGTTATCCCTAAGACGGCTTTTGCGTGACCGAGAGTGTGGCCTTTCGCGAAAAACGCGACGGGAGCGTGCAGACCAAGTAAAATTGCCGCCAGCGGCCACAATGGCCCTCATCTAGGCGCTCACTCGGCGTTAAAACGACAAATATAATTGAGTGAACGCAGAATTGACTAAGGATTTGAGCATCATGCCGTGGTTTACCCGTTTGTATTTTGTGCTGTGTCGAATGTTGTCGGCGCCTTTTCTTGCTGGCGTAAAACCAAAGTTAATTCAATTTGACGAAGCGCTGTACGATCAGCTTCGCGGTAAGCCGGTGTGTTACGTACTGCGCTTGCACAGCTGGACTGATCGCTTTTTGCTTGAGCGCATCTTTAAAGCCCATGATCTGCCCTTGTTGCGCACCTCGCCGGGTAAATTGCCGGATGCCGGACGCGCCAGCTGCCTTTATTTGCCTGTTTTAGCCGGACAGCGCGGCGGTTCTCGCGGCCAGCAAACTATGGCCGGGCTAATTGAGCAGGCTGCGCAAGGCGATTATCCCTTGCAGATTGTACCAGTATCGATTTTTTGGGGGCGTAACCCCGGCAGTGAGACCTCGTTCTTTAAATTACTGCTCGGGGATGGCGAGCGCGCCGGTGCGCTGCGTAAATTGCTGATTATTATTGCCCAGCGCCGCAATGTACTGGTGCATGTCGCCCAGCCCTTAACCTTTGATAAATTTGTGGCGCGCAAGAAAGACCCCGTGGCCGCGGCGGCCATGCTGGCCCGCATGATGTCCTTTTACTTTTCGCGTCGGGCAACCGCGAGCCTTGGGCCGCGTTCACTGTCGCGCCAGCAAATTATTGATGTTGTGCTGCGTCGTCAAACAGTGAAAGACGCAATCGCTGCCGAACTCAATGGCCCAGAAGACGACGTGAGCGCCATAAAAAAGAAGGCGCGGAAAATGGCCGAAGAAGTAGCGGCCAATTACAACGACCGTATGATTCGCGCACTAGAATTGATTTTGAGTTGGGTGTTTCGCAAGATTTTTTCGGGCTTAAACATTCATCATGTTGAGCGTCTGCGCGAGACCGCAAATAGTCAGCAGCTGATATATATGCCTTCTCATCGCAGTCATTTCGATTATTTGCTCATCTCTTACACGCTTTATGTCCAGGGTTTGTTGGCACCGCATATTGCCGCTGGCGTGAATTTAAATTTTTGGCCGGTGGGTGGCATGTTGCGCCGGGGCGGCGCGTTTTATATTCGCCGCAGCTTCTCTGGGCAACCGCTTTATACAGCCGTGTTTCAATCCTATTTAGATGTAATTTTGAGCCGGGGCTACCCCGTGGAATTTTTCCCAGAGGGTGGCCGAAGTCGCACTGGGCGATTATTGCCGCCCAAAAAGGGCATGTTGCGAATGACGGTAGACAGTTTTATTCAGCAGCCTGGCCGCTCGGTGGCTTTAGTTCCTATTTACATTTGCTACGACAAACTGGTGGAAAGCGCCTCCTATGTTAAAGAGCTGCGTGGCGCCGCCAAGCAAAGTGAATCGGCGGGCGGCTTGTTAAAGGCCCGCAAAATTTTTAAATCGTCTTACGGCAGCCCCCATATCGCCTTCGGTGAGCCACTAAGCCTAGATGAATGTTTTAGTCATATTGAGCCTAATTGGCGTAAGTTGAATCAGCAGGGCGACCAGAGTTTTGTGCCTGCGGTAGTCGATTATATCGCTCAAGAAAATATGGAGCGGATCAACGCGGCGGCGGTGGTGAATCCCATTGGTCTAGTGTCCATGATCTTATTATCCAGTCCTCAGCGGGCGATGGCCGAAGACGAGTTGCTTCTGCAAATAGATCATTTTATTGCACTATTAAAACGTCTGCCGTATAGCCCAGACGTGACGCTGCCTGAAGGCAGTGCTACTGAAATATTTGAGCAGGCGGCGCGCACGGCGGGGCTTTCGCGTATTGAACACCCCTGGGGGCCGATTATTACCGCGACCGGAAAAGAAGCGGTAATGTTAACCTATTACCGCAATTCAGTGATGCATGTGCTGGCCTTGCCGAGTTTGATTGCACGCTTTTTCCGCCACAGTCAGACCGTTAACGAGGCCGAGTTAATTCAGGCCTGTGTTTTGCTTTATCCTTTTGTGAAACAAGAATTGTTTTTGCGTGTGAGTATTGCTGATTGTGCCGAGGCGGTTGCTGAACAAATAAATAATTTGGTCGACCTCAATTTGCTGAGTCGCAATGAGGCAGACGGCAGCTTGAGTCGCGCCAATGTCGGCACCGAGACCTACGCCGTGTTGACCGGGCTTGGTCGTATTCTGCGGGAAACCTTTGAACGCTACACCGTAACGAGTCTGTTATTGGTGCAAGAAATTTCTGACACCCCAGCGCCTCGCAAAGACATTGAACAACACACCATTGAAATGGCGCAGCGCTTAGCGATATTAAGTGGCCGCGAGGCGCCGGAATATTTCGATAAAAACCTGTTTCGTGTTTATATGGACACCCTCATAAAGCAGGGCCTGTTAGTGCTTGAAGAGGGGAGTGACGAGGAGTTGCTCCGGGTAGATAAACGTCTGGAGTCTTTGTCGCAGCGCTGGGTGGCCTTGCTAGGGCCCGATGTGCAACAAAGTATGCAGCAGTTAATACGCAAGCAGACAATCAAGGGTAGTTGAGATTAATACTTAGTCTCTCGGTGTATTTATAAAATAGGAATAAGAAAATGGCATTAGTTAGCGTTGTAATCGGTGTGATTTTACTCGAGTACATTGTGTTTGTGATGATGGTTGGAATGACCCGCGGTAAAACCGGTATTCAGGCTCCGGCCATGACCGGAGACCCAAAGTTGGAAAGAATGATTCGTGTGCAGCTAAATACCCTAGAGCAAATGGTAGTGGTGATTCCCGCGATGTGGCTATTTGCTAGCTATGTTAGTGAACCGGTAGCAGCGGGCTTAGGTGCTCTGTTTGTTCTTGGCCGCGCGCTGTATTGCCGGGGCTACCTAATGGCGGCAGAAAAACGCAGTCTAGGCTTTGGTATTGGTGGTTTGGCAACACTGGTATTAGTACTTGGTGGCCTCTATGGCAGTGTAATAGCCGCGTTAGTTAGCTGAGTTTACTGGCCTCGAGTGGCGCGATACCGCCGTGTCACTCGAGGCTTAATATGCGCTACTTTCATCGTAAAAGTCCCTCCCCAGTTTACCTACTCACTCGATAATCCATACAGACGATAGCTCGCCAATAGTGGGAGCTGCGATTATCCCTTGTTAAATGGTGCGGTTTTGATTCCGCAATAATAAAAATGACAAGTGAGACAGTTATGAGCAATTTTGTTTACCGAGTATCGGCTCTCGCGATGGCGATTGCGCTCAATTCGAGTGGCGCGCTGGCTGCAAACGATTTGGCGCTAGAAGAAATTTTGGTTACCGCCGAAAAGCGGGAAAGCTCTTTGCAGGACACCCCAATTTCAATTCTGGCATTTTCAAGTGAGCGGCTCGAGCGCTTTGGCATTAGCGATCTTGGCGACATTGCGGGCTTGGCGCCCAACGTCACCATTACACCATTCCCCAATAGTCGCAGCTCCCTTGTGGTATTTATGCGTGGGGTTGGCAATAACGACAGCCAGTCGACTCAAGATCCCGCTGTGGGTATTTATTTAGACGGCGTTTACGTCGCGCGCAGTATTGGCTTAACCAGTGATGTTGCCGACCTTGAGCGCATTGAAGTACTGCGTGGCCCGCAAGGCACCTTATACGGCCGCAATACCACCGGCGGCGCCATCAATTTAATTACCGCAAAGCCCGGCGAAGAATTTGCCATTAGCCAGCAGTTTAGTGCGGGTAATCGCGATTACTGGCGCTCATTAAGCAAAATTGAAAGCGGAAAAGTTGGCGGCTTTTCGGCCAAGCTAAGTTACTTAGAGTCTGGCCACGACGGCTGGGTTGAGAATACCGGCGAAGGTAAAAACTTTGGCGAAGAAGAAAAACAAGCTGGCCGGGCCGCTGTGCGCTGGGATCTCAGCGAGCGAGTAAGTATTGATTACGCTTATGACTTCTCCGAAATTGACGGCCCCCAGCATTATTACCAAACCACATCCTCTACCGGCAATGCCATTCCGGCGAATAAACAGCGCAGTGACACCGGTAGTTGGGATGGCGGCGTAACACCAAGCCACACCGAAATTAGCGGTCACAGCTTTATTGTTAGCATCGATACCGGCTGGGGCGAGCTAAAGTCCATTAGCGGCTACCGTGAACTGGCTGAAGATATTGTGCAGAACTACGGTGGCGGCTTGCCGGGCTTTAAAATTGGTGTCGACATTGAACAAGATCAGTTCTCGCAGGAGTTTCAGTTTGTCGGTGAGAGCGGCGAAAACTGGCGCTATGTCGCCGGGCTTTATTACTTTAAAGAACACGGCAGCGAGCTAGAAACCGACACCGTGCCGGTGCTAATTCCCGACCCCAATCCACTCTTGCCGCCCACCTTGATCACCGTGACGCTTGAAGATCGGCAAATCTATTCCACCTCCGAGGCCTATGCTGCCTACGGTCAGCTGACTTGGTCCCCAGCGATGTTTGCGCATCGTTTAGATGTGACTTTGGGTGGACGCTACACCGTTGATAAGCGCGAGGCGCGCAAAGACAGTGCAGTGTATTTTACTGGCGGCGAACAGTCAGACAGCGAGACTTGGAGCAACTTTAACCCCAGCCTCACCCTAGACTATAACTGGACCGACGAGCTGAGTACCTTTGCTAAGGTGGTCACCGCCTATAAGTCGGGTGGTTACAATGTGCGTAGTACCGAAGACGGATTTACCCCGCCTTTTGATGAAGAGCATATGGTGTCTTACGAGTTTGGGGTCAAGTCGAGCTGGCTTAATAATCGCGTCAGCGTCAACGCCTCGGTGTTTCGCGCTGAATACGAAGACATGCAATTGCAGCAGATCACCAATAACGCCACCATCTTCCTCACCGACGTATTCAACGTAGGTGAGGCTCAGATCGACGGCTTTGAAATTGATGTCATGGCGGTGTTAATGCGCGGCCTAACCATGCAGCTGTCTTACGGCTATACCGATGCCGATTTCATCGAGTATATCGACCAGCGCGGCGCTAGCCCAACCCAGGGCGAAAACGTCGCCAATCAGGCCGAAATGCCTTACGCACCAGAACACAATTACACCCTTGGTTTGGATTATGAGCGCGCGGTGGGCAGTGTATCTAGCCCCATGATGCTGAATGCCAGTATTGACTATCAATGGACCGACGAGCGCTACGGCACGGCTTTTAATGACGATATGAGTGGCTTTTTCCTGGACGATTACGGCCTAGTAAACGCGCGGCTCGCGCTGTCGGATATCAGCCTCGGTCGCCTTGGTCTAGAAGTCGCACTGTGGGGGCGCAACCTCGATGATCAGGAATACAAAGTGCACAGCATTAGCCTAGGCGCCTACCAAGCTGGCTATTTTGGTGAGCCCAAAAGCTATGGCATGGATATTCGTCTGAGTTTCTAATTACAGATACAACACCAGTGCCAGCAGCGGCAACCATTTGTTCATGACGCAGCTGTTGGCATTCGCTTTGCATTTCCAACTGTAGTTAAATTGGCTATAGACATGGAGGTGTTATGGTATTCGACAAGATAGTGTTAGACGGCCCCAGCGTGCGACTAGAGCCGCTTTCGATTAGCCATAAGCAGGGCCTAGCCGAAGCCATCGCCGACGGCGAATTGTGGCGAATCTTCGTTACCAAAGTTCCTCACCCCGACGACCTCGACGAATTTATCGGCAACGCCTACTATGCGCTAGAAGAGGGCGACGGCCTCGTATTCGCGATTGTCGATAAACGCAGTGGCAAGGTAGTTGGCTCCAGTCGCTATATGCGCGCCAGCCCGCCAAATAAACGCGTAGAAATCGGCTTTAGCTTCATTGCCAAATCCCACCAAAAAACCCACATCAATACAGAATCCAAACTCTTGATGTTGGAACACGCCTTTGAAAACCTAAAAGTAAATCGCGTCGAGTTTGTCACCGACTTTCTTAATCAAAACTCCCGCAACGCCATATTGCGCCTAGGTGCCAAGCAAGAAGGCATTCTGCGCAACCACATGGTAATGGCCGACGGTCGAATTCGAGACTCCGTGGTGTTCACCATTATCAGTAATGAATGGCCGGGAGTTAAGCAGCATCTTACGGCGAAATTGGCACAGACTGCTTAGGGTTGGCTTGGTGTGAAGCTTGTTGGTTTTCTCAATAGGAGCCAGCCCGCAATTAGCGAGCTAACGTCTAACTGGGTTCGTGCTATTCCATCGCTGGAGGTGTGTTATTGCAATTACCTCTAGCCGCCTTACTCTGAACTTGATTCAGAATCTAAGGCTACGGGAGTGATTCACGGCCACCACACTAGATGTTGGGTCAAGTACAGCATGGCGGCGTAGTCAAAGGGGTGAGCAATGGCGTGATTTCTAATATCGCTCTGTATGGGTATGAAGCCATTTAGAAAAAGCGTGAAGGAATTGTCGTACTGTAAGGCAATCAAAACTCCCTGAATTCGTCACCAAAACAGCCATGTTCATCTATAAATTGATTGTAGTCTTGTATGGCGTTCTTGTTTTCATCGGCCCATTTCTCAGAATTTAACTTTGCTAATTTGTCGCTAAGGGCTTGCTCAAGTGTTGCCGAGAGATTGGTTTTTAAGTCTTTGCACTTTTTGAGTAAATTGTGGTTTAAACCAAAGTTTGTAGACTCTTTTGGGGATTTTTGGGCAAATAGGCGCTGCATGATTTAGTCCGCTAGCCGAATACATAGCTATCATTCTGCGCATGTATGAGTGTATTGCAAGCCCAAGTTAAATCTTGATGCGCCGAGCCTTTGTTGCCATTTAGTCCTTTGCCTCCCTGCCTAAAGTCGCTACAATCGCCCCACCAAAGGTGCTCTGTAAAGAGATAATCGGGAAGTCTGGTGTGTATTTAAATCCAGCGCTGCCCCCGCATCGGTAATTAAGCTAGGTTCGCCATAACCACTGTGCCACGGCATGGGAAGGGGTGAACCGAGGAGAGATCCGCTTATGAGCCCGAAGACCGGCCATTGGTTTCATTCACAGAACATCGCACGGCGGGTGCGAGGAGATTTCATGTACTCTCGGTTTTCTGCGCAATTTCCAGCGCTGGAATTCGGCTTTATTGCCGCTATTCCGCATATTCCCTCGTTTTTCATAACGCGTGTAGTTCGCGTTGCTAAGCTATTCCGTTTGCCGGTCTTATTCTACATCCCACGTTTGTTCTGAGTTTTTATGGTATCGCGTCGTCGTTAATTTAACGGCGATATAAGTACGTTCGGAATTTCTAAAGGAGCAGGAAATGACACGGCGTTTGCACGTCCAAATGCGGGCTATTGCGCGTTCTCGTTTAATAAAGGATGGGTTGATGTATGCCTGCTGATATTTTATGTCCGGCGGTGTTTTTGGCTGCGCCCGCCTCGGGCCAAGGTAAAACCACGATTACTGCGGCTATTGCCCGCTACCATCGCTTGCAGGGCCGCGAGGTGCGCATTTTTAAAATGGGCCCCGATTATTTAGACCCGCAAATTCTAGAGCAGGCCTCTGGTCATCCCGTGGCCCAGCTCGATTTGTGGATGGCGGGGGAGGCCTATTGCCGAGATCAGTTTTACCGCGCGGCGCAAACTGCCGATTTGATTTTGGTGGAAGGCGCCATGGGTATGTTCGACGGCGATCCCTCGAGTGCAGATTTGGCGCGCACCTTTGGCATTCCCATTGTGCTGATTATGGATGTGAAGGGCATGGCGCAAACGGCGGCGGCGCTGGCCTGTGGCCTAGCCAATTACCGCGACGACGTTGCGGTGACGGGTTTAATTGTCAATCACTGCGCTTCTGAGCGCCATCGGCAACTGATTGCCGACGCCCTGCCAGCAAGCCTGCCTTTGTTAGCGAGTTTTGCCAATACGCCGAATATTCGCTTGCCGGAACGTCATCTCGGTTTGGTGCAAGCCGGTGAAGTGCGCGAGGAGTTAGAGGCCTGCTTTAATGCCGCCGCCGGTGAAGTTTTCTGCCCAGTCAATTACGCCACCGCCGCGCTTACTGTCCGGGGTAAAAATAGCGATTGCGCAGGATGAAGCCTTTAGTTTTATTTACCCAGCCAATACCCAGTTGTTAACCGCGATGGGCGCCGAATTGTTATTTTTCTCGCCAATTCACGATGCTAAATTGCCCGAGGCCGACGCCCTGTGGTTGCCCGGCGGCTACCCAGAATTACATGCAGAGGCGCTGGCGGCGAACACCGCTATGCACAGGGAAATTCAGCAGTTTTATGAAAGCGGCAACGGGATCTTGGCCGAGTGTGGCGGCTTTATGTATTGCCTAGAAAGCCTCAAAGATTTGGCTGGCATTCGGCATACCATGCTGGGGCTGCTAGCTGGCCAAGCAGCCATGCGTGGCCGTGGCGGTTGCCAAGGTATGCAGAGCGCGGTGTTGCCCGAAGGTGAGCTGCGCGCCCACGCCCATCATCGCTCCCAGTCAGAAAACACCCCAGAACCGATTGGCTACGGCAGGCGGCCAAAGCACCCCGCACCAGGTGAGTCCATTTACCGGCAGCGGGGTTTAACCGCCTCGTATTTGCACTTGTTCTTTCCCTCGGCACCCGAGGTAATCGCCAAGGTATTTTTGCCGCATACGCAAATAAAGGATGCAGATTGTGTCAGGGATTAGTTTTTCAATTCTCGCCTTGGGATTCTCGCTGGGCTTTGTTCACGCCATGGACGCGGATCATGTTATGGCGGTGTCGGCCTTGAGCAATCGCCATCACGACAACGGCAAAAAGCGCGGCATAGCGGCCAATTTGGCGCTGACCTTGCGCCACTGTAGTCATTGGGCATTGGGCCATGGCGCGGTATTGCTGTTGAGCGCTGGCGTGGTGTTTGGGCTGGGGCTGAGCTTGCCTGCGAGCCTAGGTCATTTTGCCGAGCTTGCGGTGGGTTTGGTGCTGATTGCTATTGGCGGCTCGTTGTTGTGGCAATTACGACGGGAGCGGGTGGTGGTGTTGCGTCATAAGCACCAGCACGAGCATGGCGAGCTGGAGCATGTGCATTTAGTGAAAAGCAGTACCGTGCATGATGCCGGTGCCGATTCCGCAAAACATACAAAACACAGCGCAATGCCTGCGGCCAAAGCCCATACCCCAGTTATGGTTGGCGCTCTGCACGGCTTGGCGGGCAGCGCGCCAGCCTTGGCCTTGGTGCCGGTGATTAATGATATGGCGCTATTATCGGCGCTGCTTTATGTCTTGGTTTTCTCCTGCTCGGTGCTTTTGGGCATGGTGGTGTTCGGCTTGGGCCTTGGCAGTGTGCAGTCGTATTTAGCTCAACGCCACAGCAATTTATTTGATTTGTTCAGGCAGGCCTTAGGCGCGGCCACCGTGGTGTTTGGCGCGGTGTGGTTTGTGCAGGCGCTATAAATTATGTGGCCAGAGAGCGCAGATGCCAGCCAAAACGCTAGCCTAGTTACGCCGCTGCGCAGCGGCTTAACCACGGGTAGCTGCGCCACAGCCTGTGCGGTAGCGGCAGCGAGAAAGTTGTTTTTCAATGAGTCGATTAGCTGCGCCAGC
>Ga0207905_1000233_pt1 | contig 14768 bp, 12 predicted proteins | sample LinPmetageLP49_FD_184060 | JGI IMG/M metagenome (GOLD analysis project Ga0207905, IMG submission 184060) | Marine viral communities from the Subarctic Pacific Ocean - LP-49 (SPAdes) | ecosystem: Environmental > Aquatic > Marine > Oceanic | place: Pacific Ocean | collected 2011-08-27 | reverse complement strand
TTCTACTTTTATGAAAAGCTACGGTGGGAGCATTTACATCAGCAGAAAATCTAGCCAAACCTATAGAGCTTGAATTGTAACTTGTTCCTATATTTTGAAGAGCAAAAGCACTAGAAACAGAACCATCATTTGCATTGTTATGACCTATAACTACAGCATCATTACCACCATCAACAAACAGCATATTAGCATTGCCGTTTGACTCAACACGAAAGTCTATGTCTTGACTGTCTTCATTAACAACAACTTCAGCTTGAGTGCCATCATGTGTCAGATTAAAAAAAGTTCTGTCTGAACCAGCCGATATAATATTAAATGACATACGACCATCTTGTGATAAGTTGGACGCATCTTTTATTTGATTAACAATAGAACCAAATATTGTTGAGTTACTCGCATCATCCTCACCTAAAAATTGAATTTGTCCCACTTTATCATTATCGGCAGGAGAACTAGAATTACGATTTAATACAAGTAAAGGCCCATCATTAGCATCTGCATCGTTAGATATAAGAGTGAGCTGTGCCGTATTATCGCCAGTTGTGATTGTAGACGCACCATTTACAGCCAGCCCACTAAACGTTGGGCTATCCTCAGTTCCGACGCCCAAATTTGACGCCGCCGCCGTTGCCGAGGTTGCGCCGGTGCCGCCCTGGGCGACCGGTAAAGTGCCGGTGTAAGCGATAGGACCGCCGCCAATGTTGATCGACCAGGCCGTTTTAGTGCCGCTGCCGGCGTAAGCAACCGCCGTGACAACCAAACTTGTGCCGCTGTAGCTTGTCACTATCGCGTCAATCCAGTTGGTTGTAACGGCCGCCGTGTCGGCAATTCGTAAAGGCGTCCCGACCTGGTAAGGTTTCAATGCTTCAACGGTGAACGTTTTTGAGCCTGTCCCGATCACGTTTGACGTCGTTGACGTTGTTGAGTAAATCGCGCCGGCGTGTGTTACGAAATCTTCAAGAGCGGCAGGAAAACCATCAACATAAGACGTGCCGCTAAAATCGGCGAGCGTGTAGGTTGTGCCATTTAGAGTTACGGGAAAAGACATATTTGGCTCCTAAATTAGTTCTTCAACTTCGATGAATTTCGAATAAAAATTCAGCGCGGTATTTGTTAGCGGTGAGGTTCGAGTGACGCGGCCATAGATATTCTGCGTCAGCCAGGTCGTGCTGTCATTTGGTTGTGGTATGACGAGGATGTCTTGAGACGTGCCGCGCAGGCGGTCCAGATTGTTAAAAACGTTGTCGAATATTTCGGCTTGCGGAATGTTTACAAGTTCAAACCTGATGCGCCGGTATCGCTCGACCTCATCGATAAACGTTTGACCACCGCGTGATTTGGTTATGCGGCTATCATCCATAAATTCAAATTGAACGCCGTTTGAATAGTTAATGCTGGGCTGATAGGCCGGTCCGGCAATTAATCGGCCCGCTTGCAGATAGTTGTCGGTGTTATCGTTGTCGGAAATGTCAATTCGCATATAGCGCGCTGCGACCGCGCTTGCTTGGATATTAAAGCTTGAGATTGCATAGTTGACCGCGATTGATGGATTGATAAACCCGCCCCAGCTAAACACGCCCCAGGGCAGTGTGCCAAATTCCTCGACCCGCGCCCAAGCTTTGACCACGCCGCTATCGTAAACCGTGGTTGAGAAATTCGACGCATTGGAAAACCGCCAGCGAATTGTGCCGGTTTGTGAAATGTTGTGTTTTACCAAGGCCGCGAAATCGATAATTTTAGCCGCGCCAAAATCGACATTTATCACGGCGGTTTTTTGAGAGTTCCGCCAAATTTTAACAAGCTGGCGATCTTGCAAGTTTGTGATCGGCAGAGTTGACACCGCGTTATCGACCGTGGCCGTGCCGGTATCAACATAATTCACCGACGAAATCAAAATGTTGCTCATATTAACCCCATAGTTCTAATTCGATTTCGTTGGTTGCCGCCGTTTCCACAATTCCGACCAGGCGAAACAGTTTGCCGGACGCCAAGTTATACCGTCCGAAAGTAACCTTAACGACGTCATTCAATTTAAGCGTGTAGGGCTGTGATTTTACCAGGATCCGATAAATTTCGCGCTGCGTTTTATATAGCGTTAAGAGCCTGGCGGCCTCTGTTGCGGCATTGGCCGACGTGCTGAATAGGCTCGGCACGATTAGCGGGTCTGAATTAGGGTAGGGCGTTTGAATGGCGGTATCGGTTGACACTGCAACCAGGGCCGGCCGCAACAGATAATCGCGTTGCGCGGTTGTTACGCTGTCGCCAAATTCGGCCTCGCTAAAAGTCCGGTAGTTGTGTTTATACTCAACCCGCGCCTGGTAATTCGGCACCGCCGACGCAAGCCTGGTTAATTCAATGATTGTTGTCGCGTCAACCTCGGCGGCCGCTGTGCCGGTTGCCAGGATAATTTGACCGACCTCAAATTTACCTTCGCGGTTAAAACCGTAAAACCCGCCGACCGTATTAATGAGCTGATCAAGCACGTCGAGCATTGTTGTGCTTGTCGCAACGTATATGCCGACTACTGAGCTGTTAGCAGTATTAAGCGCGCTGAATGTCGAGGCAACCAAATCGTCAGACGTAAGCGCGGTGTGAGTGACCACAATGTGATCGATAATATCGGCCACGGTTGACTTGTACGATCCGCTTGGTTTTGCGCCTTGGGCGTCGGCTGTTATAACGTCATCCGGTGCGCTATCGAGTGTAAACCGCCCATTGGTCAGATCGACGCTGTAGGCGCTTGTAGCGAGCGCCACGCCGCCTTGGTACACCGTGTTGATTGCCTCAATTTGGCCGGTGTGAACCTGGTATATTCTATTTGTTGCATCGACGAGAACCGGCTCGATGTTATACACTTGACCGAAGCAAAGCGGCTTTGGCGCGCCGGTTAGGTTTGCGCTTCCCTCAACGCCGCCGCTGCCGGCATAAAGTGCGCTGGGAAAATCAACGTCAAACGTTGCCTGTTGATCGCGCAGAACCACCGACACGCTTAAATCGTCAAACTCGATAGATTTCGCCTGGCCGGTAAATATCGTAAAATAGTATTGCAACGCGGCGCCGGCCTCACCGACCTTTACAATGACCTCGGCGCCGTCCCAGGCATAGCCAGCCCAGTCATCCAGACCGCCGTCTGCATTGGTTAAGACAAGCTGGCCGAAACCAGGCGCAGAAAACCCGCCGACCTTGCCGGACGAAAACATTGACCGAGAGAACGATATTGGCTCGACCAGGCGGGCATCAAACAACGTGTTGGCTGGGCTATCACTTGGACCGCTAACAAAGCCCTCGCCCGAATAATATAAGGTCAGGCGGGTTGTGTTTGCCACGTCATACGGCTGTACGGTCACCAGGTATTTTTTCTTTGCGTATGGATTTGCGACCAGATCGGCGAGGCTAGTTGCGGTCATACGCGAGCGCCCGCCAGTTGACCGCCGGCAAGCGCGCGGCCGAGTGTCCGGCGCAGGCTGACAATCTCGTCTCTCATTTCGTGAACTGCGCCGATTAGATCGCTTGCCGTGCCTTTAATCGGCGAAACCGCGCCGCTTGTTTGTGGTATAAACAATTCTGGCCCGCGCTCGCCGACGCGAACATTATCGCCGCGCCTGGCGGCCGTGCCGGTCATACCGGCGAGATATGGCGCGGCCTCATTGTAAAGTTTGCCAAACCGTGCAGAATTATCTTGCTCCAAGCTGCCGCCGGCCTGGCCCATGCCCTCAGTAATGCCGGTTATACTTCCGGCGATACTGTCGCCGAGTTTGCTGGCGAATGTGCTTTTGGCAAGTTCAATGCCGATCTGGGTTGCTATTGTAGACAGACTTCCAGCGCCCAGAATGCCGCTTGCAAATGCAGTTGACATGCCGCCGGAAACCGACGCCGCAAAACCCATGCCAGCGCCCATATTAGCCATAATTGCCGGCCCTAAGCCTGGCAAAATAAACGCGCCGGCAAGCATTGCAATCGTTGCCAGGTCGCCAGACATAATGCCCTCAACCAAACCTTTTATTGCGTCAGATATGTACCCAATTGTGTCCGTGATCGCGCGGATTACGCCATTGATTGCGCGCCTAATCGGCGATATTATTTTTTTGATTAATCTTCTGATTGGCTTAAAAAACCCGCCAAAACCAAAACCCTCTGTCATGTCGTCAATAATGCCCGCATCAACGCCCATGTTGCCGACCGGCATTCTACCGCCGTTTAGCTGGTCAAAAAATCCTTTGCCAAATTTACTAACGCTTGAGGCTTGTACAACATATTCACCGGAAGATACGCGCGCTAGAACGTTGTCAGCTTTAGGACCGCCGGCGCCTGGGACAATACCACCATCGGCAAATTGCAGGCTTGGGAAGATTTTGCCAAGAAAATTTATGCCGGTCGTAATAAGCGCTTTGGCCGCCAGGTCTGCAAGGCCGCGCTTAATTACATTGGTAAATGATCCGAAATCCAGCTTGCCGGTCATAAAGAAGTCAGAAAGAGTTGTTTCCATCGAGTCAAACGCATTGCCGACGAAATCTTTCATATTGCCGGCGGCATCTTCGATTTTTTGGTAGTAGGTTAACACGCCGGCAATTGCGCCGGACCCAAACGTTGCCTCGTTTTCGGATCGTAAATTTGCCGACGCAACCGCATTGTCAAGCATCACGTCCTTGTATTCTTCGCCGGATATTATGCCCAGTTTGAAAGCGGCCGTTGCGTTTGATTGCTGTTTTGCAAGCTCTGCGGTGCGCGTGTCTAGGCCTAGCGCCTCGCGCGCCGTTTCGTTTAAAACCTCTTTATAAACTTGAGCGCTGATTTTGCCACTTTTCAGCATGATTTGCAGCGCGGCGGTTTGGGCCGTTAATCCTCGTAAAGCCGTGCCTGTGGGGTCAATTCTCGCGGTGACGTTTTTGAGCGCGGTTTCAAGGTCGGAATTGCTGACTGTTAGTTTTTTGGTTGCCTTGTCGGCGTCACCGATTGTCGGCAGAAAATCCGAAATAGTGCCGTTGTTGTGCAAAAAGCTTTCGCCAAGATCGGCATTTGCGCCGGTCATTTCGTTAAACTGACGTTCCAGCGAGGCGCCATCAATGCCAAGCGCTCTAAACGTATCGCCGACCAATTCAGTGACATCAATGTGCTCATTAAGCGCGTCAATACCGGCCTTTACTGCAATTGCCAATCCGGCCATGCCGGCCGCCGCTTTGACCAGGGCAAGCTTGCCTTTGCCCATTGCATCGGTCAGCATTTTTTGAACAGCGCTAAACATAGTCATTGCAAGCTGAGACTTTGCCACTGTCCGGCCAAAGCTTAACATTGCCTTGCCCATATTTAACACTTTACGCATTGCCGAAAGGCTAAACACGACGCCCATGGCAATCAGTAAGTTGTCAAGATTATCAACCACAAGGCGAACCGTCGCGGTCAGTAAATGCAGCGAATATGTGAGCTTGTCCGAAATGCTTTTTGCCAGGTCGTTATTGCCTGACAACGCATTTTTCATGATGATGATTGCGTCTTTTAGCGCGCCGTTAAATCCGGCGTCACCAATTGAGAATAAAAATTCATCGGTCGTATCGCGCAAGTTAGTAATAGCGCCGCCCAGTGTGTCGGCCTGGCGGGCCGCGCCGCCGGCAAATTTAGTCGCGCCAATCTCGGTCAGCGCTGCAAGTATACTGTCGGCATCGTTGTTGATTGTTTTAGTTTGCCCGCCAAAAGTCAGCGTTATTTTGTCGCCCTCTTTTCCGGCTTTAATGCCAAACTCTTTTAGGCGCTCAAACTCGCCCACGCTGGCGTCTGCCACCGCCTCGGCGAACTGCATAATTGATTTGGACGTACCGCCGGCAATATCGGCAAATGCCGCTAGTTGCGCCTCGGTCGGCCGAATGCCCTGGGCGATTAAAATGTTGAACGACGCCACAACTTCTTGCAAAGAAAACGGCGTCGTTTTGGCAAATTCTTTAAGAACGTTAAACGCGCCGCGCGCATTCTCAACCGAGCCGGTAAACGTAATTAACGACGCTTCAAGCGCTTGAAAACGTGAATTGACTTGAACCAAATTTGTGACGAAAACGCCGCTGAAAATTGCGCCCAGGCCGGCCGCGACTTTCGTCACGTTTACAAACGCAGAATTGACGCCATCCAAGCTGCGCTGCATTGAGCGAAACGCTTGCTTGGTTTCGTCCCTAGCGCTTAATCTGGTTTCGACCCGTGTTGCCATTTTTCATCGCCTGTTTTTGTCGGTCGTTTTGAATTTGGACGTAAATTGACCACTCAAGAAATTCATCAACAGACATTTCTGCCTCGATTTCTTGCACGGTTTTTCCCAATTTATCAGCGAGGTAAAACTTGAACTGTCTTTCCTCGCTCTGCTTTAGTTTTTTTCCAAATCCTCGGCGCTGTTGCCCATGATTTTGTTTGCGACTTTCGCAAGCACATTCGCGTCAACATTGTTTCGCAAATCTACTTTGTCGCCGATTGCAAATAGCTTGCTTCCCTCGGCGTCTAGCGCCTTGAGGATTAAGACCTCGGCAAGTGCGTCGGCCTCACTTTGGTTTTTAATGGCGAACTGCAATTTGCCTTGATCCTGCAACGTAAACGGCTTGCAGTAAAAAACAAAAGGGTTGCCATCTTCGTCAGCCCATTCTTCGACCGTGATCTCTCGAATGGGCTGATTGTTGAAATGGTTTTTTGCGCGGTCGATTGCGCTCCAAGCGCCATTTTCTTTTTTTGCCATTTATACGGTTGCCTCCGTAAGCGCGCCGTTGCCTTGGAAGGAAATCGAGGCCTCGACCATGCCGTCGAAACTTGCCGAAATCGTCCGGCCGGTGACTAAAATTGAACCAGACATTTTGTGCTTGCCCGATGAATTGCCTTCCATCAAAAATGACAGTGTGGCCGTTGAACCGACCGCCAAAGCCACCTGGCCGTTGGCGTCTGTATCATCGAAAAAAACATCGGCCGAGCCGGTAAAGTTTTTTAAAGACGGCTTGAATGAGCGGGTTGTGTCGCCCATTGCCGTATCTTCAAGCGTGTCCATTGTCTCATCAATAGAGTACGATCTGACCTCAGCCAGTGCGTTAGAGCCGACTAAGATGACGCCGGCTGATCCTGCAAACGTTGCCATTTATTTAGTTCCTTTTTTTGTAGTGCTGGGGGAGGGGGTTGATTTGTCAGCGGGCGTAATTTTCCAGCCCATTGCCTCAAAACGTGGAAAATCCATCTCGTAAATTTCCACGCCTTCACCGCCGCCTGGCGGCGTTACGTTTATTCTTGCTGTCATTTTTGGGGGTTCCTTACGTCGCGCTGGTCGCGTTAGTCTCGGCGGTGCTGTAGGTTACTTGATAGGTAAGCCGACCGACCACCAAAGGCCGCTCACCGTCTGCGTAATCCGCCTCAAAAGAGACTAGGATTGTGTCTTTTGCGTTGCCGCCGCGCGTTATGTCGGCCGCAACCGCCGCCTCGACCTCGGCGCAAATATTGTCCAAAACATCGTCGTTTGTGCTTCCTTCGACGTAAGCTTCAATGCTGATTTCAAGTATACGAACCAGGCCGCGCGGCGGTCGCAAGGTTTGCGCCTCGATTGCCTCGCTCAACGTGTAGACAGCAAGGCCTGGCATTTTGCCGGCCGCTATCGGGTATACGCGGCTTGGAAATACGTTGGCGCCGGTCGTGCTTAGGCCTGTAACGGCCGACACAATGTGATCGCGTATTGTTTGCCGGACGTGTGCCATTTAGTTTTTTTCCAAAATAAGCTGGGTCATGCCGGTGCCATCTTCATCAACCATGCGGATTGTGTAGGCCGTGCTGTTGATTGTGATTGCGTCACCATCGGCCGCGCTTGCCACGTCGGCCGTGCGGCATAAAAATCGAGGCTGGCGAACCGCCATCGGGACGCCGCCGCCGGCCTCGACCTCAATAATGTTATTGTCAAAAATTCCGCTGATTGTGGCAGCCGATCCACCGGCGACCGTGTAACTGGCCGACACGCCGAAATCGTTTGTTGAGACAAACGCGGCAAGATCGCTTGCGGTTTCAACGGCCATTTATTCGGCGCTCGGCGTTTCGATTTGAGCCGGTGAATTAGCCAGGCCGACTGATCTGTTTGATTTCTTTTGCGCGCGCTTTGCTTTGCTTTTGACCGGCTCGGCAAAGCCCGCCTTAATCAGTTTTAGCGCCTTGACGTCGGGAACGTCTATTTCCTGGCCGGCGGTGACATTGCCGCCCGATCCGATAAAGCAACGTTTTAAAATTTTGATTTGCATGTTTGGCTCCAAGCAATAAAAAAGGCGACCCAAAGGCCGCCCATTTCAATTTGTATTTGTTGCGATTAAGCGACGCTAACCTCGTCGGTTTTCGCAAAGCTTGCCGCATGGCGCAGCGCGGTGTCATACTCTTGATGGACAACGATTTTTACGTCGCCGGCATCGCCGCCTGAGTATGGGTCAACCAAAATGGAAGGCGCGCCAAAGAAGCCCAAAAGCATTTGGCTAAAGTCACCAAAGATCAGCGCGCTTGCGTCCGTTCCACCATCACCAGGATTGAGGTTGGTTGGAATAATGCTGCTAAAGTGAATTGGATAGCCGTAAAGGTTATTCCAAGGATCATTCAGCAACATAACGCTGTCAGTGCTTGCCACGCGGCTGATCGAGGCCATTTTAGCACGAACTGCCGGCGCAGTTAAAAAGCCAGCGGCCGCCGCGTTTTCAATGCCGTTTGCGGTCTCGACGAGTTTAACCAGACCAACAATGTCAGCCCAGGTTAAGTCTGCCACGTCCGTATCACTCGAAATGTCAAGATTTCCGGTGCCGGATGCCGCAAGCAAACCCGTAGGCTGACCGCTTGAGCCGGTGCCATTGATTGCAGCGCGCTCGATTTCAACCGCCATATTTCCCAACAAATTGTTGCGAACCATCTGATCGATAGAAGGTACACTTTCGAGCATTGCCAAGCGGGACATAACCACTTTGGCGCCAATGGTTTTTGGCGTTAGCGTCACCGATTTGTCAACTTGTGACTGATCGGACACGCCGCCAGCTTCCTCAACAAATGCCGGAACGCCGCCACTTGCAAAGCCTGGTATCGAAATGCGATTTGTCAGGCCTGGCAAATAGGTTGCGCCCAGATCAGACAGAACCATTCTGCCTTTCAGCGCTTCGATAAACAAATCACCGCGATGAATTGTCGGGATAAAACTATCCGAAACTTGCTCGCCAGAAATAGCGCCGGTTGCCGCCGTTGTCATAACGCCAGAACGTGCGCCCCAGGCAAAGTCTGGCACATAAAAACCATCCGTTTTTTTGCCAGTTCTGCCGGTGATTTCGTCGTGCATTTCACGCTCAAAACCCGCGTCGCGGTAATCGTTCGTGATTTGCGCGCGTATCATGTTTGACAGGTTATATTCACGCTGCTCACTTTTTGGCAGATCAACCGTGGCCGATTGCAATTCAAGCGGCTTAGACGCGATTTCATTGAGCAAAACGCCGCGAAAATCTTCGATCTTCATGCCTTTGCTTATGGCTTCGTTTGCCATGTCTCGCTTGTTATGCGTTGACGCCAGGTTAAGAATTTCGGCGTCGTTTTTGCGCTGGCCCGCCAGGGCTTTTTCTACGGCCGCGTCTGTTTGCGCCGCAATATCTATTGTGTTCTCGGTTGTCATTTTGACCGATCCTTTTGATTGACTTAAGGTTGTGGCATCAGATCGACCAACTCCGACCAAACTTGACTGGTCGGCGGGAATTGAAACGATTGAAATTTCCATAGGTGTCGTGCGAACGCGGTAGATTTCATCCTCGTCATCCTCACGACTTATGCGGCCATCAATGCGATAACCGACCGAAACGTTTTGGCGAATACCGTTCTCCAAATCGTCAAAAACCTCAGACGCAAGCGGGCCTTTTCCAAGCCGTGCAACCGCGCGCAACCGGCGCGCGTCCTCGTCTAAAGTTACACTTTCCACAACGCCGATTTGGCGCGAGGGGTCGTGATCCATTAACAATGGCGCGCGGCCACTGTTTAAAAATTCTAGGTTCATATTTTCGCGGCTGTGGTCGATGACTTCCATTCCAAAATCGCGCTTTACGGCTTCCTCGGAACTCACGCCCAGCTTTACGCGACGCGTTTGTGCATCAACGCTTTTTGCGTTTGCCTCATAGTACCGCTGCATGATTACCGGCTCTGCCTCGATTTTTTCCTCAATTGGCTCGGCGCGCTCTTGCTCTGCCTCGATGATTTCCACCGCTGGCTCGGCATCCTCGGCCATATGCTCGGTTGATAGGTTTTCCATTTGTCTATCCTCAAATTTTTCGATTAATTCTGTGATTGTGCTTTTCATGACGCTTTCACCCAGGGTGCCAATCACGCCCCATTTTACTTGTGCAACAATGCCGGCAACGTTCGACTTGTTTGGCGTTACGTCGCCGGCCTTAAATTGCGCGCCGTCCTCAAAATGCCTTGCCGACCAGGCCTCGCGCTCTTTAATCCAATCCAAAACGCCTTCGGTTTGCGATCCGTCGCGCGCTTTGGTCCAAAGATTAAACGCGTCATTGCCGCGAATATTGCCGCCAAGCTTCCAGATTTCGGCGTGATTTTGTTTTAGATTTGCCGCAAAATCGTAATCAAATTGCGGATATTGGCTATTGCGTAGACTGATTTTCTTATCGTCGCCCTTTGTCGGGAAATCAGTTGTCATCGTCGGCCGCTTCCGGCTGATCTGGCATTGTTTTTATAGGTCCATAAGCCGACTGACCGCCGCCAAATGGCTCGAATGCGGTTTCCAAACCAAACCGCTCGGCCATTTCTTTATCGGCCTGTATTTGGCTAAACAGTTCCTCGACATCGCGGCCATAGTTTGCAGCAACGTCATTCATTGAAACAATGCCGTTTGATAGCGCCATGACATGCGCCGAGATTTCGCGTGCCGGATCAACCCAGGCAAAGCCACGGCCGCGAAAGGCCACCGCGTCGGCAAACTTTCCATACTTGTCGGACTTGATCGGCATTGAGTTTTCAAACGCCATGATTTGCGACAACCAGGCGCGAAACACCGGCTCGCATAAGTGCTGGATCATAAACGCCTGTAAGGTCTTGTAATGGTCGCGTTCCTCAATAGTGCCTTGTCGTATACTGGAATAGCTAACGCCCTTTAAATCGTTGCTCAGTGAGGTGTATGAAACATTTAAACCGCTCGCCACGCCGCGCAAAACCGCCTGTTCAAACTCGGCAAACTGACTGCCAGGATGGGTCGGATCAATCAGTTTAAAATCATGGCCGGCCGGCATTTGAAACGTCGAGCCTGGCGCCATGTCGATGATTGGCACCTCGTCATCTGTTTCGCCATCGCCGGCAAATTCATCACCGTCCGGCGTTGTTATCACGCCAAACTTGGCCGCGCCGGCCCGCGCTGCAATTAACTCGGCCTCACGATAACCGTGCAACATTTTGAGGCCCGCAATTGCTGGCGTCATAAATGGCTCTCCGCGTGATTGGTGCGTTCTGCTCGGAATATAGAGGTGGATAATATCGTCGGCCGGTATGCGTTCCATTTTGCGCGCGGCCGGATTGCTGTTGAATAGCTGGTCGTTTGGATGCTTTAAAAGCACATGATAGGCGACCGGCCGGCCGAGTTTATTAAACTCAACGCCCATTCTAATCTCGCCGTTGTCGGTCCGGCCGTTTTTCTCAACATCAATGTAGTCGGCCTCGATAAACTGCAAAGAAAAGCTATGTTTATATTCTGGCAAACGCACAAGGCGAATAAAGCACTCGCCGTCGCGCACCAGGCTCTCAATCGCAAAGCGCTGCACATCGAGCCACGACATGCCGCCTGTAACGTCGCAATTGCCAAGCCGGCCCCAATCTTTAAACGCATTTTCGATTATTTGATTGCCTACTGCGTCAAGGCTATTGTCTAAATTGCGCGCTCTGACCTGGTGGGTAAATCCGCGATCTCCGACCACGTTGGTTTTCATTAAATTTACAAACCGGCGGGCGTATTCGTTATTTCGCACCAGGTCGCGCGATCTATCGCGCAAAACTTCCAGGCTGGCTCTGAGTTCACTGTCGGCGGTTGTTCTCGACGCCATGAAATCGGCAAACAACCGGCCTTGATTTGCGCCGGCGTAGCTGCGCTTTTTGCGTCTAGGTTGCGGCGCGGCGGCCTCGGCTTGCGGGGCAGGGGTCCGATTGAATATTTTAAACATTACACGAACCTCATCATAACGCTAGATTTGGTACGCTTACCGTTTTTTATATCGCGTTTTCGTTTTTGCATTGCGGCCTCGCGCCGGTAATAATCGCGCCATTGCAGTAAATCATCGATTGATAGTTTTACCAGGCTACGCCCTTGTATTGAGTAGTTTGACACGTCGGCATCGGCTCGGCCGCTTAGCAAGCTTTCAATTTTATCAACCATGATTTCGGCGTGCGTGCGCGGGTCAGTGCCGGCGGTGTCTAAATCAACAATAATTTCCCACTCGCCGCGCTCTAAAATAAGCCGCGAATTGTCAGAATTTTGCAGCATTTCAAGCTGCCAGTGATACCGGCCGGCGATATAGTTTGCCGTTGCGCTTGATGCCGCTGAAAACAAATAATCACTGCCGGACGCGCTGCTTGTTATTGCAATCTCTGTGCTTGTGCCGCCGCGCAATCTCGCAACATATTTAGCGGTGTGGCTTGCCGGTGGATAATCCGCGCCTATGTCTGTGCGCTTCCATTGCACGAAATCGCCAATCACGATTTCGGCCGGCTCGCCGACCGGCGCGTTTGTTGCCTCAAATAGATTTGCCACTTGTCATCTCCAAGAATTAATAAACCCGCCAGGCTGTTGCCGCTGAATACGCTTTTTGGGCGCGGGCGTTTTGGCCGGTTCATCTTCTTTTATTGGTGCGCGGTAAAAGCGGTTTGCCAGGCTATCAACGTTGACGTTGAGAATGCCAAGCGCTGCAATTGCGTATACGCGGCAATCAAGCGCTTCGTTTCTTGGCCGCCGTTGCTGCCATTCGCGCCGTTTATAGCCCTTGTGAAACCGCGTAACCATTTTTTCGGCCGTGAGTTGCGCGAAATATTCATCGCCGCGACCTTCTGGGAAACTGCAAAAGCCAGGCCCAGGGCTGCGAATTTTTAACCTCGAATAAACCAGTTCCTTGATGCCATCGACGCCAATCGGGAAAAGCTTGACGCCCTGGCGGTTGTTTTTTGACGGCTTGCCTACTTGCGGTTTGCCTTCGCCGCCCATGCCTTTAATCGCAAAGACGCGCATGCCCTCACGCGGTTTGCAAAACGTGTAAACCGCATTCGTGTGGTGACCGCCGCTATCGATACACGCGCAACGAACAGGCATTTCCAATCCTTTAGAATGCAACCAAGTCTCTTTAAGTGCCGCATCGAGTAAGCCCCAAACAGACGGCGAGGATGGATCGCCGTATAAAACTTTATAGTCCAGCGACCAGGTTTGCTGATCTCGGCCATGTCCCACAAACTCAATTTCCAGCCTATCGTCCTGCGTATCAATGCCGGCCGTAATTAAAACAACTTCCTCCGGCAGAATATCGCCGTCAAACGCGTCGCGACCAGGAATATCGCTCTCGTCAACCGTGTCGCCCTGGACTTCAAACGTTTCGCCAAGAAAGGTATTTGTCCAAACCTTTAGCAATTCCGGCAGTTTTTTAGCCGCCAAAAAGTCTTTTACGGTTTCTTCTAGCGATACCCAGGGCGAGCAAAGCCCAGAAATATGAAAACCCGCCAGGCCGGCAAACGGTGCCGAGGCTTTCCAAAATCCATTTTTTACCGCTCGATTTTTTGCCGCGTCATCCCAAACAACGCCGCATTCGTGGCAAACATAACCGGCGGTTTCCGGCTTGTCTTTTTGCCACTGCACGCCCTTCCAGGCTAAAACTTGCGGCGTGTCGCAATGCTCGCAAACCGCGTGAAACTTGCGCTGATCACTTGCTAGATATCGGTCCTCAATGACGCTTGCGTCTTTGTTGGTCGGCGTTGAAACCATAATAATCTTGCGGTTCCAGAATGTCGCCGCTCGCTTGCGCGCAAGTTCAATCGGATCGCCCTCGGACCCGCTTGAGTTTGGAAAGCGGTCAACCTCGTCAAGCAAAACTATTCTGATCGGCCGGCTTGCAAGTTGGCTTGGCGAATTTGCCCCGATCATTGAAATGCGCCCCCCTGGGAAAACCTTTTGCAACGTTGTATTGCCGCTGTCTCGTGATCGCGGGTCTTTTACTTTGCCTTTCAGGCATGGCGTGTCGCGCAACATTGGCGCCAGGCGATCTTTGGAAAACGTTTCGGCCATGCCTTTGTGGCCGGTCGGTTGCACGACCAGGATCGGCGCCGGATCATGCGCGACATGAAACCCGATTACATTTAGCAATAATTCGGTTTTGCCTAGTTGCGAGCCGGCTTGGACAACGATTTCGGTCGTGTCGCTATCGCTCGCCACGTCCATAATTTCGCGCAGATATTCTGTCCGGCTTGTGTGCCATATGCCAGGCGCGCTTGACGCCTCAGAGCTTAGACGCCTTTCGAGGTCGGCCCACTGGGCGACGCTTAGTAACGGCGGCGGTTCCAGAACGCCCAAGGCCGTCCTCGCCATCCTCTTGATCGCGGTTTTTCCTGTTTTGTGTGATCTCAGTTTTCGGGTCATAGGCCGCCAGTTCTGCGAGCGCCTGGTTGATCTCTTTGGCGATCACCTCTTTAATTTCGGCGGTCGTGTTTTGGTTTCTAACGATTGGCGCAAGCGCGCTTGGCATGGATAAAAGTTTTGCTTTTACGTTGCCGAATATATC
>Ga0207905_1000231_pt1 | contig 14852 bp, 26 predicted proteins | sample LinPmetageLP49_FD_184060 | JGI IMG/M metagenome (GOLD analysis project Ga0207905, IMG submission 184060) | Marine viral communities from the Subarctic Pacific Ocean - LP-49 (SPAdes) | ecosystem: Environmental > Aquatic > Marine > Oceanic | place: Pacific Ocean | collected 2011-08-27 | reverse complement strand
TTGTCAACCCCCCATACAGATTGGCACGGTTTATGCTATAATACTACCTTAGTCAACCATAGGAGCAAGCGTGTAAGCCCAAGTCCTGTAGTCCCCCACTATGAGTTGTAAAAATACGGGTAGGCATCGAGGAACGAGATAGTCGTAGGAATACGGGTGTCCCTAATGCTTAGAGGTTGGATAGCCCTGATGACGCCACGCAAGCTAGCCATAAAATATTATCAACGGAGTAGTGTATTGACTTAACTACCTCCACTTTCGTAAACCGTTGATATTAGCCCATGGGGCGAAGCTGTGTCTACGCAACAGCAGCACCTACGTATATAGAAGCCTCGCAGGAATATATTTTTTTATAGGGTGGTGGATGTATATAATAAATTGAATTGCAAAATTTTTCTAACTCCCCCCACCCTTTTCGAAAAAAAGTAAACTAGTTGGATCGTATAGCAACTTGCTTGACGGATTGCGGCGCAGCTTCACGCGTAGGGTTTCTTTTTATTCTAGATTGCGGGAATATATTCTAGAGCCTAAATTGATGAGCTTATTCTATGGCCTATCCTAGGTAGATAAAAAAAGTTAAGATTTGTTGAAAATAGGTGTTGACGCATGGCAATGCACTTAGGTAATGTTTGTGAATCGCAAACAAACTGCAAAGCGAAACTAAACTAAACAAAGGAAAAACAATGAGCAAAACATCAAAGATCATAGGCATGTATGCCCCACTCTCAGGAACAGGTAGAATATACGATTACCGCCGTGTAAAGCCAATAGGTGACGGCTTCACCAGTCCCGTAGTGATATGGGATAAGAAATGTTCATACAAAAAGTTGTGTGAAGAAACTAAAAAACTAGAAGACATACTACAACAAAGGAGAAAAAACGGTTAGTAAACTTAGCAACCCTTCAAACCTTGCCCGCCTTCTCATTTGAGTCGTGCGGGTTTTGGGGTAGGCGAATGAATCGCCCGAAACCATAAACTAAACAAAGGAAAACAAATGAATAACCGCACTAAAAAACTAGCACAAACACTTGCTACTCGCATAAACGAAAAAAAGGCCACGATCGCCCGTTGCCGCTTGACTGGTAATGATGTCGGAGTTTCTGTGGCCTTTACCGCGCTTAAGAGATATCGTAGAGCTTTATATAAATTAGCTTTGCTATCATAAAGCTTGAACCCTTCAAACCCTTGTGGCCGCCTTCTCTTATGAGTCGAGCGGCCTTTGGAGTAGGCGAATGAATCGCCTGAAACATAATCATTCAAACCATAAACTAAATATATATAATGAAACAAAACATTAAAACAAAATCAATCGCTTACGCCTTCCCTACCTCTCAGCTAGCTACTGAAAACGAGCATGCAAAGACGGGTTGCTACTATATACAGACAGGCCTTATCAATGTCGAAGGTAGCGGACAAGCTAACTATTCGCCTGATTATCAGGTAGGGTTTTTTGAAACAGTAGATCAGGATTTGCTAGACTCATTTGATGAAGCGGAAGGCGAACCCTGCAAACACTCTCTTAAATATAATGCTTCATTCTACTCTCTATAAACATGAAAAACGAAACAATATTGAAACATAAAAGCGGCGTAAAATTCCAGTATATCGAAACTATAAAGCAACAATTTAGCGAGCAAGCTTTCGTAAAGCTTTTGAACCTAAAGAGCGGCAAGCATGAATTCTTTATGGCAAACACCTATAAGCAATTCTTTACGGTCGCACTTTAACCTTGCAATCTATAAAAGACAGAGAGAAAAGACAAGCGGCACAAATGCCAAAACCATAAACCATAAACCAAAACATACTATTATGAAAAACACACTATCCACACTTGAAGCAGTAAACGAATTAGGCAAATATGATTGCTTCAACTCATTCACTTACGAAGGCACAAAAACCCTTGTTGAATTTATCGAATCAATTGAAGAGGATTGCGGCACGGAAATAGAATTTGATGCCGTTGGCCTTGCTAGTGAGTATGCCGAATACGAAAGCTTTATTGATTATGCCGACGACAGCTTTATGAGTTGGCAAGAGGAGTTTGGCATTGATTACGAAAACCCATTGACGGGCGAAACTGACGCGCAATCGACCTTTGATTGTGACGGTAACATTCACGAAACTGTCTTGCGCAATATCGAGGAATATATTCGCGACAATGGCACGTTGCTAGAGTTTGACGGTGGAATTATAGTTTCTAAATAGCAAAGCAAAGCAAATCCAGCCTTGCGCCCTGCGTTCCCCATACGGGGCGCGGGGTTTCGAGGTAGGTAAAGACACCTATAAACAAACTAAACGCCCTACAGGGGCAATTACACGCCATTAAACGGCATTCAAACCAATAAACAAACCATGAAAAAACCAGAAACAGCACAAGACCTATTGAATCACATTAAAACAATGGAACACCGCGAGCGCATTGTTTTTAATCTATCAAAGCAAGCGCGGCAAGCGATTGGTAAAGACTCTTATAGCATAGAGATATATGTAACTTTCCCTTTCGAGCAAGCCAGGATGATCGATAAAGACCCGCACCGCGTTTTAATATCTTATGTAACCGCAGACGGGAAAACAAACGGCCTGGCAAAGCGATCTATGAAACGATCATTTGTAACTTTAAGCTTGCTCGAAAAGCTTATTGATCAAATGATTTAATAAACCCAACCATCAAACCAATAAACAAACCATGAAAACGAAAGAAGCAATACAAACCATTATACAAACGCGCGATTTTTGCGGCAATGAAGCGGAAGCCCTGAGAGACTGGGAAGCGGAAAACGGCACACTTAGCGAGCATCAAAGGGCGCAAGTGTGGCAAGGGGTTAAAGAGGAGTGGAAACTTTGGCAATTGAAGGCCAACGTGCAGCACGCTTTGACCGACGCTGAAAGGTTGAAAGCCTTTAGCGATATTGAAAACGCCTAACCAATAAACAAACCATGAAAACGAAACAACTAATATTCGCCCTTGCAATGGGGATCGTCTCTCACCTGTCCGTCAATGCGTCTGAAATCGTCGCGGCAACGCTTATCCTGGAAGCGGGGGGAGAGTATGCCAGCGGCTCTATGGAAGCCGTAAACGAGGTTATACGCAACAGGGCGGCAAAGCGCAAGCTTACCGCTAGGCAAGTGTGCTTACAGCGTAAACAATTTAGCTGTTGGAATAGCGGAAGGATTGACCAGTTACTAGCCAAAGCAAAGCGGCATCCGCGTTTTAACGAGGCTATGGCCATTGTCACGGGATCGCCTACGAATTACACGGGCGGCGCGGATCATTATCACGCAGACTATTGCAACCCTTACTGGGCAAGCTCGCTTAAAAAGACTTGCGTCATAGGTAAACATATCTTTTATAAGTAAACAACAAACCATAAACAAACCATGAAAACGAAAACAGAATACACTATTATTATAAACGGAAATAAATCTGGTCAAGTTATGTTAAATGACGGAGAGCTGCTGACATTAAAAGACTTAGGATTTAAGCCGTTCAGCGAGTTTCAACCCAAAGTTTTATTCCTCAATAAATAACGCAACAAACCATGAACAAAACACAAACAGAATCGAAAATTACCTTAGCCTTGCAATGGTTTAAGGAAAACGACATACAAGCATACCAAGATGACGGCAGCATTTATGTTTCAGCAGGTAGGGATGCAGACGTTCAACTTTCAACTTCCGAAGTTGATTATAGGGCAGAGCTACAACTAGGCGACACTTGGCAAGACGGCATTGAAAATAACAGAACAAGCTTTAACACGCCATCCGCTTAATCACACTATGAATAAAATAATAATCAGTTATATAATCGCTTCAGCCCTTGCGCTGGGCTTGCTGAACCACGCTATCAACAAAGCACAAGGCAACATAGAGACGCTTGCGGAAGTGCTAGTGCACCATGCGGACACGTTAGAAGATCATAGAAGCGTATTGCTGCAAATGATCGACGATCGTGCCCTGCCCTACATGTAAAGGCAATGGAGGACATCACAAACAAACTAGAAAACGCCAAGATTTTGATTAATCAAATGATAGGCTCGCACCAAGGAACACCAGAGGCGGCAACTCAATACGCCATCTATCAGCTAGGCTTGCCGCAAGACGTTGCAAGCTCACTAATCCAATACGCAAACCAATTAAACAAATGAAAGCATTAGACATAGCAGGGACACAAACCAAGGTTTCCAGTTGCATGGGGTTCGTAGCCTCTGGAGCAGCGAGAGACGCATACCGTAGGCTTCTAACAGCAAGCACAGTAGGACAAAGCAAGGGCGAGCAGAGAAAGTCTGTCTTCAGCCGCACCACAAAAGAAGGGGTAAAGAAGTAATGACGGGAAGCATGATCACAAGCGCAGTCCTATACATGGAAAGCCTCAAAGATAAAGTGCCGCCAGCAGATGAAGATGACATTATAGTCAAGCATGGCACGCCTCACATGAGAACGCTAGGCATTGACCCGCATGAAGCAGTCAAGGCCGTCGATAAGCTCAGAGCACAAGGCATGACGGCAAGGGATGCCTACGGGCAAGTCGGCATGACTCAATCACAATACTACAAAACTAAAAAAGGAGTAACAAACAGAAAATGAAAACCATACAGCAGTATCGAAAGGATCACCCGCAACTGTCAGAGGAGCAAGTCCACTCTGCCTATCACATAACAGAGATTGACGCGCCTGAGTTTAGCGTGAGCGGCTTTACACTCATTGCACCAGGTAGGTGTCTCGCCATCCATGAAAACGGCAATATAGCCCCTTTACGGCTCAAGGAAAGCTACTAGTAAGGGGCTGTGATATAATACCGCTTGACAAGTTTCCAAAACTTGTTTACTAAATTCAATCATAGCAGAAATGCTACCGTGTAGTGACGGATCAGATCCTTTCCCCGCTTGTTCTCAAGCACTTTAAGCCTCTCTTCTAGCACTACATGGAAGAGGGGTTTTTTTATGCCCATACAGTCTAGCGGAGCAAGCGGCCTCACAGGTTAGCCCAAGTCTGCATAACGGAACCTGAAGCGTAGCTTCTCGGTTCTGGTGGTTGCTAGGTTTGAAATAAATACCGACCTAGCGTAACAGGTGGCTCTTAACGGAGCGTGAACACCGTCCCGTAGCTTATACAGCACTTACCACAGCCAAGCGGGACAACGTGAAAGAGCGTCAGACTCATACGATTTGAGACAAGACAGCAGGACATGGTTCATTCGTAATGGGTGAACCGTGTCCAAACGCCAAGAGCTACACCGATTTGATTGAGACCAAGGAACCAAAGTTTCTTTAGAAACTAGGACGATTCTTCTTGACCATACAAATACCTTTCCCTACACCTTACGGTATCCTATAACATAAACAAAACTATGAACCTAAAAACAAATACTAAAACCGCCCTCATTGATCTTGAACTGATCTCTTACTCCCATGCAGCTAAGGCTGAGTCTACTGGCACAGGTCTTCAAAGCCTCGTCGAGATGGTAGAGTTTACTATACAAAGTGTAGTCTCTGCTTGCCGCGCACAGAAGCACTACCTCGTGGTGTCTGGACGGGACAACTTCCGCAAGGTGCTGTATCCAGACTACAAAGCAGGGAGACGGGAGAAGCCAGCTCTCTACGTTCCCTTGATGGACAAGCTTGAGGAGTCGAATGCCGCTCGATGGTGTAAGCACGACCAGTTAGAAGCGGATGACCTACTTGGCATCATGCTTACCAACGGAAGGGTTAAAAACCCAATCCTTTGTAGCATAGACAAAGACTTACTTGGTGTCCCAGGTTGGCACTACAACTGGAACAAGGATGATTGGCCTCGTGGTGTAACACAAGCGGAAGCAGACTTTCATTGGTTGGTTCAACTTCTCATGGGAGATTCAACCGACAACATTGAGGGGATGAAGGGGATTGGTATTGCCAAGGCTCAGAAGTTAGCCTCTGCCTATTGTGAAAAGACGGGAACACCACTCGCACCTATCCCTGCCGCACAAAAAATTTACGAGGCGGAAGGTTTTACCCTTGACGCATATAAAAAGTGCCTCATGTTGATCTCTATCTGGAGGTCACCGATGCCAGCAGAACTTTTAGAAAACGAACTTATCTTGGAGGTATCAAAGACCATTCCAAGCCTATAAACCAAACCAAACATAAACATGAAACAAGACCTACACAGAACACCAAAGCACGAACGCACACAACTGGAGCAAGACTTCAGAGACAAAGCCTCAGCCAGCTTACGCACCTCTAGGAAGTGTGAGTATGATTCTGCATCAGCTTTATACTATGGTCAGTATATAGGAAACAAATACGCGGCAGTTAGTGTTCGCACCGCCCACCGCTATGGCTATATGCACAACATGACTAAGGAGCATTACGATATTGTATCAGAAACAAAGGCAGAAAGCTACACCAATAAACTGATGCGCGGCTATGAAGCTCTTGAAGAGATGAGTAAAGATTCACTATAACTAAACATAAACATGAGCAAAACACAATTAGCAGATCAAGCAGCTAGGGCTATCACCTATTTCTGCGAAAATGACGCGGGAAGTAAATTGAAAACTCCAACCTCTTTACTCTTTGCTGAAATTATAAAATACGCAATGGACAACGATTCAAAATCTATCGAAGACCTCAATGAGTTAGTCGATGAACTAAAGTCACTTGAATCTAGCCACGCCAATAACTCACTATAACCAAACCATAAACAAAACAGAACATGATTATTAAAACAGCAACCTACCCTTATGGCCCAGCCAAACACATGGACGCGGACACACTTGTCCAACGCCTACAAGTTATATCAGGACAGCAACGATTCGTCGATGACTACGTTGGCTCACTATGTGACGGAGACGAATACTGGATTTCAGAGCGCGTCTCTGACAAACCCAAGAAGCGCACAGGAGATCAAATCCTAACATGGATGGAAGAGAATGGCATCGACCCTGAGTTTCAGTATGACGTAGACATGCGCCCTGAGTCTGTAATTCTATACAGCAAGCACGGCCAGTCTCTGGTGACCTACCCTTACGACAAAGGATGCCTGCGTGAAGCGGCAGAGTTCGTGATGGATCAAAAGGAACACGGAGACAGCTAAGTATGCCTAAATCTAAAAACACGCACCCGCACTCACTAGAGTCGGAGACCGTTGTTCTTGCGTCCTGTCTTCTGTCTGAAGATGGTTCCGTTTACGACGAGGTGTCACAGGTTGTTCAACCTTCGGACTTCTATGTAGCCCGCAACTCTATAATCTTCTCTACGATGGGGAAGATTGTGGGGAAGGGGTTGGGTTTATCAGACATCACACTACTGGAACAGCTACGCTCCGATGGTAACGAGGATGAGATTGGTGGTATCAGCACCATCTATACAATTCAAGAAGCCTGTGAGACCGCAACCCACTCCAAGTATTCATCTCAAATAGTGAAGGAGAAGTCTAAGCTTCGCCAGACCATCCGTCATTGCCGACTCGCCATCGAGGAAGCAGAAGAAGGAGAGGAAGAAGCAGACTCTGTTACGTCTAAGCTAGAAGCCTCGTTGCAGTCCCTACAGGACGTTGATGATGGTAAGGGGGACGGGAGTATCAGAACTGCTGCCGAAGCCCTCAGAGAGGACTACAAGGCTATGGTGAATGGAACCTATGAGGTGTCTGCCATGCCCACTCGTATTGCACAAGTAGATGAGAAACTTAGCTGTGGTGGTGTAGCCAACGGAGAGGTGATGGTGATTGCCGCACCTACGTCCTGTGGTAAGACTGCCCTTGCCTTGAACATCGTCTTACAGAACGCAGTGACGCACAACATACCTGGCCTCTACTTCTCCTTTGAGATGCAAGCTAAGTCTCTGGCTAACCGCATGATTCAAACCTGTGCCGCCACACCACTCAACCGCTTGCATGATGGGATGATGAAACCAGAATACCAGAAGCGTGTATGGGAAGCAACAGACAAGATGGCGGAGGCTCCTATCTTCACCAACCACTACGTTAAAAGTATCGATGAGCTACGTGCCAAGGCTCGTATGTATAAGCGCAAGCACAAGATTGAATGGATTGTCATAGACTACCTTCAGCTTGTTCCTTGGGATCGCAACATGAAAAAGAACGATGGCATTGCTGAGGTATCACACCAAGTGAAACTGATGGCTATGGAGTTGGACGTTCCTGTCTTCCTGCTAGCACAAGTCAATCGTGAGGGAGCCAAGCGTGAGTCTGGTCTTACCTTGTATGACCTCAAGGATTCTGGTGACATTGAAAATGACTCCGACATCATCTTACTTCTGTGGCCTGATGGTAAGGATGTGGATGAGGCTCGTCGAGTAGATGCAGAGCATGGGGCTTACGTTTCATTGAAGTATAACATAGCCAAGCAGCGTGAAGGTGCGCGTGACGTGAAGGGTAAGTTCATCTTTAAGAACCACATAGGAAGGTTTCATTGATGCCTTGCTACAGGATTTCATACACCCGTCTCGACATGCCCTCAACCTGTGGTTCTATCAAAACAGCACACACCCAGGAGGAAGCAATTAAATGCTTGACTACTGGTAGCAAGACTAAAGGATACAAACTAAGGAAGACAAATGTTCCCATCACAATTACTGAGATAAAAGAAATATGACTTTACTACACGCAACTCAGCCCAACACCCTTGGACACATAGTCTTCGGACTCCAAGGGTTAACCTCCGACCCTCTTGGGTTATAAGATACCAAGATAGACCCATCCGTAGTATGGGAAGGGGGGGATTGACGCTGAGTTGCATTTTTATATACGAACTAAACTAAACTAAACTAAAACTAAAAGAAAGATACAATGTGGATACTACCAAAACAATTACACACCTCAGCCTATGTTCTGGATACGAAGGAATCGGGCTTGGACTTAGAAGCGTTCTGCCAAACCTGCGAGAGATCGCTTACGTGGAGAGGGAAGGATTCCCTGTCGCGAACCTGGTTGCAAAGATGGAAGAGGGAAAGCTGGATGCAGCACCTGTCTTCACGGACGTTAAGCAATTTCCTTACGGAAAGTTTCGTGGATGCGTGGACATCCTCTCTGGAGGATTCCCGTGTCAGCCATTCTCAGCCGCTGGAAAGCGTCAAGCTACTGAAGACCCCAGACACCTCTTCCCCTACATCGCAGACGGAATCAGAGAGTGCCAACCTAGAATTGTTTTCCTCGAAAACGTACAAGGAATCCTCAGTTGCAAGACAGCCGACGGAGAACCAGTTCTCCAGTATGTCCTCAGAACATTGGAAGGATTGGGTTATCGAGCAACGGCAGGAATATTCTCAGCGGAAGAAGTCGGCGCACCTCATCAGAGAAAGCGAGTCTTCATCATGGCCTACCACAACAACGAGGGACTGGAAGGATACTATGAACACAGTGCCTCCGTGCATAGGCAAAACGAGAGGGTTGACTCTGGGCAATGCAGTAGCGAAAGAGTTGCAGAAGAACTGGCCAACAGCAACAGCGCGGGACTGGAAAGGATGTGGCAATGCAATCACTCGCAAGGACGGGAAGCATCGCATAGACAACTTAGAGGCGGTGATCAAGTATGGCCCTCAAGACCAGGCGAACCCCAACACGAGTGGGAAGAGCCAAGGGTTACAGGGCAAGCTGAACCCCAACTGGGTCGAACACCTAATGGGTCTTCCAGTAGGGTGGACAGACTTAGGCTCTTGGGAAACGGAGTAGTTCCTCAGACTGCCGCCAAGGCATTTACGACTCTATCACAAAGACTAATCTAATTACTAAAAGAAATATGACAACAGACCTAGACGAAGCACGACAATATGCAGACATAATGCTTGAAGCCTTGGACGTAATGGGAAGGGCAATGTATTTTTGCTTGAACCATCCCAACTCTTCAGAGTTCAAAGCGCACCGCAAGCTTCTCATCGGAGCGCACGAACGTATGGGTAAAGATACCACTCACTTTCTATCACAGATCGACGAGCCAGACCCTCCTTACGAACCAACCGAAGAAGAGTTATCACAACATGGCTAGGGGTGAAATCAATACAGTCTTGGGCATGACGGAAGGTAAGTTCCGCACCATGATTAAGTCTGCCCTCAGACCCTGCTGGCGCAACTCGTCCCGCAAGACCTTCATACAATCGGTTCGTCAGCGTGGCATCAACCCAGCTACAGGTAGAGAACGTTTCGTCTTAGTCTGTGTAGACTGCGGCAAGGAGATGGGGATGTCAGAGAAGGAGAGGCGCACAAAGATTGACGGAACCCTGGAGAAGCGAGCCAAGAGTGTGTATGAGATTGACCACGTAGATGGCATCACACCCTTCACCGATGTTCAAACCCTAGAAACTTTAACCCCACACTTCAGGGATATGATCTACGGTAAACAAGAAGTTGTATGTGTGGCCTGTCACAAGGTTCGCACAGCTAATCAAAGGAAGAAAAAATCTTCTTGACACACCTAACCAACATCCATAAAACCTTAACTAACATCAAGCAATACAATATTATGAGTAGAACAAGAAACACATCAACTGGGGGTGGCTCGTCCAACCCTGCCACTAAATTCTTAGAGTGGGACACGCAGTCTGGCGACTGGAAATACTGGGACAAAGAAGTAAGCACAGAGAAGCACCTGCCCATCTCAACAGCTTTCATTGTCTTAGATCAACTCAACACAGTTAAAGGTTTCTCTGAGGCCAAGCAAACTGGTCTATGGTCTAACGAAGTTCGTGGTATCGGTGACAAGCTAACCGTTCGTAACAAGGACGGCATGGTTGCTACTGGCACATGGTCAGACGTTAAGGTTACACAAGGAGCCAAGTTCACTAAGTCTATCTACGCTATGGCTAAGACAGGCTCAGACGAATACGAGCTAATCAACTTCCAAGTTAAGGGTGCTGCTCTTACAGCCTGGATTGAGTTTGTTGATAGCGTCAATGGTGACAGCGGTCTATACAACGACACAGTTGTTGCCATCAAGGAAGCAACGGACGAGAAGAAGGGTGCTGTGAAGTTCAAGAAACCTCTCTTTGCTGTGGTCAGTAACTCCTTGTCCAACGAAGCTGCCGCCCGTGCAGACTACTACGACAACATCCTACAGGACTACCTCGACGATTACCTTGGCTATGCCAAAGAGCCAGACCCAACGGATGCTGGTAACAGCGGTTCGGATGACTTTGCACCTGAAGCAGTTGCACCAGAGCCAGAGTTAGTTGAAGCCCCGTTTTAATAGCCAACCATTGACCCCACACGCATGGCGGGGGAGACGCAACTCTCCCCTGCTTGCCACAATGATATGACAGAACTTTTCCCAGACAACGCACAAGAACGCAAAACTTATCCAGTCTGCACAGGCTGTTTGGACTACTTCCCACACGCCCTAGCTGCCGTATCACATCAGTCATATCTAGGGAACCAACAGCACCACCCAGACAAACCTTTACATTGGGACAAGTCAAAGTCTGCCGACGAGTCAGATGCCCTCCTGCGCCACCAGATGGAAGGAGACTACGTCGCCGTAGCATGGAGAGCCTTAGCCCAACTAGAACGTCACATCACCAACACCAAATAACTATGAACGACAAAGCACTAACTAAATACCGACAGGTGACGGGGGCTTGCGCTAGATTCATCGAACGCCACCAAGACAAAGAGCTTACAGAAGAAGAAGCCCAGACCTTAATCAATACCAGCAGGGTAAGCAGATCAGAGAGTGACTGGACGGCCATCAAAGACTTTCAAGACGAGTGTTGCCGCACCGTATACAAATGCACCAAGAAGGGTTTAATCGAACCAGCCACAGACTACGTCCCCAGCCACCCAACACTATGAACTATACATACATGCTCAATATGGACAACGACAAGGCTGAGTCTTGTGATGTTATCGTCAAGTTTATTACCAATGATTCATTAGAGTTTGATGGGTTCACCTCCATCGTCTCTGAGCCACCCCTATACTCCGATGACCTCGCCTACCTAGAAGAGTGGGTGATACAGGGCAGGGAGCAATGGGAACCTATGGGAACATTTAGCCACACAAACCGCGAGCGTATGTAGCTCACTAACTCAAACCAATACTACTAATATGCCTAAGAAAAACACAGTCCTTATTATCGGTGACACGCATTGCCCAGCGATGCACAAAGACTACATCAAGTTCTTAAAGAAAATAGAGAAGAAGCACAAGTGTAACCGTGTTGTTCACATTGGTGACTTAGTAGATTGGAACTCCATCTCCTACCACGAGAAAGACCCATCCATGCCAAGTGCGGAGGATGAGTTTGCGGAGGCATTTAAGCAGGTTAGAAAGCTACACAAAGCCTTCCCTAAAGTAGACTACCTCAAGGGTAACCATAGTGACCTACCGTCCCGTAAGGCTAAGACTATAGGCATACCAGAGCATCTGATGAAGGACTTCCAGTCCCTGTGGCAACTCGAAGGTTGGACAATCCACCCTCGCTACCACGACCTAATGATTGATGATGTCATCTACCGACACGGAGACAAGGGTAAGGGTGGACAACAAGCTGCATATAAGAATGCCGTAGCTGAGTTTAACTCTCTTGTCCAAGGACACCTACACGCCCAGGCTGGCCTCGTATATCACGCCAACCAACACGAGTGTGTCTTTGGTATGCAAGTAGGATGTGGCGTAGAACATGACCACCCGTCCATGAACTACGGAAGAGTGTATGCCGCCAAACCTATCGTTGGGTGTGGTGTTGTTCACAGCTCCAAGGTTGCTTTCTTTGAACCAATGTTTCTATAATACTATGATTAAACTTACATACACCAACACAATGGCAACCCTCGACACCATTGAACACGCAGAGATTGAGTTTCAATTACCACACATGGCAAACTTTACGGAGGCTTGTCGTGGGCTAGCCTATTGCGCTGGGTTTGAACCAGAGTCTATCGACGAACACATGATTAACCCACATAAAACAGCCTACAGGGAAGAGTAAATGGAATACCTACCAGAACCCCACGTTGTAGCCATTTTCACCATGGCAGTTATCTTCTTCTTCGTAGCATCAACATAGCGGTAAATACCCCCAGTTTTTACTACGTAGCAAGCCTCTCAGATGCCCCTGAGGGGCTTTTCTTTTGTTCCTAGGGGTAGGGGTAGGGTCTGGGATAGTAAGCCCTTCTAGGGGGCTTCAGGGCTGAAAGAGAACAGGGGCGCAATCTGTTCGGCAAACTCTGGATCAGCCTCACTTTGAATGGCGATGGCTTGTAAACCCTTAGAACTAGTCATAAGGGCTGGCAGTATTTTGCGTAACATTGCTTCAGTTTCTGCATCTGTTCCTGGGTTGGTCAAAAACTTCATTAGTTTTGCCCCCAGCTTGTTGCTGTATGCCAAAGCCATTGCTCTGCCTCGTAAACCACCGATTAAGTTCCCTACTCCGTAAAGCTGTAAGCCACCAGAGGTTAGCGAGTAACGAGGTTGAAAGATGTCTTGGACGTTTAGACCAGTAGTCTCTGCGGCTTCTTGTAGCACCTTATTCGCTGCTAACAGGTCATCGACTCCATTTTGTCCAAGTATTGTTTTGGCGTTGAGATACTCACGCTTGCCCTTTTGCATTTGTTTGGCAAAGGACTCTGGGTTCCACAGTGGGTTTCCGAATCTATCGACCTGTGCGCCACTACCAAAACTGTCAAACAACTTGCCTACGTAACTTTGACGGAACGCTTGCATACCAACTTTGTCCCCTTGGTCTTCAAGGAGCTTAATAGTTCTTTTGACTTGATCTGGTCTGGCTTTGACAAACTTGTCCGCAAACTCAGATAGTTCCATCCCAGTCATGGGTGAGTCACCAAATGTCTTAGTGCGCTTTCCACGAACGGGGGCAAGCAATTTGTTCAATGAAGATATTTCAATTTGATCTAGCTTTAGGTTATTCCTATTCCTTTGCTTGATTGATCTAACGATTCGACTTCGCTCATCATTGCTAAGGGCGTTCAAGTATTGGTTTACGTCTTGTTGTTCTATCTTTACGATATCAACGTCCTTCATCTGATTGATGCGATTCTGCAAGTTTTTCAACTCTCGCACTTGACGGTCGCCCCATAATGCACGAACGATATCATCATTATAGGCAAGGTTTAGGTTCTTTACGTCCATTCCCTCTGACAAGCCAATACGGTTCAAGTATAGTTCACGTAAACTGTTCTGCAATGCCTTGTCTTCACCACCACCCGACTGTTTGGCAATATTCAGAGACTGCCTAATGTATGCTGGGTCTTGGATGGCAAGTTTTGCAACCTGAGCGTCTGTAATTGCGGGGTCAGCTAACTGCTCGCGTAACGCTCTGCCAACTGCACTTCTACGCGTAGCTAGAAGATTGTTCTTGTAGTAGTCAATGGCAGTAGTTAGAGCCTCATCTAGTTCTGGATTTTGACCTGCCACCTTAGATCGCAAGCCATTCTTTCCAGAAAGGTTATCAAGCACCCTAGAGGCAACCTTTTCTTTTTCTGAAAAACCAGCAACCTTACTGCTAGAAACAACATCATTTAATTCATCAATGATCTCCTTTAACTCATTGAACGACACCGACTTCTCTCCAGACTTACCAGCAGTCATTATATCTTGACCGTATTGGTCAAGCAATCCAGTTGGCGTTCCCTCACTACCTTTCATGCGAGTTTCTAGCTCTCTCACAATACTAGTGCTTTTGGGGTCTTTGAGCCTAATGAAGTGATCCTTGGCCTCTTTGATAGATCGTGTAATAGATTGGATTGGAACTTGTGTAGTTGATCCAACTTCACGCAAACGACTCCAGTTTGCATTGTTAGTTTCTTCAATTTGTTTAACTCCTGGAGCAAGGTATTCTCTGATCCTAGAGCCTAAAGCATCCTCTGACACCTTAGGAGCAACTAACTTCTGCATCTTACGA
>Ga0207905_1000217_pt1 | contig 15698 bp, 14 predicted proteins | sample LinPmetageLP49_FD_184060 | JGI IMG/M metagenome (GOLD analysis project Ga0207905, IMG submission 184060) | Marine viral communities from the Subarctic Pacific Ocean - LP-49 (SPAdes) | ecosystem: Environmental > Aquatic > Marine > Oceanic | place: Pacific Ocean | collected 2011-08-27 | reverse complement strand
GTTGACTCAGAAGGATCAAATGATGGTTCTACAGATGATGGAAATGGTATCTTAATGGTTGAAGCTGGACTTACAGGTACGTTGTTAGCAGATTTAGGTATTGCTGTTAGTGGAGAAAAACCATATTATGCGCCTGGTCTACAACAAGGTTACAACTATAACAACCCACCTTGGGGAGCAACAAATGCAGAACCACATCCAACAGGTAGTGTTTGGTATAAGTTAAACAATGTTAACTCAGGTGCAAATCTAGTGGTTAAGCAATATTCTGTGGCAACTGATGTATTTACTACATTAAGTACACCAATTTATGCTAATGATCAAAGTGCATTGAAAACACTTGATCCGGCGGGTGGCGGAACAAATGTTGCAGCTGGTTCACTTTATGTACAGAACAATGTACAAGAGAACAACACATATACTAGTAAGTTTCTAGAAAGATTTACAACTGGTGCAACACTTGTTACTGGAACAACTGTTACTCCAACATTTGTTGCTGAAGAAACATTTACAATTCAAGCAAGTGCAAAAAACAGTACAGTCTTAACTACTGCGGTCACTGCTACACTTAAAGGCACAACCGCAACTGATTTTGTTACTGCATTTACTGCCGCAGACGTGGCAAATACAACTGCAAGAGTATTATCAACTGGTGCAGTACAAATTGAACACACATTAGGCGGGGTAATTATATTAAAAGACACAAGTGGCACTCCAGTTGCTGATGCAGGAATAAGCACTACAATTACAACAGGACAAGTTAGAGCAGGTAATAACAGTGATTTAATTCTAAGTAACTGGATTCCATTAGGATTTGGAACAACTCCAGTCTACACTGCCAGCTCAACTGCACCAAGCATTGATCCAGTAGATGGAACAAACTGGTACTATAGTGCAACTGGTGATTGTGATATTATGATTCAAAGTGGTGGCACATGGAAAGGTTATCTAAACGTAACTACAGACCAAAGAGGTTTTCCACTATCAACCACTTCGCCCGACGGTCCAATTGTTTCTGCAACGGCTCCAACAACACAAAGCGATCTTAGTGCATTAGTATATGGTGATTTGTGGGTTTCAACTGCTGACTTAGACAACTATCCACAAATTTACAGATGGCAAAGTGTTTTGACTGTTGATCAATGGGTATTACTTGATAACTCAGATCAAACAGGACAAAACGGTATACTGTTTGCAGATGTACGTTGGGCTGGTAACGGTACAACTGATCCAATTACAGGTGACATTCCAACTATTAAAAGTTTGTTGACAAGCGACTATGTGGATCTTGACAAGCCAGATCCTACACTATATCCGGAAGGAATGTTAGTGTGGAATATGAGACGTTCAGGATTTAATGTAAAGAGTTTTCAAGTTAATTACTTTAACTCTGCAGACTTTCCTTTTGCAACATTTGGTGCATTACCAACTGTAACAGATGCATGGGTAACTGCAAGCGGATTACAAAGTAATGGGGCTATGTATGCAGGAAGAGGAGCAGTCAGATCTATTGTTGTTGCAGCATTAAAAGCATCAGTAGATGGAACACAAGAACTACGTGAAGAGCAAAAGGTATACAACTTATTATGTTGCCCTAACTACGAAGAACTTGCAACTAACCTCGTAGCACTAAACAACGAGAGAAACAACACAGGATTTATCCTAAGCGACATGCCAATGCGTACACCGGATACAGGAACAGATATCACCAATTGGGCAACCAATGCAAATGGAGATGGCTTAACAACTGCAGATCCATACTTTGGTGTATTCTATCCAAGTTGTCAAACAACTGATCTAAGCGGAACAGTTGTAGTTGCTCCAGCAACACATATGATACTAAGAACAGTTGTTCGTTCAGATGATGTTGCTTATCCTTGGTTAGCACCAGCAGGCACACGTCGTGGAACTGTTGATAACGCAACACAGTTAGGATATGTAGACGCACTTACAGGAGAATTTACGCAAACTGCTATAAGACAAGGTATTAGAGATACACTTTATGAGAATAGTATTAATCCAATTACGTTTATTCCTGGATCAGGAATACTTAACTATGGTAATAAAACAACATTTACTGGTAGTTCGCTTGATAGAATAAACGTTGCTAGATTAGTAGCATTTATTAGAGGAAGATTAGAAACAATTGGTAAGAACTTTGTTTTTGAGCCAAACGATCAAACAACACGTGATGAGATTAAAAACAGCATTGAGAGCTTGATGATTGACTTAGTAGCAAAACGTGGTATATACGATTACTTGGTAGTATGTGACGAATCAAATAACACACCAACTAGAATTGACGCAAACGAACTTTATGTAGATGTTGCAATTGAGCCAGTTAAAGCTGTTGAGTTTATATACATACCAGTAAGGATTAAGAACACAGGTGAGATAGCAGCGGGTAATGTAGCGAGCTCAGCCGCAGTTTAAAGTACTTTAAATACATGAAAATGAGGTTTAGGCCTCATTTTTTTGTGGCGAAATATTGATAAATAATATTTGTAATAAGGAGAATTAGAAAATGGCCGTATCATCGCTAACAAGAATGACAGTGCCTTTGGCATCAGACCAATCGAGTGCTACTCAAGGACTGTTAATGCCAAAGTTAAAATATCGCTACCGAGTGGTATTTGAGAATCTTGGCGTGTCTACACCTAGAACAGAACTTACCAAACAGGTAATGACTTTTACTAGACCAACTATAAACTTTGAAGAAATTGAAGTTCCAATCTACAACAGTCGAATCTATCTTGCTGGTCGTCAAACATGGGACGCAGTATCAGCAACATTCAGAGATGATGCTGGCGGACACGTAAGTAGATTAATTGGTGAGCAAATTCAAAAGCAAATGGATACACTAGAGCAAGCATCAGCAAGTTCGGGTATTGATTACAAATTTACAACACGTTGTGAAGTACTAGACGGTGGTAATGGTACAAGCACACCAAACGTACTTGAGACATGGGAACTATATGGTTGCTTCTTAGTAAATGCTAACTATGGTGATTTAGATTACGGGTCAAATGATCCAGTAACTATTGAAACATCAATACGTTATGACAACGCAGTTCAAACACCTCTTGGAACAGGCATTGGTGCTACAGTAGGAAGAACACTAGGTGACGTTGTAACGGGCTAATTAAGTTTAAGGAGTAACTTATGGCTTTCGGTGAAGACGTACTTAAAGGTTTTTTTGGCAACGATTTCTTAAAAGACTATACACATGCGAGTAAGACCTTCCGTAGTAATAACGGAGCTCTTTCTCCACGTCGTAAATTTCTATTCCATGTTGTGTTTAATTTAAACGTACAACAGATTCCGCAACTTGCAAATGTATTTCAAGTAAACGATTTAACGAACCTCAACTTGCTTGTTAAAGAAGTTAAACTTCCATCATATAAGTTTTCAGTTGAAACTATGAACCAGTACAATAGAAAACGTAAGGTTCAGACACAAATTGACTATGATCCTATCACTTGCATTATGCATGATGATACTAGCGACCTTAGTAGAACACTATGGTATAACTATTACTCGTATTATTATAAGGATGCAAGTCAAAAGTATTTTGATGCCGCAGTAACAAATGGAAGCCTTGGACCAAATGCACAAGGAGTTGATCCAGGTGCAGCATTCCCTTATGGCTTTAGAGACATATACACTCAGGATAGAGAAATCAACGACTGGGGTTATATTGGTGAAAGTTATATGGATGGTGCTAGAGCAGGAAAGCCTGCGTTCTTCCGTGACATTACTATATTTGGTATGAATGATCATCAATGGGCGGCTTACACTCTGGTTAATCCTATTATCAGCTCTTTTGAACACGACACCTATAACTATAGCGAAGGTGCCGGTATTATGCAAAATACTTTTACCTTTGATTATGAAACAGTGAAGTATTATCATGGAGCCTTAACTGGCACCAAACCAGACGGAGCAATTCCAAGTTTTGCAAACCCATCAAATTACGATACAATCACATCACCATTGGCAAGACCAGGAAGTGCTGGAACAATATTTGGACAAGGCGGGTTAGTTGATGCTGCTGGTGGCATAATAACTGATTTAAGTGCTGGTAACCTAGCAGGAGTTGTTGGAGCCATACAAAAAGGTGGTACTGCATATGAAACATTTAAAGGCAGAGACTTGCAAGCAATACTAAAAACAGAATCAGAAAATATTGCTAGATCACAAATTAAACAGGATCTTCCAGGAGCTGCACGTGGTGTATTGTTTCCTAAAGCACCTGTTACCCAAGCCGTTGGCACTAGTGCACCATCAGGACTAAAACCAATACCTACAACTGTTGGAGCAAGACCATATACTAACCTAACTAAACCAGTAACTATTCCAGATCAAACTAAGACGAGTTAACAATGGCAACAGTAAATTATACAAATCCAAAAACAGATCTCACAGTAAGATTATTTGATGAATTTTACAAGCGTGAACTTCTCATTGATTCAAACGTATACGATACTGTATTGAGTTTTTTTAAAAATATATTTGCTGACGGCGATGCCGCTGAGAATTTTACATTGAGTGTTTTTACTATTAGCGAAGACAGTGGCACTCCTGTTGAAACACTTCTAAGTGAACTAAGCAAACAGAATAATATTCAAATTACTGCTACCTTGGCATATTATTTGAATAACCAACGTAGCAATGCTACACTGCTTGGTATTACCAATACTCCTACTCCTAACCAATATACTGCTCGTAACATACTCATATAGGTGACGTATGTCAAAGTTTCAACAAGGCACCTACACTGTAATGAATCAAAGGAAGTATGCTGGCAAGGGTGCTCCTAAGTTTCGTAGCGGATGGGAACTAGCCTTTATGCGATTTTGTGATAGCAATGATCATATTATCACATGGTCGAGTGAATCTCTTGCAATACCCTACAGAAATCCGCTAACTGGTAAACCAACAAGATACATTCCAGATTTTCTTATACAATACAGAAACAAAAATAATCAAGTAGTGACAGAACTAATTGAAATTAAACCTAAAAAACAAAGCATACTTGAAAGCAAAGCGAGTAACAGAGATAAAATGGTTGTTGCAGTAAACTATGCTAAATGGGATGCCGCACAAAAATGGTGCAAACGAAACGGACTTACATTTAGAGTGGTTACTGAAGAAGATATATTTCATCAAGGACGAAAGCGTAAATAAGTATAATGAAGACCTGCGAACTATGTGACACCAGATTTACATGCGATCCTAACTATACATGTTGGTGCATGGTAGAACCAATAGTAGAAGTAAAAATTATGTCCCAAGATTGCGTATGTCCTAAATGTTTAAAGGAAGCACATGACAAAGAAACTCGAAGAACTATTTGACTTGCCGATGGATGAAGGCTTACCTGACGAAATTACTCCTGATAATGTACCCGAGCCTATACCAGAAAACAATCCAGTAATGCAAAACACACTAAGCGAACTTGATAAAGTACAAGCCGCTTTACCACTAGTTAGAGGATTAGAAGCAAGCGACACTGAGATGGATGACCTTGCAGGTAAGGCAGTAAAAGGCTATGAAGACATGATGGACTTGGGTATGAATGTAGACAGCAGATGGGCAAGTGATATATTTGGTGTAGCAAGTACAATGCTTGGACATGCTATAACTGCCAAGACTGCTAAACTGAACAAGAAACTAAAAATGGTTGACCTACAGTTAAAGAAAGCAAACTTAGATCAAAAAGTTGCCACAAATAAAGACGAAACTGTCGACGGAACCGGCATTGTATTGGATAGAAACGCACTTTTAGATCGATTGTTAAGCGATGACAAAGAACAAAAGAATTCGAATTGAGCTAAATACTGCATAGAAGGAACAACAGATGAAATCATTATCACAATACTTGACAGAAGCTAAACAAACATTTGATTACAAGATTTATATTCTTGGTGATGTTGAAGCTGATGTTTTAAACGACTTGGAAGAAAAACTTCAGCAGTTTGATGTAATTAAGATGTCAGAACCAAAGAAAACTCCAATTCAAAAAACTCTTCCAGTATTTTCAGATGCTGAAAACGAAAGTATGTCAATAATTGACGTGTCTTTTAACTATCCAGCAACACCACCGCAGATGATACAGATTGCACGTTTGCTAGGAATGGATCCAAATGCTATTAGAATACAACAATCTACATATGCAGATAGCATTGATGCTGAGCGTGAAGGTTATGAAGAGCAACCAAATCCAGTACTTGGAAGCGAAGAAGGTGAACAACCTGAAAGCAAGGCAAGCAAAGAAGCAAGTGAATACTATGCTGCAGATCCTTACACACGAAAAGTAATTGGTAATGAATATTCAAGTGATTTCACAATAGCAGGCGGCGCCGACCCGGATGTATTTCCAAAAGGTCCGCTATATACAACAGGTTATCCAAATAGCACTACAAGTCCTATTATGGGTACTAACAAGATTCCGGTCGTAAAATCCTCTAGTGGTAGTTCGGCTCCGGAGAATCGCAATGACGGCCCTCCGGGTAAAAACAAGAAATAAAGGAACCAACAATGGATACTATATACGACACACTATCTAAACTTAACAAGATTGCTAACCAACCAGAAGCTAAAGCAATAGTTAAAGAAGATAACCAGGCTATGATGAAAAAAGGTCTAGAGGACCTTATGCGAAAAACAAGTAAGATGAACAAGCAGTCAGACTACAAGCCATTTGGTAAAGGTGACAAAGACTATGAAACTGGTCTACCAAAGGATGCTAAGAAGGACAAGATGTTTGATGACATGGCGGCCGCTGATGCAAGTAAAATGAACAAGGCTAGCACCTACACACCGTTTAGCGACAAACAAAGTCCTGATGGTTTACCAGAGAAGAAAAAAGACGACAAGATGTTTGAAGGACCTGGTGGACAAACCAAACACGAATTAATACGTCAATTATTTAAAACACACTTTGGACAACCTCAATACAATGAGCTAACTGGTGGCCGTTCAGGTATGCGTAGACTAAAAATAATTACAGGAACCACTAGAGGAACAGGCTATGAGTTTGCCAATGACGGTCCTGGACAAGATACTAGTGATTTTGAAAAAGCAATTGGGAAAGCAGGATTATCAGGTGACGTAAGAGTGAAATCAAATGGTACGGCAATTACAGTACTTTATCCTGATCAATTTAGAATGCAATCACTGGCGGAGGCATCATGGCCTAAATCAGATGATGATGAAAGTGCACCACAAGTAGGTGATACAGTAATGCATGACAAGTACGGAATGCTCAAAGTTGTAAAAATTAGTGATCAAGATATGATGGGAGAACCTGCAGAATATATAGTTCAAACTAAAAGTGGCAAGAAAAAGATAAGTTATGACAGACTTGTAATGGGAGAAAGTGTCAACGAAGCAGAGTTAGTTGAAAAAGAGTCTGATGTTGAAAGAGATGACCGTGCAGAAAAAGCAGGACGTGAAGTAAAGCGTGATGCAAAGTATGATCGTTATCATCATGCTGGTAGAGATGGCAAAGACGTAACCAAAGACATTGAGTATGATGAGAAGCATGACAAAGACGGAATGCACGAAGCTCAAGGCTATGACGACAAAGAAGACGAGTCATTGGGTATGCGTACTGGCAAAGAGTCAGGTAAAAAACAATCAATGAAAGATCGTAGGAATGATTCATACGGTAAGTTTGGAAAGCGTGACAAAGAACATGCTGATGGCAAAATGCACGTCGGTGAAGACTCAGGTACGCTTAAAGATGCAGCCAGACAAGGTGTTATGGCACGTTTAGCAGAACTAGCAGGCTTACCAGCAAAAGAAATTGAAGAAGCACTAGGTACTCCACAGGACATTGCTAATAAGATCATGTCTGAAAATCCAATAAATGAAGCATCAGTCGGAGACGCAATTAAGCATGCATATGATTCAGTTTATGAATTTGTAGGAAAATACGATGATGCGGCACTTGAGTACTTAGACAATAATGCACCTACATTTGGTGAGATGTTTGAAAAATATGAAGACCTAGATGTCATGATAAGCAATTGCGACGATGCTACATGTAGGATAATGGCAGACGAATTATATGATGTTGCGGATGAGTTAGAAGGTGGCGTTTTAGAATCTGTAGAAGAGGGTAACGAATTTTCAGGCGAAAGAGACAAAGCAATTAAAGCAGGCAAGAATGACTTCACAGTAGATGGTAAAACATATCCTGTAAAAGGCGACAAAAACGAGTCACTTGAAGAGTCAGACATTGATCAAATTGCAGAAGTTGGAAAAGTGTATCCTAAGATTGCTAAACTAAAAATGAAACTAGTCGATGACGGTATGGAACCAGAAGATGCACATGACGAGGCTTGTGAAAAGTATGATGTCGATCCAGCCATGTGCGACAAGTACATTGAAATGAAGAGAGATGATAAAGAAGGTACAAAGAAAGAAAGCAAAGAGCTTGATGAAGGTGCAGTCAAAGACATGATGCAGGACGTAGAAGAAGGTATGGATAAAGCAGAATTTGAGAAAAAGTATCCAGGACAAGACTACGACGGTATCAAAAAAGATATCGAAGATAGAATGGACGAAACTACGTCAAGTGGATCAGTTGCAACTGGCGACAGTGCAGGCAAGCCTCTTTATAATGCTCCAAGTATCTATGAAACCAATGAGATTGTAAAACGTGCAAGGCAACTTAATGAAGACATGAGCTTTACAGTAAGTGGCGGCCCAGATCAAGAGCCAACACTAAACATAAACGCATCAGGTGCAGAAGCACAACAACTTGGACAATTGTTAAAGTTATCAGGCTTAGGTATGCAACCAGCAGCACCACAATACGGTGCAATGGAAATTGAAGTTTCAGAAGATCAAGAGTTTGCTAACAGTAATCAAAACGAAGAAACTGCTGACACTAACACATTGGTTAATACAATAAGCGGTGGACTAAACGGTCAGAAGAAAATGGCATATCCTCGAGCATCGCAAGGCGATAATGCAATGGCAACACTAGGTGAATCAGAGCTTGTAGAAACAAGTGCGAATCAATTAATGAAACAATATCAGGCATTTAAAACAAAATGAGCTTAAAAAAATACATCACCGAAAGCGAGAGAGCAACTGCATTTCCTGTTACAGGCGATGTTCTTAGAGTAGTTGTTAACGAATATAGTGAGAATGAGATTGCTATAGACTTTCCAGTGGTAGAACACACAGATAACAGTATAGTATTTGAATCAGATGATTACGCTTATGGTATACTCGAAGGTTGTAACTATGTTGGTGATAGCACTGACGGCAAGATTGACCCACCATCAGAAGAAGAACTTGATGAAGGTATGGGCTCAAAGTGTTGCAAATATTGTGGTGATGAAATATACAAACCTACAACTGACTGTGGATACGACTCACAAGATCCAGATGGAGAGAACTGGGAAATAATAGATATTGATGGCGACGGTGATGCTGACATTGCAATAAGCAATGAAGGATATAGATCAATCACAAACGAAGGCACATTAATGGAACGCATAAAGGATGGTAAAATTTATTGTCCTGAAGCATGTTGTGGTACAAAGGTTATGGATTGCACTTGTGGTGCAAAGTGTCCGCATTGTAATTGTAAGCAAATACAAAAACTTGCAGGCGAAGTTAAGATGTTTGAAGAACAAGCAACACTATACAAACGTATGGGTGTGCCAAGCAGTGCAGAATATTACACACGTAAACTCACAGAAGCAGTAGAACAAACACAACGTCTAATGGAAGATGTTGAAGATGTTGAAGCAATGATTACTAGACGTATTATGAATCATCCTGAGTTTAGTGATATGGTAAGAGAATACGGTATCGAACAGATTACACAGGCAATTGCAGACACTGCTGAATTCCACGGCGATGACGACGATGAGATTGGATCAAGCGATGTTAGTGCAATGGTCAATGATACTATCAAAAGTTTGCGACGTATGATTGAAGGTGATGGTCCAGACGAAGAACAACGTGATCGTACCAGAGCTGAAAAGATGGACGAAGCAGAGTATCAAGGACGTAAAGTTAAACTAGGCAAGCCAATGCAAGGCGATGTTAAAAAGTTTAAGGTATATGTAAAAGATCCTAAGACTGGAAACGTTAAAAAAGTAAACTTTGGACACGGTGGTTCAAGTGTTAAAGGTAAAGCAATGAAGATTAGAAAAAACAATCCTAAAGCACGTAAGAGTTTTAGAGCTAGACACAACTGTGATAATCCAGGACCACGTACAAAAGCACGTTACTGGTCATGTCGCAAGTGGTAATAAGAGGAACTAAACAATGGCAATAACATCATACGCAGGCGCAATAGCCGACACAGTGTGGACAACAGATAAAGCACGAGTTACAACAGGTGTGAATTCAGTAACATTTCAAGTTGCACTAGCAGGTAAACCAACTAGCGACGCTAATGACTTTTTATACAACAGTGGCACTACTACTGTCAGTCGACCACTTGTAGTACCAGCAAATAGCTCACTAGACCTATATGTTGGCGTTGGTAATCAAGTTACGGTTGTTGGTGCAAATGGTTCATGTACAGAACTTGGTACTGCATCAAGTGCTAACGCAGGTGTCTACAACTAATGAGAGCTAAAGAACTCATATCAGAGCGTAGGGGTACCAACCTCAAGCAAGGTAGAATGCCTCATACTGCTGAGAAAGCATCTCCAGGTAGTATACGAAATAACGGTTACTATGATCTATATAGAGCCAGTATGGCAATGGCCGCAATGGACGCAGACGGAAATGCTGAACACGATATGGATCCATCAAGTTGGATTGCAGGTGATGGGTATGTTGGCGGATATACCGAAGAAGAAGCAAAACTAGCAGACGATGCTTTTAAATCTATTGGATTAACATCAAGTGAACACCATCCAAGAGGCAGTGCAGAGCTTCCAGCAGTAAACACAAAAAGTCCAGTTGTAGCTTTTAAAGGCTACCCAAGATAATGTACGAGTATCGTGCAACAATAATTAAAATCATAGACGGTGATACAGTTGATGTAGATATCGACTTAGGATTCAATGTAGTCTTAAGAGATGAACGAGTACGTATTGCTGGTATAGACACTCCTGAAAGTAGAACAAGAGACTTAGAAGAAAAGAAGTTTGGTCTTGCCGCTAAAGCAAGAGTAAAAGCACTACTTGGAAAAACATGTACACTTAAAACACAAATTAATAAAAGTGGCGAAGATATGAAAGGCAAGTTTGGACGTATCTTAGGAGACTTCAATGTGTATGACAGTACAACAGACAGTTGGAAATTGCTTACAAGCATACTCATTAACGAAGGACATGCAGTTCCATACCACGGACAAAATAAAGAAGATATACAAACAGCACACATTGCTAACAGAGTAAAACTATTAGAAGAAGGCATTGTAACTTGATTACAGGAATTCGTTTTGGCGGACTAGGAAAGCCTCAACCTAAACCTAAACCAATCATTGCTCCTCTACCAGAAGAATATAAGCAACCAAAACCAAATCTTATAATTAAAAACCACACACCAAAGCCAATATAAGTACTTGCATGGAAACTGTAAAGAAATATTGTGTTGCACCCTGGCGTAGTTTGCACCTAAACTTTGAAGGGCAAATTAAAACATGTTGTGCTGGAAATCCAAACATGTTAGGTAGGAATACAGACGGTACAATAGAATCAATCTTACAAGGACCGGTACTAACAGAAATTAAACACAGTATCAAACAAGGTATACTACATCCAATATATTGTAAGGGTTGTATTGGTAGAGAAGATATAGGATTTGAAAGTGAAAGAGACTGGCATAATAATGTAAGTCCAGACTTTGATATACATACTGCTGATATTAAAGAACATCAACCAGCATTGATTGACGTCCGATGGAATAATACCTGCAACCTTGCTTGTACATATTGTAATGAAGTTTTCAGCACAAAGTGGGCAAGTATAAAAGGAATTGCAAAAAATGAAAATATAAAAGACCAGTATGCCCAAGTTATAGATTATATCAAAAAACATAATACTCATGTTCGGGAAGTTGCGATGGTTGGCGGCGAACCTCTTATGATGAAAGAGAACAATGCACTATTAGATGTATTGCCTGATGAAGTTTTAGTAACAGTAATAAGCAATATGACAACAGACTTTGACAAATTTCCAGTTCCAAAAAAATTACTTGCAAGAAAACGTGTAGGATGGAGTATGAGTTTTGATAATATTGGTAAACGCTTTGAATATGTAAGATGGGGTAGTACCTGGGAACAACTGAACCAAAATGTTACAACTGTCGCTAATAGAATAAACAGTTCTGACCAGCATGGCGGAATACACAGTGTATATAACATTTATAATTGTACAAGATTATGTGAATTAAAACAATATGCACTTGATAGAGGTGTTAGCATACTATGGCAACATATATGGGGAGATCATCTTGATCCAGCATTGCATAACGACAAAGTACGTGAGTTGGCAATTGGAGAGATACAAAAATTTAGAAGAACTTTTACTCCTGACGAAAGAGATACACCATTTCTAGACAACATAGAAGAGCGATTGCAAAAAGGAACAACAAACCAAAGCAAAGAGTTCTTAGAGTTTACAGACAACATTGAAAACAAGTTTCACCCAGATCAGAAAGGCCAGTTTGCAAATCTTTGGCCCGAGATAGCAGAGGCACTATAAGTAATAGCATGACAGCAAGAAATGAAGATGGGGTATTAGTTAAAACTCCTTATAAAACACAAGAGTTTACTGAACTACAACTTCAGGAATTCGTGAAATGTGCTGACCCTGATACAGGTCCTGAATACTTCTTACGTAATTTTTTCTTTATACAACATCCTGTACAAGGAAAGATACAGTATAATCCTTGGGAATTCCAAGAACGACTTATAAAGACATATCACAACTATAGATTTTCAATATCGATGATGCCAAGACAAACTGGTAAGTCAACCAGTGCCGCTGGATATCTACTATGGTTTGCTATGTTTAAACCTGATAGTACAATATTAGTTGCGGCACACAAGTATGCCGGAGCTCAAGAAATAATGCAACGTGTAAGATATTCATATGAAGCATGTCCAGATCATATCCGTGCTGGTGCTACGAGTTATAACAAAGGATCAATAGAGTTTGACAACGGATCAAGAATAGTTGCACAAACAACTACAGAAAATACCGGACGTGGTATGAGTATAACATTATTGTATTGCGATGAGTTTGCGTTTGTTAGACCCACAATAGCAAAAGAGTTTTGGACATCAATTTCACCTACACTATCAACTGGTGGTGGTGCCATTATTACAAGTACACCAAACTCAGATGAAGATCAGTTTGCCTTTATATGGAAAGGTGCAAACAAAACTGAAGATGAATACGGAAATACCAAAGAACTTGGTGTGAACGGATTTAAAGCATACAGAGCTTACTGGAAAGAACATCCAGATAGAGATGAACCTTGGGCAGAAGAACAACGTAATATATTAGGTATTGAACGTTTCCGTCGCGAAATGGATTGCGAATTTATTATCAACGACGAAACACTTATTGCTCCAACTAAGTTACTTGATATGGAAGGTATTGAGCCACTTTATCAAACTGGACAGGTACGTTGGTATAAGAAACCTCAAAAGGATAGAATTTATGTAATTGGTTTAGATCCAAGTTTAGGAACAGGTGGAGATCCTTGTGCTATACAGGTGTGGGAAGCAAATACAAATACACAGATAGCAGAATGGAAACACAATAGAACAACTATTCCAGCACAAATCCGTATACTTGCAGATATATGCAAACACATCAATGAAACTGTGCAACATCCAAGTAGCATATACTATAGTGTTGAAAATAATACCATTGGAGAAGCAAGTCTAATATCAATACAAGACTATGGTGAACAAAACATAGAAGGATACTTCCTTAGTGACATAGGAAAAGGACGTAAAGGATTTAACACTACACACAAAGTCAAACTATCTGCTTGTGCTAAGTTTAAAAACTTAGTAGAACAGAACAGACTCACTATCAGCAGTATAAGTTTAATCAGTGAACTTAAAAACTTTGTAGCACACGGCACAAGTTATGCAGCCAAGCCAGGAGAAACAGATGATCTCGTAATGGCAATGCTTTTAGTGGTTCGTATGATGAAGGTATTACAAAGTTATCATGGCGAACTTGATGGACAAATGACAGACCACGAAGATCAGAGGATAGAACCAATGCCGTTTGTGGCAATGTTTTAATAAATACAAGTATGGCACAAGAAAACAACGCATCGCAACAATTATATGATCTACTGGTAACTCGGGACTTTGACCCTACGTCACTTGACGCTATGGGTAAACCCACAGTTAATCCTGGTGAAGCAGATCTATTCTCTTTCAACTTTAAAACAGAAAACAAAGAATATGGCACAGTGGTTGTACTGGTTAACGGTGACAACGACCTCGAAGTATTTTATGGTGATAATCTTGGAAAAGCAATGGATTCTGGTGATAAAGGTGATTGGTATGATTTTCTTGCAGCCATTAGAAATTTAGCAAAACGTCATCTACTTACATTCAGTCTCAACAACATGAACAAACTAAAGTATCAGATGAAAAGCATGGCTGATCTTGCAGAAGGTTTAGTACTGGAAGCATGGAAAGGTCAAGGTAAGAACAAAAGTTATAATAACCAACCCGGCAATGCAAAAGTAGTAATACAACATTCAAGAGCAATTGGCGAAGGTGAACAACGTTTTAGAAATGTTGGTGCATTGTTTGTAGAGAATGCACAAGGTGAAAGATTTAAAATGCCATTCAAAAGTATTGGCGGCGCCAAGGCAATGGCAAGACATGTAAGCGAAGGCGGCAACCCATATGATAGTTTTGGTCAACACATAAGCGAAATTGTTAATGAAATTAACACGCTTGGCAAATTTATCAGAGCAAGCAGAGGCAATCAATTTGCACAGAATCAACAAGCACTGGGTATTGTTGAAGATGCAGTTAACCATTATGCAGGTTTAAAACGCAAAGCCAAAAAGATGATTGGCAAACGAGGATACAAAGAAATTTTTAGTACTTACGACCCAATGGTAGTAACAGAACTAGACGAAACAATCGAAGCAGTTAGAGAAGTATTTGTTAACAGTGCAGTCGACAGTAGAATAGAAGAAGCACTTCCAATACTGGCAAAAATAAAGGAAAATACAATGAAAGAAGCAGACATCTTTGAGCAATGGGCAGACGGGCTTATGGAAGGAACTTGGCAGTTACCAAGTGAATCAGAGGAAACATTTGCTAAGTTTACAGAGATAATGTCCAAGCCATTACCATGCGGACCTGATGGCGAGTATGCTTCAGAACAACTTTATGACATCTTTGGTGATGACACACTGTTTGATGAAATTGGTGATTTAGCAGATTCAAAAGGTGCAGATGCTGATTGTAGAGATTTAATCAGAGCAAGAGCAGAAGAACTAGAAATAGTAATGCCTGAAGAAGCCGTTGAAGGTGTTAATGAAGATCCAACACAAGAAGAGCCAGCAAGTGGTTATCAAGCAGGACAAGCTCGTGCAGCCGCAGGTAAAGAACAAAGTTTAGCAATGAACCTAGGTGGTGAAAAGTCTGCTATGAAGCAAACTGCAGGTGGACAAGACATTGAAGAAGCAGAAGAAGAATTAAGCATGTGTTGTGATGCTGAAAT
>Ga0207905_1000215_pt1 | contig 15768 bp, 21 predicted proteins | sample LinPmetageLP49_FD_184060 | JGI IMG/M metagenome (GOLD analysis project Ga0207905, IMG submission 184060) | Marine viral communities from the Subarctic Pacific Ocean - LP-49 (SPAdes) | ecosystem: Environmental > Aquatic > Marine > Oceanic | place: Pacific Ocean | collected 2011-08-27 | reverse complement strand
TGTAGATGTAACTTTATTAATATTAAAATTAGAAGGTAGGGTAGAAGGATTCATAAAATCATTTTGATAGATGTTAGAATTTGTAACTACAACAAAACCTTCTCCAGCTTCTGTATCATTATTTGGTCTTGGTTTGTATAAAGCCTCTGGATCTGCAACATGAGGTTCTGGCTCTAGTTGAGGATGTTTTGGTTCATAACAACTAGAACAAACTTTAAAACCTGTCCATTCTTGTTTGAGTTCGCTTAGTTTATATTCAAAAGAACACCTATCACATAAACCTAAAGCAAATTTACCAAGAGCATAAGCCATTTTAATGCATCCTAATACTTGGTCTTATCCTAAAAGATGCTCTATCTTCATCTTGATCAGCAGCTCTTCTGAATTCTTCTTCGTATAATGCTTTTAGTTGTGGTGTTAATTGTGGTGCTTTTTTTAAAGATAGATAGTAAGACAACCCAGCAACAAAACAAGGATAAAACCTAAAAGGCATATCTATATTGTTAGTTGCAGCATCTGCATCATCCATTCTTACAATTTTATTAAATACTAAAACATCAGTAGAATTTTCTGGCGCAGGCCATACTTTTAATATTGGAACTATTGATTTATCTAAAAAATACTGAGTTGGTCTAGACTGTGTTTCTTTGTTAGGTATGTTTAAGTACTCAGATCTACCAACTCTGCTAATAGAAATGTCTGTTTGAACATTATTAACCGTTCTCCTAACCACTACATCTAGAATATCTATTATGTTAGCGTTAAGTGTGTATTCGGTAGTGCCTTGAGTAACGGTTTGTGTAGCTTGTTCTATTGTCCACTGGTTTAAGCCTCGATTGGCCCATTCTGCCAACATTAAATTTACACTTCTAACTGCTGTTTTTAAATCATATCCAGTTCTAAGCTCTAAACCGCATCTTTCGTAAGCTTCTTCTATAAACTCAGCTACATTTGGTTCAAAATCTGTACTGTTTGAAGTAGCCATTATTTTTTACGTTTTGGTGTTTTAAGAGATTTTTCTATTTGTTTTGCTTGTTTTAAATGAAGCCTTGAGGCTCCTTTCAACTCTTTAACAAGTTTTCTTTTTTGTTGAATTGATAGTTCAGTCATTATTCATCCTCGTTATACAGGTTATCAAAAACTCTGTTTACATCTAATGTGTAGTCTAAATCAGATTTTGAGTAATGTATATGTTGAGACGGTTTAAAGTCTGGCGCTCCCTCTCCTGTAACAAACCAAGCAGGATGCGTAACTCTCACTCTATTGTTTGGCAAAGCTACAATATTTCCTGTCCATTCACCAGCGTCTAATAGCTCTAAAACATGACTACTTTTATGTTGAGCTGGATCATCAGCAATTTCATTTTCAGCATAATCAACCGTAAAATAATACTTTGCTGGAAACATTTTACCGTCTATTTTTGCAAGCCAAGGACAAGGCGTAGCTCTATCTATAACGTATACTGAATTATGGTGTGAAGAACAATCCCAGGGTTGTGCGTCATATACTGCCATAGGCTTTGCAAAATCATCAACAAGAGTATCGGCAACTAATCCTGTAATTGGCATTCTTGCCCACATAGCACCACCATTTATATTACCCTCATCCCAATCTTCGCAATTAGATTCTTCTCCGGTAAATATTACATGAAAACTTAAACATCTAGTTGGCATTGTTGTAACGCCCACCGCCATAGCGTGTAAAAACTCACCATGATGTTTCTCATGATTATGGGTGTACTCTCTCCTTACCCAGCATTTAAAATGAGGTATGTTGTTGTATAAATACGCCACTAATTAGGTAATATCTTCTCTTCTGCGATTTGCAAAACCTGCTACTATAGATCCACCTTTTGACTTTTTCATCATAGGACCGCCTTTAGATTTCTTCATCATAGATCCACCTTTAGACTTTTTCATCATAGTTCCACCCTTGGATTTTTGCATGATACTTCCACCTTTAGACTTCATCATTTTTTTGCCGCCTTTAGAATTATATTTTCCCATTATTTTTTACCTTTTTTGGTTGTTTTTTTGACTGGAGCTTTTTTAGCCGGAGCTTTCTTTTTAGGCATGTTTAGATATATACGATCTTCTTTTACAGGTGCATCTGGTCTTACTTTTGCACTTAACCTAGCAGCTTCTTTAGCCTTCATTTTATCTTTGTTTGTCATAATTGCCTCTAACTTATAGTTGTTACTTTCTTTTTATCATTCATGACAGCTCCACAACCTTTAGCTACAAAGCCACCCCCATTAAGTTTTACACGGTTTTGTTTTCTCATGGCTTTTTCAATAGCCATACCTCTGTTTTCTTCGTAAGAACTAAGTTCTTTATCGTTATTTAAATCAGCTTTATCTGGGTTTTTAAGTTTTGTCATAATATTATTCTATCTTAATCTATTAGTCATAACAATTCCTTGACCACGAACTGAACCGCCTGTTGATAATTTTTTTCTGGTTTTTTTCTTCCAACTAATCCTAGCTGGTCCTTTTTTCTTTTTAGCAGCTGACGTACATTGTGCTTTGGTGGGCCTACAAGCTGGATAACTCTTTCTTTTCTCGCCTTTTTTTCTACCGCAAGGTTTGCCTGTTTTACAGTCTACCCATCCCGTACCGTCATTTTTAGAAAACCAATCTCTAAGCGTTTCTTTTCCCATTATCTTAGTCTATTGGTCATTACAGCGCCCTGGCCACGAACACTACCGCCTATTGCTTTTTTTACTCTTTTTTTGCTATTGCCGTAATTGGCTGCGCCAACTTTTCTGCATTGGACCAATCTACCGCTAGCGTATGCGCTAGGCCAAACTTTTGCACTACGCTTTACCTTATGATAACAAGCGTCTTTTTTGGTTTTCTTTTTAGCTGCCATTTAACATTTCCACCTTCGTCTTGCTTGACGTATTCTTGAGTTTGGATCGTTTCTAGTTTTAGCAGAACTTTTCTTTAGCTGGCCAAGAGATCTAGCGCAATAAGACTTACGCCTTTTTGCTGCTTTACTGCCTTTTGCAACCTTACCAGTTACAGCAGTTTTTAACTTAGACCCAGGATTTGCCTTTCTATAAGCACGAACACCTTTTTTAGTCATACCAGCCCCACTTTTCGTGGGGCGGTAATTAGCTCCTTTGCCTTTAGTGGTTTTTCTTATAGGCTTAGCTTTTCTTCTAGCTGTTGCCACTTGAGATTAAGCGTAATCTTTAATTAAAGTTAAAACTATAACGTACGAGTCACCGCTTCCAGCGCCTGTCGTAGTTAATTTTATATCTCCTGTTTTTCCACTTGCTGCTGCTGTATTTTGTATACCGCCAAAGCTTGTAAAGTCTTCGTCAGTTGTATAGTCTGCATTAAGATCCCAACAGATAGTATTAGTAGTAGCGTGCCACAAAAGTTTTACACTCATTCCAAAAGTAGAATAAACAATCTTGCCAAGCTTAACGCCTGTGCAAGCTTGTCCACCAGAGCTATTAGGCTGTAAAGCACTAACATCTACTTTTGTGACTGCACTTTCACCATTACCATCAGATGTGTTAGTAAGCTGTATAACAGCTATCCTATCACCATCTTGTATGGTTGTTGTTGTAACTGCATCTGCCATTACTTACTCCTATCTTTCAACCATTACATTGACGTAATCAATTGTCATAGTTTTTGCTACTGCTTCACCATTTTGAATGCCAAATGAAATGGTTAGATCTTCATCATTAGGAAGGTTAGTATCTGCAAGAACTAGAGGCTCTGCATTATTAACAGAGTAATGAACATTTGAAGTATTTGGGTCAATAAACCAACTTAAAGTAATAAATGTATCATTTGCCATAGTAGCAATACTTGACGCTGTAGTAGCGGTATTGTTTTTCTCAACAGCTAGATCAATTGTTGCTGCTCCATCTGCTTTAATGAAATAAATACCATCTGTTACATCAAGAGGAGAGGTATCAGTTATGTGTAATCCCATAACATAATCACTTTGAGTAGCATCACTTACTTTAAATCTGCTTGAAAAGAATGCTCTTTTTCCAGCAGCAAGTGTAAATGCTTCGCCTTTTAGCTGCAAGAAGTCTAGATCGTTATCTCCAGCTGCGTTGGTAAGCAATAAAGCTCCACCAGCGGATGAAGTAACTGCTTCTGTTGCACTACCTGTGCCAGCTTCAGTTGTAGTGATTGTCCAATCACCAGAGTTGTACGTCATAAAGTCATTAAAATAACCGTAGTACGTTTGATCCGATGGATATGGTTGAAACATCGGTAAGTCTTTTTTACTTTTACTAGCAACAGTATTACCTGCCCATAGTATTAGATTTTGAAAATGCGGATTAGCCATTATGAACTCCTTTTATTTGTATTAATGGAAACCTTGCGGTCCTCATCAAGCTAATTAACAAATTTTAGTTTAACTCTTGAATTATTTTAAAGCAAGAACAAAAAAAGGGGCCGTTAAGCCCCTTAGAAATTGTAGTTGAGTAAAAAACGCTACAATCAACCGTTCAATTAAGCTCCTTGAGAACCGTAAACGGCTCTGAAGTTAGAATATCCGAATGAATATCTCTCTCTAGCTTTGTATCTCATGTTTCCAGTATCGAAATCACCCTCTAATGCAGTTTGCATTGGAGATCTTTCAAAATACTTAAATCCATCAGGACAATCTGTTTTCAAGAAGAAAGCATCTGTATCTGTTAGATAATGATTTACAACATAGCCATCAGGAATCATTCCCTGATTTTTAATAGAGTTAATGTCGTTGTCAGAAGTACCAACTCTTCCAGGAGTTTGTAGCAGTCTGTCAGCAACAAATTGCAACTGAGGTGGAACAATTAATTTCATTCCTCTTAAAGCAATATTAAGACCTCTATCATCAGTTAATGTAGAAATGTTAATTAATGCATCTTCAAGAGAAGTTTCATTAAGATCCGCCATGGTAGTTGCTCTATTTGCTAGAGTTCCGCCTCCTCCAAGAGGATGCGAAGTATTGATTAACGATACACCATCGCCACCAGTTGTGTCGAACGCATTGTTCAGCACTGACGCAGCTTTGATTTGTTTAGTATTAGCCATAGATCTAGCTAATGCTTTAGTGTATCTAGCACCAAGACGATCATACAGATTATCTTCAACAGATTCTTCTGTTAGCGCGAATGCTAAAGCAACTGTTTCGTGGGTATAACGAGAAGTATATCCTTCGTTGGCATTGTCAAATCTGACTCCGCTTCCTTCTGATTTTACTTCAGCATTACCGAACCCAACGATTAAAGTTTCTTCTTCAAACGCTCTATCAGAACTCTCTGTGTCGTAGATTTCTGTGTGTTCTGCTTCGTACCTAGCATATTCCATACCGAACAAGGCGTTAAGGCCAGGCTCTAATTCTTTCGCTAATTGCGCTCTATTAATAGCCATTATTTATACTCCTGTAGGATCGACATAGAAATGCTCATTAAACTTAACTATAACGTTAACGTTAGCTGAACCTGTAGTACTGTTATCTGGATCAGAGCTAAAGCCCATGATTCTGAAAGTCGCAGTTGTTGCGGCTGTTGTGCCAGATAGCTCGACTGCCGACATACCAGTTTTGGTAGAGCCAGCGCTGTAAGCAATATCTGCATTTAAGCCAACATCAGTCTGCGCTGGAGAACCGGCGCTCTGAATTTCAAATACAGCATTAGGGTCATCTACCACAAACGCTACAATATCAGACGATACAGTGCCATTAGGAAAATGTGAACTAAAAATAGTTTCACCTGAAGAGTTTGTAAAAGAACAACCTCTAAAAATTCCTATAGACTCATCACCAGCACCGGATACTAAAATAGTACCTGCACTAGTCATTTTTACTAAATCGCCAGAAAAAATATTCCCAGAAGCGCCAGAAGCAATTTTATATTCTGTCATACCGCCATTAGCGACACCAGAACCTAATTTACCTACTACTCTTGCTCCAAAGGGTGCATTTTTGTTAGACATAATAAGTCACCTATATTATTTAAAATTAAAAAAAGTGATGATCAACCGCGTTGACCACCGCCAAAAGTTACTTTGCTTGTTCTTTCCGGTTTTAAAATCGGAGAGTTTGGATCTGATTCCTTTAATAAATCGTTGTCTACAGCATCTTGCTGAGTGTGCGCACGATCTGCGAAGTAGGAGTTTCTCTCTTCGCGTGTTTCGTTAGGAATCTTGGCCAATAGCAAACCACCAACTGCTACTACTCCCGCATGTTTACCGTCATCTAAGGTTGGAAGCTCGAATCCATCTAACTCTTCAGCTCTAACAAGGTCGAAACCTTCTCTAAGCCTGGATGTTACATTTTTTCTGTCTTCGCTACCTGCGAGTTCAGCTCTAATCCACCTGTAAGTGTACCCTTCAGGTGCGGGAGGAGTTTCCAACATTGATGGTGGACTCCAAGGTTTGCGAGCAACTTTAGTTTCTCGAGTGTCGGCAGAACGTGGGGTTCTGTTTAAATCTTTTTTATCTTCTGTCATAGTTTTACCTTTTAACGTATTTAGCGTACTCACCCAGTGGTACGTTTAATCTTTTAGCCATTTGAACTTCAGCTGGAGACAATTTGACTTGTCTTTTATTTGAGCCAGTATTACCAGCTACTCTTCCTGCCGAAGCCACCTTTTGTTGAGGCTTAGATTTAACAGAAGATTCCGTAAACTTCTGTGGGAATTCATTACGAATTCTCTTATCAACCTCACTATAGTACTCTGAAGAACCTTCGTCAAATCCTTCATCCACTAATTGATTGTTAATTGCCATAGCTCCCATGGTCATTACTTCATCTTGACCAAACCATTTATTGTTATCAACCCATTCTTTATCTCTTCCAACTAACTCTGGAACAGTATTTTGTGGAACTTGATTTTGTTGCATTTGATTAACAGGATAATTTTGATAATTAGCTTGTTGTTCAGCTTGAACATTTTCTTGGTGTGCCAAATGATTTTTTGAAACACTTACTTTGTTTTCTTCGACTGCAATTTTAGCTAACACTTCATTAGCTTTAGCAACCTTATCGTAATCTGCAACCTCATGCGCATTTTTTAATGCCGCCATGGCTTGTGATTTTTGAGACTTTAATCGACTTTCTGCTTCCTGTAGATATGATTTATCTAAAGTAGAAGATCTAGTTTTTAACTGTTGATTTTCTTCTGAAATTCTTTTGGCATACTCATAAGCAGATTCTTGTCCTCTTTCTGCTTCTCTTAATTTACGAGTTAAGTTGCCAATTCTTTTTTTAACTTTTTCAGAATAGTCTTCTAGCTCTTCAGCAGATTTTTCTTCTGGCTCGTCAGAAACATCTTCAATAGCTTTGTCAGCTTCTTTGTCAGGTTCTTCGGTTGCAACAACATCTGCTATTTTTCCACTGGGTTTTTCTTCAGGTATCTCTACCTCTACAATTTCACCCTCTTCTACTATTTCTTCGTTCTTTGCTTGTTCGCTCATATTTACTCCTTATACTGCAAGAATATCGTCAGGATCTAAGATGGTAGCTATTACCTCATCATCGTTAATGATTCTGCATTCAGATTCATCTCCAAGTCTAAAGCGAGCGCCAGCATATCTCCCTATTAATACCCATTGTTTTTCCTGACACCAAGGCTTAGCAAACTTGCTAGAGTCTTTGTAGCAATCAGGACCCATTTTAACAACATACCCTACAACAGTCGCTAGAGACTCTCTATCAACGGTTGACTGTACTAGGTGAATACCACCTTCTGTTACTGCCTTACCTTTGTACGGAAGAATAAGCATTCTCCATCCAGTAGGTTGAGGCATTCTTTCTAAGATTGATTTATCTAAAAGCGTAGGATCTAAAACCCTAGCTCCTTGATCAACATAAGGAATGTTTTCTTCCGCAGAAGAAGTTTCTTTTGTTGTTTCTTTTGTATTTTCTTTTTTTTGCTCAGCTTCTTTTTCTATTGCTTGAGCGACATGATCAGGGACGTGTATCTTCGGCATCTTCTTGTATTTTTCCTAGCAGTTCCCTAAATGAATTTTCTGCGTCAACGAGGGAACTGTAACGTCCACACAGATACTGATATTGTGCAAAGTCTTTAGCCCCAGCTAAAATAACATCTTTTACACTTTCTTTTTGGGCCTCAATTTCTTTTAAAAATTTTTGGCCTATCCAAACTACCGACACTTAATAAATGCCAGAAAACTTGCCGCCGTATTCAGCAGCGCCCATGCCTCTAGCTTTTCCTTTACCCATTCCAGGTTTAGGTGTGGTATTAGCATCAAAAGTTCCTGCATCTGTTTTAAGAGGAACAGAACCTTTGTTACTGTAACTGGTTTTGTTCTTAGTTACAGTAGGAGTTTTTTGTTGTGATATCTCAGTTCTTTTAATCATTTGTTTTATTATCTTGGTTAAATAAATTATTTGCAAGTTTTTATTTTCCTTGGCCTCGGTACTTTTTTCTTTTTTGATTTTTATTTGTTCCTGCACCATTACTCAAACGGCTATCGCCAATAGAAGTTTTTTTCTTTATGTGGGAAAGTTTTTGTTTGGTCCAGGTTTTCGGCACTACTGTTGTTTGTTTCTTTGATCAAGTAATTTAAATCTTGCTTGCTGCTCTAGTCTGGCCCTAGCTGTATCATCTCTTAACCCTGCTATGTCTTCTTGAGCATCAATTCTTTCTCTATCTACGTTAATTCTTTGTTGCGCTTCTTGCATTTTTCTTTGCTCTTCCGCTAAGAATTGTTGTTGTTCTATAGAAAGCTCTTGACCTTTTAGAGCAAGCTCTTGTTTTCTAATTGCTACAAGTGGATCTTCATCTTGAGGTGCCGCAACTTTTTGATTGTATTCTACTAATAGCTCGGCGAGTATTGGAGAAGAGAATTGTGCAAGTATATCTCCTGCTTGCAAAGATAAGTTTTGCGCTTCTTCTGGAGAAGCCTCTTGAGCTTGTTGTTGTAGCTGTTGGAATTGTTGCATAACTTCTGGCGGCATTTGTTGTTCTGCAAGAATGTCAGCTTTCATTTGTAAGTGCTGCATAATGTGAGAATGTATCAAAGCTTGAACTTGCGCATTCATTTGCACCGGAGGTGTGTTTAACAAAGCCATGTGAATTGCGATATGCGCATCGTGATTTTGTTGTGGAAATGCTTGAGCTTGCTGACCTAACAACAGTTTATTATTTTCAAACCCAGCCTCTAATGGCGTAGGATCTGTGGGTGGTGGTGGTGTAAGTATTTGTTCTACGTTATCCACACCTATTGCAGCATACATTCTTTTGTAAGCTTCGTAAGTACCGTTAGGTCCATGAACTTGAGGGTTAGACTGTACCAGCTGCATCATCTCTTGAGCCATAGCTATTCTTTGAGACTGGCTAAATATGTCAGGATTTGATATTGGGAAGATGTCTACCTTTTCATCAAAGTCAGATAACTTAATGGTTGTTTCATTATTAGCTACAGCATAAGGATATTCTTGCGGTAAGTATTCTTGGAACACTTTTGCCATAATCCTAAATTCTTTCTTTTGCGAATTGTGTAAGCGTTTATGAATTGCAGATAATACTTTAGTAGATCTTTCTAGGAGTGCAAGCGTTGTACCTACTGGTGCGTTTGGATTACCTTGGCCTGTGTTTATTTCTGCAATAGAAGCAAACTTCTGGCCTGAATTAACTAAAATATTTAACAGCTGAAGCAAAGTGCCGCTTGGCTCTTTAAATGGTAAAGGTTGGATAGAATCTCTAAGAGATCCACCAGGAGCATCTACGTCTCTAAACTCACCTGGTTGTATCGGAGTATCTTCATCTCTTATTCTAATGCCTCTGGTTTTAAATCCAGCAGGCAAGTTAGCCAAAGTTCCAGCATCAATTAACTGACGCATAATAGAAGTTGAAGCTTTGGACAAGCCACCTATCATGTGCGTCAAACCAAATCCATAAAATCCTAATCCTGGCAAGAATTTAAAATGCACAAAGTATTCTATTTTATTTTTTAGCTCGTCATCTTCTTTGTAATTTCTTCTAACAGAAAGCACTTCATTTGAATTGGCATCTATTGTAACGATATAAGGCAGTTTAATTCCCGTAAGTTCTCCTTCTTCGTCTGTATCTTCAAACCCTTCTAGCTCTAAATTACAGTGAACTTCATACAAAAGAGATACTTCACCATCATCGTATGACGGTTCCATACCAGATAGTTTATCTATTTCTTCTTTAACTCCGCTGTATTCGTCAGCGCTATCTCCACTATTTAAATCTATTTTTCTGTAGAAGCCTAGTGCTTGAAGTTTTCTAACTTCGTTTTCGCCAATCTTAATTACATTTGTAATTCTAGGACAAGTTTCTAGGTCGGTTGTGTAATAAGGAACGATTAAATCTTCAGGAGCAATAAACTTTGAAACAGCTCTGCCTAAATTTTCGTCGTAATAAACCTTCTTAAAAGCAGAACCTGCTAACGGAAGATAAAAAAGCATTTGATCTAATTCTTCATCAAACTCTTCCATTACATGAGTAATTTGATAGTTCATGAATTCTTTAACTCTTTGAGCCTGCTCTTCTACCAAAGCGTCATACGCACCTATAACTTGAGTTTTGACTGGACCACCAGACGGAAGTAATTCTTTGTAAGCTTGAGCTTGGAATGTTGTTACTGCCTCACCCAATAAAGGATGGATAACTCCTGACGCACCTTGAAAAGGCTCAGATCTTTCAGCATCAAATCGCATGCCAAGATATTCTAAACCGTCTTTATAAGTTTTTTCCCAGTCATCTCTGGAAGCTTTGTCTTTTTCTATTCCAGCAATTAGTTCATTAGAAATAACTCTAAGCTCTTGCGAATCTAAAATTTCAGCTAGGTTGCTATCAAAGTCTGTTTCTACTTCGTCTTCCATAGACTCGCCAAGAATAGCGCTGCCATCTTCTTGCATCTCAAAACCGTCTGTCCCTGATTCTCTTATTGCTTCTAAAGCAATACTCATGTTCTCTTGACCAAGAGGAACTTGGTTTTCTTCATTCAAAACGGTTGGGTTTATTTCTTTTTCTATGGCCATTGTATTAGTAGTATACCCTCTTTACTGGTGCTTTCTCTCTGTCTGCATAATCGTCATCAAGAGAGACTAATCCACCCTCTCTGAATCTCATCAGAGCTTGGCTCATAGTATCGCATAGGTCATCATTTTTTCCAAAAGGAAATGAAGCACACTCTTCTATCATCTCATCAGCGAATTTTTTTTCTGGAGCATACACCAAACCAGACTCAAATATTGGGGCTACTGAATGCATTCTGGTAGACTTATCGTGGCCTCTGGTTGGTGAGTAATTAACTACAGGTATGCCTAATCTTCTGAGTTCATGAGTTAAAGGTGTACCTGAAGCCTTGGCTTCAATTAAAACCATATCCGGCTCCCAGTATTGGTATTCTTCGTACGCCACCCTTTTAAGTTCGGGAAAGTCCCAGCGTTCTTTTTGCGCATCTAAAAGAATAATACAGTCAGGAGAATCAGGCGTAGGTCTAAACACACCCCAGGTTGAAATAGCAGAGTAATCGGCTGTTTCTTTTTTACTAAAGGCCGTATCGTAACTTTGAATAATATAACTAACAGGTGGCAAAGTTTCGCTTTCCCAAGCGTTCCACCATTCTCTTTTTACAATTGACCCTTCTTCAGATGTTGGAGTTTGCATCCACTGTGCGTTCCACTTTTGTACTGGCAAGGATGCTTTTACTTTTTGCAGTTCGTCTATTGACCAGAACTCGGGCCACAAAGGATTATCTGTATCAGGAAAGATTGCTGGAAATTCTACAACTTCCCACTGGTCAGCCGAAGACTCTTTTTGAGACTCAAGTAACTTAGCGGTTAGATCTATAGAACTCCAACGCGTCATAACAAGAATGATAGCTCCACCAGGCTGCAAACGCTGCCTAGGTCCAGAGGTGTACCATTCCCAGCAGGCTTCCATAGCCGTAGGACTCAAAGCGTCTTGCTCTGAATGAGGGTCATCAATTATAAGAAGATCAGCACCACGACCCGTGATAGCTCCTCCCACACCTGCTGCGAAGTATTCTCCGCCTTTGTCAGTCTCCCAACGACCAGCTGATTTAGAATCTGCTTGCAGTTCTACTTTGGGAAAAATTTGTTTGTATTCGTCTGCATCCATCATGTTACGAACTTTACGACCAAACCTTACGGCAAGTTCTCCTGTATGAGTGGTCTGCATTATCTTTCTTTTTGGCTGCTTACCCATAATCCACGCTGGAAAATAGGTGGAACAAAATTCAGACTTAGTGTGACGAGGTGGCATGTTAATGATGAGTCTGTTGCACTTGCCATTAGCAACGTCCTCTAACTTTTCTGCAAATATTTTATGGTGACGGCCACAAATAAATTCGGGCCACATGTGATCAATAAACTCTAAGAATGTTTCTTGACAACCATTTTGTTTTTTTAATAGTTCTAAGCGCTCTTGAAGAACTAGAGTTTCTTTGATCTCTTGATCAGAAAGATGTGCTAGATTCATAAAGCAGCTAGCATATTGTCTATACTAACAGGGCCACCTGTATTGTAATTTTTAGGATCATACATTTTTGAAACATCTTTTATTTTACTTTCAGTCAATTGAATATCTCTGTTGTATCTATTTAATCTTTCAGCGTATTTATTAAGTTGAGTAGCACTATTGTTTTCAACATAGTTTTGTTTTTCTTTGTGTAAGGACTTTAATTTTTTTACTAATGGAGCTGTTTCTTTTCTTACTGCTTGCGCTCTTTGCAAAGGATTCATAGATAGTATTGACATAGCTAATATTATGGCTTGGCGTTCCGCTCCCTCAGATCCAACTGGACTAATCCCTGTTTCTTCAAGCAAAGAATTAAAATCATTTGGCTTAATAGAGCCTACGTCTGAAGAAGTATCTATAGGCAATATGGTTTCGTTTAATTGATTCAATTGATCTTGAATGCTTGCAGGACCACCATCCTTAAATGCGTCAACGCCCTTCTCTGCAACCAGCTTTCTTATCTCGTCATCAATCTTAACGTAGGTGCCTGAATAGGGTAGGTTATCTGTTTCTTTAACTTTTCCTATATATTCTGTTGGATCTACACCTAACTCTTTTAATATTTTACTAATTTCATTAGGAGCGTCTTTGTCATAAAATGGTTTTAAAAACTTATTGGATTCCTCTCCAGGAGCTTCATCTCCAAGTCTTTTTGCAGCTGAATCTAAGGACATACCATCAAACCCTCTATCTACAGCCTCTACAAATCTTGCTCGTATAGGAAACTTATACATTTCTGTCTTTGAGCCTTTAGCGTAGGGATCAATTGGAACGCCTTTAAATCTGTCGGTATTTACTTTGGTAGCTTTTTTAAGAATTTTTACTCCGTTGCCAATATCAAACGTCATTTTATCGTTATTAACTAGTTCATTAAAATAATTTAATGCTCTTTCTCCTGGGGTTCCTGGCCCATACTTTTGTACTAAAGGACCTCCAGGGGTACTGTCTGTTGCATAAAATATTTCATCTAAGCTTTTACCAAGAGATTCGGTAAAAGGTTTTCCTGTTGCAGCTTCTAAGTCTCCCTTGCTAAGAGTAAATCCACCAAAATCATCAACTGCGCTGCTTGGTATGAGGTCACGAGACTTGGCTTGCATGTTAGCAAGTTTTTCTACGTCCTCTGCAAGAGAAGGAGAATTAATATCTAAGCCTGTATTTTTTATTTTATTTTGTAAATTTATTTGATCTTGAGATAACTTATTAACTTGAGGTACTATTTTGTTGTACTCATTTAAGCTTTTCTTTAAGACCGCTACAGCTTTACCATCAATATAAGGAGAAGCAGGGAATTTTGTTTGCGCTTCTTTAACAACGCTTTGAATTGCTTCAAATGGATTGTAGCCTCGAATGGTTGTTATGTCTGTTTCTATTTCATCAAGATTAAATCTAATATTTTCTAAAGCAGGTGGTAAATCTTCTCCTGCTTCAAATTTTTGATTAATTTTTGCCTTTAACTCATCGGCAGTTTTAAGTTGAGGATTTTCTCTAGCAACTTTAATTGAAAAGTTTCTTAAACTATTATCCATATTATCAGTAAGCAAATCTATTTTTTCATTATCTACTATGTCATTTATTTGATTTGCTATATTTCTGGAAGATCTTCCACCCAACTCTCTTGAATAGTCCGATTGAATCCTACCTACATTTAAAATTTTATCTCCGCCTTTTACAACTGAGGTAGGAAAAGCGCCACCCACAGGAGGAACTACAAATTCAGCAGCAGCGTCAAAAGCATAATGAGCTTTATGCTCGGCTTGATTAGCGTTGCCATAATGCCTACCAAGATCTTTTCCACGTTCTATACCTCTGACGTGATAACTAATTTCTTTTTCGTTTGATAATATTCCATCAGAATTTCTAATTAACCTATCTGCTGCTACTTCTTGGCCTGGTGCTACTATTTTTTTTCTTATAGAGTCTTGTTGATTGGCTTTAATATAATTAGCTAATCTTTGTCGAGTAATCTTGCCTTGAGGGTTTCTAATTTCTAATTCACTTAAAAGTTTTGGATGTATATCGCCAGCTTCATCCAGTAGATTTAACAATCTTAGCTCGCCTCTAGGTACGCCAGCTTTTTCTAGTGCGTTTATATAACCTATAGCTTTACCTTGATTTGGTAATTTGTTGCTGGTATTAATAAACTTAGCAGCTTTAGATGTTAGTCCTAAACCGTATCCTGAAATTAACTTACCATCCGATCCGACCTTACTTGAGCCTACCGTTCTGGTTCCTTTGTAAGTCATTTCATCTAAAGATAACGGTTTAAATTCTTCTATTTTAGGTACGGGTAAAGTTTCTTTTGCTTGCTTTGCTGCTTGTTCTGCTTGATATTCTCCAGGACCTTTTAAGCCTGTTTTGCCTTTACTAGCACCTCTACGAGGCGCAGGAGTATCAATTACAGGGTCAACTGCCTTGAGTGCTTTAGCACCACGAAAGAGTCTAAGTAAAGGATAGAGGCTAGCAAAACTTAAACCAGCTAGAGCGTAGTTACCTGCTGCGCCGAGGAAGTCTTTGTCTTCTACGTTTTTTGTTCCTCTAGCACCAAATTCACCTACCTCAAAGGCTGCAAGTGCGTCTCCGATACCAGGAGAAACACTAATAGCTATTTGATCTATAAATGGAAGTTCCTCAAAATCACGATAAGCATCACGAATGTTGCCTTGTTTCGCTGCTTTTTTAAGGTTAGTTAGTACTTCTTGTCTGGTTGCCATTAAAATAAATCAGGTTGATAGCCTTCTAGCTGTTTTGTTACTTTTGCTTCGTCAACACTCAAACGGTTAAATTTATCTTGAGATTTATTCATTAGTTTAGCGCCTTGAGGTTCACCTGCATTATATTCGGCTTGCCCTCTACGATAATCCGTTTGTGCTTGTCTCTTTTGTTGTTTGATTCTTTGTAAACCATCATACAATTTTTTAGCTTTCTTTGCAGACAATCCTGCTTTAACAAATGGTCCACCTGCTAGAGCTGCATAATCAAGTGGATCTGTAGGATCAAAAAAGATGTCGGTAACATCTTGAATTGAAATGGATTCTTCTGGGGGGCTATCTAGTTTTTTTTTTCGAGATCAGAAAGTATATCGTCAATATTTTGCATTTCTTGTTGACGCGGAGATGGTTCAGGTCTTCTTAAAGGCATATTAGGACCCGTAAGTACAGAAAAAGGTTGCATGCCTTGCTGGGCATCCATCTCTTGCATTCTTTGATTTTCCATATCTTGATTCATTTGTTGATCGTATGCTGATCTTGCTCTGCTTACATAATCATTAAT
>Ga0207905_1000211_pt1 | contig 15886 bp, 20 predicted proteins | sample LinPmetageLP49_FD_184060 | JGI IMG/M metagenome (GOLD analysis project Ga0207905, IMG submission 184060) | Marine viral communities from the Subarctic Pacific Ocean - LP-49 (SPAdes) | ecosystem: Environmental > Aquatic > Marine > Oceanic | place: Pacific Ocean | collected 2011-08-27 | reverse complement strand
CTTGGCGGCGGTAATTGGCATCAGGATGCCCTTGGCTTGCTCTGATGTGTTGCCCATGGCGACTATCTTGCCGCCCCAAGACTGCGCGTAGGTTTCGACCACTGATTGAAGGATCTTTGTGCGGATGATCCACATTTCCTCACCGACGCCGTGAAACCACAGGTGCGGGTTTGGACCTTCTGGATGGATGCCGGATGGCTTGCCGCCGTCGAACACTTGCAGGGCGAGATTGTGTGTGCTGGCCGCTGAAACGTCATACTTACATTCGCCGGTGAGGGGCAGGGCGCCGTACAGCGGGACTTCAATGTTGATGCGTAAATCATAACTTGTTTCCTGTGGCTTCCAACATTCGTGACCTTGTTCTTTCAGCCAATTGCGCACCCGAGCCTCAAACATCTCGCCCTGCGCCAGCTTGGAACGCCAATCACTGTTACGGTCTGTAACATGACGTGACGTCTGGTGTTTGAACGGCTTGGCCATAAAGAAATTAGCCCTGCGACAGTTGCTGTGACAGGTTGATGTAAGCCGCATTTATTGCGGGGTCTTTTGCGCGCAGCTCTTTCAGTCGCTTAAGGCCTTTTACGATGGTTGAGTGGTCACGGTTGCCCAAGATGCGGCCAATCTTGGCGTAGCTGGCATAGGTCAGTTCGCGGCACAGACCGTAAAGAACAAGGCGCCAAACAACTAAATCTTGCTCTCGACAAGCCGATACTAGATCGATGCTGCTTACATTTCCTTGACGTGCGACGGCAAGGAGAACTTCATGGAGCGATAGCGCGACGGTTCTATCTCGCAGATCAATGTCCCTGGGAAGAGCGCATGCACCAGTTTCTTTTTCAGATTGTAAATCGGGGTTTTGAAACCCTTCACGTCCTCGACCACCTTGTATCCACGCCGATCTGTCTGATCTGGTATCGTCCACTCTATGTACTGAAAATCCGCGATGTACTTGCATATTAACTTCCCATTGATTTCGCAGCGAAACACCGGCTGCATTTGTAGATTTGTTATTTCGCCGGCCTCGGCGCGCGGCTTGAGCGTGTGCCAATAGTGTTTGGCTTCGCTTTGACTGTCGAATATCACGCCATCCAGCTCGACCTTTTTGGCATTGTATTTGCGAAACTTCACGCGACGTGACCCGCTGCCCTAGTCATAACCGTAAGCTGATGCTCCAGATTAAGGTCCAGCTCGCGGCACAGAAGCTCTTCCAGCCACAGGTTTGTGGACTTTTGCTGGCGCTTCGCTTCTGCTTCGACCGCGTCTTTTACAGCGGGGTGGGTCCGCATGAATAACACTGCTTTATTGTTGCTCATTGTTCCGTTCCAAAAATGTTACGTCTAGTACTTGCACAAGTGATAGCATGGTGCTATCTGATGTTAATAGGTGAACAATTAGTGAAAGGGATATGGAAAATGCGCTTATATATTAAACAGATAATTAAAACCCTCGGCGTAACAGAAGAAGTTGCCAAAAAAGTTCTTTTTCAAATGGAATGTTCAAACTTTGATTTTTCACAAGCAACAAATCAAGAGTTTGCAAAAGAGGCCAGCCGCGCAAGGAGTGATTGCTATGACAACGTACCTAAATGAATTTTCTGATTTTGATAACGGGACAGCATTTGATACAATACTTGCCGCTGTAAGCACTTATGGCTTTAAGGACCATTCTTGGCACAATGACGCCATGCCTTGCATCCTAATGGAACACGACAATGGCTTCCAACTAATTATTTGGGTTGATTTTAAAGACCCAACTAAGGCTGAGTTTGTAGAGCAACGTCAAGATGGAACCGTCAAACAGTTCATGTTTGGTGAGCGTGATGAACACGGTGAGTACACTGAAGAATGGCAGTACGATGATATAGACGCCTTAATCTCGCATGTTGAGAAAGTGATGAAATCATAATGTTAATTAGCACCAGACCAGATCATGGCGCGACACACGGCGGCGATTATGCGGCCTACATGCGCGTATCAACGGACAGCCAAGACGTGGCCACACAAGAACATGGCATAAAGGCTTTCTTGAATGGCGGCGACCACAAGCTGAAATGGTTTAAAGAAGAGGGCGTGTCCTCTGGCACCGATTGGCATCAGCGCAGTGAGTTGCATTCGTGTCTAGACTATTGCCGCAAAACTAATGCGACTATGGTGATATACAGTGTAAGCCGTATGTCGAGGCGTCTTTGGGAAACACTGCGTTTCTTGGAGCAAGAGGTGAAGACCGGCCACATCAAGCTGGTGGTCGTTGATAATCCTAACTTGGATCATAACACTATAGGGCTGTTGTCAGCGGTTGCTGAGATGGAACGCACCCAGATTAAAGCGCGCACCAAGATGGCCCTCAACCGTATCAAATCTGAGATAGCTGAAAAGGGCAGTTATGTGGCCAAGTCGGGCCGCACTATTACCAAGCTTGGTGTGCATGACAAACTTCCAGACGCTGGCTTGGCCGGCAACGAGGCCAATCGTGACCTTGCAAAACAGCGCGCAAGTGATGTGTGGCCGATTATGGAAAACCTGTTGAGCCAAGGGCTGGGATACCGTGGCATCGCCCGTGAGTTAAATAAGATGCAAGTGGCACCGCCAGCGCGCCGGCAAAACCCCGACCGATCCAAGAAAACTGAATGGTACGCATCAAGCGTTCGTAATTACATCTTGCGCATGAAGGAAAACAACTAATGAACATAGCAACCAACCAAAAAACTGGTCCACTTGAGGTATCCGCGTGGGTTTTGATCCGCCGGCTCTTCAATCTAGGCAGACCAGCGACACTGCTTACAATGCAGCCATGGCCGAACCGCTCAAACGGTCCGCCAGTAACCTTTGCTCCGGAGATTTGATAATGGCTTTAGATAAAATGACCGTCACCCAACTGCGCGCTGGATTAGTTGCAAAGTTTGCGAATGAATTAATGATCCGCGAATTGCAAACATGGCAGATGCGCATTGGCCGTCTGGCTACTCCGTTGCAGCGTTATGCTAACTCCACCACAAACCGGAGCATGACCGCGCGTCTTTTGACGATTGCTAGAAATAGGGCAGTCACAGAAAAACGCTACTTGGGCATCACAAAGCAAGAGTGCGCCGCTGAGCTTAGTATAAGTTTGAACGCGGCAAGTCAGATCGTATCGCACTACGTTTCCATGGGCTGGGCCGTGGCTCACGAATCAAGTTGCAAGCACTTCCAAGCCGCTCGCGTATTGACAGATAGCACGGATGAATATGCGCGCCGTGTTTTGGAGCTAACACCAACTAGCTTGTGGTCAAACCACCAAAAACTGATGGATTTTGACCAAATCACAACAAGTCACTTGGACTTTACAGATGATTCTAAAAGTGAATAATAGATGTATAGGAGATGAATTATGAGTACTAAAAACGGGAAGAAGCGGGTCAAAATGAACCAAACCGTGTATAATATGCGCACGGGACAGATGACATTTAAGCGCCGCCTCGACATTCCTATGTGGCACATCGACCATCTCAACAAAACGATTGAGGCGTTTGATGAAATCACAGATGAGTTGAAACGTATTCGTAATTCAAATACTCTGCGCGATTCAGATAAAACCATGTATGCTCAGTTAAGCTTAACAATGATGAACAAAAGATTTTATCATATGTTGCCAAAGGATCCTCGCTCCAGAGGGTCTGAACACTTTGAGTATGTATCAGGGTTTGGTCTGGTAGATAAGTCGGGCCATGCAGATTTGCTGGCGCGTGACGACCTCAATGCTGACACCGTTCAGTATCAACCCAATGGTGGTTTTGGGGCTAAATAAAAGACCAGACCGGTGGTCTGGTAGTGATAAGAAGACGTCTAGTCTTACTATAAATCCGATAAGGAGTATTACCGTGCTATATCAGAAAGTTATCAGGGGGTGGCAAGTGCTAAGAGTTATAATTAGTATTATCCTAGAAACCTCTAGCCATGCAGAAATACAGAACAAACAATACTCGAAAACAGTTGAGGCTATAGAGACTGTACTGTCTATACTGTCAATACTGGTTTTTATGTATGCAATTTATTGGACGATGATCGTTGGCTGCGCGCTTTCCGACCAGTGTTACAACGACTGGGCGGGTATTTAATCATGCCCAAACTAACTAGAACAGGCTACGAAATAGGTAGCAGTGAGGCCGGAGCTATCGTTTTACACAAGACGACGTTTCAAAACAGGATCGAAGTTCTACGCAAACACAAGTTGGCTCGGGCCGGCGTCGAAGAGCTAGACGCAATACGCAATGTTAATGCTTTGCAGCGTGGCACCCATCTAGAGGCTGGTGTCGCATCTTGGGCCCAAGAGCGGCTGGAAGAAATGACCGGCGGCACTGTGGCAATGTTTGAGCCAGATGTGGCCTATCGAAAAGAAGACATGGGCATCGCATCCTCTGTTGATAGAATAATTAGGCTCAGTGACGCCTTGCATTTAGAGAAGGCGGACGGATCTTTGGTGACCCATGAGGGCGAAGGCATCATGGAAGTGAAGACCGACTTCTACCATAACGGCAAACCAAAACCAGAATGGACGATGCAAGTGATGCATCAAATGCTGTGTACGGATCTGCGATGGGGCATCATTGCCTGCATGGACCAAGGCGGCAAACTCCATTTCTATCCGGTTGAGTTTGATGCCCATATGGCCAATGCAATGATCCTCGCATTCGCCGAGTTTTGGGAGCTAGTTAAGAGCGATGGTGAATATCCGCCTATCGCTGAAGAAGCGAAGCCAGACTTTATAGATATCAGTGATTTGTTGCCCGAAACTAATTCGGATATGGCACAACTTTGTGGTGATTACCTCAAGGCCAGCGCCGAAGAACGCATGTGGAAGAAAACAAAAGAAGATGTGCGAGACGCGATTGAGCAAGCAATGGACGCAATGGGCGTTGAACATGCAGCCCTGCCTAGCTTTCAGATTACTTCGACCACGCAAATGAAAGAAAAAAGAAAGATGGTAGCCACCGGCGAGATGGCACCATCCAGTAAATTTTCGATAAAGGAAACAAGTTATGAATAGTATAGTCACAAATCGCAAATCATTACAGCCGCAAACCATGGATGAAGCAATGCGCTTCGCGGAAGTCATCAGCAAATCAGCCATGGTCCCTAAAGATTTTCAAGGCAAACCGGCGAATACCCTAGTCGCAATCCAGTGGGGCATGGAGCTTGGCCTTGCGCCGATGCAAGCGCTACAAAACATAGCCGTTATCAATGGCAAGCCTTCGGTCTATGGCGATGCGCTATTAGCTATGGTCAGGGCGGACAGCCGCTGCACTGGGGTTAATGAATACGTTGAAGGCGAAGGCGACGCGATGACCGCCGTCTGCATTATTAAGCGCGCGCATGGCGGTGAGATAGAGGAAATCAAACGAACATTCTCTGTCACCCAAGCAAAGCAAGCGCGGCTTTGGGGCAAGCAGGGCCCGTGGCAGCAATATCCTGAGCGCATGTTGCAGCATAGAGCGCGCGGCAACGCGATACGAGATGGCTTCCCTGACGTCATCAAAGGCATGGTCACTGTTGAGGAAGCACAGGACATGACGCCGATGAACATCACACCCACGGAGAAGGCCGTACAGCCACCAAAGCTAGAAGAATTAACAATGGCACCCAAAGACTTAGAAAGCGTACCTGATGCGGTCGAGGTGGTGCCGACGCAAGTCGGTAATGACGCCGCCTATAGTTTCGCAATGAATGTTCCCAATAAGGAACCGAGGCACTTTGAAGCCGCTGAAGAATTTGCGGATGCATACAGCGACCTCTTGCTGAAAGTCAGACGCGCGGACAAGTTAGCGCCGGCCACTCGTCGTACCAAGATGAAAGATCTTGAGCAACAAAACGAGGAATCTTTCCACACGTTGCCCACAGAAATTGTGGGTGAGCTAAAGGACAAGCGCATCCAATATAACAAAGTGCTGAGCTTGGAAGAGAAGGATGCAGCGAATGGATAAGGTCGGCCTCACACCAGTGCAGTCAGAAGTGTATAACTTTCTGCGCATGTATCACCGCGAACACGGCGTCTTTCCCACGGTCAAAGAATGTTGCGCCGGCAAAATTGACGGGGAGCCGATCATTAAAAAGCGCTCTTCAACCAATGGGATGCACCGCATTCTTAAAGGGCTAGAAGAGCGGAAGTGGATTGAGATAATGCCCATGCGTGGCCGAGCGATTAGACTACTTTAACCCATCAAACCCCTCTTCTTGGGTTTGGACTGACTAGCCTGGATTGCCTGTGCCGTTGGAGCGCCAGGTGTTCCAGGCTTTCTCATTTTCTCACCGCTGCCCTTGGCAATACGGTCTTTCTTTTTTTGAATGTTGTGCCACAGCCCTTTTCGTTTAACCATCTACCAGCTCCAATGCTTTTTCCAGAGTTTCTGTGTTGCGGCGTGACCAGCCATTTCCGTAAATCTCATAATCTTTTAAAGATCTGTAAAACGCTTCGCGCCCATCATAATATTTGTGCAGCACATCGATTGCGTCAAAGTCGTAGACCGCTGCGACGGTCTGTGGACCTATGGCCCCATCAGGCTTTGCAGATACTGCGCGTTGAAGTATCTTGGCTGCGCGACCTGGGCCGGCATTAACGCAAAGATCCGCACAGCTTACGTCTACCCCAGAAGGAAGGTCGTCACCTTTAATGGCGTTCCAATAGTTTTTTTTGTACAACGGCTTCACATCATCAACCGTCAGCTCACGCATTAGGTCTTTCGGCGCTGGCTTGCCGGTATACTTAGCCCAGTTCCAGGAGGTGACGCCAAGCATTGTGCTGCCTTCGTTGCCGTGACCATCGCCTTTGCGATTGCCGCTGTCGCGCTGATCGTCAGTAAAAAGTCCCTCATGTTCAATCAACATTTTAAAAAACGGTTCCCAGTTCTTTTTCATTTTGATAATCCTTTTGTTCGCTCAAAACTACGCATGCCAGCAAGACCAAGCATCCCTGTCAAAACGGGAAGCATTACACCCATGTCTGCTTGCGGCACCATAAAGCCAAACCCAGCGGCGATAGGAGAAATCAGAAAATTTACGGCTAATCCCAGCACACAGACATACCCACACAGCGGCCTCCAGGACGCTTGAAACCAGTTACCCTTTGCCTCGGTTTTGTTTACTTCTACTTGCGCCAACAGGGCTTCCTGTGCGTGTCGATCAGCCATTGTGCTTAGACTGTGCGCCAACTCTGCCGCCTTGTCTTTGTCTTGAATAAATTTTCCAACGAGTTCTGTCGCGGGAGCAATCAGTGCGCCTATGATACTCATGTGTTTTCCTTTATTTCAAAGCAATACGTTACTGTGTTGCTATCTGTGATTAAAACTTTTGCTTCGTCTTTGGCTCTAACGCATGAGCTATTATCCTCGAACTGGCCCAACTCAAAATGGTTGACAGTGTTGTTTAATAGCTGGAACCACACCAACACCCACATCAAAATTTCTCCAGATATTTGCCGAGCGCAAAGACCATTCCAGCCATTCCAACTATTGCAAGCAAGCCAGCGAAACTAAACATTATAGTTTCCATCAACTCTTCACGTTCTTTTTCTTTTTGTTTCTGCGCCGCCTTCCGAGCCACACGGGCATCCGCCTGATATTGCTGCCACTTGTCCCAAGTGCCAGGCAAAGCATATAATCTGCACCAAGACTCCAATTCACGCCGCTGTTCTTTAATTTTTTCAAGAGCTTGGAACTCTTCCCAATCGCCTTCCGCGCCACCAGTTAACGCTGTTAAAGGGTTATTCTTCTTGCGCTTTACAGCATCTTTCAGATCATCTTCAGCGGTGAGAAACTTGCCGACTTGACTGACAAGCCCTTTAACTTCGTTGCCATTTTCCAAGCACTTCTTGATAACAGAATATGCGGCATTAGCTGCCATGATTGTTTCAAGAACAGCCACTAACTCAGCCCATCTTCAAAAGAACTGTTACCAAAAGACCAATAATAGACGCAGCCGCAGCAATCATAATCGATTCCATCCTCTTGATTCTAATATACAAATCCTTTAGCTGGATTCGCATTTCTGTTTTGATGGCAATCATCTCTCTGTCCAATCCATCAATGCGCTCATGCGCAGATGATACTGTTCTTTTGTCCATTGAGTATTCCTATTTATTCCGGTTTCGTGGGCCAAGTTACATCTGGGAACCCAGCTTGCTGTGGGACATCCAAGAGGGCAGTCCTGTATGTAGCCCACTCAGCCTGCTTGTCAGATGATAAAGCAGCCCAGCGAAGTGGGTTGCCCACAAAGGCATCAACCTCAAGCAAGAGCTGGTCACGTTGGCTGCGTACTTGTGCCGCCGCTGCTGTTGCCAGTTCTTCAGCAGTAGGGGCAACATAAGCTGCGAAGTCTGTACCGATTAGAGCCATGACTGCATCGTTGTCGATGGTTGTGTCTGTGTCGGCAGGGTCTAAACCATAAGGTATCCAACCGTAGTCTGGATGATCAATCTCAACTTCCATACGAGCATTGTCTGCTTGCAGTGACTTTGCGTTGCGTACTTGTGTTATTGTTATGCTCATTATGCTGTCCTCACAAAAAGAGTTGTAGGCTGTTTACGCTTGCCAGAAGCAAGTTGAGTTTCCCCCATCGCTCTCCAAGTCCCTGATAAGGCAGAACTATTTTCATCACCTACAGTTATATCGCCACTTGGCTTATACTCTGGGCGTCCAGGTGGGCCATTTGCTGAACTATCAGTAACCTCTGCTGAAAGACCAGCAGGGAAAATTCCGCTTCCAGCATAAGTAGTCCCTGCAACCCAAGCAGCTTGGTCGGCGTTTGTGTAAGGTCGGCGACCAAATACATAAGTCCCAACAGCGCCGTAGGTTGTACTAGAAGTAGGAGCCGCTGCCCAAGTTAATCCGCCAGTATTGCCTGACTGTGCCGTGAGCATATAGCCATTAACAGGAGCATTTGATACTTGCATCTTAGCTTCGTTTACGGCCTGATCTGCAAGTTTACCTTGGGTCACATTAGCATCTGCAATGTGTGCGGTATCAATACTACCATCCACATACTGATTTGAATCAACAGAGTTAGCTGCCATCTTAGCTACAGTAACTTGAGCATCAGCTAGGTGTTCTGTGTCAATAGAACCGTTTACAAAAGAATCTGAGTCCACAGAGTTAGCTGCCATCTTAGCCGCTGTAATTTGACCATCAGCAATGTGTGCTGTGTCAATAGAACCGTCTGTATAATGTTCAGAGTTGAGCGCATTATCAGCAATCTTAGCGCCCGTGATTGCATCACCAGCAATATACGCACTAGCAATTGCTGTGCCTTGCCAGACACCTGTGCCGATTGTTCCAAGTGTAGTGATTGAAGTAGTACCCACAGTAGCTAAAGTATCTAACTTAGAACCGTCAGCCGATAAATCCCGACCATCTACTGTTTGTGTACCAGCCATTGTTAAATTGCCAGAAAGTTGACCACCTGACAGTGGAAGAAATCCAGAGCCAACAGTAACGCCAGCAACCCAAGAACTTCCGTTATAAACTTTAAGAGTATCACTAGTTGTATTATAAAATAAATCACCCTCGTCTAAATTAGAACTAGGGTCGCTCCCGCCGCTGGAATAAACAGAAGCAAATGCAGCAATGCCAGACAGATTTGACGCGACAGTATTAACATTACCTATTGCCCCAGACACGTTAGACATTGCGGTAACATTAGCAGATGTGCCTAGTATGCCTACGTCTTCGACAACAGCGGCAGTGCCTAATAAACCCATTGCAGTTACATTTGCACTAGTCGCCAACACGTTCATGTCGGTTACAATGTCGCTTGTGGCTAGCGTATTTAAATCTGAGATTATGTCTGAGCTAGCTAAAGTATTCATATCAGAAACAACGTCAGCGGTTCCTAGAATACCCATGTCAGTAATTACTGCGCTGGTTGCCAGCAAGCCCATGTCCTCAATAACGGCGGCATTTCCTAGAAGGCTCATGTCTTCAACAACAGCAGCCGTACCAAGCAAGCCCATATCTTCTATCACAGCAGCCGTTGCTAGAAGGTTCATATCCGTAACAATGTCGCTCGTAGCAAGTATAGCCATATCAGCTACAACATCGTTAGTACCTAGGATTGCCATGTCAGCTACAATAGCGTCAGTACCAAGTATCGCCATATCAGCAATAACAGCATCAACGCCCAGTTTTGCCATTGCCGATACATTGCCAGATGTACTAAGCAGCCCCATGTCTTCAATAACTGCACTTGTCGCCAGAAGCCCCATGTCTTCGACCACAGCGGCGGTGCCAAGAAGGTTAATGGATGCCGTTACACCAGATAAACTTTGAACCGCTGTAATAGATGGCCCAGCTTCTGGGTTTCCTGACGTTGCATTGAAGCCAAGGACAGTACCTTTTCTAGCATCTTTGTTTGGGAGCGTCAGGTCTACGCTGGCAGCGTCATCGACGGGTGCTTTGACTGTTCGCGAAAGAACCTCTTGCTGTTGTTGCTGCACCATGACGTTTGTGTCAAAATCGCTCTCAAGCGCAGCGGCTGTAATGTTTCCGCCCGACGTATAGACAGACGTCCGAGATAGCGGCGCGTCACCCATTATCGTTATTGTCTGCGAAGATGTGGGGAAGTTGTTAGATGTAAACGAAACGGATCCGGTGCCATCGCCACTAAGTGAGACAGTATAATGTGTACTCAGTGTTTTAAGGGTTGTGTCTACAAACACATCGACCTCGGCTTCTGCATTGACCTGGAAGGCGAATGAGAATGGGCCTGCGCTGCCATTGCCGCTGCTTTGTGCTTTTCTAGCCGTTGCTGAAATCGAAAACGTAGCCATTTACCAATCCTTACTTTTAGTCTTTGTACACTTTATCCACAGTTTTGTCACTGGGCCATATTAAGTAGGTCGAGTTGCGGGTCGCTAATGACCATAAATTTCCTTGCACCCTGCCGTCGCGAAGAGAGAATGCTGTTTAATGCGTCAAACCTGTCTTCATCAGTCGGCAACAATGCATATTCTGTTGAATTCATTTCTGCGTTTAAAGCGGGTAGAAGTGCGTCGTCTGGATTGTACCCGAGGTCACCCAACATCCGGCCTTTTTCGTCTACCATGTTAAGGGATGTGACAAAATCGTTGTATTGTACGCCGTTAAGCAATGTTCCGTTTATGCGCTTGCTGTGAAAAGAAAACGAACCAAACCCAGTTTCGCTTAAACGTATTAGCTCTTGGTCTAGGTCTGTGTAGCCGCCTGTTTGTATCCGAACAGGGTTCCATGTCTCAGACACTTTACCACTGCCGGCGGTCCTAACGTCACCCCAAAAGTTTAGCTTTGGCGGTAGTTGGTCTGAGAACATGGGGTTTCGAGACTTAGCGCCTTGAATCACACTATAAAACCCCTGCATGAATGCGGGTGCCTCAGTGTATAAATCACCGGTAATCGGATCTGTCCCTGGCGGTAGCATGGTATTACTCATCTCAGGATTGTTGAGCCGCTCCATCGTTGCATAGAAACTGTTCTGAGAAATTAACGGATATTTACCGTCCGATAGATACTCCGCTGCATAACTCGGCAACCCGCCTAAAGAGCGGTCCAAATTGCCAAGAACATTCGTGCCAACGCTGGCAACCTGGCTGCCGGCGAACTTAGACATCCGTTCGAAAAAATCTTCTTGGGTCTGGAACGAACCGCCAGCCGCCGACATAAGCTCCGACACACCTTGCAAAAACGGCATATTCCCAGCATACTCTGCCGCCGCTAGCGTGTAGGCTTTAGACATAAGCGCCACCATATTTGGGTCGTCTTCATATCGCGCATATTCAGCCATATCCGCCCCCATAGCCAACATTGCTGATAGCGGATCAAACCGGCTGAACGTGACAAACTTGTATGAGCCATCGTCTTGCTTAAAGCCAACTGAGTACTGTGGCACATTAGCGCCGCCCATTATGTTAATTCTGGTGCTAAAGTCTTTAGGCCCAGACCCAGTAACAATTATGTCGTCGCCGTAATCGCCGTTGGCCAAAGCAAACATAGACATTGCAATCCCGTTGCCGAGAGCAAGCTTGGCTAGTGCATCATCAAATTCAACGCCCGATATTGGCTTGTTGCCCCCTGGAAGAAGTTTTGCGCCAGGGATATTTGATTGTTTAATGCCGCGATAGATTGGCGACCAGTTCAGTGTCCGGTCGTATGCCTCGTTTATGACGTTGGTGGGCGTATTGTAGAATGGCACAACCACTTTCATGCCAGGGATGCCTTGGATTGCTGGCCCCATTCTACCAAAAAAGCCCTCTGGCGCTCCTTGGAACGTCAGCTTTCTTGCTTCCTTTGTCATCATCTCAGACACCTCTGTCGGTGTGTCTGTCATAATGCGTAAATATGCTGCCTCGGCTAATGCCTTTGCTTTTTCCCTGGACATCATTGTTTTACGCGCGCCGGTATATGCTATCTGCGAAGCTCGGTGCGCCTCACGATAAAGGACGCGACGCATAGAAATGACCTTGAAGTATTCATCCTCAGTAGCCAAGAAACGCCCAGGCAACCTTGTGGCTACGCCCAGAGTGTCAATGAATGATTTAAAATAGTCGCCCTGATTAATTGAAGCAGCAATGTCGGCTATGTTGTCTGTACTGCCCAATGAGCGACGGTTGCGGAGGTCAATCTTTGTGACCATGTCACCAGAATCGCCGGTCACAAATGTTTTAGCCATAAGAACTGCCGCATCTTTCTGCGCCATCATAAGCCCGTAAGCTTCAGCGGCAGCCTCACCCATGTAGCGCTGGTCGCCTACATCACCACGCAAACCGCCCATCGTGCGGACGTTACCAATGGCCCCAGCCAAACCGCGTTCCGCCAACGCAAGAAACTGAAACGATGCGTTGCCAGCCACGTTTATCATGTGGGTGACGGGCGAAGAGAGTAAGGCGTTTATGTAGTTTTCCATTGCAAAATCGTAAGTCTTCGCAGCCCAACCTTTTTCAGCGTACTTGGCCCGAGCGGCTGGCTTTTGCAGCGCCAAGAAAGTGTGCAGATGGTAATCGACCAAGCCGTCATCCATTTCGGAGATAAAGTTGTTTAGGTTGTCCGCATAGGTGCTAAGATCCATGCCCTCAAGCTTGGCTACGTTGGATATAACGGATAGCCCTCGACCGTATTCTGATACGTTCCCAGACACTTGGGCAGCAAGGTTTGATTGGATGGTGGCCATGATGCGCAGCTTTTTAAAGGCTTCGTTTTTAGCGGCTTCCTGTTCTGGCAAATAGGCCGGCATATTGAGTGCCTTGCGCGCGCCAAACTCCATTTCCTTGCCTAGCTTTATAACGGCGACTAAACCACCTAGCACGTCTTCCGCCGGCAGAACCTCCCCAGGCTTGCGACCCAACATTTTGTATATGATGCCATCATAACCAGTAAGGTTAGCCATGGCCATCATGGCGTCCATAGATTGCTTTTCGCGCCGAAGATGCTGAAACAGATCAACATTGTTTTGCTTGATGTTTTTGAGAACGGTTTCAATATCGAAGTCGCCAGGGTCGGTATTGAAAATCTCTCCGATGCGTCCCATGTTTAGACCGCCTTGGAACCCACCTTCCTCTAGCGCTTTATTAAGAGCGATGAGGTCGTTGTTTTCCATTGCCTTAATGACAACATCCCCCGATGGGCCTGTGGTAACTTCGTCGTCAGGTACTTGAGCGCCATAGGACCGTTGCTCGGCACCTTCAACAACTCTGCCAGCTTTTTCGACGCCGGCCTCGATAAGGTCTCTGATAAATCTAGCCATTAAACGCCCCCCTGCTTAGAGGCGAAAACATTAGTTAGCTGAGATTTCGCCTTGTTGTTTTTTAACTGAACCGGAGACGTAAAGGTCACGGGCAGTCTTGCCGCCCTTCTGGGCTGCAATTTGACGACGCAACTGTTTGATACCAAAATCATCATCAGTTGCCCCCGCCGCTAACTGTCGTTGCAGTTGAGCTTCCAAGGTATTCGCCATAGCCCGTCCCTCCATTTATCCATTCGGTTCCAGACCGATCAGTATTTTTAAACACTTCCGTCTCGTAATGGACAACATCAGCATAAGTTATACCGTCTATTTTTGCAATATCTTGCATTATATTGTAGAATAGGTCAGCCTTATCTGCAAAAATTTGCGTTGAATTTGCAACATCAAAGGCGTCATCAAATTCTGGTATGTATTGGAAGCGAATGCCAACCAGGCCGGCAGTGCTTTCATTAGTGCCAGCTTGAACATCAAACCTGTCAGATTGGCGCGCATCTGTTACAAACGTGAACCCATCAATTCCGCGTTCTCGCAGAATAGCCGTAACCTGTTGAGCGTAGTCCACGCCTTGGCGTTCTTTGAAATAAACCTCGACACCTGGTCGCGCCGTTTCAGAGTTTCCATCTACAACCTTAGATAGGAATACAGCATCTTGGTCATACTTGCGGCCAGCTTCAATCAAAGCCCTTTTGACATTTGTCGGATCAAAATTAGTTTGGGTTACTATTTCAAAATTTAAAGCCCTCTCAGTTTCGCCAACAAATTCACCAACCGTGTTGTTTGCTTGGAAACCAATTACCGATGCATCCGAGGCCAGTGGCGCCGTCAATTCGGATGCCAGTTCTGCTTGATCAACATTGGTTGGGACTTGCCCTGGCCGTTCCCTAGAAACGCCAGCAACATATCTCTGCGCTTCACCCTCAAGGGTTCCCAGCTCAGACTGAGCCGCCACAATGTCTTCTGGAGTACTGTCTTGCTTATTAATAATGCTGCGAAGTTCAGCAGCCCTTTCTCTGTCAGGCGACCCTCCGAACTTGCTTTCATAATCAAATGATCCACCTTCACCGACTTTTGAAGTCCATCCATTCTGTGACCAGAGTTCCTTTTCCATAAACCACACGACTGCTTGCAAGTCGTCTGGCCCCATATCTCCTAACCCTGGATCGAAGCTCTTAATGACACCAGTGCTGTTTATTATGCCGCTAGCCTCTGAGAAAACTTCCTGACCGAAACCAAATTCTTGCCCAATCTTTGGACCTTGCATTGTTGATTTGGTTAGATGCTTGCCCGACACGCCAGGTTCCGCTGGGGGTGGTATGCGGCCACGCCCAGAAGCTTTGCGCAGATAACGTGCGGCCCACACATCAATAGTGGCATCGCTGCCGTATCCAATCAGGTTGCCGGTGAAGTTAATAGTTTTAGGGGACGCGCCAGGTTTGATTTGCCTAAACATATTTATAAGGGCATCTGTGGCGGCGGGGCTATTTGCTCCGAACATTTGACCCGCTGCGTTTCTGATTAAACTAAAATCGTCAGCTTCATCCGCGTCCAGTGCAAAAATTGCCGGTCCTTTTTTGCCGCCGTCCGCTAGATACTTTTCGTATGCCTTTATTTGGCCATCAAATTCCCCACGGGTAAAACGTCGCAATACTTCAAGCGAATTAGTGTAGTTTCGCTGCACGTTAGTTTGTGCGGAAGTTGCTCCGAGAATGTCTGCAAACACATCGCCCAAACCGCCAAATTCTTTGCGCAAGCGAGTACGCATTGAACGATACCAGTTAGCCTCTTCAATGATATTAACAGCCGCTTGGTCGCCATCTTGCGCCCTTTGCACTAAAGAGCTAACGTCTTTGACCATTGTATCAACCATTTTACGTTTATGGTTTTCGGGTTTTACGTTAGGATTTAGCGGCTTGTTAAATTCATATGAAGGTTGTTGCCATTTGATTTTAACCTTGCCGTCGCGGTCAATTGTGTAGGACGGAGATTTTTCGTTTGAGCCTACTTTTATGGGCGTCCAGCCCTCTGATGTTGGATATTTATTTTTTATTTCTTGAACGACAGCAACAGCCTCTTTTGCAGACTCAGGATTTGGAGCGCTTGCAGATATGAAGCCACGCTCATCTTTTCCTATTGATGCTTTTCGTCCAACC
>Ga0207905_1000208_pt1 | contig 16043 bp, 29 predicted proteins | sample LinPmetageLP49_FD_184060 | JGI IMG/M metagenome (GOLD analysis project Ga0207905, IMG submission 184060) | Marine viral communities from the Subarctic Pacific Ocean - LP-49 (SPAdes) | ecosystem: Environmental > Aquatic > Marine > Oceanic | place: Pacific Ocean | collected 2011-08-27 | reverse complement strand
CAGGTACTTTAAGCAATCTGCCTGGTGGATTAAAAGCAAGAGGCTTGCGTATAAAAGGCGATGATACCCCTATAATGCCTGGAGAATTTAGAGATGTTGATGTACCAGGTGGTGCTATCAGAGACAACATTACTTTTTTACCATACAAAGAACCATCAGGAACTCTATATCAACTGCTACAAAACATAGTAGAAGAAGGAAGAAGGTTTGCTAGCATATCTGATATGAAGATATCTGACATGAATAGTCAAGCTCCAGTAGGAACTACACTTGCATTACTTGAACGAAATCAAAAGGTTATGAGTGCAGTACAAGCTAGGCTTCATGCTTCTATGAGAAAAGAATTTGATATCCTGGTTGGCATAGTAAAAGACTTTACTGAACCTGCTTACCCATATGAAACGGATGAAGAAGAATTTATTAAAGGCTCAGACTTTGACAACAGAGTAGACATACTTCCTGTATCTGATCCGAATGCAGCAACAATGGCTCAAAGAATTATGCAGTATCAAGCTGCAATGCAATTGGCACAATCATCTCCTGAGATGTACAACTTACCAGAACTACACAGACAGATGCTAGAAGTATTAGGCATAGAAGATGTAGATACTATTATTCCTGATACAGACGATATCAAACCAGTTGATCCTGTAACAGCAGTACAGAATTTAATTAATGGTAAACCTGTCAAAGCCTTTATAGAACAAGACCATGAAGCTCATATTGCTACAATGCTTTCTACTCAACAAAATCCTGAAATAATGAAGATAGTACAACAGAGTCCTAAAGCACCTGTAATACTTGCAGCAGCTTCTGATTATGTAAATCAACATTTGACCATGCAATTTAGAAAACAAATTGAACAAGAAATGGGTGTAGAGTTACCACCAGAAGGTGAACCTTTACCAGCAGATGTTGAAAAACGTATATCAGCCCTTGTAGCTCAAGCAGCACAAAGAGTTTCTGGTACATCACAACAAAGAGCAGAACAAGAAAGAATAGAAGAACAACAAAAAGACCCACTTATTCAAATGAAAGAAAGAGAAGTGGCTATTAAAGAAGGTGAATTACAACGTAAAGCTGCTGAAGATCAAGGCAGATTACAACTTGATGCAACCAAAGCAGCTAATAGAGATGAAATAGAAAGAGAAAGATTAAAATCACAAAATGAATTAGCTGGTATGAAAATTGGACAGCAAGTTGCTAGCGATTTGCAAGACAATGAACAAGAAAATAAAAAACAAGAAAGAGAAGATTATAAGCTTGGACTTGACATTGGTATAGATTTAGCTAAAGATATCAATAAGAATGAATAATGATATCACTCAGCTATCACTCTCAGAACATCTGAAGATAAAGCTGCGTGGTATGATGAACGAACATGCCGATCATATAGCTTCTGGAGCTTGTAAAGATTTTAACGAGTATCAGAAAATGACTGGCATTATCGAGGGTTTAGCCCTTGCAGAACGAGAACTCTTAGATTATGTCGAAAGAGTCCTCACAGAATAGGAACTCGACTCCTTAAAGTCGTGCAAAAAATATGAGTAAAGCAGAAGTAAAGATACCTAAGCCAGAAAGCGTAAAAGCACCTGATATAAGCAACGAAACTAAATCACAACTACCAGAACCTTCAGGTTGGAGAATATTAGTAGCAATGCCTAGAGCAGAAGAAAAAACTGATGGTGGTATTGTTAAAGCCTCCCAAACGATAAAAGACGAAGAAGTAAGTAATATTTGCGGATACGTTATGAAGTTAGGACCAGAATGCTATAACGACACTAAAAGATTTCCGAGTGGACCTTGGTGTAAAGTTGGCGATTGGGTAATATTTCGTGGTTACTCAGGCACTCGCATGAAAATGTACGGACAAGAGTTTCGCTTAATTAATGACGATACTGTGGAAGCAGTAGTCGATGATCCAACAGGAGTAGTTAGAGCATGAGTGAAACCGAAATAATAAATGAAGAACCAAATATGGGTGAGACTGTACAACAGTCAGAAGAAATAAAATTTTTTGGTAAACAAACAGAAATAGACAATACAATTCCTGAAGGATTAGAAATTGAAATTGTAGATGATACTCCAGAAGTAGATCGCAGACCTGCTAAAGCAGAAGATACGTCACCAGATGTAGATGATGAAACTGTAGATAGAGAAATAACTGACTATAGTAAAAGAGCTGGCGATAGAATTGCTAAAATTAAATATGAGTTTCACGAAGAACGTAGAGCAAAAGAAGCTGCTACTAGAGAATCTCAAGAAGCTGTAAAACGCTTACAAACATTAATGTCTGAAAACCAAAAGCTACAAGCTATGGTTCAACAAGGCGGTCAAGTTTTAAATAAACAAGCACAAAACAATGCACTATGGGCAAAAAAGAATGCTCAAGAACAATTTAAAAAAGCTTACGAAGAAGGTAATGCTGATGAAATGACTAAAGCTCAAGAGTTATTATCAAGAGCAACTTTAGCAGAACAGCAATCACCTAATATAGCAGCCACTTTACAACAACAAGTGGCACAAAGTTTACCACAGCAAGAAATGCAAGCTGCACAACCTGATCCAGATATGCAAGCATGGTCACAAAAAAATCCCTGGTTTATGGGAAGTGAAGCTGTACATAAAGAAATGACTTCTTATGCTATGTATGTAGATCAAAGCTTACAAGCTAAAGGTGTTGATCCTGCTAGTAAATCAGAAGAATATTACAATGAAGTTGATAACGCTATGCGTAACCAATTTCCAACTTTTTTCGGTGTAACTTCAACACCTGAGATAGAAATATCTCAAGAAGATTCACCAAAACGACAGCCTACAACGGTTGTTGCATCCGCAACGAGGGATAGCGGTAACAAAAAACCCACGCAAATACGTCTTTCTCAGACACAAGTTAAGCTAGCTCGCCAACTTGGTATTAGTCCTGAGCAATACGCAAATCAATTATTAAAGGAGTCTTAAATGTCAGAAGAAAATAATAACACTAAAGAGGTGGAATCAGTTTCTACTGATACTTCTAGTAACCAAGAGCGTACCCCTAGGGAAACAGAAAGCCGAGAGGCTACCCAACACACACAAGATTGGGAAAATGTGTCAAACCTACCGTCACCTAATCCACAAGAAGGCTGGGTATTTAGGTACATCAGAACTGCCCTTTTAGGTCAATCTGATAATCCGAATGTATCAAGACGCTTTCGTGAGGGATGGATTCCATGTGAACTGCAAGATCACCCTGAGTTGCAAATTCATATGATGGACCATGGCTCAGAGTGGGCAAAAAAAGGTAATGTAGAAATAGGTGGACAATTATTGTGCAAGATGCCAGCAGAAAAAGCGAAAGCTAGAGATGAACACTTTGCTAATTTAGCTCAGTCTCAACTCGAATCTGTTGATAATGTGTACTTTAAAGATCAGGATGGAAGAATGGCGACCAAACAAGTGTTTGAGCGTAATTCTAAAACAACTTTTGGTAAAGATTCTTAGGAGTCTTTAATAATTAATTTAATTTAAGGAGACAATATGTCTACAACAGCAGCTCCATTTGGAGCAAGACCCATAGGTACAGTTGTTGGAAGCCCTTATCAAGGAAAAGTTACTCATTACAAAATTAAAAATGCATATGGAACTTCTATATTCTATGGCGATTTTGTAAAGTTAGCGGATGATAACCCTAATACCACTATCCAAAAAGATACTGGTACTACATCTTTAACACCAATTGGTGTTTTCCTTGGTTGTGCTTACACCGACCCTACTACAGGTCAATTCACACCAAATCAATATTTCCCAGCATCAATTGCTGCGGATGATATTGTAGCGTATGTTGCAACTGATCCTTTTGTAATTATGCAAATGCAAGGCGATGAAACTCTAGGTCAAGACGACTTAGGAAAAAATTTCGCAGTCGTGCAGACAGCAGGAACTACAACAATCGGAAACAGCAAAAACGCAGTCGATGGCAATACAGCAGCTACTACCAACACACTACCATTAAAACTCATTGACTTTGTTGATGGACCTGATAGTGCTATTGGTGATACTTATACTGATGTACTTGTAATGTTTAACGTGGGGCATCAATTGCTCAACACAACTGGTATTGGTTAAGGAGTAATATTATGGCAGCTATATCAAGAGCGAATGAGCTACATCAACTCCTACCAGGACTTAATGCCTTGTTTGGGGAAGAGTACAACAACTACGAGAACGAGCACGAAGAAATTTATGCAACTGAGAATTCTGAAAGATCATTTGAAGAAGAACTCAAATTGTCAGGTTTCGGCGCAGCTCCCGTGAAAAATGAAGGATCAACTATCAGTTATGATGTTGCTCAAGAATCTTTCGTGGCTCGTTACACACACGAAACAATAGCTATGGGCTATTCAATCACAGAAGAAGCAATGGAGGATAACCTCTATGTTTCTCTCTCTGGTAGATATACTAAAGCTTTGGCTCGTGCAATGGCTTACACAAAACAAGTGAAAGCAGCGTTTCCATTAAATAATGGATTCTCTACAGCTTTCTCTTCAGGTGATGGTGTTGCTTTATTTAGCACAGCTCACCCACTTGTAAGTGGTGGAACTAACAGCAACAGACCTTCTTCAGGTGCTGACTTGAATGAAACATCTCTAGAAGATGCAGTTATTCAAATCGGTAAATATACTGATGAAAGAGGTCTTAAAATTGCAGCTAGACCAAGAAAACTAATAGTACCATCTGATCTTCAGTTTGTTGCTACTAGACTATTGCAAAGTGATTACAGAGTCGGTACTGCTGACAATGACATCAATGCTATCAAAACAAATGGAGTGATCCCAGAAGGATACTCAGTTAATCATTATTTAACTGATACCAATGCTTTCTTTATCACTACAGATATACCTGATGGCATGAAGCATTTCGTCAGAAGTCCTATGACTACATCTATGGATGGTGACTTTGAAACTGGTAATGTTAGATACAAAGCTAGAGAAAGATATTCCTTTGGAGTATCCGATCCACTAGGTATCTTTGGATCACCAGGTAGTTCGTAAGAACTTTAAGAGGGAGGCTCAAATCGAGTCTCCCTTTTTTTTATCTAGGATATTTTTAACTTGTCTATCAACTGACCTAGCAGACTTGCCAAGATGATAGATTTATTCCTTTAGGAGGAATTATGGCTAACACAACTTTTAATGGACCAGTTAGGTCCGAAAATGGTTTTAAAACAATAGACGTAGCTTCATCAACAGGTGTTGTTACAGATGGTTTAGTAATAAACGCTGATGGTAATATTTATACTGATGATGGTGCACATATTCAATATGCAGCAGCTACAGGGGTTGGACCTTCTGATTTAATTATAGGTAAAAGCGGAAGCCAATACGGCACAGCTAATCCTTATGCAGAAAGTGCAACAGCTTTATTTCCACTAGGTTCTAAAATGATTTATGGTAATAACGTATATCGTTATGTTGGAATTGGTGGAACTGCAGTAACAGCAGGTAAGCTTTTACAACAACCAGCAATAGTTTCTGACCATGCAAATATGACTGCAACAGCAGCCGTAGCAGCAGGCGAAACAGCAATATCTGTAGAAACAGGTGGAACTGATTTAACATTAAATCAATACGCAGGTGGTTATCTTTGGGTAAACGATGTAAATGGTGAAGGACAAATGCTTAGAGTTAAATCTAACCCTGCTCACGATCATTCAACTGATCCGTCAGTAGTAATAACTTGTTATGATGCTTTAGCAACTGCCTTAACTACTAGCTCACAATTATCATTATTAGCTGATCCAAGTAATGACCTTATTGTTGCTCCAGCAGCAGAAACAGGTGCATTAATGGGTGCTACAGTAATTGACCTTACAGCCGATTATTTTGGTTGGGCAGTTATATCAGGACCAGCAGCTTTATTAACTGTAGGAACTTTAGTTGTAGGTAATGCAGCAGTTCGTTCAGGTGGTACAGCAGGTGGAGTTGCTCCAGCAACAGATAATGTGTTAATGGAAGTTGGTGATGTAATGGCTGTATCAGCAAATACAGAATACTCACTAATTAACATGAATCTAGGTTAAGGGGTAAAAAATGGCAGACGCAGTAACTTCTCAAACCATTATAGATGGTGAAAGAAACTGTATTATTAAGTTTACCAATGTCAGCGATGGTTCTGGCGAATCCGCAGTAGCTAAAGTAGATGTTTCTGCTTTAACATCTAACGCAGCAGGTGTAGCCTGTTCAGAAGTTAGAGTAATGCGAGTGAGCCATGCCATTGTTGGTATGTCAGTTCAAATGTTTTTAAATGCTACAGCTAATGTTCTTCTTATGGAATTAGCAGAAAGTAGTAATGGACATATGGACTTTAAAGACTTTGGTGGACTTCCTAATAATGCAGGAGATGGTAAAAATGGAGACATTTTATTTACCACAAAAGGTCACAGTTCAGGAGACACTTACTCTATCGTTTTAGAGATGATTAAAGTGTATTCTGATTAATAGGAATTTATTATGGCTAAAAGCAAAAATTATGTAATATCTGAAACTGGAGAATTTCCAGCACAATATAAAGTTTTACATCTAAATGAAGATGGTATCTACAGACCTGTATTTGGTCCTGATCCTGATTTAGAAGATGCAGAACGTAAGTGTGCTGAAATGAACGGGGAAAGATCAAGGAATGATAAAGGGCAACTTGTTGCTGACGATCCTTCTACACCTGATGTTAATGAAGCTTATGTTGGTGGTAAAACACCAAAGAAAAAAGCTACAAAAAAAACAACAGCAAAAAAAACAACTACTAAGAAAAAGTAGTATCATCTATATTTATAATACTCTGGTAAAACGGAGTATTATATTTATCTAATTGGAAAAATTATGAAAGGAACTAAAAAATCAAAGTACATGGCTGGCGGTGGTAAATCTACTAAAGGTATGGCTGGCGGTGGAAAATCAACTAAATATATGGCAGGTGGCGGAAAATCTACTGAAACAGGTAAAAGAATGCAAACATATAACGAATATGTGAAAACAATGTTTGGTGGTGGCATGACATCTGAACCAGCTATGAAAAAGAAAAGAACTAAAGGCATGGCAGGTGGCGGAAAATCTACTAAATATATGTCTAGAGGCGGTAAAAGCTAATTAAATTTTTTAATGACCAAAAGAAAAAGAGAGAACCCTATACCCAAAACAACTAAGGGTAAGGGTGCAAATTATCGCTCTACTAAGTCTGGTGCTGGTATGACTAAAAAAGGAGTTGCTGCATATCGTAAAGCAAATCCAGGTTCTAAGTTAAGTACAGCAGTAACAGGTAAAGTAAAGAAAGGTAGTAAGGCTGCGAAACGCAGAAAGTCTTACTGTGCTAGGTCTTTAGGTCAATTAAAAAGAAGTTCGGCTAAAACTAAAAACGATCCTAACTCAAGAATTAGACAGGCTCGTAGAAGATGGAAGTGTTAATATTATGACAATATCAAGAGCGAATATGAGAAATCAGATACAAAAAGCTCCTGCTTCAAAAAAGAAAAAAAGCAAGACTAAATCTGGTATTACTATCACTAGAATTAAAAAGGATAAATAATGGCTACAAGTGGAACTACTACATTTAACTTAGACATAAGCGATATTATGGAAGAAGCTTATGATCTTTGTGGTTTAGAGTTACGTTCTGGCTATAGTTATCGTGGAGCTAAAAGAGCTCTAAACTTAGTATTTTTAGAATGGCAAAATAAAGGTTTAAACCTTTGGACTGTAGAACAAGGAAGTGCAACTTTAATAGCTGGAACAAGTAGTTATACTATTGATTCTAGTGCTTTAGATGTTGTAGATGTTTTTGTTAGAACTGATGCTGGAGATGCAAACAAACAATTTGATCAAAGATTAAATCGTATATCAAGAACTGAATACAATCACCAAGCAAATAAATTAACACAATCTAAACCTACACAGTTTTATGTAGATAAAGACAATGATGCAGTAAAAATTGTTGTTTGGTCTACACCTGATGCTGATCAAACTTATTCATTAATATATGATTATGTAAAAAGAATTGAAGATGTTGGTACTGTAGCAAGTAATAATGCTGAAGTACCTGCTAGATATCTTCCTTGTCTTACTTATGCACTAGCTTATAACTTAGCTTGTAAATCACCTGAATCTTTAAATAGAGTACCTATGATAAAACAAAGGTATGACGAACTATGGAGAGATGTAAGTGATGCAGATAGAGAAAAAGCAGCAGTAAGATTTGTACCTGATTTATCTATTAGTGGTTACTAATGGCATACGCAAGAGCGAGCAAAGCCCTAGGTCAATGTGATCGTTGTGGTTTTTCTTACAGATTAAATACTCTTCAATATGAAATAGAAGATGGTAAACGAAATGGATTAAGAGTTTGCCATGAATGTTTAGACGAAGATCAGCCACAGTTAAAACTAGGACAGGTAAATACTTCTGATCCGCAAAACTTATATAATGCAAGGGTAGACACAGGTAGAGCAATTTCAACAAGATATTCTTCTTTTGACCCTATAGGAGGAGGAGTAACAGTTTTTGGTTCTTCTACTATGGGTTTAGATATAACAGGTGAAATTGGTAAATTAAAAGTGAGTACAGAATGAGTTGGACATTTACAACATTAAAATCGGCTATACAAGATTATACGCAAAATACTGAATCAACTTTTGTTGCTGATTTAAGTATTATTATTCAACAAGGTGAAGATAGAATAGTAAAGTCAGTAGAACTACCAAACTTTAGAAAAAATGTTACGGGTACGTTTACAAGTGGCAATCAATACTTAGAAACTCCTAGTGATTATTTATATCCTTTTTCTTTAGCAGTATTAGATGATAGCAATAACTATAGTTATTTATTAAATACAGATGTAAGCTTTATAAGAGAAGCTTATCCATCTGCATCTACAACAGGTACACCTAAACACTATGCACAATTTGATGATACAACTTTTATAGTTGGTCCAAGTCCAAGTTCAAATTTAAATGCAGAACTACATTATTACTATGTACCACAATCAATTACAGCATCAGCCGATGGCACAAGTTGGTTAGGAACAAATGCATCAGAATTATTGCTTTATGCTAGCTTAATAGAAGCGTATACTTTTATGAAAGGCGAACCAGATGTTATGGCTAATTATGAAAAAAGATTTCAAGAAGCATTACAAAGACTTACTTTATTATCTGATGGATATAATCGTAAAGATGCTTATAGGGATGGTCAAAGAAAAATAGATGTCTAATGACCCCATAAATGAGCTACAAGGCAAAAATATTGCAATCGTAGCTATGGGTCAAAGTCAGATAGATTTTCATCTCTCACAGACGCATAGCGTTGAATTTGACGAAGTTTGGGCAATAAATGCAATGATAGGAGTTTTACCTAATATAGATAGAGCTTTTATATTAGACCCAATGAGTAGATTCCTGGATACTGAAGATGCTGGAACTATGACAGCTATGATGAGAAAACAACTACCTTTGTGTAAATTTCCTATTTATACCTGTGAGTTAGACGAAAGAGTTCCTAGTGCCATAGAATATCCTATAGAGTCAGTTATCCATGATCTAGGATGTGCTTACTTTAATAATACTATTCCATATGTAATAGCTTATGCTTTATGGAACAAAGTAAACAAAATAAGTATTTTCGGTGTTGACTATACTTATAGAAGCAATATGCATTTTGCAGAAGCAGGTAGAGGATGTGTAGAATTTTGGTTATCTAAATGTATAGATGCTGGTGTGCAAATAGAAATAGCACCAAGATCAACTTTATTAGATACAGATGTTGGATTTGAAGAAAAACTTTATGGTTATCATAGATTAAATAATCCTAAAGTTGCTTATCAAAATGGTCCGACTATGAGTGTCTGTAAGTTATCAGATATACAAATAGAAGAAAAACAAAAGCCTATTGGAATAATAGGTAGAAAAGATTTAAACTTATCTGAACCAGTAGAACCAAAGGAATATTAATGCAAACAGACAAATTTGAAATATCAATAGGTGATTTAGGAGTTCAAACTACAGATAACCGAGGACACTCTATTGAAGAAGTTGCTGAAATGGCAACTAATAAATTAATTTCTATAAGTGATACTGCTCCAGTAGAAATAAAAGCACAAGCTCATGCTTTTAGAGCAAGAACTAAAATGGTTGTTGCACATTACATACAAGAAGGAATAAAAAACCATACTTGTACTATATGCAACGAATTAGAAAAACAAGGTCAGACTGACCTAGCAAATATAATAAGGAGGCTGTAATGGCTATTACTCAAGCAATGTGTACGTCTTTCAAGAAAGAACTATTGGAAGCTAAACATAATTTTTTACTTTCTGGAGGTAATGATTTCAAATTAGCTCTATATACATCAAGTGCAACTATGGGAGCAGCTACAACTGCTTACACTACAACTAATGAAGCAACTGGTACTAATTACACCGCTAAAGGTTCTAGTTTAACTAGAGTTAATCCTTCTACTTCAGGAACAACTGCATTTACAGACTTTGCTGATTTAACTTTCGGCACAGCAACTATAACTGCTAGAGGATGTATGATCTTTAATGACACCGCTTCAGGTGATCCAGCAGTAGCTGTATTTGACTTTGGTGGAGATAAAACATCAACAGCAGGTTCATTTACTATTACATTTCCAACTGCTGACGCATCAAACGCTGTTATAAGAATAGCATAGGAATATAAGTGGCAACAGGTTGGGGTCGTGCTGGTTGGGGTGAAGACTTCTGGGGTGCTACTTCAGTATCCGTTGCTGTAACTGGACTTGCAGGAACTACTACATTAGGTAACGAAGCAAATGTTACTGGTGATGCTAATGTAAGTGAAACAGGTGTAGTCGGAACATCTGCATTAAACTCAGTAGTAGCTGCTGGTTTTGCAATAACAGGTGTATCAGGAACTGCATCAACTGTAGGTCTTGGTGACGAAACAGTAACTTGTGATGCTAATGTTTTTCCAACAAATGTAGTTGGAACTACATCTTTAGGCAGTATAGGACTAGTAACAGTAAATATACTTTCAATTACTGGATTAGTTGGAACGTCTTCATTAGGTACAGAAACAGTACAAGCAGATGCAAATATGTCTGTAGATAGTGTATTAGCTACAGGACAAATAACAAATTTATTAGTTTGGAGTTTAGTTGATGATTCACAAACACCAAATTATTCAACAGTATCAACAACACAATCTCCTAATTGGAGTGATGTTGCATAATGATATATAATTTTATAAGAGGAAAATAAATGGCAAGTACATATGTAAATGATCTTAGATTAAATGAGATGGCTACTGGAGATGCTAGTGGAACTTGGGGAACAAATACAAATACAAATTTAAGCTTAATCGGTGAAGCTTTAGGTTACGGAACAGAAGCTATAACAACTAACGCAAACACCCATACTACTACAGTAGCAGACGGAGCAACTGATCCAGGCAGAGCAATGTATATTGAATACACAGGATCATTAGATTCAGCCTGTACAATTACAATAGCTCCTAATACTGTAAATAGAATGCACTTTATCGAAAATGGTACAAGTGGTTCTCAAAACATAATTATTAAACAAGGTTCTGGTGCAACAATAACTATACCTCCAGGTGATACTAAAGCAGTTTACCTAGATGGTGCTGGTAGTGGAGCTGCGGTAGTTGATGCTTTTGCTAGTCTTTCTGTAGTAGACCTAAAAGTACAAGACGATCTAACAGTTACAGATGATCTTATAGTTGGTGGTGATATAGACCTAGAAGGTGCTATAGACGTAAATGGTACAGCCAACCTAGACGTAGTAGATATAGATGGTGCTGTAGATATGGCTTCAACTTTACAAGTAGATGGTGCTATAACTAATGGCTCTACTATAGTTTCGACTGGAAAAATTACAGCAGATGCTGGTATAGATATTGATAATTTTAATATTGATGGGACTACATTAGCTTTATCTAGTGGTGATATGACTATAGATATTGCAGGAAACATACAACTAGATGCTGATGATAATGGAGAGGTTAGGTTTTTAGATGGTGGTACTCACTTCGCTACAATTAAAAAAGATGGAAACAACGCACTTTTTCAATCTATAGTAGCTGATGGCGATTTTATAATACAAGGTATTGATGACTCTTCTTTTATTTCTGCTCTTATCTTCGATATGTCCGCAGCAGGTGCAGCTACTTTTAATAGTACAATTACTATGCCGAGTGGAGGCGCATTACGTTTTGGAGAACGTGGAAATCTTACTCACGATGCATCATCTTATGATATGACGTTTAACACCAACGGTTTATCTAATACACTTGTAATTACTGGTGATGGAAAAATTGGCAAAGGAACTACGAATCCAGCTGTTGATTTAGATATTAGCAGTTCTCAACCTAACATAAATCTAACTGATTCAGACAACGCACGGATTGCACAACTTAGTGGTAGTGCGGGTGATTTATATTTAAGAGCAGATACAGGAAATGGTGCAGGTTCAAGTAAAATAATATTAGAAATAGATGGTAGCGAAAAAGCTAGAATGGACGCTGATGGTAGAACAGGATTCGGTACAACTACGACAGGTAATGGAAAATTAACTGTACAAGAAACTTCAACAGGTAGTAGTGGTATTTTAGTATTGAATAATGCTAGTACAGTAAATTCAAGCATTACCCCACTAATGCAAATGCAGTTTAATGGAGATTCTTCACTAGGTACTGGTTCAAGATTTATTGCTTTTGCAAATCAAAATGATTTTATAGGTTCTATTACAGGCGCTCCATCAAATGTAGCTTATAACACCAGTTCAGATAGAAATTTAAAAGAAAATATTGTAGATGCTTCCAGTCAGCTTGATATTGTAAAGGCTATACAAATAAGAGAGTTTGATTGGAAAAAAGATTCTCATCACGATTTAGGTGTAATAGCACAAGAACTGTACGAGGTAATACCTAATATTGTTACTGAAGGAAGCGAAACTCCAGATGCAGATGGTTTCGTTATGCCTTGGTCAGTTGATTATGGAAAACTAACACCTTATTTGACACAAGCTATACAAGAACAACAAAAATTAATTGAGTCACTTACGGCTCGTATTACAACCTTAGAAGGATAAAATTATGGCAATATCATATACTTGGGATGTAGCTACTTGTGATGTATACCCCACAAAAAGCAGTAAATCTAATGTAGTACATACAGTACATTGGAGACTAACAGCAACAGACGACACTAATAATGAATCAGATGGCAACCCACAAACAGCTACATTTCACGGAAGTCAAAGTTTAGATACGTCCGATTTGTCTAGTTTTACTAATTGGTCTAGTTTAGACGCAGCTAAAGTACAAAGCTGGGTAGAGGCTGCTTTGACTGCTGATACTGTTACAGCTATGAAAACAGATTTAGATGCACAGATAGCAGAAAAAGTAACACCAACAAACGTACAAAAAACATTAGGATAAAAAAATGGAACAACAATACTTTATAAATATGCTACAAATATTAGATGCGTCAGTAGAAAGAGGCACTTGGAAAGGTGGTGAAATAGAAGGCATAGCTGGTTTACGCAAACAAACACTAGAACAGATTAAACAAATGGCAGAAGCTTCTCAACAAGAAGAAGCTAAAGTTGAATCAATCACTAAGAAGATAGGAGAAAAGTAATGGATATAATTATGAATTTAGTTCAATGGATTACAACAATAGTAACAATTGCTTCTATAGTAGCAGCTTCTACACCAACACCTAAAGATGACGAATGGATTGGTAAGTTATATAAATTTATTGATTTGTTGGCTGTAAATATAGGTAAAGCTAAAGAACAAGCTCCTGTAGTAGAGTCAAAAGATGGCGACAGCTAAAGATGCTTTAAGTGCTATAGAAACGCACGAAAAAGAATGTAAATTAATTTATAAAAGTATAGACGCTAGATTAGAAGCGGGCTCTAAAAAATTTGATAAATTAGAAATGATGCTTTGGGGTGTATATCCATTTATACTAGCTACTGTAATAGCAGCAAAATTTATATGAGCAAAAAAGCAAAATCAAAAGTAAATCAAGCAGGTAACTATACAAAACCTGCAATGCGTAAACGTCAATTTAAAAGAATTAAGGCTGGTTCTAAAGGCGGTAACGCAGGGCAATGGAGTGGCAGAAAAGCACAGATGTTAGCTAAAGCATATAAAAAAGCTGGTGGTGGATATAAGTAGTGTCTTATTTAATTAGCAATATACCTCAGTTTAAATGTTGGGTAAGAAAAGAATTTACTTGTAATCATCAAAGGTATCACGGGGAATTTGTTCATGCCTTAGTTATTGCTGTTAATACTATTCCTGATAGATCATTAAGTTTTCAAGTAGTTTTTACTGGTTGTGAAGTAGATAGTAATGAAGATATGGAAAATGTTCATGGCGGTGCTATGTGGGCAAGAATGCCTATACAAGCTTTAGTTGCTGATATACCTGTAGAAGAGTGGGCTTTGCCAATGGAAGATCATTTAGCTCAACCTTGGGATTGTGAATCAAGAGATCACTCAGTAGTTATATTAGACAGAGTAAGTTCTAGCCCCTGGATTTGTAAGATTAACAATGAGTTTTACCAAGGTAAATATTTGTTTACTGTAGATTACACAGACAACTCTATAGCAGATGATCCAGCACAACATAAACAATCTCATGTTTTATACATAACTGAAGAGTGTGAATGGAAAGGAAATATAGTTGCATTGCCTAATAATAGAGTAAGAGCTACAAGTCCTGCTTTGTGGAGAACTGGAGAAGGTGCACCTGATTTTGCTCCATCACAACACATACATTCAGCAGAAGGTCACGAAAGTTATCTTGATCCTTTAACGACTTTCAATAATTTATATAGTGAAGGATTAGAAACAGATGAAACTAAATAGACGACAAAAAGAAACTTTGCAAAAACATAGTAAACATCATACAAAAAAACATATGGATGAAATGATTAAGTCTATGAAAACAGGAACTAAGTTTGGAAGTGCTCATAAAAAAGCTCTTAAAAAAGTAGGTAAATAATGCCTCTTAGAAAGTCTCAGAGAAGTTTAAAAAATTGGACAGATCAAAAATGGCGAACTAAGTCAGGTAAAAAGTCTTCTAAAACAGGAGAAAGATATCTTCCTGAAAAAGCTATTAAAGCAATGTCTAGTTCCGAATATGCTGCTACTACTAGAAAGAAAAGAGCAGATAAAAAGAAAGGTAAACAATTTTCTAAGCAGCCAAAGAAAGCTGCAAAGATATCAAAGAGGTATAGGTAATGTATGAATATGCTTGCAAAGTTGAAAGAGTCGTTGATGGCGATACTGTGGATGTTGTCTTGGACCTCGGTTTTGATATTCTTTATAAGTGTCGTGTTCGTTTATATGGTATTGATACTCCCGAGTCACGCACTCGTAACTTGGATGAGAAGGCTAGAGGAAAAATGGCTGGGGCTTTCTTAAAACAAGCTATAGATAATGGCACTCAAGTTGTTATACAAACTAAATTAAAAGATTCTAGAGGTAAATTTGGTAGAGTTTTAGGTAATGTAGTAGTTGATGGAGTAAATATTAACCAGTCAATGATAGATCATTACCATGCTGCTGCTTACTTTGGACAAAGCAAAGAAGCAATAGAAGCAGTACACGATGCAAATAGAACACGCTTAATTGAATTAGGATTATTTGAGCCTACAAATTAATGGAACAAGCAGTAACATTTATAAACGAAGTAGGCTTTCCTATAGCAGCAGCACTTGGTCTAGGTTTCTTTATATGGAAACTTATCAACAGAATTATTGATGGCATGGAAACAAAGCTAGATGTACTAGACGAAAAACTTGCAGTACAAATAACAGCAATGGAAGAAAGGTTAGGAGGTAAGCTAGACTCTCAACATGGAATACTAGTAGCATTGATAGATAGGATCAGATCACTTGATAATGAAATTATTAGACAAGACACTATGATTAAAACAATTTTAGGAGTTCCTAATCTTATAGATATAGATAAAATTGCTAAAGCAGAAAGAGACGATCAAC
>Ga0207905_1000207_pt1 | contig 16098 bp, 19 predicted proteins | sample LinPmetageLP49_FD_184060 | JGI IMG/M metagenome (GOLD analysis project Ga0207905, IMG submission 184060) | Marine viral communities from the Subarctic Pacific Ocean - LP-49 (SPAdes) | ecosystem: Environmental > Aquatic > Marine > Oceanic | place: Pacific Ocean | collected 2011-08-27 | reverse complement strand
TTTAAATGGCTAATACAACTTCAGGTTCTTATACTTTTGATAAGAACTTAGGCATTGATGAAATAATTGAAGATGCTTACGAACGTATTGGTATTCAAGGTGTATCTGGTTATCAATTAAAAACTGCTAAACGATCTTTAAACATTTTATTTTCTGAATGGGGAAATAGAGGTTTACAATTTTGGGAAGTAAAAAATCAAAACGTAACTTTAGTAAATGGCCAAGCTGTTTATACATTTTTTAGATCTACTTCTGATGGTGTATCTGACGGTGTAAACAATACACTTAGTGCAGGAATAAATGCAGCAGTTACAACTATTCCCTTGACCTCGATCCTGGGTTTTCCAACAGCAGGAAATATAATTATTGGTACTGAAGATATTACTTACACAGGAATTTCTAGTTTAAATCTAACAGGATGTGTTAGAGGAGTTAATGGTACAACAGCTGCTACTCACAATAATGGTGATGCAGTTGCTCAGTCTCCAAGAGGAATGACTGATATTCAAGAAGCAAATTACAGGGTAGATACTACAAGTGTTGATACACCTATGACAAGAATTAGTAGATCACAGTATCAAGCATTTTCTAATAAAACTTCTTTAGGATTACCTACTCAATACTGGGTACAAAGATTTGTTGATAAAGTTACTATGACTTTATATTTAACACCAGGTAGTTCACAAGCAGGAGACTTTATAAATTTCTATTACACAAAAAGAATTGATGATGTAGGAGCTTACACTAATGCAACAGATGTACCTTACAGATTTGTACCTTGTATGATTGCTGGTTTAGCTTTTTATTTATCTACTAAGTATGCACCACAAAGAGAACAAGGATTAAAATTATTATACGAAGATGAATTAAAAAGAGCTGAGTCTGAAGATGGTTCTTCTAACTCAACTTATATATCACCTAAAATATACTTTCCAGGTATCGCCTAATGAGTAGTTTTTCGCAAGGTAAACATGCTTTAGCGATATCAGATAGATCTGGTCTTGCTTTTCCATACAATGAAATGGTTAGAGAATGGAATGGTGCGTTAGTACATAACTCAGAGTATGAGCCTAAACAACCACAGCTACAACCTAAACCAACTAATGCAGATCCACAAGCTTTACAAAGAGCAAGACCTGCAAGAACAGAATTTCCAACAGAAGATTTTTTACCAGAAAATCCTTTTACAACTGCATCTAATACTACATTAAAAGTAGCTTTTCCATTTGGACAGTTACAGGTAAACGATCAAGTTACATTTAGAAATGTTAAACAAACTGTAGGTGGGGTTTTCATAGGATACATACAATTAAACGCTAGTTTAAATTTTGATATTAATAGTACACAAACTACAATAAGTTTAAAAGGATTAGCTGAAACTCAATTTCCGAGAAGCGGGTTTGTAGTTATTGAAAAAATAAATAGTGAAACCGGGTTATATGAAAATGAAGTTGTTGAATATACAGGAATGACAGGCGATGAACTAACTGGATGTATAAGAGGAACAAGTGCTCCTTATAGAGGGGTATCTCCAGAAAAAACTAAAGCAAGTGAACATCTTGCAACTGCAAAAGTTTTAGGTTCTTATAAAGTTGTTTCTTTAAATGAGACATCAGTTCCAAGTGTAGGTCAACCATCTACAACTACACAATTCGATGGTATAAATGTTACATTAAATAACGCTGCACCAAGCACAGAAACAGGGGGCGGTTTTCAGTGTACAATTGGACCCGTTAATGATAGAGCTTAATTATGTCAGGAGTTTCAATTTATACATACGATACACTTAAACAAGCAATCAAAGATTATACTGAGGTTGACGATTCAGTATTTACAACAACTATCTTAGATGGTTTTATAATGGCCGCTGAGTATAGAATTAATAATGAATTACCTATGGACTCTGATAGATTTGTACAAGAAGGTACGTTATCTACGGACAATAATACAATCAATGTTCCAGCTGGTGCTCTATTTATTAGAGGCGTTGAAGTATTTAACTCAACAACTGATTCTACGGGTACGGGTAGTTGGTTAGAAAAAAAAGATCAAACATATTTATCTGAATATACTGATAGATTAACCGGTCCTGAGGGTGATTTAACATCACAAGATGTAACTGGTTTTCCTAAGTATTATGCCATGTTTGGTGGTGCAACACTTAAAACAGACACTACTTCTGGAGGGTTATATATAGCTCCTACACCAGACGCAGCTTATAAGTTTAGAATATATTTTAACAAAATGCCTGTAGGATTAGGCTCAGGAAATGATGGAAACGCTACTACATATATAAGCAACTACTTCCCACAAGGGCTATTGTATGCTTGTTTAGTAGAAGCATTTGGGTTCTTAAAAGGTCCAATGGAGATGTTGACATTGTATGAGAATAAGTATAAAACTTCAATACAACAGTTCGCAGGAATGCAAATTGGGAGAAGAAGACGAGACGATTACACTGACGGTACTGTTAGGATACAAGTCAAATCACCTTCACCATAAACTAGGAGATAAAAAATTATGGCAATAACATCAGCAGTATGTAATAGTTTTAAAGCAGAAGTTTTACAGGCGCTACATAACTTTACAGCATCGTCTGGAAACAGTTTTAAATTAGCATTGTACACAAGTAGTGCTACATTAAATAAATCAACGACAGCTTACGCGACAACAAACGAAATTTCTAACACATCAGGATCTGCTTACACAGCTGGTGGAAAAGCACTTACAAGTGTAACTCCTGCTTTATCTACAGACACTGCGTGTTGTGACTTTGCAGACATAAGTTTTACTTCTGCTTCATTTACAGCAAATGGATGTTTAATATATAATGATACAAACGCTGATAGAGCAGTTTGTGCAATCGCATTTGGTGGAGACAAAACTGTATCAAGCGGAACTTTTACAATTCAATTCCCAGCAGCAGACGCAAGTAACGCAATCCTTCGTATAGCATAGGGAGGTAATCCTTATGTCGGTGACCCGAACTTTTACAGTAACGGTAAGTAATCCGGGTGCTGGTAATAGATATTATCTTGACGGGGTTTTACAAGCTACAATAAATATTGCTGAAAACGGCACGTATAGGTTTGATCAATCTGATAACACAAATAGTGGTCACCCATTAAAATTTTCTACAACAAGTAATGGAACACATGGCGGTGGTTCCGAATATACAACCGGTGTAACTTATTATGGTACTCCCGGTGATGCCGGTGCTTATACACAAATTGTTGTAGCAGAGAGTGCACCTACTCTTTATTATTATTGTCAATATCACTCAGGAATGGGTGGACAAGCAAATACTGTTGACGACAACACTTATGGAATGTGGGCATGGGGCACTAATGAATGGGGAGACCAAGGCCCTATAGAGATAACTTTAAGTGGGCAATCTACCACTTCTAGTGTAGGTACCGTTACAGCTACTGAACTTATTGTCATATTACCAACAGGTTTACCTACTACATCTTCAGTTGGATCATTATCTTTTCAGATAAATTCTACTGTATCTTTAACAGGTCTACAATCTCAAACAGAACTTGGAACTTTTGATAATGCGGGAACATTAGTCGGTTGGGGTAGAAATGGTTGGGGTGAAGAACCTTACGGAGATTCATTTAATAAATTAGTTCAACTTACGGGATTAAGTTCAACATCTTCTGTAGGTTCTTTAGTAACTGCAATAGGAGTTCCCCTAACTGGAGTTAGTTCAACATCCTCTGTAGGTGCTTTAAGTCCTGCAGATGTTATGGGATTAACAGGATTGTTAACAACATCTACTGTTGGTACTGCGGTAGCTGGAGTGGGGGTTTCTTTAACTGGAGTTAGTTCAACATCTTCTGTAGGTTCAATTTCACCTGCAAATGTAATGGGGTTAACAGGATTAGAAGCAACTTCTGTTGTTGGAGAAGTAGAGGCTACCAATACAGAGATAGTTGTAGTAACTGGATTATCAACAACATCTAGTGTAGGTTCACTTGTCCCTGAAATAGGATTTCCATTAACCGGTGTACAGACAACGTCTGCAGTAGGTTCAATTTTACCTAATGATGTAATGGGTTTGACTGGATTATTAACAACATCCAGTGTAGGAGACATTACTATACTAGGCTATCAAGATGTTGACATAGTAGGAAATACATCGTATACAGATGTAACACACGTAGCTTAGGAGTACAAAATTATGGCATCAACTTTTACAGACCTTGGCCTAGAGCTAATGGCAACCGGCGAAAATGCTGGTACTTGGGGAACAAAAACAAACGCAAATTTAAGTCTTATTGAACAACTTACAGGTGGTGTTCTAGAAGTTTCTACTGCAGGTGGCGCAGGAACTACAACTTTAGATATTGATAACGGTGCTTTAACAGGTACTGCTCAACAAAGAGTTATAGAATTAACAGGATCAATAACTGGAAACAGAATTATAACTTGGCCACTTCTTACAGAAAATTTTTACATAGTTAAGAATGGCACATCAGGTGCTTACACAGTACAATTAAAAGCAGCTTCTGGCTCAGGAGCAACGGTTACTTTCTCAACTACAGATAAAGGATATAAAATTATTTATCTTGATGGTGTTGCAACAAATACTGGTCTCTATCAAATCAACGATAATTTTTCTGGTTTAGTTGTTGGGACTGATGTTCAGGCTTATGATGCAGATTTAACTGCAATAGGTGGTTTAGCAAAAACTGATAGTAATATTATTGTAGGTAATGGTTCAACGTGGGTTGCAGAAAGTGGTTCTACTGCTAGAACTTCTCTTGGTGTAGCTATTGGAAGTAATGTTCAAGCTTATGATGCAGACCTAACTGCGATAGGTGGTTTAGCAAAAACCGACAGTAATATAATTGTTGGTAATGGATCAACTTGGGTTGCAGAATCTGGTGCTACTGCTAGAACTTCTTTAGGACTAGGCACAGCAAGTAACGTAGAATTCGAAGATACTCAATTAGATTCTTTGGGAGTAGGAACTGCAGCTTCAGGAACAACTGGAGAAATAAGAGCAACTAACGATGTGACTGCTTTCTATTCTTCAGACATTGTACTTAAAGAAAATATTGAAAATATTCCAAATGCATTAGACGCTGTAAAAAAATTAAATGGAGTTTTATTTGATTGGAAAAAATCTTACATAGATCAAAGAGGTGGAGAAGATGGGTATTTTGTAAGAAAAAGAGATGTGGGTGTTATAGCTCAAGAAGTGGAAAAAGTTTTACCAGAAGCAGTTGGTCAAAGACCAGACGGCATTAAAGCAGTTAAGTATGATAGACTGACTTGTTTGTTAATCGAAGCAGTTAAACAATTACAGGATAAAGTTGAAAGCTTAACAAAAAAGGAAAGTTAATAATGGCTGTCCCTACTACAAATACTAAACTTTCAGGTATTCAAACTGAATTTGGTGGATCAAATCCAATAGAAATTTCAGAATATTATTCTGGTGGACCATTAGTTCCTGCTGGATCACCGGCACCTAATGGCCCTATTCCGAGTTCAGGTCAAATTACAATGGGAGATTTTAGAGGAGCTACAAGTGCTACATTTTTAGCAGCATCAGGTGGATCTGTAGCAACAGTTGGAGATTATAAAATTCATACTTTTACAGGAGGGGGACCTTTTAATGTAACCGCTGTAGGTAATGCTGGAGGATCAAATTCTGTAGATTATTTAGTAATAGCAGGTGGAGGCGGTGGTGCAGGATCCCACGGAGGTGGAGGTGGAGCAGGTGGATATAGAGAATCAGTTCCAAATCCAGCAGCTTGGCCGGCAAGTCCAATAGCAAGTTCAGGAGGAGCAATTCCTGTTTCAGTCACTAATTATACAGTAACTGTTGGTGCTGGTGGACCTGGACAAAACACCAATTCACAACCCACTGGAAAAGGAACCAATTCAGTTTTTTCATCAATTACATCTACAGGTGGTGGTAGTATTGGTAAATATAGTGCACCTACACCTGCAACAGAAAATTTTAGAGATGGGGGTTCAGGAGCAGGAGCTTATGTAGGAAATCAAAAGGGAATTGGAAATACTCCTCCAGTAAGTCCATCACAAGGAAATAATGGAACAGTAGGAAATTCAACTAGTGGATTTTATGCGTCTGGTGGCGGAGGCGGCGCAACAGGAATATCTCCAACTAGAGGAGGACCAAGTGTATCTTCTCCAGGTGGAGCAGGAGCAACATCAAGTATTAATAATTCATCAGTAGCAAGAGCTGGCGGAGGTGGCGGTGGAATTTATGCTAGTCCTTCACCTAATGCGGGAGCAGGTGGAGCAGGTGGTGGTGGAGCAGGTGCTGGTGCAGGTGATACTGGTGGAGCTGGTACTGTTAACACTGGTAGCGGTGGCGGAGGTGGCGGTGCGCCAGGTCCACAAATAGGTGGAGCAGGTGGATCAGGTATAGTAATAATAAGATATAAATTTCAATAAATAAATTATGGCACATTTTGCAAAAATATCATCTGAAAATAAAGTTCTTCAAGTATTAGTTATAAATAATAATGATACTTTAGATGCTAACGGTATAGAAAGTGAATCAATAGGAAAACAATTTTTAGAAACACTTAATAATTGGCCTGCAGAAATGTGGGTTCAAACATCTTATAATACTTATCAAAATCAACATGTTAACGGTGGAACACCTTTTAGAGGTAACTATGCAGGTATAGGTATGACTTGGAGCGAAAGTGATCAAATTTTTTGGCCTCCAAAACCATATGCTTCTTGGGTAAAACATAATGCATCAGCTTCTTGGAAATCACCTATTGGTGATGCACCAACTTTAACAGAAGAACAGACTTCACAAAATACAGCACGTACTCATAGATGGGATTATGAATGGAATGAAGAAACAACAACTTGGGATTTGACAAATTTAAAAATATAAATTAGAAATTATGTTGCTATGCAACAAAAATTTTATTTTTTAACTGGTTTTCCAAGAGCAGGAAACACTTTATTATCTACAATACTTAACCAAAATAAAGACATTGCTGCAACAGGTCATTCTTATGTTACTCAAGTTTTTTTTAATTTAGAAATAATTAAAGATGATTCAAAATATAATTATTTTAAAACAGAAGATAATTTAAAAGAATTACAAAAAAACATATTTTTTAATTTTTATAAAAAATGGAAACAAAAATATGTAATAGATAGAGGAGAATGGGCTACTCCTTTTAATTATAATATTTTAAAACAGTATTGTCCTAATAAAATTAAATTAATTTTTCTTGTAAGAGATCCAATTGAAGTAATAAAATCTTTTTTAGATGTAGCTAATAATCACCGTAATTTTTATATAAATCAACAATACAATGACATAGATAAAACCACTTTACATAGAAGTGAAATAGAAGAAAAAATAGAATTAATTACAAAAAAAGGAAGTTTATTTGATTGGTCTTGTATGGCATATAATTTTATTAAAAATAATAAAGATGTACTTTTTATTGATTATAATAGTTTAATAAAAAACCCTAAAGATAATATAAATAAAATTTATAGTTTTTTAGAAATACCAAAATTTAAACACGATTTTAATATTACAAAACAACTTTCAATAAATAATATTATGTATGACGATAGTATTTTAAAAGCCCCTCTGCATACTATTAAAATGGGAAAACTTAAAAAGACAACATACGATCATATAAAAATTCCTAATCATATAGTTGAAAAATATAAAAATTTTATAAGTTGAAAATAATAGTAAATTTGATAGAATAGATTGGGTACTAGAATGATAAAACAAATATTGACAGAACAAGCCTTATATTGTGGAGATATAACAATGCCAAAAGGTTTTAAAATCAATGGTGATCAATTTAGAGCAGATATTTTAGAGTCGCATATTAAAAATAATGATTTTAAATTATCAAAGAATTGGGATAAATTAAATACATATGTACGAGATCACGTTGGTCTTGAGTATGGTTTTAGTTTAGTTAACAAAGAAACGTGGGGAAATTTTTATAACCCTCTTGAAATAACTACTCCTTTATTAAATGTAGATCCTGTAAATTTAAAAAACGCTCCAGACTTTACATTGTTATATGGTGTAAAAGTTAAAAACTGTATGGTCAAAATACACTATGAGGACAACAGACGTAAAGGAAGAAGTTGGGACATAGAACTTATAAATAATATGTTTATTATGTTTCCATCAACTAATATGTATTATATAAATAATAAACAGAGTCAGGGTTTAAATTTTGTACAAACTATAACTTATGAATATACTTAATTATTATTATTATTTTACATCTGCAATACCTCCAAAAATATGTGATGATATAATAAAATATGGATTATCAAAATCAGAATCTGTAGCCAGAACAGGCGGTTATGATAAAGAAAAATTATCAAAAGAAGATATTAAAGATATACAGAAAAAAAGAAATTCTGATTTAGTATGGTTAGATGATACTTGGATATATAAAGAATTACACCCATATATTTTTCAAGCTAATAAAGAGGCAGGTTGGAATTATGAATGGGATAGATCTGAATCCTGTCAGTTTACAAAATATAAAATCAATCAATATTATGATTGGCATTGTGATTCTTGGGATAAACCTTATGAAAAAGAAGGACCTGACAATGGTAAAATTAGAAAGTTATCTATGACTTGTCAGTTAACCGATGGTTCAGAATATGAAGGTGGAGAACTAGAATTTGATTTTAGAAACTATGATCCGCATATGAGAGAAGAAACTAAACATCTGAGACAAGCAAAAGAGATACTTCCTAAAGGATCTATCATTGTTTTCCCATCATTTGTATGGCATAGAGTTAAACCCGTAACGAAAGGAACGAGATATTCATTGGTGATGTGGAACCTAGGATATCCATTTAAATAATGAAAGTTATAATAGTAGGTGGTGGTAGTGCTGGGTGGATGACAGCAGCAACTTTGGAATCTCAATTTCCTAAATATAATATATCTTTAATTGAATCAAAAAATATAAAAACTGTTGGAGTTGGAGAAAGCACTATTCAACAAATTCAACAATGGATGCAGTTACTTAATATTAAAGATAAAGATTTTTTAAAAGAAGTAGATGGATCATATAAATTATCTATTAAATTTACAGATTTTTATAAAAAAGGTGAAGCTTTTCATTATCCATTTAGTTCTCCAGAAATTAATCAAAATTATTCAATATTTAATGATTGGTGGTTTAAAAAATTTATATATCCAAATACACCTAATTCAGATTATGCAGATTGTATTTACCCAACTCAAATGGCTTATGTAAATAAAAATAAATTTAATACTAAATTAAAATATGCTTATCATTTTGATGCTACAAAATTTGGTACATGGCTAAAAGATAAATACTGTAAAAAAATAAAACATATTATTGATGATGTAAAAAGTATAGAACAAAATGAAGAAGGAATTGTTTCTTTAAATAAAAAATATAAAGCAGACCTTTATATTGATTGTACCGGTTTTAAGTCATTGCTTTTAGATAAAACATTAAAAGAACCTTTTGATTCATATACTGATATGCTTCCAAATGATTCTGCCTGGGCCACTAAAATGCAATATACTAATAAAGAAAAACAATTAAAATCTTATACTAATTGTACGGCTATCGAAAATGGTTGGGTATGGAACATACCTTTGTGGTCAAGGATGGGTACAGGTTATGTTTATTCAAGTAAATTTGTAGATGATGATACGGCTTTAAAACAATTTAAAAAACATTTAGGTCAAGAAGATTTAGAATTTAAAAAAATAAAAATGAGAGTGGGTATTCATAATAGATTATGGGTAAAAAATGTAGTTGCAATTGGTTTATCTGCTGGATTTATAGAACCCTTAGAAAGTAATGGTTTATTTACTGTTCATGAGTTTTTAATTAAATTAATTAGAAATTTAAGAAGAGGACCTATATCTCAATGGGATAGAGATAATTTTAACTACGGTTGTAAAAAATTGTTTAAAACTTTTGCGGAATTTGTAGCACTACATTATGCACTATCACATAGAAATGATACAGAATATTGGAAAAATAATTTAAATAAAACATGGTCTCAAGATTTAATTAATTTAAAACAATCACATATATCAGGTTTTCAAGAAGCTGTTTTTTATAGGGAACATAATTTTCACCATGCACACAATGGTGGTTTTCATTCTATTGCTGCGGGTATGAACTGGAGCCCAACTGATCCTTGTTCTTTGAAACATGTTGGTTCTTATGATAAAGAAAATTTTAAAATAATAGCTAAAAATTTAGATGATAGAAAAAATAAAATTATAAAAAAAGTTGTAAAAGAAACTTTTTTATTTACCTATTTAAAAAATAATATATATAATAAAAAATAAAAAGATGTTTAAGAAAAAAAAGTATACAGTTATTCGTCAAGCAATATCAAAAGATCTAGCAGCCTTTGTTGCAAATTATTTTAGTATGCAGAAACAAGTATATGATACTTGTATGCAAGAAAGATACTTTTCACCTTTTGAAAACATTATAGGTCACTACGAAGGTCAAGACCAACAAATTCCACATACATATAGTCAGTATGCAAACATAGCTATGGAAACTTTAATGTTAAAGTGTCAACCTAAAATGGAAAAAGTAACGGGTCTTAAATTATATCCCGCATATACTTATGCAAGAATATATAAAAAAGGAGATGAACTTAAAAGACATAAAGATAGATTTAGTTGTGAGATATCTACCACTATGAATTTAAGTGGAAATGATTGGCCAATATATTTAGAGCCATCCGGAGAAGTAGGTAAAAAAGGAATTAAAGTAGATCTTAAACAAGGAGATATGTTAGTCTATTCTGGCTGTGAGCTAGAGCATTGGAGAAATAAATTTAAAGGCTCGGAATGCATTCAAGTATTTCTTCATTATAATAATCGCAAAACACCGGGTGCAAAAGATAATATGTTTGATAAACGTGCTCATTTAGGACTACCTTCTTTTTTTAAAAGATAGTGTCAATAATTAAAAAATTTGCTGATACTTGTTTAGTTGAAACTAGTTACCCAAATAAACCTGAATCGTGGCATGTACAAGGAATGTTGAAAGATAAGTCTAATCAAATATTTAAATTTGATGTTAGGGGTATGTCTAAAGTAAATGAAAACAGACTAGAAAAACAAGGGAAATTAAACTCTAAGGCTGAAAAAATGGTGTTTGAAACAACTACCCATTGGGTTATATTTGATACTCAAGAAATAAGTAAATACATAGAAAAACACAATATTACAGATCTGTTATTTGAAGATTTGATATCTGAACTAGAATGGAATATAGTACTACCAAAATAATAAAAAGCATATACAATGAGGAATTATGCTACAAAAATTAGGTTTTGCCCCAGGATTTAATAAACAGGTTACCGAAACAGGCGCTGAAGGTCAGTGGTTTGATGGAGATAACGTACGTTTTAGATATGGTTCTCCTGAAAAAATAGGCGGTTGGGAACAGTTAGGTACAGAAAAACTAACCGGTGCTGCAAGAGCCATACATAACTGGGATAACAATGTTGGAATAAAATATTCTGCAATCGGAACCAATAGAATTTTATATGTTTTTTCAGATGGTGAATTCTATGATATCCACCCTATAAGAACTACAATCACTGGCGCAAATTTTACAAGTACAGCAGGATCACCAACAGTTACAATAACTGTTTCATCTAACCATGGTCTGCTAGATAATGATATAGTATTATTTGATGCTGTTTCTGGTTTATCTGGATCTACTTTTACAAACGCTACATTTGAAGATGAGAAATTTATGGTAACTTCTGTACCAAGTAGTACCACTTTTACAATTACAATGGCCACTAACGAAGCCGGTACACCTGTAACTAATGCTGGTTCTGCTTCTGTTCTTTGTTACTATACTGTAGGACCTGCTACACAAAAATCAGGTTTTGGTTGGAGTTCAGGTTTATTTGGTGGTGTAGTAAATGGAGAAGCAACTAGTACTCTTGCAACAGCTTTAACAGATACAACTACCACTAACATAGTTCTAGCTAGTTCAAACGCGTTTCCGGCATCGGGGACCATAAGAATAGGTACAGAAGATATTTCTTACACAGCGAATAACACAGGGACAAATACTTTAAGCGGTGGTGCTAGAGGTGCAAACAGTACAACAAAAGCAACGCATTCATCAGGTGCAACAATTACAAATATTACAGATTACAACGGATGGGGTGAGGCTTCATCGACTACACAGTTTACACTTAACCCTGGTTTATGGGTTCTTGATAATTTTGGTACAAAATTAATTGCTCTTATTTATAACGGGGAATGTTTTGAGTGGGATGGATCAAGTACAAATGCATTGACTACTCGGGCAACAATTATATCTGGAGCACCAACAGCATCACGTCACATGATAGTATCAACTCCAGACAGACATTTAGTTTTTTTTGGAACTGAAACTACCATTGGGGATAAATCTACACAAGATGATATGTTTATAAGATTCTCGGATCAGGAAAATATTAATGAGTACACTATAAGAGCAGAAAATACAGCAGGTTCTCAAAGGCTTGCCGCAGGATCTAAAATTATGTCTGCTATCAAAGGTAGGGATGCTCTTTATGTATGGACCGATACCGCAATATTTTTAATGCAATTTGTAGGTCAACCTTTTACTTTTGCCTTTCAACAAGCAGGGACTAACTGCGGATTGATTGGTAAGAATGCTTGCATCGAAGTTGATGGTTCAGCTTATTGGATGTCAGATAATGGTTTCTTTAACTATGATGGTCAGTTAAGATCGATGCCTTGTCTAGTGGAGGATTTTGTTTATTCAGTAGATCCCGGACTCGGACTCAATAATACAACTAGAGATTTGATTAACGCAGGTATTAATAATCTTTTTGGAGAGATAAGCTGGTTCTATTGTTCAGCTTCGGCTACTTCGGTCGACAGAGCGGTTACTTATAATTATGTAGATTCTACAACTGACAGACCTATTTGGACAACAGGGTCTTTAAATAGATCTGCTTGGGTAGATTCTTCTGTATACGAAAAACCTCATGCAACACTTTATGACCCAGATGATAATGCGTCTTATGATGTTACTGGTAATGTCGACGGAAGTAGTATATACTATCAACACGAAACAGGGACCGATCAAGTTAATGCCGGTAATATTGTTACTGCTGTTAATGCTAACATTCTTTCAGGTGATTTTGATATTACTCAAAAAAGAAGTAACACGGGAGCAACTGTAGGGACTCCTGATCTTAGAGGAGATGGTGAATACATGATGAGAATAAGTAGATTTATACCAGATTTTATAGAACAAACAGGGGATACTGAAGTTAGTTTTACAACAAGAAACTATCCTAATACCGCTGCAACAACTACAAATTTTACATCAACGGAAACTACAAATTTTAAAAGCACTAGACTTAGAGCTAGATCAATTGCATTAAAAGTATCTAATACAGGTTCTGGGAAAAATTGGAAACTCGGTACATTTAGATTAGACATTGCACCAGGAGGAATGAGATAATGGTAGCGTTTTATAATCAAGGAGATCAAAATATATATAAAGATTTTCAATATGTTCCTCAAGAAAAATATAGATTAGGTTTTACAGCCCCTGTTCAAGGTGGAGAACAAAATGCGTCTACACCTTCTTTTGGTATAACAAACACAAATGCTTTTACAAATAGCGGTGGTAACAATTCTTATTCTGGTCCAACTAGTAATTTAATAAATAATTTTAACGCCATTAACCAAGATAAATATATGGATAGTCAAAAAACACCTAATGTAGATATGAATTATAATCAAAAACTACAAGCTAATTTTATGGGGATGCCAAGTTACAGACAACAAGAATTAACTGGTCCAGATTTAGGTGAGTACATAGGAGGACAAGAAATAGGTTATACTCCAGGAGGTGAACTTGGTTTTTCATATGGTACAGAAGTTCCTTTAGAACAAACTATGGCAGGTAAAATACAGTCTGGTTTAGGTAAAGGTAAAGATTTAATTAGTAAAGGTGCAGGAATGGCTTTTAATGCTGCTCTTGGTATACCGGGTTTATCGTATGCACTAGGAAAAATGGATAGATTTAATACCTTACCAGCAATGGATAAAGAATTTATTAACCAAAATAAATATTACACAGGTCCAACAGTATTTGGTGAAAATGCATCAGGATTAGGTAAAGATCCTTACGGGATTAATGTAAGATCTGCTTTGGGAAACTATGGTGCATATGTAGATAAAATGGCTGCAGGTTATAAAGATATAACTGACGAAGAGTTTGAAAAATTATCAAATTTTAAAAAAACAAAAATAGGTTTTTATAGAGAAAAAGCAAAACAAAGAGCTAGAGATTTAGAAATAGCACAATCAGCTGCAGCAGCCGCTAATGACAGAGCCACTAACCAAGGTTTTCAAAGAGCAATGGCACAAGGAAGAGAGTTTTATGATCAATTTGGTAAAGGTGGTCAAGAGGCAAGTCAAACAAGAGAAGAAGCTGGCCCAGGATTTAGTGGTTCAGGTACCGCAGCAGAAATGGGTTCTTTCGCTAAAGGTGGTAGAGCCGGATACTTCTTTGGTGGTAGAGTAAATTTTAAAAACGGAGGACTAGCAGGTTTATTATAATGGCTAAACTTGTACAATCATTAACTAGAGCAGGTAAGGAATACACACAGGTTAACCTGCAGTCATTAGTTAGGGATCTTGACAGTATTATAATAAAATTAAACAGTACGTTTCAAGAAGAAGTAAAACAGGAGATAGAAGCTAAGAGTTTCTTTTTAGAATAATGGCAGTAGTAAACCAATATAAATTTAAGGGTATAGATAACGATACAACTGGTAATGCTTTGGCTCCTTTGGGAGCAGGTAATCCTTTAGTCAATGAGACTGTAATTATTAAATCATTGCTTGTTACATCTGCGTCTACACCTACAGTGACTGTTGCAAACAACAGTATTACAGCAATTAAATCAGCAGCATTGACAGCTGATGTTACAAAAGAATTATTAACTCAACCATTAATAGTAGAAGGTGGTAGTGCCTTTACAGTGCAATCAAGTAACACGGGTTCATTTGACATAGCTATTAGCTACTTAAACATCAAAAAGGAGAAAATAGACTAATGAAAATATATGACGCTAAAGTAGAAGAAACTTACAGACACCTTAAAACCGGTGAGGTTTTTAAGGAGAGAAAAGACTGGGAAGCCAAGGGTTATAAAGCAGAAGAGATGGCACAGGACGTAAAAGTTATCATGCCGCCTCTTGATTTGTCCGCAGAAACAAAGTAAAACAGATAAACTAAGGATAAATTTATGGCAATTTCAAGGATGCAACAACCACAACAAATGCAAGGCGGTTTAGGGGCTTTAGACGCTCCAAGACAGGGTTACTTTTTAGGTAAACTTGTAAAGAAAGCTACGCGTGCTGTTAAAAAAGTTGCTAAGAGTCCACTAGGTAAGATGGCTTTAATCGGTGGTCTTGGTTATTTAGGTGGCGGTATGATGGGTGGTACAGGTGGGCTCTCTAATTTTAGAGCTTTAGGTGCAGGTTTAAAAGGTTTCGGTGGTAGCACACTTGGTAAATTAAAAAGTAGTGAAGGTTTTTTAGGTGGTGTTGGAGACATGTTTAGAAAAGGTGGAGAGTCTGGTAACAAATTTAGTGTAGGTAGATTGTTAGCTGGTGGCTTAGGTGCTACAGCTTTAGCAATGCCTTTCCTAGGTGGTAAAGATGACAAGGATGAAGGTCCTGTAGAAGTTATGAACCCAGCTTATCAAACACAAAGAGCAAGAGATTATTATAGTCAAACAGGCACTAAAGGTGTTGGTTTAGATTTTATGCCAGATAAAAAATATGTTAATCAAAATTTCTACGCAGCTGATGGTGGCAGAGCCGGTTATGCAATGGGTGGTTCATTAGATGAAGACGAAGAAGATTATATAAGATCAGGTGCAGGTCAAAGCAGAAAAATGCCTACAGCATTTTTAAAAATGGGTGGTGACGCTGGTAACGCACAAGCAGAACAAATGCTTATGGCAGAATTTGTAAAATATAAAAACAAAGGTGGAGATTTATCTTTTGAACAATTTGTCCAAGCAGTAAT
>Ga0207905_1000205_pt1 | contig 16234 bp, 26 predicted proteins | sample LinPmetageLP49_FD_184060 | JGI IMG/M metagenome (GOLD analysis project Ga0207905, IMG submission 184060) | Marine viral communities from the Subarctic Pacific Ocean - LP-49 (SPAdes) | ecosystem: Environmental > Aquatic > Marine > Oceanic | place: Pacific Ocean | collected 2011-08-27 | reverse complement strand
TGAAAAGCTGCAAGCTGTGGCGGATGGCAAGCTAAAGCGTTTAATAATTAACATGCCCCCGCGTCATACGAAGTCAGAATTTGCCAGTTTTTTATTTCCGACATGGCTTATGGGGCGCAGACCAGACCTAAAGATCATTCAGGCAACGCACACAGCGGAGCTTGCCGTTGGTTTTGGTCGCAAAATTAAGAATTTAATTGAGAGTGAAGACTTTAAGGACGTTTTTCCTAACGTTAGCCTTGCTTCTGATGCAAAGGCGAGTGGCAGGTGGAGTACAAACGGCGGTGGGGAGTATTACGCTGTTGGTGTTGGTGGCGCGTTGGCTGGTCGTGGTGCTGATTTGGCTATTATTGACGATCCTGTATCAGAGCAGGACGCTTTAAGCGCGACTGCGCTTGATGGTATTTACGAATGGTACACTTCTGGACCTAGACAGCGTTTACAGCCCGGTGGAGCGATTATAATCGTTATGACACGGTGGAGTATTCGTGATTTAACGGCGAAAGTCTTGCAAAAACAGAGCGAAAAAGGCGCTGACAAGTGGGAAATTGTAGAATTTCCTGCAATTATGCCGAGTGGCAAGTCATTATGGCCTGAATACTGGAGTTTAAAGGAATTAGAGGGCGTTAAGGCGTCTATTCCTGTTGCCAAGTGGAATTCTCAGTACATGCAGAACCCCACGGCGGAAGAAGGGGCTATAATTAAGCGCGAATGGTGGAATATATGGGAAAAAGACAACCCACCCAACTGTAGTTACGTTATTCAGTCGTATGATACGGCATTTTCCAAGAGTGACAGGGCAGATTACAGTGCTATTACGACTTGGGGTGTTTTTCACTACGAAGAGACTGGTGAGGACCACATTATACTGCTTGATGCGACTAGGGGGAGGTGGGAGTTCCCTGAGTTGAAGGAAGCGGCTGATGAGTTGTATAATGAGTACGATCCAGACATGGTTTTAATAGAGCAGAAGGGTTCTGGCATGCCATTAACGCAGGAATTGCGTAGATTGGGCATACCTGTAACGCCATTTACGCCGGGTAGGGGTGCTGATAAGTTTACTCGTATGCATGCTTGTGCGCCTGTGTTTGAGAGTGGTATGGTGTGGTGTCCAGAGACTAATTTCTCTGATGAGGTTATGGAAGAGTGTGCTTCTTTTCCCAATGGTGAACATGATGACTTGGCGGATTCGATGACACAGGCTATACTGCGATTTAGGCAGGGTGGTTTTATTACGACTCCAAGCGACTATGATGATGATGAATTAGCTTATGCTCGTAGAAAGAGGGAATATTACTGATGGCTAAAAAACCCAAAAAGAAAAAGAATATTGAGCTAAAGAAGACTAGAGGTGGTGCTTTTCAGTATGGCTCTGAAGAAGATTTTAAAAAAAATCTTAATTCGCTAAGAGATAAATTTTTAAATGACCCAACGGTTGATCCAGACATGTTAGAAAAAATGGCTAGTTTGAGGGCAGGTAGATATGCTGCGACTGAACTACTCGACGATACAGGTAGTCTTGAAAGACTGCAACAAGGATTTGCCAAAAAAGACGCCAAAAAAAGAAGGGCCAAAAAACCTGTTAATAAAAAGTCAGGTGGCTTGATCGGTGGTCAGAAAAAGCTTGACAAGAATAAAGACGGTAAGATCTCTGGTGATGATTTTAAAATGATGAATCATGGCGGAGTTGTGATGCCGGGTCGCGGCGGTAAATTTAAAGGAATAAGTTAATGGCTAAAACTACTGAAAAAGACGGTGTTGTTAAGGAAGTAATGCCGAAGGAATCAACACCGACTATGAAGGATGAGAATTCTGGTCATTCTCGTGGCGGTGGTGCTGCAATTAGCGGAACGAAGTTTGTCGGCGTAAGATAATGACTAAACCAGTCATTAACATTACAAGATTGCAGTCTGGAGTTAATCAGTTGGTTGACACGCGCAGCTTGGATGTTGTTGACGTTAAAGAAGTTGGGGCGGGAAGATGCACTATGGTGTCCTCCCAACCGAATAGTGCAGTCTGCTCCTTGAGTGTGTCTGCTCCATGACAGTAGAGCAGTTCCTGCTCCAACACCTAAAAAGGAAACAGTATGGCTATCGAAACAGACGTTGGATCAGGTGGATTGGGACAAATGCCCCAATTGACTCAAGATCCTATGATGCAAGAAGCTCCTATGATGACGGATGGCCTGCAAGCTGAAAATGTTTTTGAGTTTGATGATGGTTCAGCAATTGTTGGGGAGTATGAAGAAGAGACTGTTCCGCAGGATATTCCATTTGATGCGAACTTAGCGGAATACGTTGATGAAGCCTTTATTGGAGTTATTTCTTCTGACTTGGTAGGCAGTATTGAAGATGATTTTTCTTCTAGGCAGGATTGGGAAGACACTTATAAGCGTGGCTTAGAGTATCTTGGAATGAAGTATGAAGAAAGAGTTGAGCCTTTTGAGGGTTCCTCTGGCGTTATTCATCCCTTGCTTGCAGAAAGCGTTACTCAATTTCAAGCGCAAGCTTACCGTGAGATGCTGCCTGCAAGTGGACCTGTTCGCACAGATGTTGTGGGCGCGCAGAGCGAAGTTCTGGTTAAGCAGGCTGAACGTGTTAAAGACTACATGAACTACATGATTACTTACGAGATGGAGGAATATGATCCTGAGATGGATCAGATGTTGTTTTATCTCCCTGTAATTGGGTCTACATTCAAGAAAGTTTACTTTGATCCACTCAAAGGTCGTGCTGTTAGCCAGTTTGTACACGCTGAAGATCTAGTTGTGCCTTATGGCGTAACTGACCTAGCGTCATCTCCCAGAATTACGCACGTTATTAAGATGGATTCCAATGAAGTTAAGAAGCTTCAATTGGCTGGCTTCTATCAGGACATCGACCTGCCCTCTTCTGGTAGTTCGGAGGACGAAAACTCTGAAATACAAGAATCTATCAACGATATACAGGGTATTCACCCTAGTAATACGTCAACAGAGCTTACCTTGTATGAAATACACGCTGATTTAGACCTTGAAGGGTTTGAGGACGTTGATCAAATGGGTGAGGCTACAGGGCTAAAATTGCCTTATATTGTCACTATATTGGAGGATACAGGGTCAATTCTGTCTATTCGTCGTAATTATGATGAAGTAGACCAGATGAAACGCCGTAAAGACTATTTTGTACACTACAAGTTTCTTCCGGGCCTTGGGTTCTATGGCTTAGGCTTAACGCACATGATTGGTGGCTTGGTACAAGCCTCTACGTCTATTTTAAGGCAGCTTATTGACGCTGGTACACTGTCCAACTTACCCGCAGGCTTTAAGGCTCGTGGAGCGCGTATTCGTGATGAAGACAGTGCGATACAACCGGGCGAGTTTAGGGACATTGATGTAGCAGGGACTGACATACGAAGCTCCCTAATGCCGTTACCGTTTAAAGAGCCTTCTGGTACGCTATACAACCTTCTAGGCACTCTTGTGGACGCAGGACGCCGCTTTGCGGCTATGGCTGACATGAAGATAGGTGAGATGGGCGGCGAAACCCCTGTAGGCACTACAATGGCTATTATGGAGCGCGGAACTAAGGTTATGTCCGCGATTCATAAGCGTATGCACTACTCTCAGAAGCTTGAGTTCAAGCTTTTGGCAAATGTCTTTTCTCAGAGCATTCAGGCATATCCGTATATGCCTTCTACAGAGTTTGGACCTGAAGTCTTTGCGCAGGATTTTGACGGTAGAGTTGATGTACTGCCAGTCAGTGATCCTAATATATTCTCTATGGCTCAGAGGATTGCTTTGGCGCAAACTCAGTTGCAGCTAGTGCAGTCAAATCCTCAAATACACGGTGGTCCGCAGGGCTTATATCAAGCATATCGCAAGATGTACGAAGCTTTAGGCATTAACAATATTGATGCTATTTTGCCTGCTCCACCTGCTCCACAGCCTGTAAATGCTGCAAAAGAAAATCAAATGGCCCTTACTGGCGCTCCTCCGCAAGCATTTCCTGATCAGGATCACCAAGCGCACATAGAAACGCATTTGGCAATTATGAGTACGCCTGTTGTGCAGATGAATGCTGCTACACTAGCTATTTTGCAAGGTCATATACAGGAACACATTGGCATGTTGGCTGAACAGCAAGCGCAACAGCAAGTTATGGAGCAAGCTGGCCCAGAGGTTCAGCAGAATCCAGAGGCTATGCAAATGCTGAAGGTTGCTATTGATCGTCAAGCTGCGGTTATTATCGCTGAGATGACAGAACAATATGCTCAGACAGTAGAGCCTGTGAGTCAAGGTGAAGATCCATTGGTTGCAATTAGGCAGCAGGAGTTGCAGATAAAATCCGCAGATTTGCAGCGCAAATCAATGGAATTTGAGCAACGCCAAGATTTTGATCGTGAGAAAGAAATGATGGACTCTCAAATAGATCAGCAAAGATTAAGGCTTCAAGAAGAGGCTTTGGCTGATAAAACAAGGGTTGCAGAAGATCGTGTACAGACGCAACGTGACATAGCGGCCCTAAACGCAAGGTCGAAAGGACTAGGATAATGGTTAGTAGTGTACGCGAAAAGATGATTCAGGTCGAAAGAGAAAAGAAACGTGCGGCTGCGCATTCTGTAGAGACAGAACTCGTGCGCGCCCGTGATGGAAGTGGACATTTTATATCAGATGACCCAAGCACACCAGAGAACGAAGCGTGGGTTGAAAAGCCCAAGAAAAAAACAACCCCCAAAAAAGAATCTAAAAAAGCCCCGGCAAAGAAGCGCGGCAGGCCGAGTAAGTAAGTTTAGTTCAGCTTCAAGACCCCAGAGATTTCAAGGTGTTTTCTAAATTTCTGGGATATATACTTGTGTTTTGCATTCTGTAGTATAAACTACTATAGGGAGGCATACATGGACGCTTTGAATTTAGCAAATTACCTATACAAGCACTTACGTCAAAAAAGAGGTGATTTAGAGGTCACTCTTGGAACAGGTAATGTCGCAAATTTTGAAGAATACAGGTATGTAGTAGGTCAAATCAAGGGTCTTACCTTTATGGAGGAAGAGATCAGGGCAGCAATGAAAAACATAGAGATGGCAGATGACTAAAAAACTATACGTTCCTGATAACGTTGCAAGAAAATACAAAAAACCACAGGGCATGGAAGACATACCCAAGCCCATGAAGACAGCTTTTGGCAAGCCAAAAGAGGATAAAAATGAGAACGATCCATCTGAATTGGACGGTTCTGTATTAGAAAGACTACCGCAGCCAACAGGCTACAGGATGTTAATAATACCCTACTATCCTAGCGAAAAAACCAAAGGTGGCTTGTATGTTCCTGATGCAGTTAGGGACAGAGAAGCCTTCGCAACCGTAGCTGCTTATGTCGTTAAGTTGGGTCCAGACGCATACCAAGACTCCCAGAAATTCCCAACTGGTGCGTGGTGTTCTGAGAAAAACTGGGTTCTTATAGGAAGATATGCTGGAAATAGGTTTAAAGTGGAAGGTCTTGAGGTTCGTATTATAAATGACGATAATATTATCGCAACGATACTTGACCCCAAAGATATTTCGTATGTATAGTCCAGTTAAGAGGAATAAATCTTATGCAGTCTGAAGACCAAGACCAAATTCAAGAGCAAGAACAAGATCAGGAAGTAACTTCTGTTGAAATAGAAGATGCGGAAGTTGTAAGTGCTGATTCTGATTCTGATGCAACCCGAACAAATGTTCAGGATGATGAAGAATTAGACAAGTATGGCAAAGACGTTAATAAAAGAATTGCAAAATTAACCGCTGCTAGACGCCAAGCAGAGGAAGAGGCAGCGGCTGCGGTTCAGTATATTCAGCAAGTTCAAACACAGAATGACCAATACAAACAGCGATTAGCTACCTTAGATAAAGGCTATATGTCTGAGTATGAAGGCAGAATAACTACTCAAGAAGCGCAAGCTAAAAGAGCATATACTGAGGCTATGGAGGCAGGAGATTACGATAAATCTGCTGATGCCCAGACTGCACTTGGTCAAATAGCCATAGAAAAAGAACGTTTAAGGCTTCAAAAGCAGCGTTCTGCTCAAGATCAACAAGCTATGCAGCAACAGCAACAGCAACAGCAGCAGCAGCCAGCACAACGCCAGCAAGCCCCACAAAGAGATCCAAAGCTTGAGTCTTGGATGGGAAAAAATGCTTGGTTTGGTCCTGCTGGCGATAAAGTTATGACCAGTGCTGCTAAGGCTATTCACGAAACCTTAGTCGCAGAAGAAGGATTTGATCCTACTAGCGACGATTATTACGCTGAGATAGACAGGCGCATGCGGCATGAAATGCCTAACAAGTTTCAGGGTGAGCGGAAAAACGTCCAGTCCGTCACTCCTGCCGGGAGTGGTACTCGCTCCTTAAAGTCAGGGCGGAAGAAGAACGTAGAATTAAATGCAGGTCAAGTTGCTTTAGCACAGAGGTTAAACATACCTCTGGAAAAATATGCCGCTGAAGTTGCCAAACTTGAAGAAAAACGGAGAGCTTAACATGGCTGATAGATCGTCACGCGAAACAACAACGCGGGAGCGCGAAGAGCGCAAAGTATGGCGTCCCGGTTCAGCTTTAGAAGCCCCGGAAGCCCCCTTGGGCTACTCACATCGTTGGATTCGTGAATCCGTGATGGAATTTGATGATAAAACTAACGTCCATAAGCGGCGGCAAGAAGGGTATGAATTGGTTAGATCCGAAGATTTCCCTGATTATATAGGTCCAGTTGTTGATGAAGGGCGCAACGCAGGCATTATCGGTGTCGGCGGTCTTGTTCTTGCGCGCATTCCCAATGAAGTAAAAGACCAAAGGCAACAGCACTATCAAGGCGTTACCACTAATCAAATGGAAGCCGTTGATCGTGACTGGATGAGAGAAAACAACCCTGCGATGCCTAAATCGGCTCCGCAACGTAAATCATCTGTGAGCTTTGGCTCACGTAATAAATCTGAAGGATAGGTAAAATGGCGAATCAAGACGCCCCTTTCGGCCTTCGTCCAGTAAAAAGTAGCACAAGTTCTCAACGACAGAACCGCTACCGTATTGCTTCTGGGTACAACACTAACATTTTCCAAGGCGACCTAGTAACGGTTGCTACAAGTGGAACAGTTGTTCGTGTTGCAGCAGGAGACAATGCTTTATGCTTGGGCGTATTTAATGGTTGTGAATATGTAGATCCTAACGGAAATGTCATATTTTCTAATTATTGGCCTGCTAATGCAACTGGCACTGACATTTTTTGTCATGTCATTGATGATCCAAGTGCATTCTTCGAAATTCAAGCAAACGCTGCATTCCCTGTAACGGACTTGTTTGGAAACTTCGATATTGTGGATAATAACCCAGTAGGAAGTACAGTAAGCGGCAATTCCCGTATGGAAATCGCTGTTTCAACTGGTGCGACTACTGCCGCTCTTGCGCTTAAAGCTATGGATATTTCTCAAGATCCTGAGAATAGCGACACAACCACCGCGAACACAAATGTGATCGTAAAAATCAACAACCACCTGTTCAGTGCTGGCACTGTGGGTCTAGCGTAAAGGAGACTAAGTTATGGCTATTTCACGTTCACAACTTGTCAAAGAGCTAGAACCGGGCCTCAATGCCTTGTTTGGCATGGAATATGACCGCTACGAAAATCAGCATGCTGAGATTTATGAAACTGAATCATCAGATCGTGCTTTTGAAGAAGAGGTTATGCTCGTCGGATTTGGGAATGCTCCCACAAAATCCGAAGGTTCAGGCGTTGAATTTGACAATGCAAATGAAGCATACACTGCTCGTTATACACACGAGACAGTGGCACTAGCGTTTGCTCTCACTGAAGAAGCAGTTGAAGACAACTTGTATGACCGCCTTGGCGCTCGTTATACTCGTGCTTTGGCTCGTTCTATGGCGCATTCAAAGCAGGTTAAAGCTGCGGCGACACTAAACAATGCGTTTAACGCGAACTTTACTGGCGGTGACGGAGTTGAGCTTTGCTCTACTGCACACCCGTTGGCTGGTGGCGGAACATTCCGCAATGAGCCTACAGTAAATGCTGACCTTAACGAAACTTCGCTTGAAAATGCTCTTATCGACATTTCAACATTCGTTGATGAACGCAATATGATCATTGCTCTACGTGGCATGAAGATGATTATTCCACCACAACTGCAATTCGTTGCAGATCGTTTGTTGGAAACAACTCTTCGCGTTGGCACTGCTGACAATGATATTAACGCGATAAAGAACATGGGAATGCTCCCTGAAGGATATGTAGTCAATCACTTCTTGACTGATCCTGATGCATTCTTCCTAAAAACTGATGCGCCAAACGGCTTTAAGCATTTTGACCGTTCACCAATGCGGACAAACATGGAAGCCGACTTTGACACAGGCAACATGCGTTTTAAGGCGCGTGAGCGTTACAGCTTTGGATTTTCTGATCCACGTTGCGTTTTTGGCTCCACTGGAGCTTAATTCGTGTTAAGGTGAGTTATTCATTTTTAGCTCCTCTAGAGGCGGTCTTAGGATCGCCTCTTTCTTTTTAATAAAACTTGTGTATAGTTTGTTTATCCCTGACAGTCGCATGGTGCGATTGACTAACCCAGACAGGAGATCAACATGGGTACTACTACTTTTTCAGGTCCGATTCGGGCGGGTAATATTAGAAACACAACGGGTACTGTCGTTGGAACAGACATAGCGAATGTCGGCTATGTCGTAATGACTCAACAACATGTAATGGATATATCTGGTGGTGCTGTTGCAGCGGAAGCCACAAATGTAGTGATTCCAGCTAACTCAAAAATTGTAAACATAATTATTGATTTAGAAACAGCAGCTAACACCACAACAAATATTAGTGTTGGTGATACTGTGGGCGGTGCGGCAACTCTCATTAATGCTCTCGCTTCTGGAACTACTGTAGGTATTAAAGCACTAGGTATTTCTGGTGGTGGTACACTTACATGGAAAAACACTGGCGCATCAGATTTAAAACTAACAGCCACTTCAAGTGCGGCATGTAACGCAGGATCTGTTGTTATAACAATAATGTATGCACAAGCGTTCAACACTGCCGTTCAACCTTAATAGGAGGCTAGTATGGCAGGTCCAGTACAAGCATTTAATTACACACAAGGAAGTGCTGCGGCCCTTGTCGGCCCCGCACGTTCACGCATTCGTCAAGTTGTAATATTTGCAGACGCAGCAGGAGCTTTTACAATAAAAAATGGAAGCGGTACAGGTGCTACGCTACTTACACAAACTTTTCCGACAGGCTTGCATCACTTAAATATTCCAGATGACGGATTACTTGCTACAGGTGGTGCGTTTGTTAGTGCGTTTACAGGAAGTAGCAATCAATTGACGATCTTTTTGTCTTAGAGGTGCAAGTTGGCTACTTCTAAGGGAAAAATGCCTAAACGTAATAAAAAGAACTTCCGTCCCACTAAATCTGGGGCGGGAATGACTAAGGCTGGTGTAAAGGCTTACAGGCGTAAAAATCCCGGCTCTAAACTAAAGACCGCTGTTACTGGTAAGGTTAAAAAGGGCAGCAAGGATGCAAAGCGGCGTAAGTCGTTCTGCGCACGTTCAGCAGGCCAAATGAAAAAGTTTCCTAAAGCAGCTAAGAATCCCAATTCACGTTTGCGCCAAGCGCGGAGGAGGTGGAAATGTTAGAAAAGCAAATAATTATGGGAGTTGCAGCTACTGCCATTGGAATTATTGGCGCAGTTTCGTACAATTGGGCGTCTTGGACCACTGAAACACTTATCTCTGTTGATAAGCGCACAGAGGTTATGGCTGCTCAAATAGAATTTATAAAGCTTGGTATGGAGAGAACTTATGGCAATGTCGAGAAGCCAGATGAGTCAACAGATTTCAAAGCCGCCGCGAAAGATTAAGGGCGTTCCGAAGGGGCTAACTTACTTTAAAAGAGGTGGAGCGGCTACTCCAAAATCAAAAGGGAGCAAGATATGTGCTTCTGGAAAAGCTTGGGCAAAAAGGACTTTTGACACGTACCCTTCTGCTTATGCGAATATGGCTGCATCTAAGTATTGCAAAGACCCGAACTACGCTAAGGGAGCTAAGGGTAAAGGTAAAGGAAAGAAGGCGTAATGGGCGCTCTTAAAGACTGGGTAAAGCAAGATTGGGTTCGTGTTGGCACTGATGGAAAGATCAAGGGAAAGTGCGGTACTTCTAAAGATAAAAAAAATCCAGACCGTTGCTTACCTAGAAGCAAAGCCAATAGTTTATCTAAAAGTCAGTTAGCTTCTACTGCAAAAAAGAAGAAAAAAGAAGGCAGAACTGGTAAAACAAATGTAAAAAATACAAAAGCTGCTGAAGTAAAGTTTGCTAAAAATGGTGGCATTATTGAGCCTAAATCTAAACGTAAATTTAACGGCAAGAGGGTTTCTGGCTCTGCTATAGCAAGGGGATGCGGCAAAGTTATGAACAACAAAAGAAAGCGCACAAAGGGTGCGGTTAGCCAATCATAAGGAGATTATCATGGCTATGAAGAAAAAAGGCTACCGTGGTGGTGGAAAAGTAAAAAGAATGATGAAGGGTGGAGCCGCAGGCGGCATGAAAAAGCCCAGACGCATGATGAAGGGTGGCGCAACTGGTGGGATGAAAAAGCCCATGATGATGAAAAAGGGCGGTGCAACTGGCGGTAAAAAATCACTTGCTGCTGCAAGAGCAGCACTCCCCACAGGCTATAAGATAGTTAAAAAATAGAATATGCCATATTTACATAGCAACGTACCTTACTTTAAAGCATGGGTTCGTCGTGAATATACTCACAATCATGAGGATTATCACGGCGAATTCCTGCATGCTATGGTTATTGGCGTAACAACTATGCCGAACAGATGTTTGAGTTTTCAGGTTATATTCACCGGGAGTGAAGCTGAAGGCGCAGAAGAAGACACTGTTCATGGTGGCGCAATGTGGGCGCGAATGCCAATTACCGCATTGGTTGGTGACATTCCTTTAGAAGAATGGCCCGAACCAATGGCGACATACGATGCACAGCCTTGGGATTGTTCTTCTTACAATCACGCGGTTTATGTTATGGATAGAACAACGCCTTGCCCTTGGTTGGCAAAAATAGATGGCGATTTTCATCCAGCGAAATACTTATTTACTGTGGACTATGCAGAATCAGAAATAGCAGACGATCCTGCACAGCATAAACAGAGCCACGTTTTACAGTTACTAGACGCAGGGGAGTGGTCTGGAAACATTGTGGCGTTGCCTAATAATCGTGTTCGTGTAACACATCCAGCTTGGTTTGAGACTGGGGAGGGAGCGCCCGACTTCAAGCCTTCACAACATATACACTATTCAAAATCTGATTTAGACTATACACTAGACGCAAATCGGATATTCGATAACCTATATAATGAGGAAGACTGATGACTGTCTCAAACTCAAAGGACTTTGAATTAGACGTAGCAGAATACGTTGAAGAAGCTTTTGAGCGTTGTGGCTTAGAAGCCAGAACAGGTTATGATCTTAGAACGGCAAAGCGTTCTTTAAACCTTATGTTTGCTGATTGGGCAAATAGGGGCTTAAACCAATGGACTATAAAGCAAAGAACACAAACAGTAACGCAGGGTACATCTGAATATGCTCTTCTTGCAGACGTTATAGATGTTTTAGCTGCTGTGGTTCGTCGTGATGGTACTGACTTTACAATACCGCGTATTGGCAGGGACGCTTACCTATCTATTCCCACTAAAACAACCACTGGTCGCCCTACTCAGTTTTTCTTGGACAGACAAATAACTCCTAATCTAAAAGTTTGGCCTGTTCCTGATAATAGCACTGATATTATAGTGTATGATTGCCTAACTCGCTTAGATGATGCAGATGCTATGGTAAATACTATGGATGTTCCGTTCAGGTTTTATCCATGTTTGGCGGCTGGTTTGGCTTACTATTTATCTTTAAAGCGCGCTCCAGAGCGCGTTCAAATGTTAAAAGCTGTGTACGAAGAGGAAATGCGCAGGGCTATAGATGAAGATAGAGATCGCGCATCTTTGCAGATAACCCCAAGTTTAAGGAATTATCGCATTGTCTAGTCGATACGCTTCAGCAAAAAACGCTTATGGCATTTCAGACCGATCTGGCTTTCAGTATCGGCTGAGAGACATGCGTAAAGAGTGGAACGGTCTTCTCGTTGGTAAAGACGAATGGGAGGCAAAGCAGCCTCAATTAGAGCCTACGCCTGCGGTGTCTGACCCAGAGGCGTTGCGAGATCCAAGGCCAGAGCAAGACTTGGAAGGGCAAAGAAATATTCAGTGGGGGTTTAATCCTGTAGGCGGACCCGCGACAAACTCCTTTAATCCTCCTAATAATCTAGAGGCTATAACTTCTGTGGGAACAGTTACGGTGGAGGTATCATGAGCTTTACATATGTAGAATTAAGAGATGCAATAAGGAATTACACCGAATATGCAGAAACAACCTTTGTTGCTAATATACCTTTATTTATAAGACTTTCAGAAGAAAGAATACTTAAAACAATTCAATTAAGTTTGTTTAGAAAGAATGTTACAGCATCCACAAGCGGTAGGTTTTTGAGAAGCCCTAGTGACTTTTTAGCGCCCTTTTCTTTAAGTTTAGCACCTTCAGATGGAGATAAGGTGTTTTTGGATTTTAAAGACCCTAGTTTTTTACAAACCTATACTCCTGACAATTCTACTACAGGAACTCCTAGATATTATTGTCAGTTTGACTTTGAGAACTTTATGTTGGCTCCTGCCCCTGCAACTGCGCACACAGCAGAGCTTCATTACTTCTATAGGCCAAACAGCATTACAGTAGGTTCTGATTCAGAAACAACATGGTTAAGCATAAATGCAGAAATGGCTTTATTGTATGGAGCGTTGATTGAGGCGTACATATACATGAAGGGTGAGGCTGACATATTAGATATGTACAATAGGCGCTTCCAAGAATCCATGTTAGGTGTTAAGATGCTTGGAGAAGCAAAAGAAACAACTGATGAGTACAGGACTGGGAAAGTTATAAGGGACAAACAATGAGTGCTAGTCTTAATTTTGAGTTGCCACAACATGAAAGCGTGGTCACGGTGCAAACAACTAACAACCGTGGGTTTACTCCAGAAGAGCTTGCGCAAGATTGCGTGGGAAAAATAATCTCTGTTTCGGACACAGCGTTGCCGGGAATCAGGGATCAAGCTCGTGCTTTTGAACGGCACATGGAAAAAGTAGTGGCTTATTACATGCGGCAAGCTATACAAAGTGACCGCACTACGGTTTACAACGCACTAATGGATGCAGGTCATCCTGAACTGGCTGAACTCATAAGGAGACTCTGATATGGCCTTTAACGGAAACTTTATGTGTACATCGTTCAAGAAAGAACTGTTGTCCGCAACACACAACTTCACGACTTCTGGTGGTGACGCTTTTCAAATAGCTCTGTACACAAACAGTGCTACTTTTAATGCGGGTACTACGGCTGCTGTTTTTGGCGGCAGCAACAATGAGGTTGGAACTTCTGGTACTTATACTTCTGGCGGACCTTCTGGCAGTACAAGCACGAACACATTGGCGGCGGCATCTAGTATGCCATCAAGCTCTGGCACAACAGCGTTTACGGACTTTGAGGATAAGACATTTACCTCTGCGACGATAACCGCTCGTGGTGCGTTGATTTACAATAGTTCGGCTGGTGCTGGTTCTAACACTGCAAACTGCGTTCTGGTCTTAGACTTTGGTTCTGACAAGGCGTCAACATCAGGTGACTTTAAGATCGTCATGCCAAGCCCGGATGCAAGTAACGCTTTAATTAGAATTGCGTAAGAACGGAGAGTTAACATGGTAGTATTGGTCAACAGAGCTAAGATGACAACCAGCACCACGGGTACTGGGACGATAACTCTGGGCAGTGCAACCAGTGGCTTTCAGACGTTTGCAGCGGCGGGTGTGTCTAATGGAAACTCTGTAAGGTATTGTATTGAGGACGGTTCTTCAGCATTTGAGATTGGCACGGGTACATACACCAGTTCGGGTACAACGCTCAGTCGATCCGTTATTGAAAGCAGTAACAGCGATAGCGCATTGAACTTATCTGGTGCCGCAGTTGTGTTTATTACGGCGATAGCTACGGACATTCAGGATATTGTGAATGATACTACTCCGCAGCTAGGCGGTAATTTGGACACAAACCAGTTTGATCTTACTACTGCGTCTAATCGTGATTTAGATCTGGCTCCGAATGGATCGGGTAAAGTTGTTATACGAGGGGCTACGAACTCAGCAAAACTTGCACTTAACTGTTCTTCTAATTCTCATGCTGTGACGTTAGCAAGTCCTCCTCATTCTGCGAATGCTACTTATGAGCTTGAGTTTCCTGATGCGGTAGGCTCCACAGGTCAGGCTTTGTTAGCATCTAATGGCTCTGGTAAATTAGTATTTGGCACGGCTGGTATATCAACAGGAAAAGCAATCGCTATGGCAATGGTGTTCGGCTGACAGGAGAGAATAAATGGCAAATCCAAATATTGTAGCTGTAAGCAGTATCTACGCGAATACCGCTGTAGATGCTGATGTAGCGGCCTCCGCCGTTAGTCTTCTTACCGCGGCGTCCAACAAGGTTTTAAAGATTAACAGTCTTGTGATAGCTAACATAGACGGAGTAAACGCAGCGGACATATCGGTTTGGATTACACGATCTGGGGCGGACTATTACTTAGCTAAAACAATTTCAGTCCCAGCGGACACAACCTTGATTCCAATCGACAAGAACATGGGCTTGTATCTCGTTGAAGGCGACATACTTAAAATCCAAGCAAGTGTTGCTGGTGATTTGTCCGCAGTCTGTAGTTATGAAGAAATAGATGACGCATAGGACAGGCAATGAAGTATATTGGAAACGTCCAATCACAAGCTAACGCAGAAGTCTTTGCTGTAGCATCTGGTGCATTGCCCGATGGCAAGCCTGTCATAGTTAATAGCAACGGGACGGTTAGTGTTGTTGCATCTACTACTGTTACAGAGGCTTTGGGTTCAGCGGTTGCGTTTGAAAGTGGTGATTCTAGGCAAATGGGTGGAGCATTTGACTCTACTAACAATAAAGTTGTTCTTGTTTATGCAGACGTTGATAACAGCAGTTATGGAACGGCAGTTGTCGGAACAGTAAGTGGAACGTCTATAAGTTTTGGAACCCCTGTTGTATACAATTCAGCATCTAGTCAGTATGATAAAGCTGCTTTTGACACTAATTCTGGTAAGGTTTTAATCGGATATAGGGATCAAGGAGACAGTTCTAACGGTAATGCTAGAGTGGGAACTGTGTCTGGAACCAGCATAAGTTTTGGAACAGAAGCAACTTTTACAACTGGCGCAGTAGAATATTTAGATATGACTTTTGATTCTACCAACAATAAAGTTGTGTTAGTTTATACTGATGCAGGTAATGGAGATGACGGATTTGCTAGTGTCGCAACTATAAGTGGAACAAGCGTTAGTTTTGGAACTGCCGTAGAGTTTTCTGGCAATAATAATACAGCTTGGAACGTCTGTGGTTTTGACTCTACAAATGGAAAAGTGGTTATTGCTTACGAGGATGCCTCGGATTCAGGAAAATTAAAGTCTGTTGTTGGTACAGTATCAGGAACAAGTATTTCATTTGGTAGTGTTGCTACAGTAGATTCAAATGCCACTGAACGTAATGGTTTAGCTGCCGTGGGTAATGGTAAAGTTGTTGTTGGATACACGGATGAAGATACAAGTTCTAGGCTTTTTGGTGCTGTAGGAACTATTTCAGGAACCAGCATTAGTTACGGCACAAGGGTTTCCATTACTTCTGATAGTACAGGTGGAGAAATTTCCGTAGGTTATGACTCTGCTGCCGACACTGTAATTTTTGCATACGCTGATGGTGGAGATGGTAACAAGGGGAAGTACACCCCTGCTACGGTAAGTGGTACATCACTTTCGTTGGGGTCTGAAGTAACTTTTGAGACAGCCTCAGTAAGTAGTTCTGATCAAACCTTTCAAACATATGATTCAAATTCTGAAAAAATAGTGATAAGTTATAGAGATGGTGATAATAGTGGAGCAGGAACTGCTATAGTTTTGCAGCCGGGGTATACTGGAACAAACCTCACCACCGAAAACTTCTTAGGCTTTACTGGTGGGGAAGTGACCTTTGTTAATCAGGCGATAGGCAGTGAAGTTCAGTTTGCAAGTGGAATTGAATATCCTGCTTCTACTTTTG
>Ga0207905_1000204_pt1 | contig 16314 bp, 28 predicted proteins | sample LinPmetageLP49_FD_184060 | JGI IMG/M metagenome (GOLD analysis project Ga0207905, IMG submission 184060) | Marine viral communities from the Subarctic Pacific Ocean - LP-49 (SPAdes) | ecosystem: Environmental > Aquatic > Marine > Oceanic | place: Pacific Ocean | collected 2011-08-27 | reverse complement strand
TATTCTGCGTCAGTTGATTGATGCGGGTACTTTAGCAAACCTGCCGGCTGGATTTAAGGCTCGGGGTGTGCGGTTACGCAACGATGACGAGCCATTACAGCCCGGAGAGTGGCGTGATATAGACGCTCCTGGGGGCAACATTAGGGACTCTATTATACCATTGCCGTACAAGGAGCCTAGTGCCACTCTAGCACAGCTTCTAGGCGCTCTGGTGGAGGGCGGACGCCGCTTTGTATCACTGGCTGACGAACAGACCAGTAATATGAACCAAGAGACACCTGTTGGTACGACTGTTGCTATGCTTGAGCGTGGCATGAAAGTGATGTCGGCCATTCACAAGCGGCTGCATTATGCTCAGAAGAATGAGTTCCGTATTCTGGCTCGTATCTGTGCAGAGAATATGGATCAGGAATATCCGTATGATGTAGCTGGTGGCGAGAGAAGCATTAAGGCGCAGGACTTTGACGGTCGGGTAGATGTTATACCGGTGTCGGATCCTAACATCTTCTCGATGGCGCAGCGGGTTACTTTGGCTCAAACGCAGTTGCAGTTGGCGCAATCTAATCCTCAGATGCATAACTTACACGCGGCATACCGGCGTATGTATCAGGCGTTGGAAGTACAGAACATTGATGAGATACTACCGCCGGCACCAAAGCCCAAGCCGTTGGACCCTGCTATTGAGAACGCCCGTGGTTTGATGGGTGAAATACTGGTGGCCTTTGAAGAACAGGACCACGATACTCACATAGCTATTCACGTTATGTTTATGAGAACGCCTTTAATTATGACTTCTCCACAAGTTATGGGTACGTTCTACGCACACCTTCAGGAGCATATCTCAATGAAGGCGAGGGCGAGTATCGTTCAAGAGATCCAAGAGTTGGTTCAAAAGGTACAGCAACAGGTACAGCAAGGTTTGATCGATCCTATGGCGGCGCAGATGCAAATCCAAGAAGTACAGCAGCAAATGCAGAACCCTGCTGAGATGGAGAAGGCTGTTGCGGCGCAAGAGCTAGAGATTATGAAAGCCACTCTGGATGAGATTACGCCTCCGGGTCAAGACCCTATGTCGGATCCATTGGTACAGATCCGCATGAAAGAGGTGGAAATCAAGGACAAGGAGCTTCAGCGCAAGGCTCAAGAGGACGAGGCCCAGATTATGCTTGAGTCTGCTAAGATGGAGCAACGCGCCGTTACTGATGCCGCTCGGATTGAAAGCACTGAAGAGATCGCTCAAAACAGGAACGATGTTAATCGGGAGCGTATAGACGTTCAACGTCAAGCTATGGCTCGTAGGGGGTAAATCCCTAGTTAGAGATGTGTTATGATAGATCCTGTCACAGCCTTTGCAGCAGCTAACGCGGCCTTTAAAGGCGTTAAAATGCTTGTTGGCGCCGGCCGTGAAATGCAGGACGTTAGCAAACAGCTTGGGCAGTGGTACTGTGCTGTTGCAGATATTTCCAAGGCAGAAACACAACGTAAAAACCCTACGTGGTTGGATAAGAAGACGCACGGAACTGATAACATAGAGCAAGAAGCTATGGATATCGTGATCCGCAAGAAGACCCTTATGGAGAAAGAGAAAGAAATTAAGTTCATGCTAGACTACAGGTTTGGCTTGGGGACTTATGATGAGATGTTGGGTATGCGGCGCAAGATACGCGCAGAACGCGAGGAAACGGTGTATCGCGCTATGGAAGCCAAGCGCCAAATACAGAACAACATGGCTATTGGTGCGTTAAGTCTTGGTATAATTGGTGTTTTAGGTGGTGGTATGTATTTAATAATGTTGGTTACACAATGATCCATGCATTAATTCTTTCTGTTGCTCTTGCGGGAGTAGCCAACCCCACTCATGTTCAGTGTCACTTATGGAAACGGTTTACAGCCGAAAACGGTCAAAAGGTTTGTGTCTACAGATTTACAGCGGGTTATGGTGGTTTGGGGTATCACTACCCTACGAAGAGTTTTTCAGAGTGTCCGAAGGTTTTTAGTTGTCTTTATGAGAAGAAGGATAAACGCCCTAGTTTATCGGAGATATTAGATGGCCTGAAAGGAGGTTTCTAATGACTATGGAGAAGTTTTTGGCGTGGAAGGTTATGCCTCGGCTTATGATGTTGGTGATGACTGTTATGTATATTCGTGTGATTGAGTGGTTTATGTCGTTGCCGCAGGATGTTGTCAGTACGCAAGCTACTGCGCTGACTGCAACCGTAACGGGCGCCATGACGGGCGCATTCGCCGTATGGTTAGGATCAGAAAAATGATGGCATTACTAGGCAGTTTACTAGGCTTCGGGAGTTCATTTCTCCCCGAGGTGCTTAGTTATTTTAAAGCTAACCAACAACAAAAGCATCGTATGGAGATGATGCAACTAGAGACAGAGCTTGCTCAGAAACGTTCTGAGATGAAGCTAGTTGAGTTAGATAAGCAGGCGGATATCGCGGAAACGAAGGGGTTGTATGAGCATGACCGATCTATCGACGCTGGCGGATTTATCAACGGTCTTCGGGGTAGTGTTCGTCCTATTGTTACTTATGCCTTTTTCGGATTGTTCGTAGCCACGAAGGTTGTGATTATGGTTAAGGTTACGCAGGCTGGCGGTGATTGGATGCAGGCAGTTGATCTAATGTGGGATGGAGAAACCTCTGGCTTGTTCAGTGCTGTGTTAGCGTTTTGGTTTGGAAATAGAGCAATCTCTAAATATGCGGGGAAATAATTATGGGATACAAGTTAGGAAAGCGAAGCCTATCAAGGCTAGAAGGTGTCAACGAAGAACTGGTAACGGTCGTGAAGTACGCTATCGGCGTTACGAAACAGGACTTCAGTGTGATTTGCGGTCTGAGAACGATAGACGAACAGAGGGCGTTGGTCGCAAAAGGGGCCTCGCAAACCCTAAAGTCAAAACACATTGACGGCAATGCCGTTGATCTGATGGCTTACATTGATGGTGGCCGGTGGGAGCTAAACTTATACGACGAGATTGCTGATGCCATGAAGGAGGGCGCCGCGGCTGCGGGAGTGAAACTACGGTGGGGCGCTGCGTGGACTATTGACGATCTAGGAGATTATCCTGGGACGGCGGAACATGCGATGGTTTCCTACATAGACACCCGTAGATCTCAATCTCGTAGGCCCTTTATCGATGCTCCACATTTCGAAATCATGTTCTGATGCATGTGTTCGTCCTCATGCTGTATTTAGGGTATGGGGACGAGCGCACTTTAGTTATTGATGACATGTACTTTAAACAGGTAAACTACTGCAACAAGGTAGCGGAGTCATTGGTTAAGAGGTACTCTACTCATGGGATTGGGTTATCAGATCGCGCTGTAGCGTACTGTGTGCCAACACGTTTAGAAGATCCAACGAAACATTCTATCTATTAAGGAGACAGTCATGTCTGTAGAAAAATCACTTCGACCTAAATTACGCCCAAAAAAGAAGAAGGAAAAGACTCAAGCGGAGCGTATTGATGAGATGGTCGCGGACATTTTGCATCCAGATGGGGCTCCCGGCACGGCTTATAAAGATGATGACGGTGAGATGCGTAGTCCTGAACAAGACACAAAGCCTCCGGAGCAAAAAGATTTTATCGATAAAAAAGATAAGGGCAAAGCTCTGAAGAACGGCGGCATGATTAAGTCTAAGGGATATGCCGCTGGTGGCCGAGTTCGCGCTGGTGATGTCCGATTCAACAACAAAAGGGGTATGACGTATTAATGCCATATTTACAAAGTAACATCCCACATTTTAAATGCTGGGTGCGGCGTGAATACACATATAATCATAACGGGTATCACGGGGAGTTCTTACATGCGATGGCAATTGCCGTCACCACCATGCCTAATAGGTGCTTGAGTTTTCAGGTTATCTTCACTGGTTGTGAGGCTGACATAGAAGACACACCTAACGTGCATGGTGGCGCAATGTGGGCAAGAATGCCAATCACGGCGTTAGTGGCGGATACTCCATACGAGGAGTGGCCTATGCCAATGCCGGTACATTCGGCCCAACCTTGGGATTGTTCATCGCATACTCATGCAGTTTACAAGTTAGACAGGGCAACGCCTTGTCCTTGGATGGCAAAGATAGACAGTGAGTTCTATCCTGCAAAGTATTTGTTTACAGTGGATTACACAGACAGCGAGATAGCTGATGATCCTGCCCAGCATAAGCAGAGCCATGTATTGGAGTTGTTGGATGCGGGTGAGTATACAGGTAATATTGTAGCTTTGCCTAACAATCGAGTGCGGGTAACGCACCCTGCTTGGTTTGAAACGGGGGAGGGCGCTCCTGACTTTCGTCCCTCTCAACACATACATTACTCTAAGTCTGACTTAGATTACACGCTAGACGTTACTAAAATCTTCGACAATATATACAACGACGATTGACAACGTCATAAGACGGCCATACGGATATGCTTATGGATGTAGTAGACTTTTCTAAGTACTTATACAAAGTTCTTCGTGCAAGGGAGAGTGACATTGCATTCGCTATGTCCCAAGGTAGCGTTAAAACTTGGGAAGATTACAAGATGCTTGTCGGGGAAATTCGGGGCCTTTCCCTAGTGCAAGAAGAAATCAAGACCCTGTTGGAGAGTAATCAAGACGATGTCGAAGACATTATTTCTTCCTGAACATGTAGCTAAAAAAGTTAAGGACAATCGATCTAAAGACGTATCCGAAACAGCGTATGTTCCCCCCGAAGCTCGGGTGTTAGACCCTTCCCTTCTGGAAAAGACCTTGATGGAAAGATTACCACAACCTACCGGATGGCGGGTTTTGGTCATGCCATATCAAGGAAAATCAAAGACAGCTTCTGGCCTGCATATACCGGACGAGGTTCGGGAAAGAGAAACTGTTGCTACTGTTGTGGCATATGTTCTCAAGTTGGGCCCTTTGGCATATAAGGATCAAAACAAGTTTGAAGGCACACCTTGGTGTAAAGAAGGCCAATGGGTTTGCATCGGCAGATACTCCGGATCTCGATTTAAGATTGAGGGTGGAGAAGTCCGTATTCTTAATGACGATGAAGTAATTGCAACATTGTTGGAGCCAGATGATGTCAGACATGTCTAACGAGGTAGAAGAAGAAATTGAAGTTGAGATTGAGGGTCAAGAAGAGGAGCCTAAAGAAGCGAAGGCCTCTCCTGAACCAGAGCCCGAAGTTGAAATTGTTCCTGAACCTGTAGCGGAAGATCCGGAAGAACTGGATGAGTATAGTAAGGGTGTGCAGAAACGCATACGCCAACTTAACCAGCGGTATCGTGATGAACAGGTTAGCCGAGAAGAAGCGACTAAGGTTGCGGAAAAGCTAGCAGAGCAAAACAGGCAGCTTCAGGCAAGAGTTCAACAATTAGATACTGGGTATCTCAATGAGTACGGAAATCGTGTTCAGTCTGAGACTTCCGCTGCGGAGAAAGCATATCTTCAAGCCGCGGACGAGGGCGATACTGAAGCAATGTTGGCCGCGCAAAAGGCTTTAAACAGGGCTCAGTACGATGAAAGCCGCTTTGCCGCTGCTAAACAGCGGGTAGAACAACAGGCGCAACAACCTGTTCAACAGCCGGCCGCTCCTCAACAACAACAGGCACCACAAGTAGATCCTAAAGCAGATGCTTGGGCTAAGAAAAACACTTGGTTTGGTGACGATGACGTAATGACGGCGTCTGTGTTTGCTATCCACAATAGGATGGTTACTCAAGAAGGGTTTGACCCAACGTCCGATGACTACTATACAGAGGTAGATAGGCGGATGCGTTCGGAGTTTCCAAATAAGTTTGCCGTTAAGAAATCGGGAGGGGGTGCCCAGGTCGCTTCTGCTGCATCCTCAGCCTCTCGTAACACTAACCAGAAGCGTACTAAGTCGGTCAGGCTGACCCAGAGGCAAGTTATTATGGCGAAGAAACTTAACGTCCCTCTCGCTGAATACGCAAAATTTGTGAAGGATTAGACCATGGCTGAAAGAAAAACTCGAGAAAGCTCAACTCGCGAAAAAACTGAGCGGCGTAAACCATGGGCTCCGCCCCAACGATTAGATGCTCCGCCCTGTCCTCCAGGGTATGTACAAAGATGGATTAGGATTTCCATGCGAGGCGAAGAAGACAAAACAAATGTCTATACAAAACTTCGTGAAGGATGGGAACCGGTTCGTGCAGATGAGTACCCCGACTATCAGTACCCCACAATCGATAGTGGGCAGTATGTTGGGATAATCGGTAACGGTGGACTAATGCTTTGCAGACTGCCTGAAGAAACAGCGAAAGAACGTGCTGAATATTACGGATTACAGACCCGAGATCAAATGGTCGCTGTAGATTCTGACTTAATGAAGGAGCAACATCCTTCAATGCCGATTAGTAATAAACGGCAATCCCGTGTAACTTTCGGAGGGAGAGCCTCCGATTAAAATTTGAGGTGCTATCATGGCAAATTCTAATGTCGCTTTCGGGTTCCGCCCGTATGGTGTTTTAGGTTCGGCCGCTAACACCACCGGTACAACTGAATATCGTATCGCATCAGATAACAGCAACCCGATCTTCCAAGGCATGGCGGTTATTCCGTTGGCTGCGGGGGTCATTGACGATCTGCAAGCTGCGGCTGGCGGTAACGTTTCTACGGTTGGTGTTTTTAACGGCTGCGAATACGTGTCTTCTACTACCGGTGAAAAGATCTTTTCCAACTTTTGGCCCGGATCTGGAGCGGACTCTAACTTTCCTGTAAAGGCTTTCTTGTACGATAACCCTGCTCAACTGTTTACCATTGCAACGTCTAACGTTGTTGCTGCGGCAAACACTGAGGCAGAAATTCGTGCTGCGGTCTTTGCTAACATTGCGTTAGCTACAGGTAATAGTGGTTCTACTACTACTGGTATTTCTTCTGCAACTGCGGATTTAAATACCATCGCAACCACCAACACGTTGTTCTGTCGTATTATGGGTGTTCTTGATGACCCAGAAAATAGCGACTTTACCGCTGCTGGTATCCCGTTAATCGTTCGTTTAAACAACCACTTCAATGCGCCGACAGGCTCCATTGCAGCTGGCACTGTTTCAACAACTGGCGTATAAGGAAGGGTATAGATAATGGCTATTTCTCGCGCACAACTAGCGAAAGAGCTAGAACCCGGCCTAAACGCACTGTTTGGAATGGAATACGACCGGTACGAGGGTCAACACGCAGAAATCTACACAACCGAATCTTCGGACAGAGCGTTCGAGGAAGAGGTGATGCTCAGTGGATTTGGCGCTGCGCCCACTAAAGCGGAAGGTGCAGCAATTAGTTTTGATGATGCCAACGAAGCGTACACCGCTCGTTATAATCACGAAACTCTTGCATTGGCCTTCTCGATTACGGAAGAAGCAATCGAGGACAATCTCTATGATCGTCTTGGATCTCGCTATACCAAAGCCCTTGCTCGTTCGATGGCTCACAGTAAACAAGTTAAGGCCGCTGCGGTTCTTAACAATGCGTTTACTGCGGGTGCTTCAGCAGGTGGTGACGGTAAAGCTCTCTGTGCTTCGGATCACCCACTGACTAACGGTGGAACTCTTGACAACGTGTCAGCTGCTGATTTGAACGAAACCTCTCTTGAGGACGCTCTTATCAACATCGCTGGTTTTGTTGACGAGCGTGGTCTAAAGGTTGCTCTTCGTGGTGTGAAGATGATTATCCCGCGCCAGCTACAGTTTGTAGCTCAACGGATACTCAACACTGAACTTCGGGTAGGTACTTCGGACAACGATACAAACGCAATCCGGTCTATGGGAATGTTGCCCGGTGGTTACGCCGTCAACGATTTCTTGACAGATCCAGATGCGTTCTACGTCTTGACCGATGCTCCTCGCGGGTTCATTCACTTTGAGCGGACGCCTCTTTCAACCAACATGGAAGCGGACTTTGACACTGGTAACATGCGGTTTAAAGCCCGTGAGCGTTACTCGTTTGGGTTCTCAGATCCTCGTTGCGTTTTTGGATCTCCTGGCGTATAATACTGCGATACAACCTCCCTGTATTGTAAACTGGGGCCGTCTTCGGATGGCCCCTTTCTTTTTGTTTAAACGTATTGTACAATCACGGTATCCCTGACAGGTGCATGAAGCATCTGACTAACCCAAGACAGGAGATACTCATGGGTAATTCTACTTTCAGCGGACCAGTGCGTTCGCAAAACGGTTTTGAAGACATTACAGTTGCCACTACAACCGGCGTTGAAACCACTAACTCCACATACGGAACAAACGCTACAATCGGCGGAGATCTAACGGTTGCTGGTTCTGTGTTCTCAGGCGGAATGCCCACGTTAGGTGGTCTTACTGTTACGGCTAAAGCCACCTCTGGCACTGTTACCTATGTCGCTGGAATTAATATCAACCCGTTTACGGGTGGGGCACAGCAGGTCACCACTCTTCCCGCTGCGACAGTAGGTGTCGTGTGCATACACGCTCAGTCAGTAGACACTACTGGTGGCACTGCTTTCCTGAGTTTTGATTGCGCGGGTAGCGATGCTTATGAGACAGGCAGCATTATAGAAAGCCGTACAAGCAGCGCGGTCACGTTTGATGTGTCCACGGCTGGCGAAACTTTGTTGAAGTTTACTCCTGCTAACGCCACTACGAACCTTATGAGCATTGGCTCATATATCTACTTCACCTGCACAACAGCGGGTCTGTGGAATGTTTCGTATAACTTCCAGCATCTCGGCGCGGGTACTACAGGTACGTTTGTTTTCGCAGCCTAATGTTTAATTTGGCGGGGTTAACGCCCCGCCTTTCTTATAGGAGCTTAACATGGCTGATGCTGTAGCTACACAAACGCTTTTTGATGGCTCAAAAAAGGTCATTCAAAAGTTTACTAACATCTCTGATGGTTCAGGCGAGTCTGCGGTAAAGAAGGTTGATGTTTCAGCGTTGGCCTCTAACTCTGACGGCACAGCCTGCACTGGAGTAGTGATAGAGCGCATCTGGTGGCAGTGTATTGGAATGAAGGTGCAAATCCTATGGGATGCAACTACTAACATTCTGTGTATTGAGCTAGGTGAAAACCAAAGCGGCAATCATGACTACACTATCTTTGGGGGTCTGACTAACAACTCGGGTTCTGGAAAGACCGGTGACATTTTGTTTACCACGGTGGGGCATACTAGCGCCGACACGTACACTATCATTCTTGAGATGCGTAAAGAGTACTAATCGTCATGGGTGATAAACCGATCAGGCGCACAAAAAAGAATTACCGCCCCACTAAGTCTGGGGCGGGGATGACCAAGGCTGGAGTTGCGGCTCATCGAAGAGCCAACCCTGGTTCTAAGTTAAAGACTGCGGTTACCGGCAAGGTTAAGAAGGGCAGTAAGGACGCGAAGAGGCGCAAGTCTTATTGCGCTCGTTCTGCGGGACAGATGAAGAAGTTTCCGAAGGCTGCAAAGGATCCAAACAGCAGACTTCGTCAAGCAAGGAAGCGTTGGAAATGTTAGGTAAGCAGTTCATAGTTATCGTGGCTACGGCCTTTATTGGCGGGGTTGGCGCGGTTACCTATAGCTGGGCAAGTTGGACAACTAAAACTTTGATTTCTGTAGATAAAAAAGCAGAGGTTATTGCATCAGAGATATCGTACATAAAGTTGTACATGGAGCGTGATTATGGCTATATCCAGAAGTCAGATGACACAGCAAGTATCAAAACCACCCGGTAAAACTCCGAAGGGGCTTGTGTACTACAAAAAGGGCGGTGGTGTTTCCGCTAAATCCAAAGGCAGTAAGATATGCCCTGCGGGAAAGGCTTGGGCCAAACGGACCTTTGACACCTATCCCTCTGCTTATGCGAACATGGCTGCATCTAAGTATTGCAAAGACCCAAACTATGCTAAGGGTAGTAAGGGGAAGAAGAAATGAGTTTAACTAAGGGCAATAAAAAGAAAGTTAATAAAGTTATAAAAGGTTTAAAAAAAGCCTCAAAGCTACATGCTGGGCAAGCCAAGACTTTAAAAAAGGTTGTTAATTCTTCTAGGAAGAAGGCTTAGATGGGTGAGCTAAAGAAATGGCGTGATCAGAATTGGGTTAGGATTGGGACCGATGGTAAAATCAAGGGTAAGTGCGGTACTTCAAAAGACAAGAAGAACCCTGACCGATGTCTTCCAGCGGCTAAAGCACGTTCTCTTTCTAAAAAAGATAGAGCTGCGACTGCAAAGAAAAAAAAGTCGGCTGGCAGAAAAGGAAAAACTGTTGTCAGCAACACCAAAAAAGCCAAGGTCAAAGGATATAGTCTCGGTGGAGACATTGAAATCAACGGAGCAAAAAGGCCATACAAAGGCAAAAGCAAAAAAGGCGAAGCGGTCGCGAAAGGCTGCGGGGCGATAATGGCCGACAGGCGCAAGACTACCAAAGGCGCAGTGCGTCAGTTTTAAAGGAGTACGGACATGAAACAACCTACAGAAGATCAAACTGGTTTGAAAAAACTGCCTAAATCGGTTCGCAACAAAATGGGCTACATGAAAAACGGTGGCAAAGTCAAAGCCAAGGGCATGGCAATGGGCGGTAAAGTCAAAGCCAAGGGCATGGCAATGGGCGGTAAAGTAAAGTCCAAAGGTATGGCAATGGGCGGTAAGGTCAAAGCCAAAGGTATGGCAATGGGCGGCAAGATAAAGTCCAAGGGCATGGCAATGGGTGGCAAGGTAAAGTCCAAGGGCATGGCAATGGGCGGCAAGGTTATGGGCTACAAAAACGGTGGCGCAGTAATGGTTAAAACCAACCAGAAACCACATATGAGTTAAGGCCATGACAGTATCAGGATCCAGGGACTTCAACCTCGATGTCGGTGAGGTCATCGAAGAAGCATACGAACGCTGCGGGATTGAAGTTCGCACTGGGTATGATGCTCGTACCGCTCGTAGATCGTTAAACCTTATGTTCGCTGATTGGGCGAACAGAGGAATTAACATGTGGACGGTTAAATCAGAAACGGTAACTTTAACGCAAGGGACTAGCGCAGTAACGTTGGCCGCGGACGTTGTTGATGTCTTAGAGATTGTGTTGCGCCGAGATGGAACAGACTTTGAGATTACAAGAATTAGTCGTGGGGAATATGTCACTCTTCCTGACAAGACTACTCAGGGTCGGCCTAGCCAGTTTTATTTTGATCGTCAGATTACACCTATCATAAACCTTTGGGCAACACCTGAAAACTCTACAGATCAACTGGTTTACCATTATGTTCGTCGCATTGATGATGCAGATACGCTGGTTAATACAACGGACATGCCGTTTAGGTTTTATCCTTGTATGGTAGCTGGCTTGGCGTATTACATTGCAATGAAGAGAACGCCAGATCGTATTCAAATGCTAAAGACTGTCTATGAGGAAGAGTTCCAACGAGCGTCTGATGAGGATGAAGATCGAGTTCCGTTAAAGTTACAGCCTAGCTTCCAATACTTGAGGGTCTAGTATGCCATACGCCTCTGACAAAAACGCTTACGGAATATCTGATCGATCCGGATTTCGGTATCGTCTGAAAGACATGCGTGTTGAGTGGACCGGAGCTAAGGTAGGTAAGGACGAGTTTGAAACAAAGCACCCGCAACTCTTTCCTCCTAGGGTTGGACCCGATCCTCAAGCCTTGAAGAACCCTCGGCCTGAGTCCGATTTAGACGCACAAAGAAATATTCAATACGGATTTAACCCTGTTGGCTTGCGAAGTTTTGGCGGTGGTGATGGGGTATTAACACCTAACAACCTTATCGCTCAAGGCTCTGTTGGAAAGGTTACGGTGACAACATGAGCTTTACATACACAACCCTAAAGACCGCGATTAGGGATTATACGGACAACGATGAGGCGGGATTTGTTCGTAACTTGCCGTTGTTTATTGAAATGACGGAAGAACGAATTTTAAAAAATGTTCAGTTATCGGTGTTTCAAAGAAACGTTTCGGGGGTTGTTTCTTCGGGTAACCAGTTTTTAAACGCTCCGTCTGATTTTCTAGCGCCCTTTTCATTAAGTCTTTCGGTAAGTGGATCTAAAACCTTTCTGTTGTTCAAAGACTTAGATTTTGTGCAGACGTACACTCCTGATCCAACAACAACGGGTGTACCTATATACTACGCACAATTTGACGATAAGAACTTCTTGATAGGTCCAACTCCTAATTCTGGGTACGCCGTTGAGTTGGCGTATTTTTATCGACCTACTAGCCTTACGGCAAGCACCTTTCTTTTAACAATGACCAGTGTGTCTGGAACCTTTGTATCAAGTGAAACTATTACGGGAACCACCAGTGGTCAGTCTACAACAGTAACAAACGTAACCTCCTCAACTGTTTTAAATGTTCCCATACCTAGCGGATCGTTTACTGTAGGAGAAACAATTACCGGATCTAGCAGTGGCGCCACTGGCGTCTTGTCGGCTATTGGTGAAGATTTAACCACTTCTTTTTTAAGCGATGATGGTAGAATGACCTTGTTGTACGGGTGTTTGTCTGAGGCGTACACATACATGAAAGGCGATGCAAACCTAATGACCTTGTACGAAGGTAGATTTAGAGAGGGCCTTGCTAGACTTAAAAACCTGGGCGAAGGCCAAGAAATTGCAGATGAGTATCGTTATGGTCCGATCAGGAAAGCTAGAACATGAACAATATGTCTTTCGGAGAGTTTAAGGTTGAGGTTGAAACAACGGATAATCGCGGGTTTACGGCGGAAGAAGTGGCGCACCGCTGCGTTGGTAAGATTGTGGCTTTTTCAGAAGACGCACACCCTGCATTACGTGACCAAGCTATCGCGTACCGTGACAGCATTGAGAAGCTGCTAGTCATCTATATGAAACAGGCTATTCAAAGCGACAGGACTACGGTATATAATGCAATAAAAGAAGCGGGTCATCCTGAGTTGGCCGAATATATAAGGAAAATGTAATGGCTTTTACGGGCAACTTCCTGTGTACTTCATTCAAAAAAGAGTTGATGACGGCTACACATAATTTTACTACAGCAAGCAATGTTTTTAAGTTGGCTTTGTATGACAACAGCGCAAGTTTTACTGCGGCTACTACTGCATACACTAGCAGCAATGAGATCAGCGGTACTAACTATACCGCAAAAGGTCAGTTTTTAACAAGCGTAACGCCCACTACTAGCGGCACAACAGCCCTGACGGACTTTGCGGATGAGGTGTTTTCCAACGTAACCATTTCCTCTGTAAGAGGCGCGTTGATTTATAACGAAGCTGCAACCAGTGATCCGTCCGTTTGTGTGTTAGACTTTGGGGCAGATAAGGGTGCCAGTTCTGGGGACTTCACCATTGTGTTTCCTACGGCAGATGCAAGCAACGCAATAATACGGATAGCATAACATGGCAATATCTCTTGGAAATCGTGCAAAAATGTCCACCAGTACCACGGGTACTGGAACGATAACCTTGGGCAGTGCGGAAACGGGCTATCAAACGTTTGCGGCAGCGGGTATTACTAACGGTCAAACTGTAAGGTATGTCGTAGAAGACGGTTCTAATTTTGAAATTGGCAGTGGTACTTATACGTCAAGTGGCACAACGCTTACACGATCTGTTACAGAAAGCTCTAACTCAGATAACGCTATTGTGCTTTCGGGTGGAGCAAAAGTATTTTTATCTGCCACTGTAGCGGATTTATATATTAACGATGGCGCGTCAACATTAACAACCACGGGCGTAATTACGGGTGGCACGGTAGAGGCGACCAGTGACACGGCGGCTGGTGACAATGCCGCTATGGGTTATACCAGCGCAGAAGGTTTAATTCTTACGGGCCAAGGCAGCACAAACGACATAACCATTAAGAATGATGCGGACACTGCGGTGATTTCTATACCGACAGGCGGTACTAATGTTGATTTTGTTGGCAGTATTGATGTGGCGAATGTGGGCATTTCAACGGGCGTCATTGATCTAAAGAACGGTGGATCACAGTCTGTTGTTAAGTTTTATTGCGAGTCAAGCAACGCGCATTATGCTCAGATACAAGCTCCTGCTCACGGATCGTTCAGCGGAAACGTGACGTTAACACTTCCCGCGACTACAGATACAATTGCAGGGATTGCTGCAACTCAGACGTTTACAAACAAGACGCTTACGGCACCCAAGATTGCTGACGGCGGGTTCATTGCGGACGCTAATGGCAATGAGTTGGTTGTGTTCCAAACAACAGGCTCTGCGGTCAATCAACTAGAGATTACAAACAACGCTAGTGGTAGCAATCCAATTCTTGCCGCTACAGGCGGTGACACTAATATCGGCATAGCTCTGACCCCCAAGGGTACAGGCGAGATTGTAATTGCTGCGGGTAATTTAAACTACGGCGGCACGGCTATTACGGCAACGGGCGCAGACATAAACCTGATAGACGGCATAACAAATGGGACTGTGATAGCAAGTAAAGCTATTATAACTGACTCAGATAAGGACATTTCAGGTGGTAGAAATATTACCATTTCTGGTGAGCTTGATGCGGCAACAGGAGATTTTTCTGGCGCGGTAGATATTGCAGGGGATTTAACTCTGTCTGCGGGTGCCGATGGCGCATTGACATTTGGCGCAGCAAGTTCTGTTAAAGTTGTAGACAACAACGCAGCAGCTTTGGTTTTTGAAGAAGCCGACAACGCTTACATGACGTTTGTTACAACTAACTCTTCTGAAGCAGTTAAATTCGACAAAGCCTTAGATATTAACGGGGCCGTTCAACTAGATGCTACTTTAACTGTGGGTGTTGATGATACTGGTTATGACGTCAAGTTTTTTGGAGATACTGCCAGTGCTTTTATGCAGTGGGATGCAAGTGCAGACGATTTAATTCTCGGTGGCGCAGCGGGTCTTGTAGTTCCTGATGGTAAATTAACCTTAGCATCAACTGCGGTTACATCCACTGCGGCGGAATTAAATCAATTAGATGGAAAAGTAGCTAAAACAGCAGGTTTAGAAACAATTTGGGTTCCCGCCACCGCTATGTCACCAACTACGTCAAATGGTTGTACTGCTTTAGCTAGTGTTGAAACCACTTCAGGTAGACCCGATATGGTTGTTTTGGCGTTTCCAGTAGCCGCTGACAGTTTTGCTCAATTCTCAATAGCGTTTCCTAAGTCTTGGAACGCTGGAACAGTGACTTATCAAGTTTTTTGGTCTGGGATTGCTGCAACTACTAATGTCAATTGGACTGTTGCTGCAGTTGCTATTTCCAACAATACCACCATTGATGTTGCTTATGGAACAGCCGTTGCAGTTACAGATGCCGCTCAAGGTGCCGTTGAAGAGTTAAATGTTTCGGCGGTTAGCGGTGCATTAACTATAGGCGGTTCTCCCGGCGATGATGAGTTGTGCTACTTTAGGTTTGGAAGGGATGTTTCTGAAGGCAACATGAATGGGGATGCTCAATTGCACGGAATTAAAATATTCTTTACAACAGACTTAGCTAACGATGGGTAGGAAACTAGCATGAGCTTTGGTTATCAGGTCTTAGGGTTTGGCAGTTCTGCAAGTGGGGGTATTGCTTTTATAGAGGCTACAGGTGGAACGGTAACAACTAGTGGTGATTACAAGTTCCACACTTTTACTAGCAGCGGCACGTTTTCGGTAACGAGCGCCCCCGATGGTAAAACGATTGACTTTTTGGTTGTTGCTGGCGGCGGCGGGGGTGGAAATAATAAACAATATAGCGGCACGGGGGCCGGTGGCGGTGGTGCTGGAGGATACAAAGCAATTACGGGAAACTCAGTTTCTGCTTCGACTGATTATGGTGTAACAATAGGAGCGGGAGGTGCAGGAACATCCGGAACGAGTTCGGGAATATCTGGAACCGCGGGTAACAATTCAGTTTTCCGCTCCCAAACTATGAATGGTGGTGGTTATGGCGCAGGGTACCAGTATAATGGTGGTGCTGGTGGCTCTGGTGGAGGCGGGGCAAATGGTGGTTCTGGTGGCTCTGGTACGGCTGGTCAAGGTAACGCAGGTGGTACAGGCTATGGCGGGGCAAATGGTGGTGGCGGTGGCGGTGCAGGAGCAGAAGGTACTCAAGGAAATGTAGATAATGGTGCTGGTGGCGCAGGAAGTCAGTGGCTTAATAGCAGCTATTATGCTGGTGGCGGTGCGGGTGGCGGCGCATATGCGTCAAGTGGTGGTAACGGTGGCGGCGGTGACGGCATTGTTCGTGGAAATGGCGGTTCTGGTTCGGCCAATACGGGCGGCGGCGGTGCCGGATGTGGCGCTGGCTCTGGCAGTTCTATGACGTCTGGTTCGGGCGGTTCTGGGGTTGTAATAATAAGGTATCAGTACCAATGAGTCATTTTGCGAA
>Ga0207905_1000201_pt1 | contig 16616 bp, 21 predicted proteins | sample LinPmetageLP49_FD_184060 | JGI IMG/M metagenome (GOLD analysis project Ga0207905, IMG submission 184060) | Marine viral communities from the Subarctic Pacific Ocean - LP-49 (SPAdes) | ecosystem: Environmental > Aquatic > Marine > Oceanic | place: Pacific Ocean | collected 2011-08-27 | reverse complement strand
ACCACCTGCAGCTTTATATTTCTTAGCTAACATCTGTGCTTTTCTAGCTGACCATTGTCCAGGTTTACCACCCTTAGAACTAGCCATCACAGAATTAAATAATCTTTTTCGCATTCCAGGTTTAGTATAATTACCAGCTTTATTTACTGTGCTCTTTTTCTTTGTCATCGTCTTCCTCTAAGTTTTTTAACTTGTAGTCGTAGCTGCCTTCTTCATGTTCATCAGTAATCCATTTGGATGAATTTTCTACCGAATATATTTTACTGCTTACTAATCTATTAATTAAGTTTTTGTTTGGGTCAACACCCATAGAAGCATCAAACATTTTAAGTCTGTTATTTGGTTGTATTGCATAGTTCCCATCTTCTAATGCAATTACATGACCACATTTATGCTGATCTGGTTTCTCTGCATAGCCAAAATTTAATTCATTAAAGTCACCTGCACACCAATCTATTGTAAATAAATACTTACCTTTACGTTTTACCTTACGTCTAGATGTGTATTGCATAGTAGCACCAGCCAGTTCATAAAAAGTTGTAACACTTACGTTATAACTAAAACTATCCCACATTACTAATTCATCTAATGGTAATTCTTTTACTCCAGGTTTAGCACAGAAAGCTGATATAGGTGCTCTCCACCATAGACCCCCATCTTCCATTAAGAAATGAAACATAGGTACTCTGTTTGGGATAGAACTAAAACCAAATACGCCTACCTCAAAGTATTTATCATGTGAATCTTTTTGATCCCTAAGATAGTTACCTCTTACCCAGCATTCTATTACTGGTATATTCGCATTAAGATACATTAATTGGCAAGTGGATTAGAAGAACTAATTTTTATTTCTTCTATCTGTATCTTCAATAATTCTATTTCTTTTTCAAGTATTTTAGTAGCAGTACTATCATGAGTATGGTCAAAGTCATGGTCATGTTTAGTGTCTGCATTTTCTAATGCGGTAACTTTTTCTTCTAACACAGCTATTTGTGTAGAATAATTTGTTGATTTTTTAGATTCTAATACTTTTAATTTTGTTGTAATCTCACCATACTTAACAAATCCACCACCTATTGCTGCAATGACTCCAAGTAATGCTGCTACTCCTGCTAGTTGTCCTTTAATTTTATCCATTTTTTAATTGCTCCAGTTCTATTAGTATTTTATTTTTCTTTATATTTATTTTATTTAATTTTTCTCTTACTAAAGTTATAGGATCTGTTGATGTATAACTAGCTAAAGTTGTCTTAGTATATAGCTGTCTTAAATCCTGTATCTCTAATTGATTTAAATAAATATTCTCACTTTTATAGAAGGGTACATTATAAATATCAAGAGATGCTTGATCACTTGCCATAGCATCTAACTTAATAATATTTTTAATTTGTAAATTCTTTGATATATCTTTTATATCTTTATCAACTTTATCCATAATTTTTACTAGGTTGGTTTTGATTGTTTCTTTCGATTGTATATTTTTTTGCTTTGTAGTATTTGCATTCTTAACCTTGGCAGTCTTAGTAGTTTCGCTAGTAGGTTTCTCTTCTTTAACTTCTTCTTTTTCATTAGATTCTGTTACTGTTTCTTTTGGCTCTTCTTCTACTATCTCTTCTTCTATAGCTTCTTCTTTTTCTGATGGAGGCGGTAGAAAACTAGTTATAATTTCCTCTGTTTCCTCTATAATTTCTTCTTCTCTAGACGGTGGCGGTAGTAAAGTTAGTATAGTTTTTTGTTCTACTACTTCTTCTGGTTCAAAGTATATTTCTTCTTCCATAGGAGGTTCTGTAAATTCTGGTATAAACTCTTCAAATAATTCCTCTATTTGTACAAACTCTATATACTCAAAAACATCTTCTAAATCTTCAAATATATCTCCAATCTCTTTTACAACTTCGTTATCTAATACAGAATTATCATATGTCATAGTAACAGATATGTTATCTATATTTGCACCACCTAATCTAGCAGGTGCATTAGCATCAGTACCAGATATATCTATATTACCTACACTAGAACCTGTGCCATTATATATTAATATATCTGAAAAATTAGCACCTTCTATACCCGTAACATCTGTTCTTATATTAGTATTAGATGCTAGTATGTTTCCATCAGAATCTTTAATTGTTAATTGGTTAGTAAAGGTATCTGCTTCACCTTGTCCACCCCAACATCCAACAACACTACATTCCCCATTCTGTGCTTCAATAGTTGAATTTAATGTAATACCATTATCTAACATATTTTGAGTAATAGTGTCTGAGTATAAATTAAAATCTTGATTTATAGAACCACTATCACCAAACTCTAAATCGTAATTACTTTCTACATTATTTAATTCACAGCAATCATTTAGTACCATTACATCGCCAGATGTATTCCAACCATTAGAGTTACCAGTTTCAAAATTACCATTAGTAATTAGATTACCAGTTGTTATCTCATCGGCATTAGCAATACTAAATAAAAATATAAGTGCGAATAACCATTTCATTATTTAACTTTCTGTATTAAAAAATGTTTAAAATCTGTTTCTAATTCTTTTATTTTTTCTTCCATGTTTTTAAGTTTATCGTTAGTAACAATTGTATTACCTTTGTTTGTTTCTATATTTAATAACAAATGACTTTGATTTTCTTGTATTCTAGCAATGTATCCAATTTGATTTTTTAAATGAGTATCATTAATAATAGCTATATCTGCTTGATTTTTATTAATAGTTTCTGTTAATGAAACAATATATCTTACACCAGTAAAAGTACCTACTATAACTGAAGCTACTACAGGTATCATTACTATATTTTTTTTTAGTAAATCTACTATATTCACTTTAGTATAAGTTTTACTATTGATTTTTGACCTATATAAATTTCTGTTTCTGCCATGCTTTTTATACATTGATAGTCTACATTATTACCAGTATTAGAACGCATTGCAATTCTTTTACCTTTAAGACACATAGACATAGATTCCTGTATTCTATGTTCATGAATCTCTCCGTTAATAATCATAAGTAATGCAACTACTAACTCTGTCATTAATGTGCACTACTCCCATTTGCTCTTACTTTATCTTTTAAATCCTCAACATCATCTAAAGTTTTTTCTAGTTGTGCTTTTAAAAATTCTATATTAACTTTGTTTGTCATATTTTGCTCTTGAGTTATTTCTAACTTTTCTGTTGTTTTATATAGGTCTTCTATTAACATATACTGTTCTTGATCTGTAGGTAACTGCTCTGACTTTTTAAGTAAGTCTGCTTGGAATAACTCCCTCGATGTTTCTAATGATGTAAGTCTAGCTGTAACTTCTGTATATGCAAAAACACCCATAGCCACTGCTATGACAATACCAATCATATTTTTTACTGGCATACTTACTGAAGTATTTTCACTTATTTTCATTTTCTATTTTCATTAGCTGCTCATATATTGTAGCTGTTAAACCAGGCGGAGCAGTTATAAAATCATGTTTACTCTTTACACACCCTGCTGTTAAAATAAATATAATTAAATATTTCATTTCTTTTTCTTTTTGCATTTACATCTAGGTGCAAATAAATTATCTATCCATACAAAAGAGTTATCAATAACTTCACAAAACTTTATAATATATTTATCTATCATCTAGGATGTTTCCACTCTTTCATTTTTTTTGCATTATTTAATTTTGTATCTTCAATAGCTTTAGCTTTATCCATAGCATCTAATTCTGCTGTAATTTTTGCTTGCATTTCTTCATCAGCTATTCTTCTATCTTCCATACGTTTTACATATGTATTATAATCTGGTCTTTCATGGTCATACTTAGACCATAATACTTGTGCATCCTTACCTATCTTACCATCTATTGGGCAAGGTGTACCTGCTTGTATCATAGATTCAAATACTCTTTCATCTTGACATAGTATAGCTACTGCAGCTACCTTCATGCCAAAATCATTAAGTATTCTAGCAAGTTTTAATCTCTCACAATTTTTATCAGTTGCATGTTTACCCCCACTAATACCTATACCAAATGTTTGAATACCCATAGATACTCCAACAGCACAAACATCTTGTGTCATACTATTATATGATGGTGCACTTGCACTAGGTGGTGCTGATTTTGTATTAGATGTAGAACTATTTGTTGTGGTACTATTAGAACTAGACCCAGATTGATAGTTTGTAGTTGCTGTAGACGTGTATCCACCTTCAATAGCAGTGTTAGACCCAGACGTATTAGTCTGTGTAGATCCTGCTAATGCAACAGCCGCCATGCATCCAGATAATAGTAGTAATAATGTTATTAGTATTAGAAAGTTTTTCATAGTTTTAGTTCTTCAATTGCTTCATAGCAACCAAATTTAATATACATACGATGTGTATTTATATCATATGGCCCTATTTCTTGTATTTTTAGTAATGATTCTTCGTATCCTTTTACTAAGCAATCATACTCAGTATCAAATTGTGTTTCCCATATATGGGGTGGTAAGCATGTCTCTGCTACATAAGAACAGAGTAAAAACGCTAAAGTAAATTTCATTTATATCCTGGTTCTAATAATAATGCCATTAATACTAGCATTATTATTAGTGTTCCTGTGAAGTAGTAATTCATCATTATACCCCATAGTGTTTATTATTTTTTAACTAAAGAACCACCAAAGTATAAGCCTATAATGGCTGCTACTAAGTTAGTATCCAGTGGTGTAATGACTAAACTATTTGAAGATAGTGTTACCCATTTCATTATTTCTTTTTCTGGTATAAAGAAAAATCCAGGTTTAAATTCTAAGTAACCTACAATTACACTTACATCTGGTTGGAATATAGGCATTAGTTTTGGTAATAATACTATAGCGAATACAGCAGTCAATGCTATAATTCTTCTAGTCCATTGAAAACCTTTGTTGTCATATTCTCTAGCTTCTTTAAAACCTTTTTGTTGTACTTCTGCTCTTTGTATAAGCATCTTTTGTTCTGCTTGTTTTGCTTTAATGCTTTGTGACCAGATACTCATCACACCACCAAGTACAGTGGATCCTAGCATTGTAATCATTTCAAATGGCATTATTACTCCTTTGTATTTGATTGGTTTGTTTCTAGTTCTTTTATTTTTTTATTAGCATCATCTAAGTCTTGTGTTAGGTGCTCTAGTTTTTGTAGAGTACGTTTACTAGCACTATCTTTAGACTTACCAGCATCCTGTAACTCAGCAATCTCTTGCTTTAGGATTCTGATCTGCTCTTTGTATTCGTTTATAATATCCTGATATTCAGGGTTAGACATTTAAAATGTATATTATATTATTATAGCACCCAGGACAAAACCTACAACTGCAGAAATGACGCAGTGATAATGTTTTTCCCATAACTCTTTAACTTTATTTTTTATGTTTTCCATTTTTTCTCCTATTAATTTAATAAACCTATTAGTGTTAATATTGTTGCACCTAAACCACCAAGTATAGTATATAAAACTTTATCTATTTTACTATGTAATTTATCTATATCCTCATGTATATGTTTTAGATGATTGTTTTTTATTGTACTTACTTCCCTCTTCAACCCTGTAATGTAACCATATAATGATATAATATGTTCATTGGTTGTTTTGGGTTGCTTGGCCATCTTATCCCTCGAAATTAAAACCACGAGTGATAGCCATGTTTCTTAATTTGTTTATTCTATCATTGTGTTTCATTGAGTTTGTTTTTTTAATTAGCCTATCTAATATAGTTGTATTCATTAGATCTGCTCTATTTGTAATTCTACTATATATTTGATCAAAGTTTAACCCATAGTTTTTTAATCTATCTACAATATATAAAGGTATAAATCCTTCCTTCATCATGTGTTGTGCACCAGCAGTTAGATATCCGCTAATGTCATCTCTTAAATTTCTTTTTAAACTTGTAGTAACGTATACAACTTTAAGTGCTTCTTTTTCTTCTAGTGAATATGATGCCATAGTTCTTGCAAACCAATCATGGAATGTTCTTCTTACTTCACCTCTACCTCTTTTAAATGGATCTTTAGTTACGCTTAAATACCCACCCATTTTATGTGCATCTTTAAACTCTTTAGATGGAGACCAGTATTGCCAGTAACCTGTAGGTAAGTCATTATAGTATTGCTCTATATAACCTTGCATAGAACTAGGTGCTATAGCAGAATAAAATCTAACTGCAGCTTCTTTCTTTTCTTCAGAACTATCACTAGCCATAGCTGTTATTAATGCATTGTATGCTGTAGGTATAATACCTCTACCTTTACCTTGTGCAAAACCATTTAAAGGATTTAGTCCAAGATAATCTAATGAAGGTACACTTACAAGATCACCAATGTTTACACCTGGTGCTGCTAGTGTAGCTGTTAAATCTATACCTAAAGCTGATGATGGTGCACCATATTTAAATACTTCTGGTAGGCTACTAGTTAATATTGTTTCTGTGAATGATGGTAATGGTTTACCTGTATATTTTTCTACAGTAGGTGATAATACTCTAAGTATTTTTTCTGCTGATTCGTATCCTATTAAACCAAATACACCTGCAGAAAATACCATCTGTGTCATGAATCCAACTAGACCTGCTACGTTACCACTTTCACTAGCCTTAGTTACATATTGTGCAAGCTGTGCTAAGTAGTTGTGTTGGAATGTTTTAAATAAACCAAAAGGTTTACCTAATGCACCTAAACCTCTAGATCCATAAATACCAGGTTGTTCTAAGTAGTTATACTCAACCATGTATTTGTTAGTCTGATACGCAGACATTTCTAATGCTCTATCTTTAGGTGTACCAGCTTCTCTAAAGAAATTGTAAAACATTAATGATGCATTCAATCTACTAACTTGCTCTGCTTTACCTGCAAAATCTTGTAGAGTTATAATCTTTAATAGTTTACCAAAATCAAATACTCTTCTACCTGCTGGATCTTTTACGTTACCTGGTAATTGTAACTTAGGTGATAAACCTTTAATATCTGCAGCGGCTTCATTTAAAAACTTTTGATCCACTACGCCATTCTTATACATAAATTCGATAACAGTTTTTATTTCTGCATCTGGCATTAGTAAATCTTTAAATGCTTTAATCTGTGCTTTTGCTACTTTACCTTTATCAAATCCAGAATACTGTAAATCAAATAATCTTGGTGCTATCATATGATATGGTTGGAATACTTGAGATAATAAAAATCTCATGTTACCAAATAATAGTTTAGCATTAAGAGTTACTTGGTTTGCACCCCCAAGTATTTTAGTTAAACCAGATTTACCAATATAATCAGAGCCTAACTCTGACATTTTTTCTATAAATTTATTTCCTGTAAGCTGACCGAATGCATTATCTTTTAATGCTTCAGCTACTTTAGCTGCTACTGGATAGTCTTTAGCTACAGTAGTTCTCTTAGTCTTACCTTTACCATCTGATATAACTGTAGCATCATTTAATACTTTACCCATTTTAGCATTAAATTCTATACGACTTGCTGCTTCTAATCCACCTTGTAAGTATTGTAATATAGCAGTTTCAAATTCAGCTGTTTGTCTTGTAGATAAATTCTTTTCAGATAGTGTAGTTATACCTGGTATCTTCTTAATAAACTCTTGTCTTGCATTTAGTTCACTACCTAGATACCCATCTACACCTTGACGTTTTAATGAAAACTTTTTAAAGCCTGTTTGTTTTCTAGCATAACTCATTGCTTCTTGTGCTTTTAAAAATGAAGCATCTGTTAAATCAAATCGTTTAAACAATTCATTAAAAGCATTAAATGCTTCTGATCCAGCTTTTTCTCTATCTCTTTTTATAATCTCTACTACATAATCAGAAGATAATCTTTTTCTATTATTAAATTTTTTACCAGTTAATGTAGCATCTGTTACATCTAGTGCATCATAATCTTCTTTTAAATATTTTAATAGTGCATTAGCTGATGCTTTATTGCCTGCACCTGGTGCATCTATTCTGCTGTAACCTTTCTTCTTACCTTTCCATTTGTATACTGATACAAAGAAATCACCTTGGAATATGTGAGGTATGTAGTTAGGTACTTTTTCTATTACTTCTAATCCCTCTACCTTATTTTCTTTTACAGCTTTATTATAAACATCTACAACTTTATCTGAGATACCTCTTATCTCTCTATAAATTGTGACCATCTCATCATCAAATTTATATTTAGTCTTTAATTCTTTTTCACTTATCTCATATTTAAATCCACCTTCTTTTTTAGGTAAGAATGGATCTATACCAATCATAGTATTTATTTCAGCATCTATTTCTAATTTGTTATCTTCGTTTCTAATCTGCTGTAACTCTTCTATTCTTCTTAAATCTGCTTCAGTTAATTCATTTCTAGATTGTCTTCTATTATTTTCATTTACATCTATTCTAGTAGAATAGTTCTCACCATTTTTCTTAGCTTCTTTAAGTTTTTCTAGTTCTATTGCAAATGCAGTATCAACAATTTTTTTAGTTTTAATAGGATCTTTTTGTCTTAATATACTAAACTTAGTTAATCCACCGCCATCACTTCTAATCTTTCTCATACCTACAAGTCTTACAGCTTCAGCTGCACCTTGTAATCTCATTAGATAATCACCTTTACTATCTAGTTTACTCTTGCCTGGTGCAAATATTTTATCTGATGCAAATAAAGGATCGTAAGCTATTATCTCAGCTTGAGTTTCTGTCTTTAATTTTTGAATAGCTATCTGGTCATTTATATATTTAACAAGTGGATGTTCTATAAACTTAGCAGGAACAATCATACTAGCACCAGTTGTTTGTTGACCTTCTAACATAGTTAAGAAATCTGGAAAAATTCTATCCTTCATATCTGTATATTTTAAAGATCCTTTAGAGTCATACATGTCTTGTTTAAATAACTCAGGTGCTCTTCTATCAAAACCAAATATAGCTTTATTAAAATTATGATCTGTCCAAACTATCTTACCATATGCAGTATTTTCTAATTCTAAATCTTTAATAAACTTCTGTACTTTTTGTACTTCTTCTGGTGTCTTAATACTTTCTCTAAGATTTTCTGGAGTTGGTAATGGTTCTTTACCTTCTTGAACTCTTTTAGCATTAGCTTCTTCAAACTTAATTGCTTCGTTAGATTCACTTAATATCTTTTTATGTTGTGATATTACGAGATCTACTTCATACATTTTCTCAGCCAGTGCACCTCTAACAGGTTCATCTCTAAGTTTAGTATCTACTTTTTCTAAATTTATTAATTCAGATTCTAGAGATTCTACTTTGTTTTTATCTAATATCTTATTTCTTTTTTTTAGTAATTTTGGAACTTGTATAAAATCTTTTGCATCAGGTTTAGTATTATCTCTTAAAACATAATAGTCGTTAGATACACCTTTTTTTATATCTTTTTTATTAAAAGCTATTATTACTGCTGTATCACCTTTGTCATTATAAATAACTTCGTTACCTTCTTTTAATTCTATACCTTCTTTTTTTATACTTTCTATTTCAATTATCTTTTCGTTAATCTTATCTTTAAGTAATACAGGTTTTTCCTGCATACCTAATAGTTCTTTAGTCTGTATTTCTAAATTAGTTAATTCTCTTTTGATAGGTTTACCTTCAGCCATTGGCCCTAGTATACCTAGTAATCCCCATACTGCAGCAGATGCTAATCTATCATCTTGGTCAGCTTCCCAACCTGCACTTAAATATCCTGTAGATCCTAGCACTGCCATTCTAGGTACTATATTTAATTTATTTGCTACATTTAATATCTTACCAGTACCATAACCATATGCACCAGCTGATGCAATATCAACTAAACTACCATCGTCAATCTCACGAGTAATATCAGTAATAGCTATACCTGCAGGTAACGAACTACCAGCAGATAAAAATCTACCTGTACCTCTAATTGATCTAGCTGTTTTACCTACACCTCTTACAGCTTGTAATGCTTGTCCTGCTTTAGCTGTACCTCTAATAAAAGGATGATATGTTAATACTGTTGGTATTGCCATACCTAAACCATACCAAAACTTTTCACTAAATCCTTCTGGCTTTACAAAATCTTTATTGTATTCTGGGCCAAGATCATGTGCAATATCTTTTAAGTAATCTTCAGCATGATCAAATATACTATCTTCAGTAGGTTCAAACCCTAATTTAGTTCTACCCCAATCATAAAATCTATCTAAACCACCAGGTATACTTCCAATTAGTTCTGCACCATGAGATAGTCCAGATTTAACACCTGCAAAAAAATAGTTAGGTTTACTTCTAGCTTTCTCTGTTCTAGTAAGTAAATTAGGATCTAGTTCTTCGGGATTACTATTGTATAGATCCATCTTAAAGAAACTATTTTCTGTTACAAGATTACTACCGTATCGGTTAGTGTCTATACCAGCTTTAAGATACTCCTTCATCGCAGGATGAAGTTGATCAAACTCTTCCTGATTAATAGTTTGTATGTCCATTAACTTTCTTTAGAATTATAGGGATCAAATGTTGTTACTACTTTAAATCCAGCTATTGAAGCTGCAAATAAACCATCTTCTAATAGTAAAGTACTTAGTTGTTTTTGATTTAAAGATGCAAAATATTCTAATGGTGTTTTAAGACCTTTACTTTTTATTTTATCTGCATATTTATCTTTAAATAAATCATTAAATCTTTTACCTAGTATAGGGTTATCAGCTAACATATTTTGATCTAATATACTTTCTGCTGTAGAAGGTTCTACTTGCCAGTATGATCTAGCAACACCTAGACCATCATCAATTTTATTTAGACCTTGTTTTTTATACTTATAACCATCTGACTCTACAAAACCAACAGCACCTAAAATTTCTGCTATTTGATCTTTAGCAAAATTATTATCCCCATCAAAAACATTTGAAACTAAATCTATCTGTTTAGCTGCATCTGCAGGTATATCGTTAGATCCTAAAAATAAATCTGTATTTACTCTACGTTTTTGTTTGTTAATTTCTGAAGCTGTCATAGGAACTGTTTTACCATCAACTACTTTAGTTTCAGTTTTGTAATTTTTACTCCACTGATCTGTAAAATAACCTTTATCTATATTTGAAAAATTAAACTTAGCTGATTGGTACATTGGGTCTACACCAGATCCTTCAAATACATCTTCAGTTTGAATCTGTGTATCAGTTTTAACATCTTCTTTAGTAGTTGCATTACCTGCACTAATAGCTACATTAGGTGTACCAAAGTCTTCTTGTATTTTATCTTGAAGTGTTTTTTCTTTTGGTTCCTCCGCTTTAACTGGTACGTCTGGTTTTCTCTTAGGTACAATAGTATCAGCTGGTGCTAACTCTTCTACTTTTACTGTATTACCATCTTCTGGTTTATCCTTTTTAATTTGACTAATATCACCATCTTTTAGTTTTCTTCTAGGTGTTGGTTCTAGTTTTTCCACATCTTCAAATATAGAATCAGTATCATCTGGGAAGAATATATTATATACACCTAAGAAATCTTTAAATGCTTTATCACCTGCTCTACCTTCTTCAAACATTTCTCTCTTAGGTTCTATCATTTCACCATCTACAAAGAAGTTTTCTTTAATTTGATTAACATAGTTTTGTGTTATTTGAGGTAATAGTTTAACTGAATCTGGGCTATCTATTAACAATTCTAGAGGTATATTTTGTGTATTACCATTAGATAATTCAATTACAACATTACCTGAATTATCTATAGTAGGTACATAACCTTCCATAACTTGTGGTAATCCTATTGAGTCTGTATTAGCAGTAGGGAATACTTGATCTTTATTTGGGCCAGCCATAAGTGCTCCTGCTTGTCTACTATAAGTATCCATTAAACCATGTGAATCTAGCATTAATACATCTATTTGCTTTTGTGCTTCTTTTGCATCAATAGCACCTGAAGCAATTCTCATATTTAACTCATTTGCTTTATTAGCATTAGCACCACCCATTGTGTCAAGATTTTTTGCTATAATTCTAAAGTTTAAATTATTACTATACATAATTCCATCTGTAGGATCAATATTGTTAGAATATAATCTTTGGTCTATAAACTGTGCTCTTTCACCAGCATCATTTGGAAACTGGGCTTTTGCATTTGCAACTATAATATGAACTTGCATAAATTGTTGATTTTTTAAACCTGCTTCTGAAGAAGGGAATGTATTTAATATACCATATGCTTTAGCATTTAGGGCAGCAACTTTTGTTAGTTCATCCGTAATAGATTCTGGTGTTCCAACTCCTTCTTCTGCTTCTCTAATTTTCATTAATAGTTTATCTGCTTTTGGCATTTTACTTATTTCAGATATTCTAGCTTGGTGCAATTCTCTTTCTCTATCAAATCTATCTGCACCACTTACATATGGATCATATATATCAAATCCTTGGCCAAGATTAGTTGCCATAAACTTAGCAACATTTTGTTTTACTTTATCCATATCTTTATTTTCAAAGATACTTCTTTGTTGTAAGAACATAAAATTAGCGAATCTATCTGCTACTTGATTTGTAGTTAAACCTTCTTGTGCACTTAAACCAAATACATCTGGACTTGCTGCAAAAAGATTTGCAATCTCTTTTCTATTTTTAAATGCTGTTTCTGTTGCTGCAAATGCTTCATTTTCTTTTCTAAGTGCATTATTTGATGCTGATGCATTTACTACTACATCTTTTTCTGCTTGTTGTGCTAAACCTTCAAATGCACCTATAGTTAAATCTCCTGCAGCACTGTTTGCGAAATCACTAAATATTCCCATTTTATTCTCCTAGTTTTGCCATTAAGCCTTTTATATCAGCGGCTTTACTATCTGGCATATCTAATTCTTGTTTCATCATTTTTTCATCTTCTTTCATATCGAATTTTCTTTCAGACATTTCTCTATAAAAATCTTCATCTCCAGCATCTTTTAAAGTAATTTTAGCTGGTACTTTTGCTAATGATGCTTCACCCGTTATCATCATTGCAACAATTGGTTCTAATAATCTAGCAACATCAACTGACCATTTACCTTCTATAAATCCAGAGAAAGTTATTACTTTAACTAATGCTTCAACTGGTATGCCCATTCTTAAAAGTGTAAACATTCTTTCCATGTTTTTTTTATTCATTATACTTTCATAAACATCATCAGCTGCTTCTTCAATTGATGCTTTTTGTGGTGGATGTTCCCATGGATAATTTCCAGGTTCATCTGTTAAAGATTGCCCTGGTATTGGTGCATCAAAAGCATTATCTTCAGGTTCAGTATAAGTTCCTGTCTCTTGCATTGTTTGATTTTTAAACTGATCTATTAACTTATCTAATTCCATTATCCTTTATCCCTTGCTATACTTTTATATCTAGATTTTTGGCTATATAAATATCTTACAGTATTTTGTAGTTGTGCATATTTATAAAATGATGCTTCTTGTATATCATTAAAACTAGGTTTACCTGCTCTAGATCTTGAGGTTCCTATTGGAACTTGTCCACCTAATTTAGTATTAGGATTTCCTAAACTTTCTAGTGGCCCCATTTCTTTCATATCATCAGCCCTTTCTTTCATATAATCGTATATTGACTTAGCACCATCATATATACTTTTTGCCGTATCACTACCAAAAAAATCTTTAATTCCTTTACCTATATCCATTATATTCATAATTCCCCCTATGCTTTTGCAATTGATATTCCAAATCTACCAAGTAACTGTAGTAATTTGGATGTTTTACTTGAATCTGCTAGATCTAAATCTGTAGATCTTTCTAGTGCAGCTATTGCAACATTGTGTGCTCTATTTAATTCACTTTCAGATGCACTATTAACCCAAGCTGCTTCATCTCTCCATTGTTGCCACATGGATGACATAGCAAAGTTAGAAAGATTTAATAAGTTTTGTGCATTCAACTGATTAGTTGCATTAGTAACAGTTGTATTTGCAGTATTAATAGTTCTTCTCCATTCAACATTTGATTGATCAATAACTCTTTGGTTTTGTTGATTAAACTGTTGTCTTTGATTTTCTACTTGTGCATTAAATTGATTTAATACTTGTGCTCGATCTGCATTAGATTTATCTACTGCTATTTGGTTATTTGCATTCATACCAGATATCTTGTTACCTTCAACAACTGCAAACTGATTCATAGCATCTGATCTTGCAGCATTCTGTAATTTTATTTGTTGTGATAAATTAGAATAAAATTGATCTACTTGATTTTTGCTATTAGCATTAAACTGTGTTGCAGCGTTTGAAGCTGCTTGATCTGATAGTAAGAATGATTGTCTTACATTTAAATTTTGTAATGATGCTTGTTGTTTATTTGACAGATTAGCCATATCCATTTGGAAATAACTATTAGCATTTGTTATATTAGCTTGTTGTCTATTACTAAGATTTTGAAATACCATCTGCTTATATGTATCAGCATCTGCTTTTGCTATAGGTATAGAAGCAGTTAATAATCCATCAGCTAGTGCTTCAGCCATCATAGTGCTAGAACTTAGTCCACGATCAGCCATAGCAGATTGAGTAGCCTTAGCTACACCTCTTAGGTATGCTGGTAATGCAGATCCAGTTGTTAATGATGTCTCAATATCTTTATTAATATTTTCTAATTGACCTTTAACAGTTGCATCAGAGGATACTGTTCCTGTTGCAGCCGTTGCAGCCTGAGTTAAACCTGACGCTTGTTGTGCTGTCATAGTTGGAGTTGATCCAGCTACTTGTGATGCTGTCATACTTGCAGGTGCAGCAGTAGTCTGTTGTGTTGCCGCTGTAGATGCCCCTACAGTTTGACCAGTTATTGTAGGTACAGTTCCAGCTGTTGGAGTAGCAGCTACAACTTGCCCAGTTAAACCTGGTGTTGCCATAGATTCATTAGCCTGTACAGTTTGCATTACAGGTTTTACAGTAGTACCCGTAGGTAAAGTCGGATTGTTTAATAATGTATCAATTACAGAAATAACTTTACGACTTCCTGCTTGTTCTTTAGTTGTAGGCTGTAATACACCTTCTGGCAAAGTTGTAGTATTAGGTGCGTCTGTTAATGCCATGTTTATTTATCTCCCCTGTCTATTGTACTTCTTGAAGCTACGCTTCTCCTGTTTATTTTTTGATTTCTTATGTACTCTTGGTCGTTTCTTAGGTGTTGGTCTTTCTTCAAATGATTTAAACTTTCGTGCCATTAGCCAACATATGATTTGCCATCAGTTACAGCTTTATCAATTGCTGTAAAACTTTCGTCAGTCCAGATTGATGTAGTACCATCTTCTTTTTTCATAGCTTTCATAAGCTCTAAATGCTCTACGTTTCTTGAAACACACGCTTTCTTTTCTGCATCTGTTTCTCCATCCATTGCATCACCTGCAATTACATCTGTAATTAAAGATACGCTATGACCCATTGCTATGTAATCTTGGGCTATATTTTCTGCTGTTTTATCTGCCATTTTATTTTCTCCTGTTTTTAATTAACTTTTTTTTTTAGTTTTTTTAAATTATCAATAATTGATCTAGGTTCAACCATGTTGTTTCTAGGATCACTATCATTGAATTTTGTTTCATCCCATTTGTCTTGCATATGGAATTGTAAATTTATATTTTGATCATAACCAAATTGTGTCCATCTAGTAGATCCCCATATAACTACACCTTTTTTATTTGCTGAAGGTGAAAAATGATTTAAGCAACTATCTATAGCTACAAATGTTTCTGCACCTTTTAACATCTCATGAATCTGAGCCCAATGTAAGTCACATCTAATTGTACCTAAATAATGTGGCTCATTAGGTAAGACACAATTAATAATAGTTGTATCTTTATATTCTTCTTGCAACATATTTATTAGTTGTTGAGCAAGATATGGTTGGTAGTTTCTGTTTGGATTAATGTTTGTATATTGAACATTGTCTTTATAATTCCATTTAGGTTGACCGCCTGAAAATTGAATCATTATATATTTTTCAATCTTATTATCAGCTAACCATTTATCTACAGATTCTTTATGTTGCTCTGTGTATAATTTTGGTAACATTGACTTGTCATACTTTACGCCATGATGCTCACAATAACTTTCAATTAGATGTTGTTTGCCAAATTGAAAATTAGATTTATATGGCTCACAGTAATAAATATTATCTGATGCCATTATCCTTGAGTCTTGTAGAGGTAGTGTAGATTCTAAAGCTAGCTTAACATTTAAGTTACCAGCAAAACAATCTATGTAAGGTGTATAAACTTGCACCTCTGATTTTTTTCTTAGTTTAGGTAATAAAGCTGTAAATGCTGTACACTTACCAACTCCACCTTCTACAACGTATGTATTTAACATTCTATTTCCTTTATATATTATTGTTATATTTAAAGGAGGGGTAGTCTTTAAATTTTATTTATTTTTAATTATTATCTTTAATATAGATTATAGCTACCTATATAAAAATGTCAACTTAAAATTATCCGTCTTCTAATTCCTTTACTCTAGCTGTTAATTCTTTGATTGCATTAACTAATACTGGTACTAAATGTGAATCAGTTATTTTTAAACTTTCTTCGTTTTCATTATTAATAATAACTGGATTATCACCTTCTAAAGCTAAAACATCCTGTGCTTTAAAACCATATTTTGCATTACCATGTGGTG
>Ga0207905_1000199_pt1 | contig 16782 bp, 27 predicted proteins | sample LinPmetageLP49_FD_184060 | JGI IMG/M metagenome (GOLD analysis project Ga0207905, IMG submission 184060) | Marine viral communities from the Subarctic Pacific Ocean - LP-49 (SPAdes) | ecosystem: Environmental > Aquatic > Marine > Oceanic | place: Pacific Ocean | collected 2011-08-27 | reverse complement strand
CCCAACACCGCAAAGGAAATATGTAACCACTATGCATTGAATCCAGAGCGTGGGGCGCATTTTCTTGGGCAGTTAGTACATGAAAGTGGCACGTTTAAATATACAGAAGAAAATTTAAATTACTCTAAGGATTCTATTCTAAAAGTTTTTGGTAAGTATTTTGAAACTGAAAGTGATGCAGAGCAGTGCGCTAGAAACCCGCAAGCACTTGCTGACCGTGTTTATGGTGGTCGTATGGGTAATGATGGACAAGGGTATTTGTGGCGTGGGCGTGGCTTTCTCCAGTGCACCGGAAAAAATAACTACTCTCAGTTCGCAGCGGACATGGACCTGCCCGAAGTTATGAAAGACCCAGATCTCATGGCATCTGATTATCCGATGGAAAGTGCCATTTGGTTCTTCCACAGGAATAAACTCTGGGACATATGTGACAAGGGTGTTAATGATGATGTTATTAAAAGTATTACTAGAAGAGTAAACGGTGGGTATAACGGGTTGAAACATCGTCAAAAAGAAACCCATAAAATTTATGATTGGTTAAGTTAAAGGAGAATGAGATGGCTGAACAAAGTAGAAACATAACTCGTAGAAGAAAAAAAGATACAGTATCAATTCCTAAGACTGTTTTACGTCCTTCAGAAGAGAGAGACAAAATAAGAGTGCCAAAAGAACCAGTGGCTCCAAATATGAGTCCAACTGTAGAAGAGATGCTTAGTGGCACATCGCCTTTCTCAAGAACTGAGATAAGTCGTGTAGGAGCACTAGGTGGAACGCCTAATTCCTCAGAAGCGACTACTGGAATAAATATAAGTCAGCGTGAAGGTGATCGATATGAACGTTCTGAATATAAAATGCCAAAGAAAAAACAGATAAAGCCAAAACCACGACCAGATGTAGGTGCTATTGAACGCGGAGATCGCGCAGCTAAACGAACAGCCCAAGACTTAGCTACGCAAAATTTTGGAGAAGGTGGTCGTATTGAAGAAGGTGGTCGTATTGCTGATGTTAGGGACGACCCCAAGCGAGGACAAACATATTAATGGATATAGTTGACATATGTAAATATATGTATAAAAAATTAGAAGAGCGTGAACAAGATTTAGGTGACGCTCTTTCTCACGGTTCAGTTCAGAACTGGGAGCAATACAAAATGACGGTGGGAGAGATACGGGGTCTCTCTTTCGCTCGAGAAGAAATCAAGACCCTGTTGGAGAAAAATGCAGACGATGTCGAAGACTTTATATCTTCCTGACCACGTTGCAGAAAAAGTAAACAAAGAAAGACAAGACGCTAATGCGGATAGTCCCTCTGTTGAAAATGCATTCGTGGAATCTGGCAAACGTGAACTAGATCCTTCTCTCTTAGATAAATCATTACTTGAACGGCTTCCCCAACCTACTGGTTGGAGACTTTTAGTCATGCCGTATCAAGGTTCATCTAAGACAGCGGGTGGTTTGTTTGTTCCAGATGAGGTACGTGAACGTGAGGCGGTAGCAACTGTAGTTGCCTACGTTCTTAAATTAGGACCGTTAGCTTACAAAGACCCAGATAAGTTCGGACCAGAGGGACAACCTTGGTGTAAACAAGGCCAATGGGTATGCATTGGTCGTTATTCAGGTTCTCGATTCAAGATTGATGGCGGAGAAGTCCGTATCATAAATGATGATGAGGTAATTGCTACAATTTTGGAGCCAACAGATGTCAAACATGTATGAAGAAGAAAAACAAGAAGTACAATTAGAGGTTGAAGAAGAGGGACAGGAAGTTTTTATTGAACCAGAAACAGATCCTGAACCCGAGGTTAAAACTACAACTAAAGAAACAGTTGAGGAAGAAAAACCTGAAGAACAAACTCAAGAAGAAGAGTTAGAGACTTACTCTAAAGGTGTTCAAAAACGAATCAAACAATTGAATGATCGTTATAGAAACGAACAACTGCAACGTGAAGAAGCTGTTCGAGTAGCTGAACAATTAATACAAGAAAACCAAAAGCTAAAAACTCGTGTGAGTAGTTTGGATTCTGGCTATTTAACTGAACAAGGTGCAAGAGTAGATAGTCAATTAGAAGCTGCAAGACGTGTGTTTAAGGAGGCGTATGAGTCTGGAGACGCTGACGCAATTACTGCGGGACAAGAGGCTCTTGCCAGAGCGACAGCAGAATCTGATCGTTATGAGCTTGCTAAGAAGAAAGCTGACGAACGTGTTGCTGTACAGCAACAGACGCAACAGCAGCAGCAGGTTGCTCCACAACAGCAAGCTGCTCCACAGCAACAACAACCAAAGCCTGATCCAAAAGCTAAAGATTGGGCTGAAAAGAATGAGTGGTTTGGTCAAGACGAAGTCATGACTTATGCCACATTTGGTATTCACCGTAAACTTATCGAAGAAGAAGGGTTTGACCCGAACAGCGATGAGTACTATAGTGAAATTAATCGCCGCTTACGTTCAGAGTTTCCGAACAAGTTTCAAACGGCGAAAAAAACGGGGTCGAATCAGGTCGCTTCTGCTGGTTCATCTGCATCTCGGAATCCTAAACAGGGGCGTAAGAATAGCGTGAAACTATCACCTTCGCAGATCGCTATTGCAAAAAAGCTAAACGTTCCTCTTGAGGAATACGCCAAGTATGTAAAGGACTGAGACATGACTGATAGAAAACCACGTGCAGAAACTACCCGAGACAATGATTCTCGTAGAAAACCATGGGCACCGCCCAGTCACCTTGAAGCACCTAAAGCCCCAACGGGTTTTGTGCATCGATGGATACGAGTTGCTATGCGCGGCGAGGAGGATAAGATGAATGTCCACTCCAAGCTACGTGAAGGATGGGAACCCGTCCGTGCAGATGAATATCCAAACTATGAAGCTCCTGTCATCGATGATGGCAAATATCAGGGAGTGATTGGACAAGGTGGTCTGATGCTGTGCCGTATACCTGAAGAGACAGCGCATGAAAGAAACGAGTACTACGGGGGCCGAACCCGCGAACAAATGACTGCTGTGGATCAGGACTTGATGAAGGAACAACATCCTTCAATGCCGATTACTAATAATCGGCAAAGTCGTCGTGTAACCTTCGGGGGATCCAAAGGAGACTCCGATTAACATAAAGGATTGCTACTATGGCAAACTCAAACGGTGCATTCGGACTTCGTCCGATTGGAGTAGTCGGTCAGGCTGCTAACACCACGGGTGCGACCGAGTATCGTATAGCAGCCGGAAATACAAACACGATCTTTCAAGGCTCACCTGTTATCCCGCTATCAACTGGTTTTATTGACAAAGTTGGCGCGGCTGCGGGTGGCACTGTAGGTCTCGTAGGTGTTTTCTGGGGTTGTGAATACGTTTCGTCCACCAATGGTGAAACAATATTTTCCAACAACTGGCCCGGTTCTGGCGCGGATACTAATCATCCCGTCAAAGCTTTCGTGTATGACAACCCAATGCAAACATTCGTCATCTGTTCAGATGCTTCACTAACAAGCGAAGCAACTGCTAGAGGGCATGTGTTCGCAAACGCAAACTTCGCAGACGGTGCTGCTGGTTCTTCTACGACTGGTATCTCTTCCGCAAAGTTGGGTGTTAGCACAATTAACACCACTGCAAACTTAAATTTGAGAATCATGGGTATTCAAGATGACCCTGAAAACTCAGATTTTACCGCAGCTGGTATCCCTGTAATTGTTCGTTTAAACAACTCCTTCAATTCCGCCAATGGCGCGATTGCAGGCGGTACTGTTTCAACGACTGGCGTATAAGGAGACTGACAAATGGCTATATCTCGCGCACAACTAGCGAAAGAGTTGGAACCAGGTCTCAACGCCTTGTTTGGTATGGAGTACAAAAGGTACGAAAACCAACATGCAGAGATCTACACTACTGAATCTTCAGATCGAGCATTTGAAGAAGAGGTTATGTTATCCGGCTTCGGAGCGGCACCGACTAAATCAGAAGGTGGCGCAGTAAACTTTGACGACGCTAACGAAGCATACACTGCTCGTTACAACCACGAAACAGTAGCGTTGGCATTCTCAATCACTGAGGAAGCTATCGAAGACAATCTCTATGATCGTCTTGGTTCACGTTATACTCGTGCGTTGGCTCGTTCAATGGCACACTCAAAGCAGGTTAAAGCTGCATCTGTATTGAACACAGCGTTCACAGGTGGTGCTACTGCGGGTGGTGATGGTGTTGCACTTTGTGCGACTAACCATCCTCTAACTTCTGGAGGTACATTTGCCAACGAACCTGCAACTGCTGCTGATTTAAACGAAACATCTCTTGAAGATGCTTTGATTAATATCGCAGGATTTGTTGACGAGCGTGGTTTAAAAGTTGCTTTACGTGGCATGAAGTTACTTATCCCAAGACAACTGCAATTCGTTGCAGAGCGTCTGATGGTATCTAACCTTCGTGTTGGTACAGCGGACAATGATACAAACGCACTAAGATCAATGGGTATGTTGCCTGACGGTTATGCCGTTAATGACTTCCTAACAGATCCTGATGCATTCTTTATCATGACTGATGCTCCTCGTGGAATGCTCCACTTTGAGCGTACTCCGCTAGCCACAAACATGGAAGCAGACTTCGACACAGGTAACATGAGGTTTAAAGCTCGTGAACGTTACAGCTTTGGGTTCTCAGACCCACGTTGTATCTTTGGTTCACCTGGAGCCTAAACTGTGATATAGGGAGGTATTACCTCCATTTTGATTGGGGCGACTTCGGTTGCCCCTTTCTTTTTGTTTAAAGATAAGTTACTCTATTTGTATCCCTGACAGTCACATGGTGTGGCTGACTAACCCTAGACAGGAGATCAACATGGGTACGACAACTTTTTCAGGTCCGATTCGGGCAGGTAATATTAGAAATACAACGGGTACTGTCGTTGGAACAGACATAGCAAACGTCGGCTACGTTGTAATGACTCAACAACATGTAATGGATATATCTGGTGGTGCTGTTGCAGCAGAAGCCACAAATGTAGTGATTCCCGCTAACTCAAAAATTGTAGACATAATTGTCGATTTAGAAGCAGCTGCTAACACCACAACAAATATTAGTGTTGGTGATACTGTAGGCGGTGCATCAACTCTTGTTAATGCTGTTGCTTCTGGAACCACTGTAGGTATCAAAGCTTTAGGTGCTTCTGGTGGTGGTACACTTACATGGAAGAACACTGGTACATCCGATTTAAAATTAACAGCTACCTCAAGCGCAGGTACGAATGCGGGATCAGTTGTTATAACAGTAATGTATGCTCAGGCTTTTAACACTGCTGTTCAACCTTAATAGGAGATGTTAAATGGCTGCTTCTATTTCTGCAAAGACAATTACGTCTACTGGCACGTTACAAGGCGGTAGAACTAGACTAAAATCATTCTATGTAAAAACTGCGGGTAGCGGTTCTCCTGCGGTTGTGTTCAAAAACGGTAGTGGTGGAGCAACACAGTTATCTATGGTCTTTCATCAAAGTGATGATAACCAGATTACCATTCCAGATCATGGTATGATCTTTAGTGCTGAGTGTCATGTGACGCTTACCAACATTGACTCAATTACTGGATTCTTTGGTTAAAGCAACGGCGGTGTAAGAGCCGCCGTTTTTTCTGAGGGTAAGATGGCTAAGATCGATAAAGATAGAATGAAGTGCAACAAACCAAAACGTCAGATTTCTGGCGGCAAGAAGTTTGTTGTTAAGGCGTGTGACAAGGGTAAAGAAAAGATAGTCAGATTTGGGGACGCCAATATGACTATCAAGAAATCAAACCCAAAACGTCGTAAGTCTTTTCGTGCTCGTCACGGTTGTGATAAAGGCACCCTTGATAAACTAAAGGCCAAATACTGGTCTTGTAAGATGTGGTGAAGAAAGTGAACAAACAGATCATGATAACTCTTGTAACAGCTTTTGTCCTCGGTGTTGGAGGTGTTGGGTATAGTTGGGCTGATTGGGTCACAAAGACTTTGATAGCCGTTGATAAAAGAACAGAGGTTATGGCCTTACAAATTGATTATATAAAGACAGAGATGGAGAGGACATATGGCAATCTCGAGGGCGCAGATGCAGCAGCAAGTATCCAAGCCTCCATCAAAGGGGATAACTAATGGCAAAGAAAAAATCAAAAAAAGATGCGTGTTATCACAAAGTAAAAAGCCGATACAAAGTATGGCCAAGCGCATACGCTTCAGGGGCACTTTCTAAGTGCAGAAAAGTTGGAGCCGCAAACTGGGGTAATTCTGCTAAAAAAGTTGAAGGTGGAGTTATAGCTTCAGTGGACAATCCAAAACGCACCGCAGTACAACAGTACGCCCCTGGTGGAGTTATAGCTGCTGGATGTGGTCAAGTTGAAGAGTCTCGTCGTAAACGAACAAGGACATTCTGATGGCGAAAAAAAACTCTTTACGAGAGTGGTTTGGTCAAAACGATGGTAAGGGATGGGTAGACTGTAAGACTGGTAAGCCTTGTGGTCGTCAAAAAGGTGAGAAACGAAAAGGATATCCTGCTTGTCGTCCTACCATGGCGCAGTGTACGTCTGCTGCAAAGAAAAAGAAATCATCGAAACGTATCAGTTGGAAACAAAAGAAAGCAACTGGTGGTGTAGTAAGAATCTTTTGAAAGGAGATTTAAATGGCTAAAAAGAAAAAAGGCTACAGAAACGGTGGCAAGACTAAGCCCAAGGGAATGAAGAACGGTGGCAAGACTACCCCCAAGGGAATGAGAAACGGTGGCAAGACTACCCCCAAGGGAATGAGAAACGGTGGCGTGTCTAAAGTCAAAGGCATGAGAAACGGCGGTAAAGCCAAACCCAAGGGAATGAAAACTGGTGGCGTACCTAGTGTCAAAGGCATGAGAAACGGTGGCAAAGTGGTGAGGATCTTCTAACTATAATGTCATATCTACAAAGTAATATTCCTTATTTTAAGGCATGGGTTCGTCGTGAATACACACATAATCATGACCAGTATCATGGTGAGTTTCTTCATGCTATGGTTGTTGCTGTAACAACTATTCCTAACAGATCTCTTAGTTTCCAAGTAATCTTTACTGGTTGCGAGGCAGAGGGTGAAGAAGAGGATACCGTTCACGGTGGTGCAATGTGGGCAAGAATGCCTATATCAGCATTGGTTGCTGACATCCCTTTAGATGAGTGGCCTGAACCAATGGCGACACATGATGTGCAACCTTGGGATTGTGCTTCTCATGACCATTCCGTGTACGTCTTAGACAGAGCTACACCATGCCCATGGTTAGCCAAAATAAACGGTGAGATGTTTCCTGCCAAGTATTTGTTTACTGTAGACTATACCAACAGTGAGATCGCAGATGATCCTGCACAACATAAGCAAAGTCATGTGATGCAGTTGTTAGATGCCGGACAGTGGACAGGGAACATAGTAGCGTTACCAAACAATCGAGTAAGGGTTACACACCCTGCTTGGTTTGCAGTGGGTGAGGGTGCACCAGACTTCAGACCCTCACAACATATACACTATTCAAAAAGTGATTTAGACTATACACTAGATGTTAATCGAGTATTCGATAATCTTTACAATCAGGAGGAAAACGATGGCTAAAGAACTTGTTGGAAAACAAAAAGAGTTAGACCGTAACAATAACAATCGAATAGATAAAGAAGATTTTAAACTTCTTAAACAAGCAGATGGTATGGCTAAAGGCGGCAAAATCGCAGGATTTAAAAACGGTGGTGTTGCAATGATCAAAACAAACCAGAACCCACATATGAGTTGATACAATGACAACATCAGGATCAAGAGACTTTAACCTCGATGTCGGAGAGATAATTGAGGAAGCATACGAGAGATGCGGATTAGAGGTCCGAACGGGCTATGATGCTAGAACGGCACGTAGGTCTTTGAACTTGATGTTTGCAGACTGGGCTAACAGAGGTTTGAATCTCTGGACTGTAAATCAAGGCACAATTACTTTGACAGCAGGGCAAGCCCAACAAACTTTGACTTCAGATGTCGTTGATGTTTTGGAAATTGTTCTCCGTAGAGATAACACTGACTTTACAATACAAAGGATAAGTCGTGGTGAATATCTAACGATACCAAATAAAACCACACAAGGTCGTCCTAGTCAGTTTTATTTTGATAGGCAAATAGACCCTGTAATAAATCTTTGGTCTGTTCCAGAAAACTCCACTGATCAATTAATTTACTATTACGTTCGTAGGATCGAAGATGCCGATGCTCTTGTTAATACTACTGATATGCCTTTTCGTTTTTATCCTTGTATGGTGGCGGGGTTAGCGTATTACCTTTCAATGAAACGTGCTCCTGAACGTGCGCAGCTTTTAAAGGTGGTTTATGAGGAAGAGTTTCAACGAGCCGCAGACGAAGATGAAGGGCGTACTCCTTTGAAGTTACAACCTAGTATTCAATACTTGAGGGTTTAATGTCATTTGCTTCTGGAAAAAATGCATACGGCATATCAGATCGATCAGGGCGGCGTTATCGTTTAAAAGAAATGCGTCTTGAATGGACTGGTTCGTTAGTGGGTCCAGATGAGTTTGAACCAAAGCATCCACAGTTATTTCCCCCAAAAGCTTTTCCAGACCCCCAAGCTTTAAGAAACCCTAGACCAGAACAGAACTTAGCTTCTGAGAGAGCGGTTCAGACAGGCTATAATCCTGTGGGATTCAGGGACATTCCAGGTATAACTCCTCGCAATAATCTTGTTGCTGAAGGAGGCGTTGGTTCTGTAACTATAGGTTTATCTGATACAGGTAACGAAAGCACTAGTGTGACTGGCGTTGTTGGAACAGCGGCGGTTGGTTCGGTTACGGTGACAACCCCTGCTAATGATGTAACTGTTAATTTAACTGGCATTGCAGGGACAGGGACAGTTGGAAGTATTGTATACGTTCTTTCAGAAACATTTGCTGTAACTGTATCTAATCCAGGTTCTGGAAACAGATACTATATAGACGGAGTTCTCCAAGCAACAGTCACCCTTACAGAGGGACGGACATACAGGTTTGATCAATCACATAATACCAACTCTGGTCACCCACTGAGATTTTCAACTACGTCCAACGGAACACATGGAGGTGGATCTGAGTATACAACGGGTGTTGTAACTGAGGGCACTCCGGGCAATGCCGGAGCCTTTACACAAATAACTGTCGCAAATTCTGCACCAACCTTGTATTACTATTGTACAAACCATAGCAACATGGGAGGTCAGGCTAATACGCCTGCATAACAATATGAGCTTTACATACGGACAATTAAAACAAGCTTTGCAAGACTATACGGAGAATGACGAAACTTCTTTCGTAACTAATCTTCCTGTTTTTATTCGCACAGCAGAAGAACGTATTTTAAAAAGTGTTCAGTTAAGTTTGTTCCGTAAAAATGTTACTGCAACAACTGATACAGGGTTTCAATATTTAGCTGTACCCTCTGATTTTCTTGCTCCGTTTTCGTTAAGCTTGGCTGGATCAGACGGAGATAAATCTTTTATAGAATTTAAAGATCCAAGTTTTATTCAAACGTATACTCCAGATGCTACAACAACGGGTCTTCCAAAATACTATGCTCAATTTGACATAGACTATTTTCTGTTGGGTCCAACTCCTAATGCTGAATATACTGCTGAGTTACATTATTTTTACAGACCTTTGAGTATTACGGACTCTACATTAAATGACAACAGCACAACGTGGCTGAGTGAAAATGCAGAACTATCAATGTTATACGGTTCTTTAGTTGAAGCATATCTGTATATGAAAGGTGATCCAGATATGTTAACTTCATATGATAAAAGATTTCAAGAATCTTTGGCAGGGTTAAAACTTTTGGGCGAGGCAAAAGAAACCACCGATGAATATCGAACTGGTAAAGTTATAAGGGTAAAAAGATAATGTTTAAAATAGATGTAAGTGTACCACAGAATGAACAAGTTGTAGGCGTAAAGACTACTAACAATCGTGGTTTTACACCAGATGAACTTGCGGAACAGTGTGTCCAAAAGATCATATCGGTCTCTGATGATGCCCATCCAGGTATAAGAGACCAAGCTCGTGCTTTTTCTAAGCACCTTGAAAAGCTTGTGGAATACTATATGAGACAAGCTATTCGCAGTGACCGCACAACCGTGTATAACGCAATAAAAGATGCGGGTCATCCCCAACTGGCTGAACTTATAAGGAGACTTTGACATGGCCTTTTCAGGAAACTTTATGTGTACATCTTTCAAGGTAGAACTCCTTGAAGGTAAGCACGATTTTACAAACGGGCAGGATCAATTCAAACTTGCTCTATATACTAACAGTGCTTCATTTAATGCAGCTACTACAGCTTACACTTCATCTAACGAAGTTAGCAACTCCGGCTCGTATGCAGCGGGGGGTGGAGCACTTACTAATGTGACACCAACAAGTTCTAGTACTACAGCATTTACAGACTTTGCAGATAAAACATATACATCTGCAACTATAACTGCTCGAGGTGCTTTGATCTATAATACACAAACAGGTGGTGGATCTAACACAACGGACACAGTTATTGTTCTAGATTTTGGCGCAGACAAAACATCTACTTCTGGTGATTTTCAAGTTGTTTTCCCAACGGCTGACGCGAGTAACGCTATTATCCGTATCGCCTAAACTCTTACTAGGAGTGACAGGCCATGGCAGATGCCAATGTAATATTCACGGGTTGGGGCCGAGATAGTTGGAGTAGTGGTACTTGGAGTAATCCTGCCACTACTCTTCCCTCTGCATCTGGTCAAGTAGGCACTGTCACAGTTGTTGGCAATGCTCCGAATATTGCTGTCACTGGTGTAGGTGTTACAACAGGCGTTTCTCCTGTTTCCATTGCTGGTGCCGCAACGGTTCCAAACACTGGATTGCAAGCAACTGGGTCTGTTGGTTCTGTAACCGCACAAGCAAATTCTTCTATTAGTGTTACTGGTTTAGCAGCTACAAGTGCTGTTGGTTCTGTTGTTGCCTCCATCCCTGGAGAGATTGCTGTCACTGGTTTTGCGGCTACAGGTTCAGTTGGCTCTGTAACAACTACGGGAACAAGTCTTGTTTCTCCAACGGGTATTTCTGCAACTGCTTCAGTTGGCGGTTTACCAACACAACCTGTTGGGGTTTCTGCTACTGGCGGTGTGGGTGTTGTCTCAGTCAACGGGGCAATGATTGCTCTTGCAACGGGAGTTCAAGGAACGACTGGAGTAGGCACTCCGACAATTATTGGTGATGCTCCAAACATCTCAACAACAGGATTAGGATCAACGGCAAGCGTTGGTTCTGTAACTGTAAGCGTTGGTACAGGCGTTGGCATAAATGTCACAGGTGTAGGTATTTCTTCTTCTGTTGACTCTGTTACTGCTACGGGTGGAGTTGACGCCGCTGTTACAGGACTTGCAGCAACAAGTGGATTAAATGGAGTCACTGCTACAGGGATAGCGAGTATTCCGGTCACAGGATTACAAGCAACAGGTATTGTAAACGGACTACCACAAAACGTCACTGTGTTCTTAACAACAGCGGATGCTTCTGGTTGGGGCAGAGCAACTTGGGGTGACGGAGCGTGGAGTCAGCCTGTAGCTACAGATGTGGGGATGACAGCGAGTGTTGGTTCTGTTAGTGTTTCCCTCGTAAAAAGAGTGCCTGTTACAGGCTTAGAGGTGACAACGGGTGTTGGTTCTGTTAGTGTGTTCACAGGCACGGGTGTTGATGTTCCTGTAACAGGGGTATCTGCATCTGGACTAATTGGACCGAGAGGAGTAACTGTTTGGGGAAGAATAGTTCCAAATCCAACAACGAGATGGACAAATATTGCACCAAACAAAACAAAAGAGTATGCTGAAATTAGACCTTAACGGAGAATAGTGTTTCATGGCTAGTACATATACAACAAATACAGGTATTGAACTGATTGCCAATGGCGAACAGTCTGGCACATGGGGAAATACCACAAATACAAACTTACAAATAATTGATCGGTTGACGAATGGTGTTGGTTCTATAACTCTTTCGGGAACGACGCACACACTTACTACTACCGATGGATCTCTTTCTGATGGTCAGTACAGAGTTTTATTATTGGCAGGGTCTCCTTCGGGTACAAATACAATTACTGTAGCTCCAAACGATCAAACAAAATTGTTTTTTGTAAAAAATGGATCGGGACAAAGTGCGGTTTTTTCACAAGGTTCCGGTGCAAATGTCACAATACCTAATGGTGAAAGTGCTATTATATATTGCGATGGCGCGGGATCAGGCGCAGCGGTGGTTAATATATCCGCAACTTTTGATCTTACCACTTTTTTAGTAGCGTCTAATAACTTGTCAGATGTAGGTAGTGCGGCAACAGCTAGAGGAAACTTAGCTGCGGCTCCTCTTGCAAGCCCTACTTTTACAGGTACAGTCACGATTGGTGGAGTTGCTTACCCTACATCAGACGGTTCTAACGGGCAAGCGTTGGTGACTAACGGAAGCGGGACTATATCTTTTGGTTCTGCTGGTATATCAACTGGTAAGGCAATTGCTATGGCAATGGTGTTTGGGTAGTAAAGGAGTTCTAAATGGCAAATCCAAATGTTGTATCGGTCTCGAGTATTTATGGCAATACAGCCATGGATGCGGACGTGGCTGCAAGTGCGGTTAGTTTATTAACGGCTGCATCAAACAAATTATTAAAAGTAAATTCTTTAGTTATAGCCAATATCGATGGTACTAATTCGGCAGACATCTCTGTTTGGATTACACGTTCTGGTGCAGATTACTACATAGCTAAGACTATTTCAGTAGCTGCTGATAGTTCGCTTGTACCCATAGATAAAAACACTGGGCTGTACCTAGTAGAAGGTGACATACTCAAGATACAAGCAAGTGCAGCAGGGGATTTATCTGCTGTTTGTTCATATGAAGAGATTGATGACGCTTAATAGAAAGTAGTTTGATGAAATCTTTTGGTAATATTGCGAAGGATGGTCAGGTCAGGGCAGTAGCTTCTGGCACTCTGACTGATGGTACTGCTGTTATTGTCAATTCTAATGGCACTGTGAGTGTTGTTGCAGAGACGGGTGCTTCGGCAGGGTTTGGTACTAAAGTTGTTTTTGAAAACGATCCTGCTTATCGTACATCAACAACCTATGATTCTAATGCACAAAAAGTTGTCATAGCGTATGCAGATTACGGTACTGGACTTAATGGAGATGGCACTGCCATAGTAGGAACTGTCAACGGAACATCTATAAGTTTTGGTAGTCCAGTAACATTTTCTTCTAATGACGCAAGTCAAATTTCAAGTACGTTTGATTCAACAAATAATAAAGTTGTTATTGCATGGGCAGATAGCACTAATTCTGATTACGGTACTGCTATAATTGGCACAGTAAGTGGTACATCTATAAGTTTTGGTAGTCCTGTTGTTTATAACTCTAACACGACTACTTATAACTCAGCTACTTTTGACTCAAATGCAGGTAAGGTTGTGATTGGGTTTAGGAATCAAACTGGCTCTAACTTAGGTACTGCTATAATTGGCACAGTAAGTGGTACGTCAATTAGCTTTGGAAGTGCAGTAACTTTTAATAATGCAAGTACACAGAGAATAGCGGCTGTTTACGATTCTAATGCACAAAAAGTTGTTATATCTTATAGGGATTTAGGTGATTCAAATAAAGGCAAAAGTATTGTTGGCACAGTATCAGGAACTTCTATTAGTTTTGGTAGCGAAGCAGAGTTTAATTCTGGTAGTACCAACTACATAAAAAGTGCTTATGACTCTACTAATAATAAAGTAATTATAATTTATAGTGATGCAGGAAACTCTAGTTATGGCACAGCCATTGTCGGCACAGTATCAGGAACTTCTATTAGTTTTGGTAGCGAAGAAGTGTTTCATAGTGGGAGTGTCTACGAGCTTACAGTTAGTTACGACTCAAGCGCAAATAAAAGCGTTGTTGCTTATAAGGCTTCATCAGGTGATGGAAAGCTAAGAGTAGGAACTGTTTCTGGTACGAGCATAAGTTTTGATAGCGAAGTAGAGTTTGAAGGCGGCTCACTGGATCAACTTTCAGGCACATATGACTCTAGCGAAGAAAAAATTGTTCTTGCTTTTAGAGTTTCAAGTGTAGGTGAGGCAAGGGTTTTCCAAAACGCCTCTAGCTCAACAAACATCACCTCAGAGAACTTCATAGGCTTTTCAGACGGTGCATTTGCAACCACTCAGAGTGCCTCAATAAATACAGCTAACACAATAGACAGAAACCAAAGCGGCCTCACAGCAGGGCAAACTTACTTTGTGCAAAATAATGGCACAATAGGAACAACAGCAGCAGACCCCTCAGTAACAGCAGGGACTGCTATATCAGCTACGGAACTAATAGTGAAAGGTTAGACAATGAAAACTATCGTGGAAACATCAACTAAGTTAAGCAAGTATCTCCTTGCAGATGACGTAGCAATCACAGCGACATCAGACGATATTACAGTAGGAGATCCTGCTCAGTTTATTATCGCTGATCTAAACAGTGGCAACACGACTATTACTGAGAACGTGACCAACGCACCAAGCGATTGGGTAGGCAACAAGTATAAGTTAGATGGCACAACCTGGTCAGCTAATCCTGATTGGGTAGACCCTGATGCGGATGACGGAGAGTAAAAGCAATGCGTATCATTGGTAATGATCCAAGCGTACCAAGACAGGAACACGCTGTAGCTAGTGGTACGCTAACGAATGGTAAAACTGTTATTATTAACGCTGATGGAACTGTAAGTGTTGTTGCAGGGAGTTCAACTTCTGCAAATGCAGTAGTATTTGAAGCAGCTACAACCACTTGGGATTCACATGGTAGACGCCACATTACCTATGATACAAATAGCAATAAAATTGTTATAACCTATTCAGATGAGGGCAATTCAGGCTACGGAACTGCAATAGTTGGCACAGTATCAGGAACATCAATAAGTTTTGGTAGTCCTGTTGTTTATCAATCTAATAATTGTGACAGTGGCAATAACTGTACATTTGATAGCAGCAATAATAAAATTGTAGTTGTGTATCGTAATGGAAATAATAGTGACTATGGAACTTCAGTAGTCGGCACTGTGTCAGGAACGTCAATAAGTTTTGGCACACCTGTTGTTTTTCATTCAGCTAATAGTCAAGCCCCAAGTATTAATTTTGATAGCAATGCAAATAAAGTTGTAGTAAATTATTATGATGGTGGAGCTTCTGGTGCAGGGGCAGCACGAGTTGGAACAGTAAGCGGAACTAGTATAAGTTGGGGATCGGCTACACAATATACGTCCAATACAATACAATTTAACAATGCAGTATTTGATCCAGATACAAACAAAATTGTTCAGAACTATTCTGATGCAAGTGACAGTTACAAAGGAAAATGCGTAATTGGCACGGTATCTGGTACAAGTATTAGTTTTGGATCGCCAGTAACTTACGCTTCAGCTTCTACTCGTGATACTGACATTGCATACAATACCACAGAAAACAAAGTTATGATTGCATACAGGGATGATGGAAACTCTGATTATGGAACGGTTATCGCAGGAACTGTTTCTGGAACGTCAATTAGTTTTGGCTCAGAGGCCGTTTATTTTTCTGGAAACTCTGAAGAGAATGCAATAGCACACAATCCAAGCACAAATGAAACATTAATTTTATTTAATGATGGTGCGGTAGATAATGGCAAGGCTGTTATTGCGTCACTATCTGGAACTACGTTTTCCTTTGGCTCTGTTGAAGAATGGAACACTGGTAGACCACGATTTATTTCTTCTGTTTATGATCCTGACCAACAGAAAATAGTTTCTGCATATCGTAATCTAGGAAACTCCAATTATGGTACAGCGGCAATTGTTCAGGTTGGCTCTACCAACATCACCTCAGAAAACTACATAGGCATAACTCGTAGCGGTGCAGCTTCTGGTGCAGGGGCTATCATAGATACTCAAGGTGCAATAGCCGACAACCTCTCAGGGCTAACAGCAGGGCAAAGCTACTTTGTTCAGAATGATGGCACACTAGGTACAACGGCTGCTGATCCTAGCGTATTTGCAGGGACGGCTGTATCGGCCACTAAACTTATCGTGAAAGGGTAACTATGTTAAAGCGTATAGGGGCTGAAGAAGGTGGTGAGTTTAAAGCAGTAGCGAGTGGCACATTGCCAAGTGGACAGCCAGTAGTGGTTAATGCTGATGGCACGGTGAGTACGGTTAGTCAAACGTCACAAACTCAAGCGATAGGGTCTTCTGCTAGTTATGAGTCAGATAAAAATGGCAGCAGCGTAACGGCTGCAATAGTTTATGACAGCACCAATAACAAAGTGGTCATTGTTTACAAAGACGCAGCAAATAGCAGTTATGGTACAGCAGTGGTTGGAACGGTTAGCGGAACTAGTATTAGCTTTGGCTCTCCTGTTGTTTTTAATTCTGCCAATACATTTGTTGGTAGTAATCAACATAATGTTGCTACTTTTATTGATGGTAAAATTGTAATTGTTTATGGAGATGTTTACACACAAGGTGAAGCAATAGTTGGTACTGTTAGTGGAACGTCTATATCTTTTGGAACTGCTGCTGTTTTTAACAGTGGAAATACTGCTGAAGGGGCGGTGGTTTGTACAGACACTACTAATAACAAGGTTATTGTAGCCTATCGTGATGAAGGTAATAGCAATTATGGTGTGGCTTGTGTCGGCACTGTGTCAGGAACGTCAATTAGTTTTGGCAGTGAACACACTTTTAGAAGTACATCTATCTTTTCTACTAGCAT
>Ga0207905_1000196_pt1 | contig 16945 bp, 31 predicted proteins | sample LinPmetageLP49_FD_184060 | JGI IMG/M metagenome (GOLD analysis project Ga0207905, IMG submission 184060) | Marine viral communities from the Subarctic Pacific Ocean - LP-49 (SPAdes) | ecosystem: Environmental > Aquatic > Marine > Oceanic | place: Pacific Ocean | collected 2011-08-27 | reverse complement strand
CATACGAGACGCATGCATCAGTTGTGCATCAGACATAGCAATTTTAGTCTTTTGTTTGTTAGCGTAAATCTTACTTCCAGCAGATACGGCTAATTTAATTGCCGAAAACCACATTTAGATCCACCTAGCTTTTTTAGACTTCTCTTTCAGCATTCTTTTAGTTCCTCTAACTTCAACTTCTTCGCCTTTAGCGATGTAATTGAAAGAACCATCAGCTGTTGTCTTAGATCTTGGGTCGATTTCAAGATTCATCTTGTCTTCTGACGGGATCTGAACAATTTTATCTAATTTTTCCATATTTTCTCCTTAGTTATATTATTTTAACTTCTTTTTTAGTTTTTGTCACTAACCTTTACGCATGATTTCGATATTTGGCATCATATTGCCTTGATTTTTTATCATGGAGTCTGTGCTTGGTAAAGTTTTACTTAAAATAGTTTTTTCAATTGATGTATCAGCTCTTAAATTAGCTAATTCTTCGTTTTGTTCAAGTTTTTCATCTTGATTTTGTTGATTCATCATTGCTTTCATCTTATCAAGGTCCATTCTCTCATTAGATTCTTTTTCTTTTCGAGCATTTTCCTGTGCTCTAAGATCTAACTCTCTTGCTCTTAGTTTTGCAATAGGATCATTGTCAAATTGTGAAGTAATTTTTTGTTCTTCCTTCATAAATTCTTCCATCATCTCAGCAATTAACTCAGCTTTTCTAGCTTCAATTTTTTGTTGCATCTGCATAACTTGCATTTGTATTTGTTGAGCCATGGCTGGATTTTGTTGAGCCTGCATTTGCATTTGTTGTAATTGAACTAACTCATCTCTGTATTCTAATTCAATTTGTTCTTGAGACATTAAACTAATGTGTTCAAAAATATTTTTTTCTAATGCAGCCATAACAACCGGGTTATTTCTAGCCATATTGGTTGACATAAAATTTAAATGTGAAGTTATATGCGCTCTGTGAGATTGCCCTGGAAATGCTTGAAATTGAGCTCCGGCTAAAGCATCAATATGTTCTAACGCAGGATCTTTAGGCATAGGTTGCATTGGTTTATTTAAAACTTGATCAATATTTTTTACACCTAATGCTTCATACATATTTCTATAAGCAGTATATAAATTATGCATTTGTGGATTTGATTGTGCCAGTTGGAGTTCCGTCTGAGCGAGGGAAATACGCTGTGTTTGAGAAAAAATGTTAGGGTCAGCAACTGGCAATATATCTACCCGTTCATCAAAGTCTTGTTGTTTAATCATTCTTTGACCCCCAACTACATCATACGGATATTCTTGTGGTAGATATAATTTGAATACTCTAGCCATGATTCTAAATTCATTTTTCAAAGCTGAGTAAATTCTTTTGTGAATCGCAGACATAGTTCTAGAACCACGCTCTAATAAAGCGACTGTTGTTCCTACTGCCGCTTGTTGATTTCCATCACCAACTTGTAAATCTGCAATTGATGCAAATCTTTGACCTGCATTAACAACGACTCCCATTAATGATAATAAAGTCTGTGATGGTTCTTTAAATGGTAACATCATAAACGAATCTCTTAAGTTTCCACCAGGTGCATCTACATCCCTAAACTCACCGGGTTGAATTGATTGTGCATCATCTCTAATTCTAATACCACGTTGCTTGAATCCAGCAGGTAGGTTAGATAAAGTCCCTGCATCTAATAATTGTCTAAGTGCACTTGTTGCAGTTCTTGATAATCCACCAATCATATGAATTAAACCAAAACCATAAAAGCCAAGTCCTGGTAAAAATTTAAAATGTACAAAGTATTGTATTTTAGATTTTTTAAGATCTCCTACTTCATAGTTTCTTTTAATAGATAAAATTTCTCGTGACCCTTCTTCTAAAGTTACAATGTAAGGTATCTTAATTCCTGAGGGCTCACCAGTCTCTGGATCAGAATCTTCAAAACCTTCTAAATCTAAATCCACATGACATTCTAGTATTGTATAAACATCTTCATCTTGAGTTTTAGATGTACCTTCTAATTCTCGTTCTTTTTTTACAATATCGGAGTCTGTACTATCTGGTTTAGCTAAATCTATATCTCTATAAAATCCTGCTACTTGTTGTTTTCTTAAATCGTTTTCTGAAATTTTAACACGATGAATAATTGCTTCCGCATCATCTAATGAGGTAGCTGTGTACGGAACAATTAAATCATCTGCCGGAACAAATTTTGATACTGCTCTTTGTTCCATGTCATCATAGTAAACTTTTTTAAAAGCAGAACCTGCGAGTGGCAAATTAAATAACATTTGATCAAACTCTGGTTCATACTCTTTCATTTTTTCCATGATTTCATAATTCATAAAATCTTTAACACGTGTTGCTTGTTGTTCTTTTTCAGGTGTTGATAAACCCATTACTTGAGTTCTAACAGGACCATTTGCTGGTAATAATTCTTTATAAGCTAATGCTTGAAACTGAGTGACTGCTTCAGCGAGTACAGGGTGAGTTGCACCACTTGCTCCTTGAAATGGTTCTGTTCTGTTATTGTATTTAAAACCTAAAAGATCTAAACCTTGAATATAAGATTGCTCCCATTCTTTTCTTGATGAAGTATAATCCATATACTTACCATTTAAATCAGAACCTAATCTACCCAATACATCATCAGGTAAAAATTCTGCAAGGTTAGCATAATGTTCATCCCCACCTTCTGGTGATGCAGCTTGTGGATCTAAATCAATATCAACTGATCCATCTTCATTTTCTTGAATATCGACAGGTTCAAGAGATTGTTCATCAATCTCTATTTCTTCATTTACCTGTTCTTTAAGTTCATCAGGTCCTGGAACCTCAAATTCTTTTCGAACCTCGTTTGGAAGTGCTTTGTCTATGTCTGCCATTATATTTTTTCTCCGTATGTTCTACCTCTTTAACAGTATTATAAGAAATATTCAACCCCTGAGGCATGGGTCCGGATTCCGGAGGAATAGTCCTAGTTAGTCTTTTAATCATTCTCTAATTCTTTTGAAGCTTGTTTAACTGCTTCACCAAACTCATAACCATCATCCATAAGTTCCTCAACTCTTTTTCTTAAAGAGTTAGATCCTTCGCTATAGCCCATACGACCACCATTAGCCATTTGAGGAATTTCTATAACTTTATCTTCTTTAGGAAAATACGTATCTGCAAATTTATCTATATCCATACCAGTACCTTCTTTACCACCTAGTTCAATATACTTACCGGTGACCATTGCATTATATTTAGTGTCACCACCTTTTAAAAAATTAACTCTGCCACCAATAGAATACTTATTAAGTTCATCTTGATATTCTTTTATTTTCTTAGAAGCCATGACTCCGGCATCTCCAAACAATGGTCTAATAATTTTCATGTATTCAGATTGAGATATTTCATTATTATCTAATGCTTTTTTTGAAAACTCGCCTACTAAATTAACATATGTTTTAGGACTAAACATATTAGCTGCAGCTTTTGTATTAAGCATGTCTAATGTTTTAGAATAATTTTTAGGTTTTTTTGGTGGTACTAGGTCCATTACAGAACTCCTGCAATGCCGCCTTTAGCTCTTTTTAATTTATCGTCTTGTGCTTTTTTAATCATTTCTTTAATTCTCTGAATATCAGACATTCTTGAATCTCTTTTTCTCATATCCATTTTAGAAGCTCTATCTTTTGCTTTTTGATCATTAATAATTTTTTGCATATCCATTTGTTTTTTATTTAACAAACCTCTTTCTCTCTCTTTCATTAAATCAGAAATTTTAAAAATATTTGCACCTTCACCTGTTGTTGTATCCATCTGCATTGATTTTGGTGGTTCAACAATTTGTTGTTTAGGTGTACCTTGATTATAATTTACTCTACCACCCATAGCATATTGTTTATCCGGATTCCCGGCTCCGTAACCCAACATATCTCTTACTTCATCAACGTCAAAGTTTCCTGCTTCAGGATCATTTTCAATGTAGTAAATAGGTTTACGTGACCAGAAAGTTGCATCTTCATTTATTGCAAAGTCACCTGGTTTGTATCCTGATGCTAATTTAATTGATGGCGCTTTTTCTTTTTTACCAAAATATTCTTTTGAATAATCTTCTATTGTTCCTTTATATCCATTTTTAACGGCTTCTTGAAATTCTTCAAACATTCCACCTAGTTCTAATTCAAACTCTTCTTCAGGAGTCTCACTAGCCATTTGCATAGTATCTAAAGATTTAATACCACCCATATCATCATAATCTTCAGGATCAGCCGGTAAATCTTCAGGTATATCACCTAGCTCAATATTTCTGAGCATGTCTTTTAATCTTGGATCGTTTTCGTCTATAGCCATAATTATTAATAATACACTTTTTGTGTCTGCTGTAAAGGTTCATCTTCATAATCTTCAGGGTGATCAATTAAACCACCTTGTCTGAATCTCATTACTGCTTGAGTCATAGAGTCAACTAAGTCATCATGATCTCCATAAGGAAATGCAGCGCATTCTTCTATAACTTCTTGTGCAAAGTCCATATCTTTAGGAGCATATATTCTCCCTGATTCAAATAGAGGTGATACAGAATTAACACGAGTATGTTTATCATTACCCCGTGATGGTGTAAAGTTAATTACAGGGATTCCAGATTTTCTTAATTCATAAGTTAAAGGGAGCCCTGATGCCTTGCCCTCTATAATCACTGTTTCCGGATTCCAGTAGCCGTATTGATCTAATGCAACACGCCTAAGTTCTGGAAACTCGTACCGACCTTTTAAAGAATCCAGCAACAGGAGACAGGGACCAGAGTCTTCTGTTGGATGAAATACACCCCATGTAGTGATCGCACTGTAGTCAGCAGTTTCTTTTTTCATAAAAGCTGTGTCGTAAGATTGAATAACGTGTTCTAATGGTGGTAAATCTTTTTCCCAATCTTGCCACCATTCTCTTTTAATTAATGCACCCTCGTCTCCTGTTGGGTTCTGCATATATTGTGCATTCCATTTTGATAAAGGAATAGATGCTTTAACTGATTCAAGATCTTTTATGTTCCAATATTCCGGCCACAGGGGTTCATCGTTAGGCATGATAGCAGGAAATTGAATTAGTTCCCATTGATCAGCCTTAGGTTCTTTTTGTGCTTTAATCAAACGACCTGATAAATCTTTTTCGTTCCATCTAGTCATTACAATTATAATTGTTCCACCAGGTTGAAGACGTTGTCTAGGTCCTGATGTATACCACTCATAGGTTCTCTCAAGAGCTTGTGCATTCATTGCATCTTGTTCAGTATGTGGGTCATCAATAATTAATAAATCAGCACCCCTTCCAGTAATTGCAGATCCAACACCGGCAGCATAATATTCTCCACCTTGTTCTGTTTCCCATTTACCAGCAGCTTGTGAATCTGGATTAAGTCTAGTTTCAAAAACTTCTTTATATTCTGGTGAGTCCATAAGTTGTTTTGCTTTACGACCAAACCTTACAGATAATTCAGTTGTGTTAGTTGATTGAATAATTTTTAGTTTAGGATTACGACCTACCATCCAGGCGGGTAACAAGTAAGATGCAAACTCAGACTTTGTATGTCTAGGTGCCATATTAATTATAACACGTTTAGTTTTACCTGTAGCAATGTCATTAAATTTTTTAGCTACTTGTTTATGATGTGATCCTTCAATAAAATCTGGCCAGACGTGTTTTACAAAAGCCATAAAGTCATTTCTAATTTCAGACTCTTTTTTCTTATCTTTCCATTTAGCCATATAAATAGCTAATTGTCTTTTTACATCAGGTGGTAATTTCTCAAACTTTTTTAACTTATCTATATCCATAAATGCATTCCAAAAAATTTTTTAAAAAATTTTTTCATATGTGTTTTTAGAACCTAAAAGTAATTTCTAGCTATAAATATCTAAAAGCTTATATATTATCAAACTATTAGGATCCCTTTTTAAGTAGGGGTATAACTTAATAAGCAAGAAAGTTCAAATATATAAACAGGCTTGGTACCTCTATCAAAAATGCGAACGAGCGAAGCGAGTGAGCCGGAGGCCGAAGGCCGACGTTACAGTTCCGGCGCCGCAGGCGCCTGCGACATTTTGTCGCATGCGACACTTTGCCGCATGCGACATATAACCACATTGGAGATGTGTTCTGTTATCTAAGCACAATCATTACAATATCTTTTATCGCTTGATGACCTGCTATCGCCTTTGATGTATTCGCCACAACATCTGCAATGGCTGAACTCATCTTTTGGGTTTGAATTATCTTTTTTCATATTTCTCCTTTTTAGTTAATGTGGAATAATAACACATGGCGCCGTTAGGCGCCATTGTCAATATTGTCGCAGTTAGTCTAATAACACCATGTAAGCTTCTGCATTATTTTTTCTAAACCAATTAATATTTTGTCTAACTTTGTCCCAAAGTTTAGAACCACCCCAACCCAATTTTTTATCTTCTAAGGTTGCGCTATATTCATAATAAAATATAGCGTCATGTTTAGTAGCTTCTTCTCTAGTTAGCATTACAGATTCGCCTGTAAATCTATTTGATCTTTTGTGTGTTTTTTGTTCTGTCATATTTCTCCTTTATTGTTAATAAAAGTATAATATCACATGGCGCCGTTAGGCGCCATTGTCAATATTGTCGCAGTTAAAATGGGATATTGTCCTCATTTTTAGTTAACAATAAATCTTCTTTTTCTGTTAACTCATTAATCTCATCTTGAACTTTATTCATTAGTTCAACAAGGGCTAATCTTTTTGCTTGAATTACTAATCTCTCTAATGTGTTGTCTGTAGTCATTTTTATTTCTCCTTTTTAGTTAATGACACATCTTACCACAATGGCTCGTTAAGAGCCATTGTCAATATTGTCGCAGGGTATTATTTTAGTTTGTATATATGGTTGCCCTCTCCAATCTGTAGTCTGTTCCTTGACTACATCAATCGGAGTTTCAAGTGGCTCATTTCTTGGGTGTAAGTTTATAAACTCATTCCAATTAGCATAAGCAAAGTCATTCCAACAACCTTGACTACAAAAATGAGAATACATATTATTCTCATTCCAACTAGTCTGTGCAACTTTTTTAGTTCTTAGAACCTTTGAACCTTTGACACCTCTTATTCTATCTTGTGTATGGTGGGTGTGACACTTTGGACCATGACACCAATTAAACTCACTCATGATTTATCCCCCTCGGTCATTTGAAATCTAGCCAAAATTTTAGCATGGCTTTCCAAAGTTTTTTCAAGTGTTGCAATTCTATCTTCTAAGAATTTAATCTTGTTGCGTTGCATATTGATATCTTTATTTCTGTCTATTGTTTCAAAGTGTAGTTCATTCATCTCAGCCATTATTTAACCTCACTTAAAAAATAGTTAACTGCAGTCGTGTATCTATTTCTATATAAATCAAAAAATGTAATACATCTTTGTCCATTCTTAGAAATAAACTCTTTTGATTCTTTGTCGAATTTACCAACTCTAATATCAAACTTTTGATATTTTTTCATAAACCAACCTACTCGTATTATTTGATTGTCTTTCATTGCTTTCTCCTATTGTTTGTTATGGTCGTATTATAACACAATGGCGAGGTTGTCGCCATTGTGCAGATTGTCGCAGTTTAATTTATAGCTTGTTGTTCAGCTAATATTTTTTTTGCGATTGCAATTTTCTCATCTCTAGTTTGCTCAACATCATCAGTTAAAAGGTCGGCTAGATTAGTCGGACTATAAATTGAAAGTGCCATTGTAGAGTGTGCGTCTAATACACTTTCATTCAATGCTACTTTTAATTTGTCAGCTAAATCTTTTGCTTGGTCAAAATATCTATAAGATTTCAAGCCTAGTTTTAATTTATCCATTTTACCATTTACATGGTCAAATAGTTTTTTGTGTGCCATGATGACATTTTCTTTTGCAACTTCAAATGATTTAAACCACTCATAGTTTTCAGTATCAGTTTGAAACATACGATTATGACAATAAGAACTACCAATGACCCAAAGTTTAAAATCATCTTTCCATGCTTGTCTATGCTTGATACCTTGATTTCCACTTACATCATTATTAGTGTTATTATATCCTAAATATTTATCAATATTACTTTCAGCAGTATAATAACTTGGACTTCTTTTGTCATAGTTTTCATTAAGTCTAACCTTAAAATCTGGGTCAAGACCTTTTGATTTTAACTCATCTCTATAATAAGAAATTAAAAATTCCTTATCAGCTTTAAATTGAATATGAACATCATCTAAAACTTCTTTTGGATTTCCATTATAGTCGGTGTCCATACGAGGTGTTTCATTTTGAACATGGAAACAATTATCATGGTATAACTCTCCACCATTTCTTTCTCCATATTTATTCATCATAGAACGAACTGTATCAACATCTTCTTGAGGTTGATGAAACCTTACAAGTTGTTCTATTTTTGTTTTAGCAATAGAACGCATATCATCATAAGTTTTAATTGCGTCAGTATGTTGTGTTTGATACTTTGAATTATTTTCAAAGTGTTGTTGAAAAACATCAGCAATAACTTTTCGTTTTTCACTATTTAGTGTTTGTCGTTTTTCTGGCATTTTACTCCTTTTGTTGATTAAATTGTATAATAACACAATGGCGATTTACTCGCCATTGTGCAAAGTGTCGCAGTTAATGTATTTCTAATGGTGTTAATTTATTCATGTTTTTAAAATCAACATCTAATAGTAAAGTAGGAAATTTTTCTCCTGCAAATAAAACCAATCTCTGTTCAACATCATTGTGAGGAAATTGGTGTGATACTATTACAATCTTACCTTTTAATTGTTTCAAAATATCTTCTGGGATATATTGATTTTTATTTTTCTTTTTTGCAATTTTATTCAGTTCTAATAAATTATCTGAATGTATAATTGTGTAAGTTTTTTTATTCATTTTTATTTCTCCTTTTTAGTTATTAATAAAAGCATTATACCATGTTTCACGTGAAACATAAATATGACACATTGACGCATGGAGCCTGCGACATTTTGTCGCAGGACAATCTGTCATGTTGACAGGTTTTTGTGTTAAGCGTCAAGCTTCAGGGTGCGACAATAAGGACAATGTATTCTAATTTTTGTTTATGCTATAATTGGTTTATGTTTAATTTAGATAAATATGAAAGCCAAAAAGATATTTGGGAGTCGCCATCATTAATAGATGATGAAAATGATAGTTATAACTATTATGGAACATTCCCACTTTATTGGTACTGCGACAATTTGGAGAATTTAGATTTAGATCAAATCTGATAGTATTCAGTTTCAGCCTCATTTGTAAGTTTATCGCTGAAAAAAACTATAAACTTACGGGACTACGGCTTGAAAGGTTTGACTCCGAGTAAAGCCCACTGATCCCTGGTTTCTTCCATATACTAGCTTAACCATGGAGGCGGAAGGAACCTGGGATCAGTTTAGAATGATTCTAAAAAAAATTAAAAAAAGTAGCAAGCGTCAAGCAGCAAGCAACAAGCGTCAAGCTGCGACATTATATACATTGACGCCTGGGTCAGGATAGTATAGGATACGGTTGAAAGGTATAATTATGGAAAACAATGAAATAAATGAAAGATCAGTAAACCCGCTAATTAGAATAGCGACAGCTATAGAGGAGATCCTGAGGCTGGTGAAGCTGGATCAGGAGAAGATGGAAAAAAGGTTCGCGGATGAAGATAAAAAATAATGATTTGCTGCCATGGTTCTCTGAGGACCATGGCACGCTTCCGGCCAGTTACCTAACCAGCTGTGAAACTTTTTTTAAAAGCATCAAGCAACAAGCATCAGGGCACAAGCTGCGACAAATTGACGCAGGACAAAATGTACAATTGACTAGTAGTCAACAAGCATCAAGCAACAAGCCGCGACATTTTGTACAATGTTACGCGCCTGGTAAACGTGTTAAAAATAGATTCAGGAGGAAAATATGAAAGTAACAGAAGCAAAAAAAATTACAGAGTCATTAACAAGAACTAGTAAAATGCCGGGCTTATCTTACAGCCTGCCAGCGTGGGCTTGCCAAACTGGCGCGAAGCTCAGGAAGGTTAAGACCTCACCATGTTATGGTTGTTATGCAATGAAAAACAATTATATCAGGTATCCAGCAATCAAGGCGGCCCAGTATAGAAGACTGGACGCTATCACCAATCCGCTATGGGTTGAAGCAATGGTTGCACAAATCAAACGCCAAAAATGGTTCAGGTGGCATGACGCTGGAGACCTTCAGTCTCATGAGCATATGCAAAAAATTATAGAAGTATGTAAATTGACACCTGATACGAAGCACTGGCTGCCCACACAAGAGCGACAATACCTGCCAGCACCTGAAGATGTACCGGACAATTTAATTATAAGACTATCCGCTGCGCGTGTTGATGGGACCGCCGGTAACGCCTGGAGCCACAGCTCAACAGTTGTAACAGATGGAAGCTCCAGCTGCCTGGCGCCTACTCAGGGCGGCAAGTGTTTAGATTGTAGAGCGTGCTGGAATAAAGATATAAAAAATGTTAGTTACGGTAAACATTAATGCACGTATTTAGACATCCAAAATTTTATGAAGAGTACAGACAACGCGCGAAAAAAGAACAGCGCGAACAAAAACTAAAACAACAAGCAACAAGCAACAAGCAAGGAGGTAATGATGAGCAGCAAGCAACAAGCAAGCGACAAGCGTCTAAGTCGACAAGCGATTAAGATCCATGAATCCTGGGCCTTTCAAAACGGTTACAGGCAACAAGCAGCAAGCACCCGGATCCAGGGTCCCAGGTACAATGGTTCTGATTACGTGAAACGTGCGACAAATTGTCGCGCGTCAAAATGACGCATGTGACGATAAGCCACAAGCATTCTGCAAAGCGTCAAGCAACAAGCAGCAGGGGTCAAGCGTCAAGCGCCAAGCAACTCTAAAAAATTTTTGATGTCAGGAAAACCCTGAAGCATTGGTTTATGGACCAGGCCTCCGGCTGCTAGGTCCCGGATTCTTTTACCCTCATAAAGTTTTGGCGTCTTGCAAGAGGCATCCAGAACCAGGATAAATGTATTGATAGGGTGTTTAATATGAAAGGCTATTTGATGTGGGGAAAAGGTAATCTTGTTGGTTTTTGTATACTTTAATTCAACAGTGAAAAAGACGCCATTATTATTATAACCCAATAGATCGGGAGTACCAGGAACGCTAAGGTTTTCAATCCTAATCCAGGATATTTCAGTAAGATTTCTTTTAACTTGTGCATAAAATTTGGTCTCAGGTTTCATTAGTTTTTTAGACTAACAGTAGTCTTAAATTTTTTTTAAAACTTCACCCATTTTCCAAGTTTCAGGCTTGATAGTCATAACAAGTCGGTGAGTTTCTCTTGCTCCCAATATTTTATTTTCCATCAATTGTAAAGAAGTAATATCAAAATGTTGTCCATCAGGAAGACAAACCTGAACTCTAGCCTCTTGTGCTACAGGAGACTTCATCATCTTATCTAATATCTGTCTTAACGCTTTTCCACTTAACATAATTTTAAAAAACAAAGGGGGCTCAGTATCTATTCCAATGGTATATCTCCCAGGAATCTCGTAAGCCAACCCCCCTTGTCCAATCAACAACAATAGAAGTTATCAGGTAAACCAGAATACATTTGTTAATGTTTTTAACCTGATTACTATTGCTATATTAGCATTGTTATGGTAAAAATCAATAGAAGGAAACATTATGTCACAAGCTAAAAATTATAAATATGATGGTAAATCTAGACCAAGTAATGTTATATATGAAAAAAGATGGAATGAAATATTTGGTAATTCAGTAAAAGTAAAAGATTTAAAAAAATTATTAAAAGAAACAAATGGGGCTACCAAAAAAACTAACAGAACAACAGATTAAATTCGCAAATTTATTGATAGCTGATGAAGGTAGAAAAACTGCTACTCAGTGTGCAATAGAAGCGGGTTATGCAAAAGATTCAGCTAGACAAGCTGCCAGCATATTACAAAATCCAAAAAAATATCCATTAGTAGTCCAATACATAGGTGAACTTAGGGCTGAGTGGCAAAAGAAATTTGAAGTAACTTTTGGAAGTCACATAACAGAACTTGCTAGATTAAGAGATGAAGCTAAAGATAAGAAAGCTTGGTCAGCTGCAGTTAACGCAGAAGTAGCGCGAGGTAAGGCGGCAGGTCTATATATTGAGCAGAAGATAATACGTACCGGTAAACTAGAAGATCTAACCACAGAAGAATTAGAATCCCGTATGAAACAAATAATTGATGATTACTCACCCATATTAGAGAATGTCGAAGTAGAAGAACTAATTGACAAAGTACGAGAAGAAGGCAAGCCAGAGATGAAAGAAACCAAAATTGTAGACTTAAATTAATCATGTTCCGTTTTGTTTAAATCATTTTTTAACATTTCCACAATCCAATCGTTATCTCTAAATACACCCATCATTACATTTGTAAGTTGATTAACAACAGCCTCTTCATGTTCATCTTTTTCAAGTGCAGCTTTTTCTTGATTTAAACCGGATACTTGTACTGCTGCATGCATAATCTCATGTATAATAGTATTAGCTCTTTCTTGACCACATAGGTCATGTTGTATGTGTATAATATTTTGTCTATAATCATATTCACCAAAACAATCAGTCATTTCCCATTTTTTATAGTCAGGTCTAACATATTTAATTTTAATATCTTTATAACCAACCCTAACTTTATTAGGTAATCCAGTTGCTTCAACAGGTATAGATTTCATATTTTTAAAATGTTTTGGTTTTTTTGTTTTCATATATCTCCTTTAATTTTTTTCTATAGTATATATTTTAGTGACTTTAATTACAGTAAAGAAATGTAAATCAATTTGTTCCAAAATTGGGATTTTAGAGTTGTTGTTATTGCTAGCTTATTTACATTTGTTCCAGCTTGTACCAAGCCTTTGGAACAAAATAATCGTCTATTATTTACTAATATCAATACTTCTAGTTGATTCATATAATTTGTTCCATGTTCCAGTACTTATTTTTTTTAAAAAATAAAAAATGTAAATCATTAAAATTAGTTATTATGGAACAAGGACCCCTGAACCCTGATTCCTGGTGCTTGATTGCCTTATTTAGGTCCATTTTTAGCCATATTCTCATAATATTGGTCAACATGTCTTAACCAATCATATTTAGCTTGTCTAAACTCTTCACCTTCCCAAGAAAATTCTTGGTAGTACATATCCTTAGTTACAATAAAATTTACTCCACGAGTAATAGGCTCACCAAACATATCTTCAAAAGCCATGGCATATGCCGCAAGTTGTATTCTATAAGAGTCGTGTAACCAATCTTTTCTCTTAGGTTTATTAGAATTTTTATGATCACACACTGTAAGCTTACCATCATGTATACCTATAAGGTCTGTTTGACCGGCCCATAAGCCTTTATAAGCAAGATAGGGCTCAACACCCCACACTTCAGTTAAACGGCTCTGTAAAGCGCTCTCTATTAGAATATCAGCCATTTTATGAGCAGTCTCACCTAGTGTCGTCATGTCAAAGTGCTTTGTATTCATTATATAATTCTCAACGATTCTGTGAAGCACACTACCCCGTTCTGCTGCACCATCTCTAATTTTATCAGCAGCCTCAGCACCCACTCGATTTTTCCAATTTTCTAAAATTTTCTTTTTTTCTTCAGATTGTGTTGCTTGAAGTATTGTAGTTACGGATGGTAGTTTTTCATTACCTATAGAATAAACCCTTTCTCCATTCACCATTGCTCTAGTTGATGTTGGGTAATCAAATTCTTTGAAGGTCCATTTACTCATGTATTCTCCATTCTTTATTGTTGTATTGTTTTAAATGTTCAGGATTATTAAAATCTATTGTACCAAATTTTTTTTTAAATTTCATTTTTACGATACACATATTGTTTAATTTATTGATATGTATTATTTTTCTTTTTAATCTCATGTTAGGTTTTAAAATCTCACCTAATTTTAATTGAACATCTTGATAACTAACAGTTAAACTATATTTAATTTTTTTTCTATTTTTTATAGAAGGATAAATTTTAATAGCATCATCGTTTTTTAATAAAAATTTTAATAAATTTTCAACATAATTAATAATACGTTTATCAGTAGAATGAAAACCAACTGCACAAACGGAATAATAATTTTTTCGTCTATAATCATATTGTTGTTTTATTTTAAAACTACCTTCTGCGTCCATATAACCACTTAACCAATTAATACAGTCAGTTAAATTAATTTTACATGGATTATATCTAGGTTCTTTTAATCGAACAATATCAATGGTTTCTAGTTTTTTCTCTTTCATATAAGGAGCAATCATTTTTAAAAAATGAAGTGCTTTGTATCCGTGAATTGTTACTTCAAATGAATCATTCCAATTTGGATTTTTATAAATATATTTTTTAACTTTAACATCATAAAATTCACCTATCTCCATTATTGGTTCAAGATCACATAATTGTAACTTGTAAAAAATTCCCCCATCTTTCCTATGTGCCAAAGCACCATCTCCATCTGCCATACCTGCATGGTAAGCCCAAAAAGATCTAGGCACATTGTGTATATTATTATTTAATAATTGATCTAATTTTTTAGAATCAGTGTATTTAATATTATTAATATTACTTTCCCGTAATTTCCACACTGAAGAATATTTTAAATCTTTAGAAGGTATTTGAATCATCATACTTCTATAACCTCAAAATGACCATCTCTCCAAACAATTGCTCTATTAGTATTTTTAATAATATTATATTGCCAAGACATAGCCTCTACAGTTTTTGCTTTCTTTAAATTTTTACCATACCTAAAATTTTTAGATAAAGAATCTAGTTTTTTAGATGCGTGATCAGGTAAACTAATTTGTTTCCAATTTTCACTTCTAATTACTTTTAAAATATCTCTACTCATAATTTAAAAGCCTGCAGTGCAGTTTGTTTTTCTTCAGCCTCAACTATTTTAGCAAGTTGTTTATCAATCTCTTCTAAGTGTTGCGGGTGCTCACCAATACCTACAGAATTATTTAGATATATATGTATAGTCGCATCTGCTGACGCTATATCAGCCTCGTACTTCTTCTCTAGTGCTTCTAACATCGCTCTTCTCATATTTAACTCCTCCTTTTTCTCTTAGTTTAAATTGTAAATATTTTTTTTGTTTTGTTAACATATCAACTTCATCATTTAACTTTTTAATTATTCTATTTAGTTCTTTAACTAATTTTGAATCTAAAACTAATCTTTCAGTATTCATATTTATTTCACCTTGTGAATTACACAGCGGACATTGTTCTGTCGTATCTACTGGATGATCCACTGAATGTTTTATTTTTATATAACCGTTCCCCCTGCATCTCGGACAAATAGTTTTTGCCATTTCTACCTTCTTTCAAATATATATTTTTTATTTTTTTTAATACTTTTGATCTCACCATATCAGAATCAAATTGAGCGTACTCACAGACAAGATTAAAATCTCTGTTAGGTATTTCAAAATATTCTAATGCAGTTTTATTAGTATGTTCATAGTAATGACTAAATTTAGCTGCAACTGTAGTTTTTTTAATTACATCTTCTATAGCAACGATTAATACGTTACGCCAAAGATCTCTTATAGGGTCTTTTTTTTCGCTTAAATTAAGCGTTCTTAAGTTTTCCATTTAATCTCTTTGCTTTCTCATTAATTAATATGTCTAAAGCTTTTGCTCTAGAAATTGTAATTGTAGGTACAAGTACTTTTCGTACCTTATCGAGTTTATCACAACTAGCATGTGATAGCGCAACAGATTTATATTTACTTATGTCTGTCATTATTATATCCTTTCATTAATTTATATTTTATGTATTGAGACAGGATTTTACATAACTTTAACAGGATTGTCAATGACAAAAATTTTTTTATTTATGTGGATGTGTAGTGGTATACCAGGCAATGAATGCATAAAAATATCCACACCACAATTTCAATTTAATGATATGTATGATTGTACATTATATGGCTATAATCATAGCTCTGAAATAATAGAGTCTTTAAATAGAAAAATTGTAAATGAAAAAGAAGTGTTTACCAAATTTGTCTGTCAATCTCAACAAATAGTCTAACCTTTACCTTGGCCTTTGTAACGCTTAGTACGTTTTTGACGTTTCTCATCCTTATTTAAAGATTTTTTATGTTTACGAGGACCTCTTTTTTTAGGTTTATCTCTTGTCTCAAATGATTTAAACTTCTTGGCCACTACTTACCAACTTTTTTAAGTGCTTTCTTGTGTGCTTTTTTAAATGAATCACCTTTTTTCATGTCAGCTTTCATTTGTTTCATATGTTTTGCGCTGTGATGCTTACTATGTTTTTCTAATATTTTTTTCTTATCTGTCATTTTATGTAGTTCTCCCTTATCCATTTTTTATCTAGATCATCTATTCTTAGATATCTAATTCTACCATTAATATGTTGTTTAGTATCATGTCCACAATTAGTACATCTGTAAAATTCTGAAACTATTGCAACTAAAATTGTTTGTTCTTCACATTCTTCACAAACACCCTGAACCGTATCTATTTTATTAAATAGTTTTATGGTTTTTTTATCTATTATACTCATACTACTTTCCCATCTTTCCATTTCATTTCTGGTAAACCTTCAGTATATTTTTTACCATCAAAAGTCAATATCTGCTTTCGGTTAGATCCATTTTCATTGTAAGACACATGGATCCAGCCTCCTGCTGGGTCGTCCTTGTCAAAAAATTCCATGATGCATTGATCAAAATCCACGTTGTTAGTCAGCCAGTAAGCAACTTTAATATTAGGCACGCCAAATATTTCTAGGTCGGCCGCCTGGCCCAGTGCATGCTGTGAGGTCTTTTTGCTGCCGATCGCTTCACACAACGCCTCTGAACGATAGCCGCTGGTAATTGTAACTGGCTTGTC
>Ga0207905_1000193_pt1 | contig 17190 bp, 38 predicted proteins | sample LinPmetageLP49_FD_184060 | JGI IMG/M metagenome (GOLD analysis project Ga0207905, IMG submission 184060) | Marine viral communities from the Subarctic Pacific Ocean - LP-49 (SPAdes) | ecosystem: Environmental > Aquatic > Marine > Oceanic | place: Pacific Ocean | collected 2011-08-27 | reverse complement strand
TAAGATAATCCGACCCTGTCCGATACTTTTCCAACTTCACAAATCTTACAACATAACAAATATTTATAATGCATTATATAAATTATCTATGGGAAATATATCTATTATTTATTTGTACTGTATGCATATACACCTAGCTCTAGGACGCTTTGACAAGCTCACCACTGCATTATGTTTGTTATCCTTAGTCAGGCATTGACTAGCGTTTTAAATGCATTCTGTAAAAGTCAATAGTTAAATTAAAAAAAGTACATTTATTTTTTAAGCTGTTGTATTTTGTTTTGTTTTAGTGTATGAGCTATGACTAAAATTTATTTTAATTATTTTTAATAATTCGCTTGACTTTTAAAATTGTTTCTATAATCTAGGTCTTAAGTAGTTAAGTAATTATGCTTAATCGAAACGGAGGAATTAGAATTATGGATTTATCTATATTGAATAACCTACCTAAAGAATTAAGAACAAAAATTCTAGAAGGTATAATATTAAATGCCAATACTAAAGGGAGACCATTCGAAAAACAAAGTGCAAAAAATCAAAAGAGAATTTTGCAAAGGACTTTAAGAGAACATCGTTTAAGTATGGATATGAATGGCAAATGGTACAATGTAAAAGCCAATAATAAGAATGGCTTATTACCTACTCAAATGAGTTATATTAAAAGCTCTATATTAAAGATGCCTGTTTATTTACAAGCTCATTATATAAGGGAAGAAGAAAAAAGAGCTTATTAATATTTAAACCTAGTCAAGTTTTAAAACTGACTACATTTATTTAAATGTAATTAATTGAAATTATTTTTAAATAAGTGTTGACATACTGAAAAGAGTATGAAATACTTATCTCAAGTAGTTAAGGGAAACTTAATCGAAAAGGAAAAGGGAATAAGAGCAACGCCAAATTTTAAAAGGTTGCATATTAATAAGAATAAATTATGGACAACGATAAAATATTACACGACTTGTTTGAGGAATTACTTGAACAAGGATATAAACCGGCTGATGCAGAGATTGAAGCCTATAACCGCTTTTACGAGCAAGGAGAATGAGACTATGAAACAAGGACATCTAATAAATAAAATCAATAGATTGATACCTATTGCACGAGCAACGCCTATGGCAGAGTTTACCGGAGAAGATACCGATAGAGGTATTTGGATTCGAGGAAGTGAGTATTCGCATACAGGGAGCTTAAAATTTGGACGCTTACTATTCGAATACTATATGTTTGACGATCCAATACATCCCGATCTATTAAAAATAATAGACGATGCAGGTTGGTATTGGGAACCATACGATGCAGGTACGCTGATGCTGTATCCGAATTAAGTTTTTGATAGGTAAAAGATTCGCCACCTATAACAAGTGCGAATCAAATTTAGAGGGCATGATATGAAAATATTAGCTGTGAAAAGAAGTGTAAGCCGAAAGAATTATTTCTTTGGTAGCTTACTCGGTCGTTTCTTTAGTGCTAGATTAAATTCTACTGTTAAAGGTCACCGAATATATGAAGGCGAAGTAAAACCAATATATGAGAAGGGTAAAGAATACCATGTTTTCAGAATTGGTAGAGTAAGATTTAATCTTGCGAACAAATCTAATGCTTGGACTGTAGGATTTCCGAGATAGATTAACAAGGGCTATGCAAATTGTGTAGCCCACATTTTAAAAGAGGTATGATATGATAGTAATAACTGATTTACAGGGTGGTGGTTGGGATGATTGGAAATTCAAAAGTAAAAAAGACTTAAAGAATTTTTTACAATCAGAAAGCTGTAGTGCTAGTGGATATTCTGATAAAGAATATTACAAAGTAAATGCTGATATAAGTTTAGATGAGTATTGTTGTATGTATCAGATTGAATATAAGGAGAACAAAAAATGAAAAGACGATATGATGTAGAAAAATGGGTGTTCGATAACCCTATTAAATTTTATGGTGGGCAGTTATATATTATCAGCCTACTAATATGGAGTTATTTTTATGGGATATAAATTATTAAGTGTTAACAGCAATCCAAAGATTGATAAGAGTAACAAGGTATCGGAAAAGTATTGGTCATGCATTATGCACTTGCGACCAGTCAGCACAAAAATATGTCCATACCAAGACATAGCCGGTTGCAAGTCAGCTTGTCTGAATACTGCCGGACTGGGTGGAGTGTATCCGAGTATACAAAAAGCTAGGCAAAAGAAAACTGATCTATTCTTAGACGATCAGGCAGAGTTTATGCGAGTTCTAGTCAAGGACATACATACTTTTGTTCGAGCCTGTAACAGGAAGGACAAGCGACCAGCGATAAGATTAAATGGAACAAGTGATATACAATGGGAGTACATAGAGATTGAAGGACACGCCAATATATTTGAGATGTTTCCGGACATACAGTTCTATGACTATACCAAGATACCGACAAGGAAGGTAGAACACATAGCTAACTACCACTTGACATGGAGTTACAGCGAAGCGAACAAGAAATATGCAGAAAGATTTAACGAGGTGAGTAATAACAAAGCTGTAGTCTTTAGGACTAAGGACTTGCCGAGTATGTTCAAGGGTCTCAAAGTTATAGACGGAGACACCCACGACATGAGATTTCTAGACGAACCCAATAGTGTGGTTGGTCTGAAAGCAAAAGGACAAGCCAAGAAGGACACTTCAGGGTTTGTTATAGATGTATTACAAATAGCTTAACAGCAAGGAGAATATAATGTATGCAATAAAAGAAAGTAAACTAACAGACTTAGAAAAGTTAGAGGATAAGTTTGATGATATCATTCAAGACTTATCAGAAAAGATAGATGAGTTGGAGTATACCAACGACAGACAGAGGTCTGAGATCGGAGACTTACAATCTGATTCAAGAATTGCTGACTGTAAAATTGAAGAGTTACAACAAGAAGTAAGCTCTTTAGAAACTAGAATAGATAACATGGAGGATTAAGTATGATTGACATAACAGTATATCCTGCAGATTTAACCGTCTGTGGTACAAGAAAAGGGATACAGGCTCTAACAAACCTAGAAAATCCAGATGAAAGATACACTTATTTAGGCAGTACTGCTACTGAGATTGCAGAAAAACTTAAAGGATTAGACGTAGAAAATGTCCGTCACTCATCCTGTATGGAGTTTGCTACTGAGTATGGGTGGAGCACAGACACAGAGGCTGAGATTCTATGGGATAAAGCATGGGATAAATACGAAATGCTGTTGCAAAGCGATAGGGTTTTAGAAAGATTGAATGAAATTAAAACAAATTATTTCCCATATAGGGAAGGAGTATGATGATGGATGAAGAACTAAATAAGATAGTGGACACTTACTATGAGGGTGCACCTATGATAGACACGAACGAAGATAGCCTTGAAACATACAACGATGATTGAATACGAGGGCAAGAAGGTAACAGCTAAAGTATATGCCAAGCATCAAGCATCAGATCATATGATGGATTTGTTTGATAAACCTATGGACTATATGTGCCAAGGGTTTGACAAGGCGACACCCAAGGAACAAGATGAGATACTAAAACACATCAGCTTGTTTGAGGATAGGATACATAAACTGCTGGGCGTGAAGTTTAAAAGCATAACGAGTAGCAGTAACTATGTTAAATCAATTTAAAAAGGAGGACGAAGATGAGTAACTTACAAAGACTAGAAAAAGAATTAGATTTTCTGGCAGAATTAAATGCTATGATTAAAATAAGATTGGCACTATGCACAGAAGAAATAAATAATATTTTAAAGGAGGACTAAGATGATAACGAATGAAGATGTAATAAGCAAAGCATTCTTTAAGGGATATGGGATAACATTCCAGTACTTTAAAAACGATGCAGATGTATACGAGAGCAGAGTGTTGACAACAATATCAGACTTGAAATACAATTCAGATGATGAGGTGTTGGTCGGTGGTTGTATCAACATGGACGGAGACTATCGACAATTTTTTATTGGGTTGATGTCAAAAGTTAGAGCCTACAAGTACATAGACAATGCAGAATTGTCACAGTAATGTTACACAACTGTCACACGTTTGACACATTAGTATGATAAGATAAGTTTTGTAGTTAGGAGTGAGCCTTATAAAATCCAGTGACATAAGAACCTAGGTTAGGCTAAAAGTAAATGAGTACTATACCACCATGCACTAACTACAACAGTTGCTAGACCTGTAAAACTAGCACCATTAATTTAAAACGAGGAGGTATGATATGGATTGGGTACAACTAGCACTTGATGAAACATTCAAGGCAATAGAAGAAGAGCAGGAAAGAATGGCAGGATTAAAAGATCAACACGAGGACACTGGACTGTGTACTTGTGGTGTAATGATTGCAGATTGTGATGATGCATACGCACACATAACAGGAGGTGCATGATGAAGATTACAGCATGGAATATAGGTATCGTTTGGGAAGATGGTACTGAAGAAAATATAGGTGATGTACCCGACTGGGTAGCATCAAGAGTGGATGAATTTTTAACTGAGTTAGAGGAGGAAGATGATGATGGATGAGGAAACAATAGACTATGGGTATGGGTACACGAGTACCAATTCTGTAGCAATCATCTGGTCAATTGAAGATGTCAAAGAAGTTAGACCAGACTTAAATGATGAAGAGTGTATGGATGTATTGAGTTTTGTACATAAAAAACATGATGCAACCATTGGAGTGAGTTGGGAAACATTAGAGATTCACTCTGAATATTTATTTCCAAAGGAGAAAAATAATGGAAGTTAGATTAGATTTGGGTGCAAAGACTTTTGCATGTTTAGTATTGGAGGATATCTTTAGGTCTGGAATAGGAATGATTGATGGATTACATGGTGTAAATGTTAAGAGCATAAAAATGTACACAAATTTTTCACCTGAAATAGTTTTGAGAGAGGATGAAGCTATGAAACTGTATAAGAAATTAAGAACTTTAGCACCTAGATTAAATGCAGGGTTAAGAAATCAGATGGTAAAGCAAATGGAAAATATTAAATACCAAATAAAAGAGAGCAAAAAATAATATGAAAAGAATAGAAAAAGGCACATGGCATTCCAGAGTTGAGGAGATTTTAGCCAGAGACTTGGGAAATGTTTACAGTAAATTGACAGAGGTAACGCAACAAATGTTGCTTGATGATACCCATGCATACGTAATAAATCGTAGAGACTTAGATAGTCTATCAGAGATGGACATAAACATGCTTGTAGAAGAGTATGTGGCGTCCTGTATTGGACGTTCGTTCAAGTACTAAGGGGGTAACCTACCTTATGATTAACCCTATGCTTAGAAACGATCTGTCACACAACTTGACTTTTGTTTATTTTTATGATATAATCTTATACATATTAAAACATTAATCAAAATAATAATTAATTATATTAATAATTTATATTAATATTTAACAAACTTTATAAAACTTTATAAGAGGAGAACTATATATGGAAGAAATAATAATTGTATTAGCTGGGTTAGTTGCACTGTTTGCATCTTTCTTTGTGTACTCAGATTTGTTATCAAAGGATAAGATCAAACCACACATACCACCACGCTATACGAAAAGAGATACCAGAAAGCGAGGAAACTTTTGGGATGCAGAAACTCAGATGTTTTACAAATGGCATCAGATAGAAGAGCTTAAAAAAATTAGAGGAGTTAAAAAATGATAGAGAAAACTTTCTTTACAGGAATGTGTTTTGGTTTTTGGTTAGGGTTTATGTTAAGGAGTACTACACTATGACAGAGTTTTATGATGTTGTTGAGAAACAAAGAGAGATACTTGAGTTAGAGAAACAGGCTAAACAAATCACAGCCATTGACACTAGATATAAAGATGGGTTATGGTACAAACAAACAGTTGACTATGCAGATGGTCGGAGGATTACAGAGTACCGAGACAAACGCAAGGCAACCATAGAGGAGAATAGATATGGCGAAGACTAGAACAGTTAAGGGTCATGTCTCTGCTACTAAAGGCAGAGGTAAGAAGACAAGTCAAGGTGGAGGTAACGTTAGCACCTCAACCATGAACAAGAATCAAAAAGCTAACTATAAAAAATATAGAGGACAAGGTAAATGAAATTTAAAATAGTATTTGGGATTGTGATGGTGACCTGTATGGTTTCTGTTTACAGTATAATAACAACCATAGCCGGAGGAATTAGTGAGAACAAAGCAGGACTTACAAGGTTAAACAAATCTTTCCTGTCTCTCAGCGAAGAGTTCGAAAGCGTAGGTAGGAATGCAGAGCTTATCCAAGCAACCAGAGAAAGTTATCGTAACTCTTTGGTTGATCTATCGGATAGGTTAGATACAATGGAAGGAACTAACTCAGAGATATACCGTATCTTAAATGATTTAGATGAAGAACTAAATCCAAAAGAACTAGGTGTTAACGCAGGGTTAGGAGTACTAACAGGCGATCAAGCATTAGGAAAGGTAGAAGAAAGTACTGATTAAGTATTGCAATTCAATCTTATCTATGGTATAATACAGGCTTATGTATCTACAAGAAAGACAACAGTATAGCACAGAGATTCTAACTCGAGAGGAGTATAGAAAATTTGGTGAGTACATGGTAGAACACTACCCAAGTGTAGGACACATGGTGGAAAAACTAGATGAGACCTTCAAGGTTAAGCTAGACAATACACCCCTAACATTTTGGGAAGAGATACTACCCTGCATAAGGGATAACTAATACGTGTGGGATAGGTTAGCCCTCTCTAAAATCCTTAACCTATATCATCTGACTGACCCCAGTTAGACAAGTTGCCGGTCTTGCACCCCACCGGCACTTAAAATTAATTAAATAAACTATGGACTTTACAAACAAAGTGTGCTATAATGTGTGCACTTATAACAAAAACAAACCTTAAGGAGGTATAATATATGTATGAGTATGTAAAAGGAAAGGCAATGTGGGCAAACATTACATCGCCAAACACGAGGTTCCAACCTCACAAGTATGGTCTGACTGTACTAACTGATGCAGACACTGCTTCTAAACTTGAAGGCATAGGTCTTAACCAAGTTAAAGACAGAGCAGGTCAGGCTAAGTATGATGAACCGGCATTTACTTTTAGTAAACGAGCCACCAAGAATGATGGAGAAGCTAACGTTGCTCCTAAATTAGTTAACGTTGATGGTGAATCTATTGATGTTAGTGTTGGTAACGGTTCAGAAGTAGTGGTAAAGATCAAGCCTTACAAGAATGACTTCGGGCAATTTGCCGAGCTCATGGCTGTCAAGGTAGAGAACCTTGTTGAATATGTTGAAGGCAACACGGACGACAACGAGGAATTCTAAATGATTATAACTATTACGAATGAAGATGTGGTTACTAACTTTGATGTTAATAACATTAGTGATGATGCTGTAAAGCAAGAAGCTACTGTTGTTGTACAGAAGGTTGGTAACCTACAGATCATTATTGAAGCTTTAGACTTTGCAAGTCGTACTCATCGAGCTAACTTAGAAGAGTTACTCAAGAGTAGAGATGAAGCTATTGTCCTACCAGAGCCAGAGGTAACGGAGGACGAAACAGACGACAATAAATCTTAGTCTTTAGGAGGGCTACTATGGAAGATAAAACTTGGGATAAGTTAAAACAACCCTGTCCACTTTGTCCGAGCAGTGATGCTGTTGGTATCAACGCAGACGGTTCGGCAAAGTGTTTCAGTTGTGGAGAATTTATGCCTAATTACAATAACGCATGTGAAGGAAAGACTATGACAGAACCACAAACAACACAACAAAAACAACCAGACAGTGTGATTGAAGGCAACTTCATGGCATTGACAGATCGTAAAATCTCTCAGGCTACAGCACAGAAGTATGGTGTTAAGGCTGTGCAAGACTTGAAGGGTCAGGTCGTTAAACATTTGTATCCATATTACAATGGACATGAATTATCTGCTACGAAATATAGGAATACTATTAGTAAAGATTTCTTTGTCTCAGGTAGCTATAACGATACCGGACTGTTCGGTCAACAGCTATTCAAGGGTGGCAAGTATGTCACCATAACCGAAGGGGAGTGTGATGCTATGGCGGCTTACGAACTACTAGGTAGTAAGTGGGCTGTCGTATCCATTAAACGTGGTGCTCAAGGTGCCGTCAAAGATATCAAAGAAAGCTTAGAGTTCTTTGAAGAGTTTGAGAATGTAATCATTGCATTCGATAATGACAAGGCAGGTAAAGAAGCATCGGTTAAAGTTGCTAGGTTATTTAAACCGGGCAAGGCTAGGATACTCACACTTCCTAATGGTTTCAAAGACCCTAACGATATGCTTCGTAGCAATAAGCACAAAGATTTTGTTGAATCTTGGTGGGCTTCGAAGGTATACACACCCTCTGGTGTTATCAATGTATCGGAACAACGTGAGAAGTTTCACAACCGAGAGAAGAAACCAAGCGTACCCTATCCTTATGAAGGACTAAACAAAAAGCTGTATGGCTTAAGACAGGGAGAGTTGGTTACTTTAACAGGTGGTACAGGACTTGGTAAGTCTAGTGTAACCAGAGAACTAGAACATCATCTTATTAAAAGTACTACAGACAACGTAGGTATCATAGCATTGGAAGAAGATTGGAGACGTACCATTGATGGTATACTTTCCATTGAAGCTAACGCAAGACTATACGTTGATGAAGAACGTGAGAAGTTTTCTAAAGAAGAACTTGATAAGATGTTTGATATCTTATATGATGGTGAGAATAAAAACAGAGTATGGGTTCACTCACACTTTGGCACCAATGACATTGATGATATCTTTACCAAGCTTCGCTTTATGATTATAGGATGTGACTGTAAGTGGGTGGTCATTGACCATTTACATATGCTGGTCAGTGCTGTACACGATGGAGACGAGAGACGAGCTATTGATTCTATTATGACTAGGCTTAGAAGTTTAGTTGAAGAGACAGGTGCAGGGATTATTCTTGTATCACATCTTAGAAGAGTTGATGGTAACAAAGGACACGAGAATGGAGTAGAGGTTAGCCTCTCACATCTTCGTGGCTCTAATAGTATCGGTCAGTTATCAGATTGTGTGATTGCTTTAGAACGTAATCAACAAGCAGATGATCCCGATGAAGCTAGGACTACAAGACTTCGTGTACTTAAATCAAGATACACTGGTGATGTAGGTCTGGCGGCTAGGGTTATCTATGACGGTGAGACCGGTAGATTATCTGAACTAACAAACGATGATATAGAGTTTAATAACTCTACCTCGGAGGCTTTTTAATATGGACTTAGTATTTGATATAGAAACTGATGGACTAGAAGCCACTAAAGTTTGGTGTCTTGTTGCTCAAGATGCAGAAACAAAAGAGGTGTATAAATTTACTCCAGATAATTTAGATGAAGGGTATAAGTTTTTAACTACAGCCACTCGTCTGATTGGACATAACATCATAGGGTTTGACATACCTTTAGTAGAAAAGTTTGGAGGAGTAGACCTTAGTGCTATAGAAGTTATTGATACGCTAGTTTTATCTCGACTGTTCAATCCTACTAGGGATGGTGGTCATAGCCTATCAACTTGGGGCTACAAACTTGGATACCCTAAGATTGAGTTCGAGGACTACTACAATTATTCAGAAGAGATGATGAACTATTGTGTAAGAGATGTAGAATTAAATACCAAAGTCTTAGAAGAACTTAGAAAAGAATCTAGAGGCTTTGAGAAAGATTGTATATCCATTGAGCAGGGAGTTGCTAAGATTATGAAGCAACAAGAAGCTGATGGGTTTGAGTTTGATATGCCATTAGCTCTTGGCTTGTTGGCAGAACTCAGAGAAAAGAAACAACTGATTGAATCAGAGGTACACGAAACGTTTAAACCTAAGTGGGTAGACACAAAACAAGTCACACCCTACATAAAGAAAGATGGCAATCTATCTAAGCGTGGTATGACTGACGAAGAATATCAACGTTGTTTAGATACAGATAACTACAATCCTTTTATGAGACAAACTTTACAAGAGTTTAATCTTGGTTCTCGTAAACAGATTGGAGAATATCTTATTGACTTTGGTTGGAAGCCCGATAGGTTTACACCTACTGGACAACCTATTGTTGATGAGAAAACTTTATCCAAGATCACACACATCCATGAAGCTAAACTTATTGCAGACTTTTTATTGTTGCAAAAGCGTATAGCTCAGATTGATTCATGGGTTGAAGCTGTTAAGGATGATGGTAGAGTACATGGATTTGTTATTCCTAACGGTACGATAACAGGTAGGATGGCTCATAGAAATCCTAACGTTGCTCAAGTACCTTCACATGGTAGCCCATATGGTAAAGAATGCAGGTCTTGTTGGATTGTTAAGGACGGATACAAACTTGTAGGTGTAGATGCAAGTGGATTAGAGCTACGTATGTTAGCACATTATATGGACGATAAGGAGTATGTAAATGAAATTATTAACGGAGACATTCACACAGCTAACCAAAACTTTGCTGGTCTTAAATCAAGAGATCAGGCAAAAACTTTCATCTACGCCCTCGTTTACGGTGCCGGAGATGAGAAGATTGGAAGCATCATTAAAGGAAGCAGAACAGCAGGTAAACAGTTGCGAGAACGCTTTCTTAGTAGTCTACCAGCATACCGAACTCTTAAGGAGAGAGTTGACAGAGCAGCTACAAAAACGTTCCTCAAGGGGATAGACGGTAGGAAGCTTTACATTAGAAACAAACATGCTGCATTAAATACCTTGCTTCAAGGAGCAGGTGCTATCTTAATGAAGAAAGCATTAATTATGTTAGATGATATATTAAAACTTAATACCATTGACTATAGGTTTGTTGCTAATATACATGATGAGTGGCAGATCGAAGTCAAAGAATCACAGGCTGATTTTGTTGGAGAGATGGCAGTCAAATGTATTATAGAAGCAGGTGAACATTTTAATCTACGTTGTCCTATGGATGGCGAATATAAAGTAGGGGGTAACTGGAGTGAAACACATTAACCAACCAGAGCTATTTAAATCTTCTCAAAATGAACCAAACGATAAATCAAAAACGCAACGTTGCTCTACCTGTAAAAAATATAAACCGTTTAACATGTTTGCTTTTAGAGAACCAACAGTTGCTAAGTCTTTAAGATCAGAGTGTAGAAAATGTAAAAATATTAGCGACAGATTGGTATCTCAATTAAAATTAGAAAATCCTAAACCAGTAGATAAAAATTATAAATGTCCTTGCTGTGGTATAAAAGAAAAAAAACTTAAGTCTTATGGTAGATGGTCAGACAGATCAGTTTGGGTACTAGACCACAATCATTTAACAAATAATTTCAGAGCTTGGATTTGTAATGGTTGCAACATTGGACTTGGTAGATTCAACGATGATATAAAAAAATTAAACAACGCTATAAAATATTTAAAAAACTATGACAAATAAAACAAAAACTATTGACACAACCGATCAAGATGTATATAATAAACTGTCGGCTAAGAAAAAAACAGCCGAGTCAGGACATTGGTATACTCAGACAGGTGAACCAATGTATACTGTTATCGGAGCTAACGGTAAAGAACGTAACACTACTCTTCGAGATGCTAAGAAAGATAACTTAGTACCCTCAGTTACTACCGTGTTAGGTATGATAGCTAAACCTGCATTAGAAAACTGGAAGATCAATCAAGCATTAAACTCTGCACTTACTCTAGAGAAAGAAGAAGATGAATCTCTTTCTGAGTTTGCTTACAGATGTAAACAAGATTCTAAAAGGATAGGACAGGAAGCCGCAGAACAAGGTACTAAAATACATGCTATGATTGAGCAGGGATTTGAAGGTGGTGAAACAAACAAACCTTATGACGCTGTTAGAGCTTTCTTAGATAAAGAATTTCCTAACGAGCATTGGATAGCAGAAGATTCTTTTTGTGCTGACATAGGTTATGGTGGTAAGATAGATTTATATTCTACTACCGGTATCTTTGTAGACTTTAAAACTAAAGATAATTTAGAAGGTAAAGACCCTGCTTCATTAGTATACGATGAGCATGGTATGCAGTTGTCTGCTTATGCACAGGGTTGTGGTTACACTGACGTTGAACGTGTCTCCATCTTTGTAGATAGGAAACAACATGATCTTATTTCATGTCACATCTGGGATAGAGACTCACAAACAAAACACACAGAAATGTTTAACAGCATTTTAAACTATTGGAAATTAGTAAAGAACTATGAATCAAAAAAAATCTAAACAGTTAAGACGTAAAGCAGAAGACCTACTTATTGAATGGTTAAGAACAATGGTTCCGGATGGAGAAGATACATCTAAGATTAATAAAAAAAATATCTCAGAGTTTCTTCCTGAACAGACTCACATCTTTGCTAACAATAAGTTTCTTCTAAGTGCATATAGTTTACGCTGGTTTTATAAACAGGTCAAACGAAATCCCAACCTAACGTTGGAGGACATCAATGTCTAGAAGAGTACCAAGAAAACCACGACCAAAGAAAACTAATGTACCAAAAGGGTATGACAGTTTATGGGAGTATGACATTCACCAAACCATCTTACAAGATTGGAAACATCATTGGAACAAGGTAGAATATGTCATACACCATAAGTATGAGCCAGACTTTGTAAAGAAGATAGGTGGTAAAACAATACTACTCGAAGCGAAAGGCAGGTTCTGGGATCACGCTGAGTACAGTAAGTACATACACATCAGAGAAGCACTTAACAAAAGTTACACCGAGTTAGTGTTTCTATTCCAAAAACCTTTTGCCCCTATGCCGGGAGCTAAGATAAGAAAAGACGGAACAAAAAGAACACACGCTGAATGGGCAGACAAAAATAATTTTACATGGTACAGTGAAGATACTTTACCTGACGACTGGAGAAACAATGAACTATAAATTTAATGAAGATCAATTAATACAAGAGCTACAAGCTTACATTGATGGTACATATGGTGAGCACTATGCTTCAGATAAGTATCAAGCCACCGATGTTATCATTGACTCAGGACATGGTATGGGTTTTTGTATAGGTAATATTATAAAGTATGCTAAACGGTATGGAAATAAAGACGGACATAACAAAAAAGACTTGCTAAAGATACTGCATTATGGTATAATAATGCTTGATATACACGATGATAGAGACAAGTTTTTTAAAACAGGAGAGAGTAAGTGGTAGAAGATAAAGTAGGTATTAAAGAATACCTAGGGATAAAAATTAATTACAGTAACGAAACAAATTTAGATAAGTTTAGTCTTGATACACTCAAGGATAGATACTTCTGGGAGAAAGAAACACATGCACAAGAAGCGTTCGCAAGAGCCTCCATCTTCGGAGCAACCTACAAAGGGGTCACAGATTTTGAATTGGCTCAACGGCTTTACCACTACAGCTCCTCTTGTTGGTTCATGTTTAGCACTCCTATACTTAGTAACGGGGGAACAAGTCGTGGGCTTCCTATTAGCTGCTTCCTCAATTATGTTCCTGACAGTAGGGGTGGTCTATCAGATCATTTTGATGAGAACATATGGTTGGCAAGTTCAGGTGGAGGTATTGGTGGATATTGGGGAGACATTAGGAGTAACGGTATACCTACTGCTCACGGCAGTAAGTCTACTGGTTCTATTCCTTTCATGCATGTAGTTGATTCTCAGATGTTAGCCTTTAACCAAGGTACCACAAGACGTGGTTCTTATGCGGCTTACATGGACATCAGCCATCCGGAGATAGAAGAGTTTATTAACATGCGTAAAGAATCTGGTGGAGATATTAACCGTAAGAATCTTAACCTTCACAACGGCATAAATCTTACCAATGATTTTCTTAAGGCTGTAGAAGAAGACGCAGACTTTAGATTGGTTGACCCTAAGAGCCATGAAGCTGTTAAGGTTGTAAATGCTAGAGACCTATGGTGGCAGATCATTAATGCTAGAGCAGAGACAGGTGAGCCTTACATGATTAACATTGATAGATGTAATGATGCTTTACCCAAAGAACAGAAAGCTTTAGGATTAAATATTAAACAGAGTAACTTATGTTCTGAGATAACCCTAGCCACCAACGAAGAACGAACAGCAGTGTGTTGTTTGTCTAGTGTGAACTTAGAATACTTTGACGAGTGGTCAGAGAATCCTATGTTCATTGATGATTTAATAACCATGTTAGACAACGTGCTTCAACATTATATTGATAACGCTGTGGATACAGACAACCTAGGAGAATACAATGCAAACTTTAAAAGATTTCAAAAACATATTAAACCGGGCAAAGAAGGCTTTCTTAAATCTGCCTACTCTGCTTACAGAGAAAGGTCACTCGGTCTGGGTGCAATGGGATTCCATTCGTATCTCCAGTCACGCAGGTTACCTTTTGAGGGTATATACGCTACGGGATTTAATCACAAAGCGTTTAAATATATTAAGAGACAATCTATCAAAGCATCTCAAAGACTCGCAGATGAACGTGGAGAAGCTCCTGATATCAGTGGCAGTGGCAATCGGAATGCTCATCTACTCGCTGTTGCTCCTAATGCCAGTTCTAGTATTATTTGTGGTGGCACTTCTCCTTCGATTGAGCCGTACAGGGCTAACGTTTATACGCACAAAACTTTATCCGGCTCTTTCCAAGTCAAGAACAGACACTTAGAAAATTTATTAGCTGATAAAAAACTAAACAAGACTGAACTAAAAGATGTCTGGAAAGATATTGCAGGACATGAGGGTTCAGTACAACACTTAGATATTCTTACAGATGAAGAGAAAGAAATATTTAAAACAGCTAACGAACTTGACCAGATGTGGATAGTAGAACATGCCGCACAACGACAAGATTATATATGTCAAGCTCAATCAGTTAACTTATTCTTTACTATACCTACAGCTACTGAGAAACAAGAAGTACACGATGAGTACATGCAGTATGTGAATGATGTACATTGGTATGGTATGAATAAACTAAAATCTTTGTATTACTTTAGAACTAATGCTGCTCGTAATGCAGAGAATGTTAACTTAAAAGTTCAACGCATCAAGCTAGATGATGTTGAATGCATAGCTTGTGAGGGATAACATGGGTTGCTGGTACTGTGGAACACAATTAATCTGGGGTGGAGATATTGATCTTGACCCAGAAGATGATGGGTATATAATGGAAACTAATTTAAGCTGTCCTACTTGTAAGGCAGAAGTATTAGTTTACATGCCAGAAGAGGATAACAAATGACACAAGAAGAATTTACAAACATCTTTTCAACAGAATTTAAAGGCTTTACTAGTCGTATGTGGGTTGACTACATTGATGAAACTAAAGGACCCTTTGCACAAACCGATGATTACGCAGGTTATGTAATCAATAATTTAAAATATTTAATTAGAAAGTTTAACACGGAGAACACATGAGCTTACTAGATACACGAGACCATTATAAACCTTTCGACAATCCTTGGATGTTCGATTACTATGTACTACAGAATCAAATGCATTGGATGCCTGAGTCTGTACCACTTCACACCGATGTCAAAGATTGGCAGGAGTTATCACCAGCTGAGAAAAATTTACTCACACAAATCTTCCGTCTGTTTACACAGTCTGATGTAGATGTTGGAGCTGGGTATGTTGATAGATACATGCGTATCTTTAGAAAGCCTGAAGCTAGGATGATGATGGGTTCTTTTGCAAACATGGAATCAATTCATCAACATGCTTACAGTCTACTATTAGACACAGTAGGTATGCCAGAGATAGAATACAAAGCCTTTGCAGAGTACGAAGAGATGTCTAACAAGCATGAGTATGTGCATAACATCAAGACAACTAAGTCTGATAGACAGAGCATTGCAAAAACTTTAGCAGTCTACTCAGCTTTTACTGAAGGACTACAACTCTTTAGCAGCTTTGCAATCTTGTTAAACTTTCCACGCTTTGGACGTATGAAAGGCATGGGTCAGATAGTTACTTACTCTATCCGTGATGAGTCAATGCACGTTGAAGCTATGACTAAATTGTTTAGGGAGTTTATCCAAGAGAACTTAGATATATGGACTGATGATTTCAAAGCAGAAATCTATGAGATATGCAGACAGATGGTAGACCTTGAGGACAAGTTCTTAGACCTAGTGTTTGACATGGGAGACCTTGAAGGACTTACCAAGAAAGATATGTATGCTTACAACAGATACATTGCTGATAGAAGATTGCTACAGCTTGGATTAAAAACTAACTATGATCAACGAGAGAATCCTCTTGGGTGGTTAGATGAAGTTATGGGTGTTGAACATCAGAACTTCTTTGAAGGTCGTGCAACTTCTTACATGAAAGCAGGACTACGTGGTAGACAAGATAAGATTAGCTTTCCATCACTGGAGAAAACTAATGATTAATAAGAACGAAGCCAACTTGGTAAGTTTTAAAATTCTATTGACAAGAGATAACAAAATTGTAACAGAGTTTAGTATGCTCCCAGAAGATATGGTTGACGACATCTTTCCTATTGATGAAAGAAACTTAATTAAAACTATCTTACGTAACGGTAAGGGTAAGCTTGGAGACCTACATAGTTTTTTTCAAAGAGAGTTAGATGTTTTAAAATAGTTACCCAGCTAAAGGATTCTTATTCTCCTCTTTGAATATTTTAATATCAGTCTTAACACTTTCAATATCAGCTTTCATCCCTGACATATCAGACCTGATAGACTCGAGGTTATTAATCTTAAGTAAGATAGTTTCATCAATAGTTTTATTAATATATTCTACTGATGTTTCTAACGCTTTAATTCTATTGATAACCTCATCTACTCCCTGCTCAGTTTCTTTAGCTTGTTGAGCTTTAGTTTCTAAGTTCTCAATTCTATTCACGTATGTAGCACCGGTGTATCCAAACCCTGCAAGAGTTCCAATAATACCTGCTAACGCTATAAATTGTGTTGTTCTATTTTGTAACCAATCCATTCTATTCTCCTTTTTGTTTTTGTTGCCAATCATTTATGGCTTGTTTTATACTATCCTCTGCTAACACACTACAATGTAATTTTATAGGTGGTAACTCTAATGCTTCGGCTATGTCTTTATCTTTTATCTGACAAGCTTCTTCTATTGTTTTTCCTTTTAACATGTCAACAAACATAGTACTTGATGCTATTGCTGACCCACATCCATATGTTTTAAACTTGACATCCTCAATGATATGTCTGTTACCATACA
>Ga0207905_1000191_pt1 | contig 17317 bp, 22 predicted proteins | sample LinPmetageLP49_FD_184060 | JGI IMG/M metagenome (GOLD analysis project Ga0207905, IMG submission 184060) | Marine viral communities from the Subarctic Pacific Ocean - LP-49 (SPAdes) | ecosystem: Environmental > Aquatic > Marine > Oceanic | place: Pacific Ocean | collected 2011-08-27 | reverse complement strand
ATAAAGAGGGCCATTGGAATATCGGCACTCTGTCACGCACAACAGGCGTTGACGTTGGTTCTTTTCGATTCCCGCTTTGGTTCGACGCGAGCGGCAATCTATATAACCAAGAAACCGGCTACTCGCATGATTCACCGCCGTTTGTTGAGAGCGGTCCGATCGCACTAGGGTCAGGTGAGAATCTAATGAAGGTGAATGAAATTATTCCAGATGAGCGATCCCAGGGGCAGTGTACGTTGACGTTTAAGAGCCGCTTTTACCCGAATGGGGCAGAGTCTAGCCACGGTCCGTTTACGCTTGCTAACCCCACAGGAGCGCGTTTTCAAGGCCGTCAAGTGCGTATGCGTATCAATGGGTCGGAAGTTGATTTCCGTGCTGGAAAGATGCGATTAAACGTAGTTGAGGGCGGTAAGCGTTGAGCTTTCAGCTACCCCAGGCAATCGGTCCAGATTGGAAGCTATGGGGCCGCAAGCTAATTGATGTTTTATCTAGCACTCGATCACAATTAGTCTATTACGTCACTGGTGATTCGGCTGCGAGTGAGGGTGTCATTTTGTGGGATCGCAGCGGCTACCCGGTGGTCACAAAGTCTAGTGCATTTCGACAGGTGCTGATGGGGGGAGGGTGTGGGCAGTTTTACGCGACTACAACGCAAACAGCAAGCCAGGCAAATATCGCTTACGCCATCACTTGGAACTCGGCGTCAACAATCGACGGTCTTGCAATCAACGGCTCGGACGCGACAAAGATTGATGTCTCAGAGGCGGGTTTACTTGAGATAAACGTGACGGCTCAAGCAAGCTCATCATCAAGTTACAACGGGTTTTTGTGGGTGAATGTCAACGGGACCGATGGTTACGCGGTTAAAAAGACAGTCAACGGCAGCGATATGATCACTCACACCGCACTGGTCTCTGTCGCCGCTAGTAATTATTTAAAAGTGTTCTATGCCGTGTCCAACACGGGGCTCACTTTGCCAAATACAGCAGCTTCATCACCTATTCCAGCAATTCCTGCAGTGCAGGTTACGATTAACCGCGTTAAACAATAGTGTCTTTAGCCGACGAGCTCAATCGGTGTAAGCCGTGGATTGATGGCGCCTTGGAGTATTGCGGCGGCACGCATTTATATGAAGACATCGTTGATGGAATAACCACGGGTAGTTTGCAGTTTTGGCCTGCGCCAAATGGTTGTGCCGTCACAGAAATAATTATTTTTCCGCGCAAGAAAGTGTTCCATATTTTTCTTGCTGGCGGCGAAAAAGATCAGATCGTTGATATGGATGAGTCAGCGGTTCAGTTTGCAAAAATGCAGGGCTGCACATCAATGACAATTGCAGGCCGACGAGGCTGGGCGAGAGTCTTAAAGCAAAAAGGGTGGGCAGAGGCGTTCACGACACTTCGAAAGGAAATTTAATATGTCATCTGGTGGAAAAGGCGGGAGCCAATCAACAGTCCAAGAAATCCCAGAGTGGATTAAACAGCCAAATATAAGAAATATGGCACGCGCAGAAAACGTGCAAAAGATCGGATATATGCCGTACTACGGCCCTGATGTTGCTGGATTTACTCAGCCACAACAGCAGTCGATGCAGGCTAATCTAGATGCTGGTGCAGCGTTTGGCTTAATTGACCCTGGCATGAGCGCAATGGACGGTATGCCCGAAGCGCAAGACTTTGGTGGTCTGAGCGGGTACTCATCTGCACCATTGTTTGAGATGGCGGTGTCTGAGATGCAGCGAAAAGCGCCTGCTTACGCAGATAAATATGACAATTTATTCGCGTCGAACACCGGGCAAGGGTCAATGAATAATCCTTACATGCCGATCAATTACAACGGTTATGGCGGTAGCTTTCAGATGCCTAACTTTGATCAAGGTCAATCGGAGCCTGCGAGTATTGGTCCTAATCCGACGTATGTTGATCAGGCAATGACGCCAGAAACGACACAGTTTTATGCTGATGAGCAAGCGGCAGCAGATGCCGCAGCACTTGTTGCGCAACAAGAAGCGGCGGCGCAGGCTGAAAGAGATGCGGCGGCGAGACAACAGCAAATGGATGATTTTAATCAACGGTATCCAAATGGGTTTGATTTTAGAGGCATAATCTAATGGCAAATGGTGGAAGAGTGGGCGCAGCGCCTACAAAAATGCGTAACCCCATGCAGCCAGCGGGTGTGGGTAATCGTCAGGTATTAGAGCCAAAAGCGTCGCTTGATAATTCGTATTTGCAGAATAGGTCACCGGGCTGGGTTATATCTGGTGGTCCTACTCCAATTGTGCAAGACCCTGTCACTTTGCAGCCGCCGGTCGCTCAAAGTTCTACATCATTAACACCGCCAGGGTTTGCAGATGAAGTTTCAAGACGCGATCCGACTGAGGGATTTCTGCCAGAAGGGGGACTTAATCTAGATCAGAGCCCAAGCCGTAAAGAATTTGATCCCTCTCAGTTTCGCATGAGCGGCGGTAATGGCGGTTATAGTCATCACGGTATTTTTGACGGCATACCAGAAGGTACTAACGCAACTAGTCCGACTCCACGCGCACCAAATATTAATCAAACAGCGGCAACAGGAATTAATAACGCAATTGCTGGCGCAACGAACGAGATGGGTTACCGGCCAATGGCGATTAATCAGTCAGGCTACAATGCGCGTGGCGCATTTGGTCAAGGTTATAACGCTGCCGGAACATCTGGTGAGGGTTATCGCGCTGCTGGAACTACGGGCCGTGGTTACCAGGCGTCTGGCTCACAGGGGCAAGGCTATGACGCTGCGCAGGCAGGCAGTCAGGGATTTAACGCAGCGGGTGTTGATTCGCAAGGGTATGCATCGACTGATGCGGCATCGCAAGGTTATAACTCACAAGACACAGGCTCTGTAGACTATGAGGCTGCGCAAACAGGCTCCCAAGGTTATGGCGCGCAGAATACAGCGTCAACGGGATACGGCGCAGAACGTCTTGGCTTTTCGCCAACTGTAAATTCGCAGAATGTACAAGCCGGTCAAATTGCAAATACTGACCTCTCGGCATACATGAATCCATATGAAGATCAAGTGGTTCAAAGCAGCCTGTCTGACCTCGATAGGGCGCGTCAGATGCAACAAGCACAAGCTGGTGCTCAAGCCGGTGCTGCGGGGGCGTTTGGGGGGTCTCGGCAAGCGTTACTAGAAGCTGAAAACAACCGCAATTACTTCGATCAGGCATCAAGGACAGCGTCAGGTTTGCGTCAAGCTGGGTTTCAAAATGCGCAGAATTTAGGGCTGTCGGATATTCAAACGATGATGCAGGCTAACTTAGCGAATCAGGGTGCAAACCTGCAGGCTGACACATTGACTGCAAATCTCGCGCAACAAGCCGGATTGGCTAACCAATCGGCGGCAAACAGTGCAGGGCAGTTTGGCGCTCAAGCTGCAAATCAAGCTGCAATGGCCAATCAAGCTGCGCAGAACCAGGCGTCACAATTTGGCGCTGCGTCTGCAAACCAAGCCTCTTTATCCAATCAAAATGCTCTAAATCAGGCTGGGCAATATGGGGCATCTGCACAAAATGCCGCACTGATGGCAAACCAAGCCGCTGCAAACAGAGCGTCAGAGTTTGGGGCAAGCGCAGCCAATCAGGCTGACTTAGTAAATGCAGCGGCGTCTAATCGTGCGTCAGAGTTTGGCGCAAGCGCAGCTAACCAGGCAGCACAACAAGCAGCACAACAGCAACAACAAGCTGCAATGTTCCAAGCGCAAGCGGCAAATCAAGCGCAGTTAGCCAATCAAAATGCTTTAAATCAAGCATCACAATTTGGAGCACAGGCGCAAAACACCTCTGGTCTTGCCAATCAGGCAGCTTTGAATCAAGCGGGACAGTTTGGCGCGCAGGCATTAAACACAGCAGGTTTATCGAACCAAAATGCATTAAATCAGGCGGGTCAGTTTGGGGCTTCCGCAAGGAACGCAGCAGGCCTTGCCAATCAAAATGCACTAAACCAAGCCGGGCAATTTGGCGCATCTGCAAGGAACACAGCCAATCTGTCAAATCAAAATGCAACAAATAATGCGCGCCAGTTTAACGCCAATCAGAATATGGCGGCGCAAATGGCTAATCAAAATGCAGGTCTGCAGGGCAGTCAGCAACGGCTCGCCGCAGGCAATCAACTTGGTAATCTAGCAAACCTTGGGTTTGGTATGGGCCAGACTGTTAACCGAAATCTCGCGCAAGACGGCGCAATGAAGCAAGGGCTGAATCAATTGTTAATCGATGCGGTCAAGAATCAATATGCGGGTTATACCGGCGCGCCACAGCAATCGCTTGGTCTGTTATCTCAGGCTCTTGGTGTTGCACCTGTTCCAACTAGCGAAACAACAAGCAAAACGCCAGGGCTATTCGATTATCTCACTCTTGGTGCTTCAGCAATGTCCGATATGCGCTTAAAGACCAATATTGAGCAAGTCGGCAATTTGCCAAGTGGGTTGGGAATCTACACTTGGGATTGGACTGATGACGCAATTAATGACGGATTGGCAGGTGACATGACAATTGGTGTGCTTGCGCAAGAAGCGCAGGTGTTAGCACCTGATGCTGTAGTCACAACGCCGTCTGGTTACTTTGCTGTTGACTATGCCAAACTTTTAAAAGGGCTTTGATATGTATGATCCAAACAAAGATCAAGAAGAGATGCTTCGCAAAATCGTTGCATCGCAAATGGTTGCACCTGAGATGGTTGCGCCGCCGATGGAAGCTCCGACAGCGCCTGCGATGGACGTTGGCGCCATTGTGCCGCCACCGCCTACATTCAATGTAAATGAGTCGCCTACAATTGATCAACTGTTAAGTAATTTTGCTCAAAACTATTCTGCGCCAGACGCAATCACGCCTGCGCAGATGGGGCCAGTGCAGCGCGGCGGTGGGATGATGACATTAAATGCGCCACCAATGGCGGCATATGGCCAGGGGATGATGGGCGTCACGCAAGACGAGGAAAAAGACGGATTGCTTAATCGGCTACTAGCGAAATTTAAATCGCAAGGTGGGGCATTAGCATGACACCAGAACAGATGCAGGAAGAGATGGATCGGTTGCAAAAAATGGGCGCGTTCTCTGGCTCTGGACGGCCAATGCAAAATGCAGTTGATCAGTCGCAGGCAGGTATTGCTGGGATGAACTCGCAGATGGCGGCAATGCAGCAAGGTGGCGCATTTAAAGGCGCAGAGCCGCCTGGTCTTTTGTCGCGCCTGGGAACAGGCATAAATAACTTTCGTAACGACCCGGAAAAAATGGCTCGGCTGACGATGGGCCTTAATTCAATGCGGTTAAACCCAAGCCAGGGGATTTCAGCGGCGGCGCAGCAGACAATACAGACAGCGCAAGAGGATCGACGATTAGATAGTCGCGCCAACGCAACTATCAAAGCACTGCAGGCGCAAGCCGCATCAGACCCTCTTGCAAAGGTCGCTTTAGAGGCAATTCAAGCAAATCCAAGTGCATATTTAGAAATTTTTAGTGCCTATGCGAAAGAGAAAATTAAAGGTAAGGATGCAGTTACTCAAATGTCTGGTATTCGTTTAAATGCTATGCCTGGCGGTGGTGCTTACGATCCGAAAGCAATGTACAACGTAACCACTGGCCCTGATGGGCAAAAAGTAAGCAAGATTGGTGGTGGCGGCACAACGGTAATAAACAGCGGTCCACCTACATTACCACCAGGATTAAAGAAACTTGATGAAGCATACGCAACAGATCATTTAGCTTGGACCAGAGGTGGCGGCGCTGACATGGCGGCTAACGTGGCGCAAGTTAACACTGTTCTGCAAAAGCTGGAGGCGGGTGAGCAGTTGACCGGCCCAATGATCGGGGCAGTTAATAATGTCGGCTTGTTGGGGCTGGTCAACCCCGAAGCCGAAAACGCTAAAGAAATGATTCAAGAAGTTGTTCAGAGAAATCTGAGAGTTATTTTGGGGGCGCAATTCGCGCAAAAGGAAGGTGAACAATTAATTTCTAGAGCCTATAACCCAACATTGCCTGCTGCCGCTAACGCAAGGCGATTAAGAAAACTCTATCAACAGATGGAAGTGTCGCGGCAACAGCGTGACGCAATGGCTACGTATTTTAATGAAAAATATACCTTACGAGGTTACACGGGACCGCAACCTAAAATTGGCGACTTTTATACGGCGCTGTCTCAGTTTGACGTAGGGCAAGAGGTAAATGGTTACAAGTACATGGGCGGCGATAGCAATGTCGAAAGCAACTGGGAAAAAGTGAAATAAAATGGAAGATCAGAAGCCGTGGACCATAGAAAATCAAATGGAACAAGATGTAAAGCCTTGGACTATTGAGGACGCTAATGTTGACAATCAGCCGGTTGAGAGCCAGTTAGGCAGATCGTTTATGCAGGGCTTAACCGATTATTCTGCCGATGAAGCGGAGGCATTTGTTTTAAGTAATCTACCCGATGCAATAACCGGCAACCCTCAAACGTACCAGCAGGCAAGGGACAAAATCAGAAACGATTTAGCGGTATATAAGCAGGCAAACGGCGGCAAAGCATTTGGCATGGAGATGCTCGGCGCAGTTACTCAAGGCGTTATAACTGCGTTTGCAACAAAAAATCCTCGCGCAGCAATTGATTCGCCAATGAAAACTTTAACGCAAAACGCAATAATGCGTAATGCACAGCAAGGCGCTAGAGCCGGTATCGGAGAATCGGAAGCAGATTTAATGGAGGGTGATGTTTCCGGTTTGGCAGCAGACACTGCAAAAGGCGCTGGTTATGGTGCTGCTATTGGCGCACCGTTAGAAAAAGGGCTTGGCGCCATTGGCGATACTGTTTCACGGTATGGTGGCGAGTTTTTAGAAAGTTTTACTCGCCAGGGTAAAGCCGTAAACAAGTTGGCCGAGCAATTAAGCATTTCCCAGAACGCCGCCAATATTATTTTCAAAATGGCTGCGCAAGGGATGAATTTGCAATCAATGGTTGCCAATTTACGCAAGGCTGGTGATCAAGGCATGATTATTGATGCTGATAAAGCAATTGCGCAGTTAGGTGACGCTATTCAAGCGTCAGGCACACCAAATGCTGGAAAAATAATTACCGACGCAGCGCAAACAAGGGCAGTTAATCAAGCAGAGCAATTACGTCCAACAATGGACGCTACCTTGGGGCAGCCCCCAGAGGGTATGCAGACAGCAGTTGATGCTGTTGCATCGCGCACAGCCGGTAAACGAGAGGCGGCTTATGAATTAGCTTATTCACGGCCAATAGATTATGCATCAAGTGCTGGACTGTCAATTGAGCAGATATTTGATGACTTATCCAAAAATGCGCCGCGTGAGTTCAAAGCTGCAATTCAAAGCGCTAATTTAAATATGGCTGCTGATGGTAAGAAAAATATGCAATTAATGGCTGAAGAGTTAGCCGATGGGACGTTTCAAATAAAACAAATGCCTAATATGATCCAACTTGACTACATAAAACAAGCTTTACAGGCGACGTATGATCGAACTGGTGATATAGGTTACAAGAAATTCTCAGAGCAACTGAGAGATGCCGGTGTTGAAGCTGTACCGGAATATGGCGCTGCGTTGAAGTTAGGCCAAGAAAAAATAATTGAAACTGAAGTTATGCAAATGGGCGGTAAGTTTTTGCAAGACAATGTAAAGTTGGATGCGCTTAAAAATTCAGTAAACAATGCCTCCGAAGTGGAGATGGATGCTATTAAGTTAGGCGCCCGAAACCAGATCGAAGAGATACTTGATCAAACGCGCAAAAACATTGGCACTGTTGGCGATGATAAATCGGGCGCAACAGCAGAAGAGTCGCGCAAGTTACTTCGCATTTTATCGTCAAATGCAAGTCGTAAAAAATTAGCATTAATTTTAGGTGATAGCGAGGCGCAAGTATTGTTTAACAAGTTAGATCAAGTTGATGCAGGTTTACAGCTATTAAATAGTGTTGGAGGAAACTCTGCTACCGCTATCCGCACTCAGCTAAATGACACCCTTAACGATATTTTAGAGCCTGGGATTGTAGGCTCTGCAGCGCGAGGAGATATACCCCAACTACCAAGAAAGCTAGTGCAGATGGTTACCCAGCAAACCCCAGAGGCATTGGCAGAACAAAAAGATGAAATTCTTTCTGAGGTTGCCACCGTGTTAACTCAAGCGCGGGGCAGAGAGGCTGAAGCTGCGTTAAAGCTACTTGATCAGGCGCGTCAAGGAGCAATATTATCTAAACCTCAATCAGCTTTTATTAGCAAAACATACGAGTCCATTAAAGCGGGTGCATCTGGTATACCTAGTGGAATTAATCAAGGCGTCAAGCAGCAAGTGATTGAAGCTGACCCATTGGAAGCCGTTTATAAATAAAGTTAAGCATCTAATTACTCAACCGCCTACGGGCGGTTTTTTTATGCCCGAGGAAAAAGCATGGAATTGAAAAAACTTGATGACGATGACATCAAAAACATTGCCGCCGACGCAGTCGATAACGCCGAAGATTTTATTAATTCTGAGATTGTCGAAGACCGTTTAAAGGCGCAGCGGTATTACGATGGCGGTGTCGATATTGGTGAGGAGGATGGTAGGTCAAGAATCGTCAGCACAAAGATTAGGGACAAGATCAGAGCAATTAAACCAAGCCTAATGCGCGTGTTTTTATCTACTGACAAGCCCGTTGAGTTTGCGCCTATGGGCGCCGATGACGCGCAATTTGCAGAGCAGGCAACGAAGTACGTCAATTACAAATTCAATCAGTTAGGCGGCTACCGAGTGCTGTCTGATGCGTTTCAAGATTCGCTGCTTAAAAAGTGCGGCATCATCAAATGCTATTGGGATGTTGAGAAAAAAAGCGAAGTATTTGATCATCAGGATTTGCCTGACCCTGAGTTTTCGATGATCGTCAACGACCCGCGAGTGCAAGTTATTGAGCACACCGAAACGATAGAAATGGAAATTGATCAAATGGGCATGGAGGTCCAGCGTTCAAGCCACAATGTAAAAGTATCTGTTGAGGAAGAGTACGGCGATCTAGTCATCGAGTGCGTTCCACCAGAAGAGTTTTTTGTATCGAGCGAAGCTACGAGCTTAGAAGATAGCTATGCGGTTGTGCACAAGCGCGAAGTGCTCGTTGCTGACCTAGTTGCGATGGGATACGACTTCGAGGTTGTGTCTGAATTGACGGGGCATGACACCGACAATTTTGCTGACGAAGAGAAATTTGAACGTCAGAATTTTAGTCTCGACGATAATGAAGAGCGACTTGATCCGTCGATGAAAAAGGTCATCGTGTCTGAAGTTTATATGAAGATTGACGTAGACGGCACAGGCAGTCCCTCGCTGCACAAAATTTTGCTAGGTGGCGCCTCAGATGAGCTTTTGGACTATGAGCCCTGGGGTCACTTGCCCTTTGCACTTTTTGAGCACGATCCGCAGCCACATACGGTTTTTGGTCATTCACTGGCTGACATTCTTTTTTCGGAGCAAGACGCTGCAACCGCAATGCTGCGCGGTGTTTTGGATAATGTCGCGCTGACTAATAATCCAAGGACAGAAATCGTTGATGGAATGGTGAACAACGATGATCTGCTAAACAATGAGATTGGCGGCATTGTTAGAACAAAGCAGCCTGGCTCCATAACGGCCCTAACCGTGCCTTTTGTTGCTGGGCAGACGTTGGGTGCAATTGAGTATTTTGACGCTCAAATCGATCAAAAAACGGGTGTATCGGCGGCGTCATCAGGACTTGACACAAATGCCCTAAACAACACCACCGCAACGGCTGTAAATGCTGTTGTGCAGGGCTCTGCGTCACAAATCGAAGTGATGGCGCGCAATCTGGCCGAAGGCGGCGTTACTCAGCTATTCAAACTAATGCTGAAGTTAACTGTAGAAAATTGCGACAAAATTGAAATGCAGGCAGTCGCTGGCGCGGATTATATGCAAGTCGATCCGCGTTATTGGAACAAAGAAATGGATGTTACTTGCAACGTCGGCCTTGGAACGGGTAGAGAGGGAGAGCGCCTGGCGGCGCTGCAGCAAGCCTTAGATATGCAAGTGCAGATTTTCCAAAATTACGGCCCGACGAACGGGTTAGTCGGCATGACTGAGATCAGAAATACCCTGGCAGATATGCTTGCGCTTGGCGGTCTACGCAACATCAATCGCTACTTCAAGCCCATGAACCAAGAGCAAGAGATGATGCTCATGCAGCAGGCGCAGGGCGGTGAAGAGCAGCCGATGGACCAAGCAACTGCTTATCTCCAAGCGGAGCAAATTAAAGCCCAAGCTAAATCGCAAACGGATATGGCGCGTTTGCAGATTGATGCTCAGAAAGCTATTGCGCAAGACGATCGACAGCGCGATCAGATGGACCAAGATTTGCTTGTAAAAGCCGCCGAAATTTACGGCAAGTATCAAACCAATGTCGATGTGCAAGGCGTTAAACAAGCGCAGGCGGTCCCCAGGTATCCACAAGAAACCCCAGCACAAGCAGTGACCGGCGGTAGATTTTGAATTCAAAAGAAAAGGCTCAAAGGTACGCTCGGCTTGCTGCTGATGATGTGTTCCAAGAGCTCACAACGGATGTCAGAAACGACGCTATCGGCGTTTTTCTTTCGCAGCCTCGCGACGATGAGGCGATCACCCGCGCACGCAATTTAATTGATGCGCTCAACTCCATCGAGACCAAAATCAACTCCGTTAAATTGGACGATCTTGTCGATGACAAAAAGAGGAAATCAGCATCGTGGAAACGACTGAAAAAATAATGATGGACGGCAGCATCGAATCTGCCGCAGAAGCACTCTTGCAACCCGCAGCGGTGGTAGAGGATAAGGATGAGGCGCTTGAAGCCGAGCCTGAAACTGAAACCGCAGAATCTGACGAGCCCGAAAGCGAGCCAGAGGAGGAACAAGAAGATTTAGAAGACGAAATTGACGATAGCGACGAAGACGATGCCGTTCAAGAGGAGCAGTCTTACACCGTTAAAATTAACGGTGAAGAGAAGGCCGTATCCCTCCAAGAGCTCAAGCAGGGTTACTCGGGTCAGCAGTTCGTTCAAAAAGGGATGCAAGAAAACGCCCAGGCGCGAAAGCAAACTGAGCAGGTTTATAACGCCCTTTTAGAATCTCGTCAGCAAGTGACTGATTTATACCAGCATCTGCAAAATGGTAACGTAGCTCGGCAACCAGTTAAGCCAGACATCGCTTTGTTAGACACCGATCCAATCGGATACGTCGAGCAAAATGCGCGGTATGAGCAAGATATGGGCGCCTATCAAAGTGAGATGCAAAAAATTCAACAAGTTCAAAACGACCAACTCCATGCTCAAAATTTAGCACTTGAAGCGCATCGCAACCAGGAAATGACACGTTTGCTTGAGCTCATGCCCGACCTAAAAGACCCGTCCAAAGGCAAGGCAATGAAAGAGCAGATGTTAGCAACTGGTAACGAATATGGTTACTCGCCGGATGAAATATCCGCGATCGTAGACCATCGCGCAATTCGCGTGCTTGACGATGCTCGTAAGTATCGAGAGATCATGGACAGCAAGTCAAAAGCTGTTGAAAAAGCAACTCAGAAACAGAGAACGAAACCCATAAAAGCAGGCAGTAAAAAAATCAGTTCCTCGCAGAAAGAGCTTCGCAACAAACAGCAAAAACTCCGAAACTCCGGCTCAATCGATGACGCGGTCGCGTTAATTTTGGGCCAATAAACTTGAGGAATGTAAAATGGCACAGCCAAGCAATACTTTTGACAGCTATGATGGGGCTAATTCCATCCGTGAAGACCTCTCTGGTGTTATTGAATCAGTATCACCCGAAGAGACTCCTTTTTACTCAACGTGTAAAAAAACCAAAGCAACTGCAACCCTGCATGAATTTCAAACAGATGCTCTAAGAGCTGCTGGAGCCAATGCGCACATTGAAGGCGATGCAACGACAGCAGAGGCACGTACTGCAACTACCCGGCTTGGAAATCGCACTCAGATTTTCAAAAACGCGGTTGTCGTTCCTGATACGGATTCCGGTCTGACGAAGGCTGGAAAAAATTCAGAAATGGCGTACCAAGTTATAAAAGTCGCAAAAGAGCAAAAGCTGGACATAGAGTTGGCGCTTTTTGCTAACAATGCGTCTGTGGCCGGTAATGCTACAACTGCTCGCGAGCTTGCGGGTGCTCCAGTTTGGATGACTACGAACGATAGTTTTCTGACAAACAGCAGTGGCGCTGCGCCGAACGGTACGGGCGGTGCTCGGACTAACAACGGTTCAACGCGAGTGCTTGATCAGGCTCTGTTTGATGGCGTGATGGAATCCATCTGGACTGCGGGGGGGAGCCCCGATACTGTTTACCTGTCGCCGTTTCAGATGAACAAGGCGCTCGGGTTCACTGGTAACAACAACCAACGATCGCAGGTCCAGGCTGGTGATCAGAAGGTTGTTAAGTCGCTCGACGTTTATGTCACTCCTTGGGGAACGGTTGAGTTTCAGCCATCCCGGTTAATCGAAGGGAGAAATGTAATGATATGTCAAAACGATATGTGGAACGTCGCTGTACTACGTCCCACTAAAAATGTCGAACTGGCAAAATCTGGCGACAACACTACTCGTCAGGTCGTTACTGAATTGACGCTTGTCAGCAAGAACGAAGCAGCGTCAGGCATTATCTGCGATTTAACAGCAGCGTAAACTAGTAGTAAAACTAAGCCTCACCCTCGCAAGAGGGTGGGGTTTTTTTTGGGATTTTTTATGGCAAAGCCAGCAAAGGGCAAGGCTAGGGTGAAGGTCACCGCGAGCGGTAGAAAGGTGTCTTATGGCCAAGCAGGTAAAGCAAAGTCTGGAGGCGCTCGCGTCAAGCCAGGCACATCTAAAGGCGACAGCTACTGTGCTCGATCGCTGGGCATAAAGAAGGGTCTGCCAAAGAAAAAACAGAGCGATCCGAACACACCCAATAATTTATCGCGCAAGCGTTGGAAATGCGCTGGCGCAAAGTCGAGGAGGAAGTAGATGAAGGGCGTTAAACATTACAAGCGCGACGGGACTGAGCATAAAGGCACTATGCACAAAATGCCAAATGGGTCGTTACATTCCAACAAATCGCACACTAAGACAAGCGTTCCGCTTTTTCATTTCAAAGACCTCTCGGCGAAAGCCAAGACGAAAGCAAAAAGGAAATAACGATGCCAGGTTTATATGCAAACATCCACGCCAAACGTGCGCGAATCAAAAAACAGAAGGCCGCTGGCAAAAAAGTTGAAAAAATGCGCACGCCTGGGAGCAAGGGCGCCCCAACTGCTACATCTTTTAAACAATCTAAAAAAACTGCGAAAAGGAAATAGAAATGTACAAGACAAAATCGAAGCCTGCTTCAAAGACTAAAAAACCCGGTGGCAAGAAAAAGAGGAAAAAATAAATGCTAATCAAAGAAACGATTACGCCGATTCACAACGGCATCGAAATTCGTAAGCAATTTGACAACAATCCGTATTTGGAAGAGGCCAAGCAAATTAGAGATCAAGGGCTCGGGCAGACAGGCGAGAACCGCCTAGTTGGCAGAATCCCTGTTCACCTGGTCGCCGAATGGGTAAAGGAAGCGGGAATCGCCTGGTCAGATAACGAGGCTAAAAAAGATTTGATTCACAAGAAAATGCTGTCGGGTGAATTCGACGCTTTTCGCGTTTGGAAAGGAAAATATTAATGGAAATTAAAATCAGCACGCTCATCTCTCTCATTCCTGTCTTGATCGTTGGAAGCGGCGCCATTGCCTCGTTTAGCACATTGTCTAGCGACACTGAGTCAAACCATGAGGATATCCAGGAGAACGAGGTTCGACTAGAACGTCATCAAACGCAAATCACTGCGCTCGATAAAGAAGTCGCGACGATCAAAGTTAAGGTTGAGCGCGTCGAAGAGGTTACAGCCGAAACAAAAGATGATGTCAAGCAAGTGCTTTTGATCTTACAGCAACGTCAACAGTGATGAATGAACATCATAGTGTTTGCGCTAGTTGTTGTTTTGGACGCCGACACTGGCGTTGAGAGAGTGGCAAGCCATTGGTCGCGCTTACAGCACTGCCTGAGCGATGCTCGGTTGCTAAGTAGGCGAGAAGACAACTACCGACCGATCGTAGCTTATTGTAAGCCGGTCGAAGTTGATCCTGCGGAAGTTACAGTGCTCGGCTTGGAGGCTACGGATGGCTAAACAACCTTTTTTTGATCCTTTTCTAAAAACTATGCTTTGTATTTTTTTACTTGTGTTAATTCTGTGGGGTTTTGAATGAGTATTCTTGCGACACTGCTAGGCAGCGGAGATGTTATCTCAAAGGGTCTTGGTCTAATAGACTCAATGCATACTTCCAAGACGGAGGAAATCGAAGCAAAGACAAAAGCCAAAACGGACCTGCTGAGTGCTTACGCGCCATTCAAAGTTGCGCAGCGATACCTAGCATTGATCTTTGGATTTACTTTTGTCTCGTCGTACTTAATGGTTCTTGCGTTGTTTTTTACTGGGCGCGATATTGCCCAGGTACAAGAGATAATATCGTCGTTTAAGATCGATTGGATAATGCTCACGATCGTCGGGTTTTATTTCGGCGGCGGCGCGTTTGAGGGAGTTTTGGCGCAGAAGGGGAAAAAATGATTTTACCATTTTTAATACCACACAAATCCGATGAGGAGCGTTTGCGCGTTTTAAACATTGAACAGAAAGCTGAGATAGCTGCGCAAAAAGAATTGATCGAAAAATTAAAAATTAGACTTGAAGAGAAATTAAAAAATGACGGAAATGCGCTACTTTAAATTGTCCGATTTTAATTGCCAAGAAACCGGCAATAACGAAATGTGCGACAAGTTTTTGACTCGCTTAGATGATTTGCGTCACAAGACTGGTTTTCCGTTTGTTATTACCTCGGGTTATCGCGACCCGGCACACAGCATTGAGGCAGCTAAATCGAAGCCTGGCAAGCACGCCCAGGGTATCGCTGCAGACATAAAATATAACAGCAGTTTTCAAGCATATATGATCGTTAAAAATGCACTAGAAATGGGGTTCAGCGGCGTAGGAATCGCAAAGACTTTTATCCATGTTGACACGCGCAAAGATGTGCCAAAAATGTGGTGTTATTGAGTGTGTTGCATAACAAGACTGGCCTAAAACTGGCCTAAAACAGTATTTTTAGCAATATTTCTATTTAAACTATTGATTTTAAACAAGATAAATGGGGTGGACGACGGGGATTGAACCCGCGCTAATGACGGCGAGTGTAGGCCAGTGTCGGCTACAACCCGTATGAATGCTGACTTCTTATTTTTCGTGACCTACAGTGGGCGACATTGAACGGCATATCACTGGCCTAAATACTGGCCTAAATGCGCTTGTGCGCGGTTTCGGGTAATGGCTCAAATTGAGATAAATCCCGATCAGCCTGGTACTCGTCAATCATCTCGGCGTAGGTGTTATAAAAAACCGCAAGAGAATGCCCTAACTGTTGAGCGCACTTCCCAGGCAAAGTTCCTTTAGATAACAGTTCAGCAGCTCTAGTATGTCGGCAACAGTAAGGAATGCGATAACGTATTTGCTTTCGTTCTTGCGCTTTTTTCCAAGCTCTATTAAATTTTTTCGTATCTTTGTAAAACCCACCATCCTCATTTACAAAAAAATACGGACTGTCTATTCTAATCGGCATTTCTTTCATTGCTTCTCTTACCCACATCGGCACATAGACCTTCCTGCGGTGACCTGTCTTCGTCGAGCTTACTTCTCTGCCCCTCACAATTTGTTGGTGGACATCCCACTCTTCCCCGTTAAAGTCATTTCGCAGCAACCCCATTACTTCTCCAGGTCTAAATCCACAGCCAATCAAAAGCGCAAAGTAGACATATTTTTCGCCAGACAAACATGAAAGTATTCTGTCGCGCTCAATTGGTGTATATCGTTCAATTGGTTTTTTTTGCATTTTTTTAGTCTTGATGACTGCGGCTGGATTATTTTGCACTTCGGCGTGATACAGAACGCCGCGCAGAACGCCAAGAATATTGTCACGAGTTTTTTGTTCTACATCTATACTTGAAAGTGCGACCTTTATTTGGCGCGTAGTTATCGACGCGCAGGGAGTATTTGCAAAGAAGGGCATCCAGTGATTATTTAAAATGCTGAGATAACTAAGTTTTGTTGAGTGCTTGCAGTTTAGGGTTTTTAAATATTCACCAGCCATGTTTGCAAATGATTGCAAATAGGCCGGGTTATCTTCATCTGCAAAAGATAAACCAAGTTTCAGTTTTATTTTAAGCTCATTACGATATTTAGCTACACGCCTAACGTCAGCATCTTTATGTGGGTTGGCCGCAATGGTTTCTTGGTGGATAACCTTTCCACCGCCGAATATTCTGATTTCAAGACCGTTGTTTTTGGGTCTAACGCCTGTTGGGAATTTCTTATCCATCGCTCAAACTCCTCTGTGTCTATCATCGTCGTGCGACCAATTACATAATACTGTACGCCCTTTGTCCAATGGCGTTGCATCCAACCTGACACCGTAGATGCTTTTACGCCATGTTCATCGGCAAACTTAGCCTTATCTATCAGCATTGCCAGCCTCCATATAATATTCGGCAACACTGCATTTTTCAGAGTAGCGGTTAGTCACTGAAATCAGCTTTTTGTCGATAGCATAACCCTCACGCTTGAGCTCATGCACTCTTGCAGCGAGCCGTGTAATGCCCAATTCTTTCCAAGCATCAAGGGGCGTGATTGATTGCCCTTTTTCAAGATACTCCAATACTCGATTTGCTTGCGTCATAAGTCACCTCCTAAAAAGGAATGTCGTCGTCAGGGAATGCGTTTTGGGTAGGCGCTGGCGTTGGCTCTGGAGTCTGTTGCTTTGGCGCAGCTTTTTGCGAAGAGGTGTTTGTGACAACGTGAATGCCGTCCCCCTGGAATGCTGTGACATTTCCGACATAAGGCAATTCTTTGTGTTTGCCAGCGTCCCTCTCTTCTTTTGTTGTTTGTTCTTTAATGCCGCCGTGTTGACCATATTGATTTGGTTCATCTGGCGTGATCCAGCAAGTTAGGTTCGCGTATTTTGCGCCATTTTTGCCGGTGTAAAATCGTTCTTCGTTCAGCTTTGTAACGTCGATACTAAAATTCACTGCTAATGTTGTCATGTTTATTCTCCCTTAATTTTTTCAAGTAACTCATTTGTTTGCCCAACGCAATCTGCAACGGCGCCTTCTAATTTTGCGATGTATTTTTCATCCCGCTGAACACGAACCAAAACGTCGGGCATCGTTTCGTGGTACGAAAAAATGTCCCAGTGCTTGCGGCCCGTGACTAA